>OBLQ010000137.1_pt1 | contig 25042 bp, 23 predicted proteins | sample 1519881 | NCBI WGS metagenome assembly OBLQ01 (sample SAMN01911456, study PRJEB22533) | soil metagenome | biome: Soil | place: Malaysia | collected 2012-04-30 | depth DG_metagenome m | reverse complement strand
CTGTTCCGCGCCTTGGCCGAAGCGACAGTTTTGTTTTCTACTTCCCGAAGTCCCGCTCCATCCTTCAGACTCGAAATTACGGCGACGCCCAGTATCTTCCTGTGCTCCAGACGTTGAACCTCTTTGGCACCGTCGAAAGCCTGAAAAGCCGGAGAAGGTCCCTGGAGTTGTATTTCAACAGCACACAGATCCGGCTCCAGCAGGACAACCCCGTCGTCCGGGTGAATAACGGTCGGGTCAAGCTGGCCCAACCCGTGCGGTTCATTGATGGCCAATGGATGGTTCCGGTTGATTTTGTAACTACCGTCCTGCCCACGGTGGTCAACCAGACTGTGGAATACCAGCGGGGCGAAAACCGGATTTTTGTGGGAGGGATAAGGCCGAACTCCTTTACACTCCACCTGTCACCGCTCCAGGAAGGAGCTCAGCTAACTATTCAATTTACTGAGCAGGTAAACCTTCGCACGGCGGCCCAGAACGGAAAGTGGATCCTGTATCTTGGAAACAATCCCGTTGAACCCATTGAGTCCAATTTCGAGTTCCGCAACCCGTACGTCTCGCAGGTAAAGTTCGACGATCACGACGGGCTGCCCAAGCTGATTGTGACTCCTTCCGCGCCGGGCTTTGACTTTTATCCCAAACTGGGAGAAGGCAGGAAAGTTCTAGTCGCTAACATTATGCAACCCGGTGCGACAGTGGCGCAACAGGCCCCGGTGCCGGCTGAGCCGGCGGCGCCAACTCTTCCCGCTCCAGCCACCCCTCCGCCTGCAACTGCAACCGGCGGTTTGACTCCGATGGCAGTTCCTAACCTTTCGCTCCCGGCGGTGGTGCTGGACGCAGGGCACGGCGGAAGCGACATCGGAGCACAGGGAAAGGGCGGATTGCTTGAGAAGAACCTGACAGTGCAACTGGCAGACCAGGTGCGGAAAACGCTCCAGGCAACCGGTAGATACAGGGTTGTTCTCACGCGGACAGGCGACGTGAATGTTGGATTTGATCAAAGGGCCGCCGAAGCCAACATCGCGCATCCCCTTGCGTTTATTTCATTCCACGCGGGCGACCTTGGACCATCGACCCCGCGCGTGATGGTTTATAGTTATCGTCCCTCATCACCATTGGCCATGACGCCCGGCCCGGACCCGCAGCAACTCTTCATCAACTGGGAAAAGGTACAGTTGCGGTTTATGAACCAGAGCAACCGTCTTGCACAGGGCCTGCAGCAGGACTTGCAAAGGACCACGAAGGTGGCGTCAACCCCGCCCATGGAGGCCCCGGTGAGGGTTTTGCAGAGCATTGCCGCACCTGCCGTTGCCATTGAAGTCGGAAGCCTTACACCCGACGGCAATTCCGCCGCGCTGACCAACCCGGCCTTTCAGCAGGAAATTGGCGATGCTGTCGTTGCGGCCATCGCGCGATTACAGGGGGGACAACCGTAACCATGCATCGCCGCGCACTGATATTGACAATCGCCGTCGCAGTTATTCTGGCAGCAGGAATTTACTACCTGATGACTTTGCGTCGCCACATCACGCCGACGGTTGAGAGTACTTTGCGGTCTGAGCAGACAGCGCGAACGCAGTTGAACGAAGAGGCGTTGCAGCAATCCGGAGGCCAGGCCCAGATCATCACTCTCTACTTCCCTTCCTACGCGGGGGGGAATCTGCTGCCTGAAACACGGTCTCTGAAACTCTCTTCAGACAATATTAAGGCCGTCCGGCAGATTCTTCTGGCACTCATCGAAGGCTCACACCAGGGGCACGGCACGGCCCTTTCACCATCAACATCCATCAGGGCCGTATTCCTCTCGCAGGATGGAACCGCCATCGTCGACCTTTCGCAGGAGGCGCTGGCAGACTTTCGGCCGGGAATTGAAAGTGAAAGTCTGGCCGTCTATTCGATTGTGGACTCGCTGTGCGCCAATATCACCCAGGTGAAGGAAGTAAAATTCCTTGTCCAGGGCCAGGAAGTCCAGACCCTGGACGGCCACATCGACCTGACCGGCAATTTCGCGCCTGAGCCATCACTGATTGCTCAAACGCACTGAACCAGGAGAAGTTATGTCCTCTACACCCAAGACTCTTTCGGGCCTGCTCTATTCCGGAGGGAAGCTCGTGCGCGCCGGCCGCCGTAAAGCGACGGAAATCCGGCGTGTCGAAATCATTCCCGACTTCGTTTCCAGTGCTGAAGGTTCGGCACTAATCCGCCTGGGCGAGACCCAGGTGATATGCACGGCTTCGGTCGATTCCGGTGTGCCCCAGTTCCTGAAAGGAACAGGCAAGGGTTGGATCTCCAGCGAATACGCCATGATCCCGCGTGCGACGGAAATCCGAACTCCTCGCGAGGTGACCCGGGGCCGTCCCAGCGGCCGGACAATGGAAATCCAGCGGCTGATCGGCCGGTCGTTGCGCGCCATCGTGAACCTTGAAAAACTCGGAGAGCGGACCGTTTGGATTGACTGTGACGTCATTCGCGCAGACGGCGGTACGCGCACCGCGTCAATCACGGGCGCCATGGCCGCACTCGCAATTGCCCTCAGGAAACTTAAAGAACAGAAAGTAATTCCTGAAATTCCCTTGACCGACTTTGTGGCCGCCATCAGTGTGGGAATCATCGGGAAGGAAATTCTGCTTGACCTCGATTATTCGGAAGACTCCAGCGCCGAAGTCGATATGAATGTCGTAATGACCGGTTCGGGCCGCTTTGTGGAAGTCCAGGCAACAGCTGAAGGGCCGCCTTTCAGCAATGAGGACATGGCGATGCTGATTGAACTGGCGCGCCCTGCCATTCAACAATTGATTGCAATGCAGAAGTCGGTTACTAAAGTCGATCTGCCGGCCGCGCGGGCCTGACGCTGCAACTCCCTGCCCCAGGCGCAGACCCGGCTATGGTCAAAAAGAGGGCGACTGGGCAGACCTTTATCAAGTGAGGGGGCTGTAAAATCAAAGCCAGCTCATGTTCCAATTCCTTGATGCAGACCATTTACCTTGCCTCAACAAATCCGGGGAAATTGCGGGAATTCAGGCACGCCGCTGAAGTCCGGGAAATTGAAGTTGAGCTTCTTCCCGGCATCGAGGACCTGCCCGTCTGCATAGAGGACGGAAACACGTTTGAAGAAAACGCCTGCAAGAAGGCGCTCTATTACAGCCAGTGGACGGATGGCATGGTCTTCGCCGACGATTCCGGCATCTCGGTGGATGCGCTCGGCTCGGGCCCCGGAGTTTTTTCCGCTCGCTATGCAGGACCCGAAGCAGACGACGGAGCCAATAACCAGAAACTCCTTCGCGAGTTGGCCGGCGTGCCCCAATCTGACCGTACGGCACATTATGCCTGCGTCATTGCACTCGCCCGGCACGGAAAAATTCTGACCGTGGTAGAAGGCAGGGCTGAAGGGCTGATCCAGGATGAGGCCAAGGGGTCAGAAGGATTCGGCTACGACCCTTACTTCTATTATCCCCCGTTGAAAAGAACGTTCGCTGAACTGGGCATGGAGGAGAAGTTCGATGTTTCGCATCGCGGGGTGGCTTTCAGGAAGTTACTCGACTACCTCCAGTCACATGGCCACGGCGATTAAACAGCCCCCAAAACCCGGGGGAATGCCCCTTTTTACAACCCTGTTTGTGGAGGTCCGCAGAAATCCGAGTGGGGAACGGCGGAGGCCGGTTACCAGATAAATTTTACAGGGCCCTTTACTTGTTACAGTTGTTTTGCAGTCTGCTGTCGAAATTAGTGATTCATTTCAAAGCACTTACGGTCTCCATTGGATTTGGCAGTCAGAATGCTCTGAACCACAGCGTAGTAACTTAGAACTGCCGGGGAGATAAAATAATGAATGCAAAAAGATTCGCTAGAATCATGGCCGTGGCCTTGGGTCCGATGTTGCTGTTGAGTACGGGCTGCATCGCCACGAGGAAATTTGTCCGAAACACCACAACGCCGCTGGACTCGCGCATCAGCAAAGTAGATCAGAAGGTAGACCAGAAGACAGGACAGAATGCCCAGGACATCCGCAACCTCGACGACAAGACCGAGGCCGGAATTGCTGACGCTCGAAACAGCGCTGAAAAAGCCAATCAGGCAGCAGGGCAGGCTGACCAGCACGCCCAGCAGGCCCGCCAGGTGGCGGATCAGGGCGTGGCAGAAGCCAACAAAGCTCAGGAGATGGTCAACAACTTCGACAATTACCAGGCAGACCAGCGTGCCACAATCCTGTTCGCTCTTGATAAGGCCACGCTGACCAAAGAGGACATGGAACGCCTGGATCAACTGGCCCAGGCCGTCAGCAGCCTGAAGCATTACGTCATTCAGGTCCAGGGATACACTGACCAGACGGGCCCCAAAGAATACAACCTGCAGCTCAGCCAGAAGCGGGCCGACGCGGTGATCCGTTACCTGACAACGAACGGGAAGGTCCCTCTGGTTCGAATTTACAGCATGGGGTATGGCGAGTCTGATCCCGCAGCTCCCAACTCAACCCGTAAGGGACGCGAACAAAACAGGCGGGTTGATCTGACAGTTATGGTACCCCAAATGCCTGTCAGCGCCCAGCAGCCGGCGGCTGAAAACCAGGCGACTGCAAACCTGAACCAATAGGAGAACGGTCCGAATCTTTTAGCGTCGGGGCACCCTCCACGTCGAGCGGATGGTAACGGCCAAAGGCACGAAAGGCCGTCCATCCGCTTGATGTTTATAGGGCTTGGGTTGCCCGGTCTCGATCCACCGTCTCTTCACTTCACGCCATCCCACAACCTGACACCAACTGCAGGTGTCCCGCTCCGCCTCTATTGCCGGTCTGATCCGTGCTATATTGAAAGGTACTCTGTAACACAGTGAGTTGGGGCAACCATCTGCAACTCAAGGCCGGTTTTCCGGAGATTAGCCACCGGATTCTTTGGAGGAGGAGTTTACACTTTGGCTGATGCAAAAACAGCAGAGATCAAACGCGATGATAATCGCCGCCAATTCGTAAATTTTGCATTCTACAAAGTAGATCCCGCCTGGCGGAGGCTTCCCGAAGAGGATCGAAAGCGCGGCAAATGCCAGTTCATTGACGTCGCCAGGAGCTATGAACCGGATATGCTGATCATTCCGTATTCGCTCGTAGGAATTCGCGGCGACTGTGACTTTATGTTGTGGCGAATCAGCTACAACATGACTGATTTTCAGGATATGACAGCGCGCATGCTGGCGACTGATCTGGGCAAATATCTCACTACGCCATATTCATACCTCGCCATGACGAAGCGTTCCACCTACGTCCGCGATCATGTCCACGACGACCAGGAGGGGACTCGCCTTCGGCTGACCCCCGGGAAGTTCAAGTATCTGTTTGTCTATCCTTTCGTGAAAACAAGGGCCTGGTACCGGTTGACTCAACAAGCGCGCCAGGGAATGATGAATGAGCACATCGAGATCGGGCACCGTTTTCCAACGGTCAGGCTGAACACCACATATTCGTTCGGTCTAGACGACCAGGAATTCGTGGTGGCATTTGAAAGTGACAAGCCTGACCATTTCCTGGATCTCGTGATGGAATTGCGCCACGCCGAGGCCAGCAACTATACCCTGCGTGACACGCCTATCTTCACGTGCGTGCATCGTGAACTGCCGGAGATGTTGGACCTGCTTGGTGGTTGATGCGGTAAACCCAAAGACACTGGGAGAAGAGGATGAAGGCAGGATTCATCGGCCTTGGCAATATGGGACTGCCGATGGCCCGCAATCTGCTGAAAGCAGGCCACGAGATTACAGTTTACAATCGTACTCGCGAGCGCGCGGAAAGCCTGCTCGCGGAAGGCGCAGCCATTGCCGACCAGGCCAGCGATGCCTGTGCCAGCGATGTCATGATCACCATGCTGGCTGACGATCGGGCGCTGCGTGCCGTCGTCCTTGACGGCCAGCTCATTCCCAGACTTTCCCCGGGGGCCGTTCACATTTCCATGAGCACCATCAGCGTTGAGCTTGCGCAGGAACTGACGCGAACGCACGCCGAGGCGGGAAGCCAATTCATTTCTGCGCCGGTATTCGGCCGCCCGGAAGCTGCAGAAGCCGCAAAGCTGGCTGTTGTTGCCGCGGGGCCCGCCAGAACGATCGAGAAATGCCAGCCTCTCTTTGACGCCATGGGGCAACGCACCTTTGTGGTGGGCGAAGAACCATCCAATGCCAACACGGTTAAACTGACTGGGAATTTCCTCATTCTTTGCGTGATTGAATCGCTGGGTGAAGCCTACGCTCTGCTCCGCAAATCCGGAGTTGAACCCGAACGGTTTCTTGAAATTATGACGAGCACGCTGTTCGCGGCGCCGGTCTACAAGACTTACGGCAACCTCATCGCCAAAGAGCAGTTTCTGCCGGCGGGGTTCAAACTTCCACTGGGGTTGAAAGACGTCAACCTTGTGCTCGATGCAGCTGCCGACGCGCGTGCGCCAATGCCCGTGGCAAGTCTCGTTCGCGATCACATTCTCGCCGCGATTGCGCGCAACGGCGAAGACCTCGACTGGTCGTCTTTTTCAAAGATTTCGGCTGAGAACGCTGGATTGAAGTAGAACCGATTCTTATAATCAAGCTCGATATTCTTTCTTCGCAGCCGGGAGAGTTCTATGAAATCTGCTGCCAACAGGAAGGCGAAGTCCTCTAGGAAGAGAGCGGCGGTAAAGAAGAAGAACGGCTATACGTCGCCCCAGAGGTTAAAAACAATCTTCGGCGAGCTTGATCGGCTGTTCCCAAGGGCCGAGTGTGCCTTGACACACAGCAACGCATTTCAACTTCTTGTCGCCACCATCCTCTCGGCCCAATGCACCGACGAGCGTGTCAATAAGGTGACGCCAGCCCTCTTTGCCAAGTATCCCAGCGTCAAAAACTTCGCCCGGCTGAACCAGAACGTCCTCGAAGCGGACATCCGGTCCACGGGATTTTTCCGCAACAAAGCCAGGAACATTATTGGGGCCGCAAAGAAAATTGTCGAAGATTTCAACGGCAATGTACCCCAAAGCATGGATAAAATTCTTACGCTGCCCGGCGTTGCGAGGAAGACCGCAAATGTGGTGCTCGGGACTGCGTTTGGAATTCCCACCGGGGTTGTCGTGGACACCCACGTCTTCCGGATTGCGCACCGGCTGAAATTGTCGACTGGGAAAACGCCCGAAAATGTGGAGCGGGACCTGATCGAACTTGTCCCCAAAGACCACTGGATCACGTTGGGGCACCAGGTCATTTGGTTCGGGCGGAAAATCTGCCAGGCTCGCAAGCCGCTATGCGTGGATTGTCCTCTTGCATCTATTTGCGACGCGCCGGACAAAACCGTCTAAGCGTCTTGCAGATTCACTTACCCTTCCTTTCGCCGCTGGCGGGGTATTGTTTGAGTTGATCTTCGAGAAAGCAACTTATTGAAGATGAGCCTTCAACTTGCCAATATTCTTCGCAGATTCACCGTACCTGGCCACCGCCAGCACAGCCCTCACATTCCCTCCTCAGGAAATCTCAAGATTGTTCGGCGGCGAACCGGCCTTCCCCTTCCCTTATCGAGTTCGTTACCAGCAACACCTTGCATTTCGCTATTGGCCATTGTTACGGTTGTGAGGGGCTTAAACCCGATTTACTGTTACCGAGAACTCCCTGTCAGGAGGAAATCATGCGTGTGGTGAATGTGCGCCTTGTGGTGTGGGGACTCGCGGCCGCCTTCGGTTTGTTTATCTACTTGCCGTCGCCTGCAAACCAACCTCTGGGCAAAGAAATCAAACTGCCGCCTCTTCGAATACAGGTAGGCACAAAGGCCCCTGACTTTGCGCTTCCAGGCACGGAAGGCAAGACCGTCCGGTTATCGGACTTCAGCGGGCGCAAAGTCCTGATCGATTTTTACCGGGGATATTGGTGACCGTACTGCATGGCCGAACTCGGCGAGTTCGTTAAGCACTATCAGGAACTTCAGGCCCTTGACGTTCAGGTGCTGGCGGTCAGCGTTGACCCCGTCGGCAACGTAAGCGAGGCCCGGGCTAAACTGAAAGCTCCATTCCCGATGTTGTCCGATTCAGATGAGAAGGTGATGGACCTGTATGGGACGCGTTCGCCCGAGTACAAAAACCGGGACGGGGCCGCCATCAATACTCCCACGCTGGTCTTGATTGACAAAACGGGTACCGTCCGTTGGCTGCACCAGGCCGCCGACTACAGAATCCGGGCGCCGATTTCTGACGTTCTGAACCAAATTCACAAGCTGGATTAAAAGTTTGCGAATAGCACGCGGCGAATAAAACGAGAGGTGTCCTGCGCGCCACGAGCGGTCAAGTCACAATATCCTCGCCGCCGTCCACGCGAATCACGTTGCCTGTCATCCATTGCGTACGGTCATCCATAAGGGCTGCAATCGCCAGGGCTATATCCTCCGGTGTGGTTAAACGGCCTCCAGGATTCCGTAACTTGGCAAACTCGGCCAGCTTTTCAATTCCAGGAATTTTACTCGAGCCGGGCGTTACTGTAACGCCTGCCTGAATGGCGTTCGCGGTAATCCCCTGGGGCATCAACTCAAAGGCAAGCTGGCGGATGTGCGATTCCATCACCGCCTTAGCCGCCGAAACGGCTCCGTAATTCGGGATGACACTGTGGCCGCCGGCGCTGGTCAACCCATAGATGCGTCCGCCGGAACGCATCATATTCCGCCGCACAAGTTCCTGTACCCAGTAAACAAGATTGTTTCCCATAACGTCCACGGTCATTTCCATCTGCGCCTGGGTCAACTGGTCCTTGGAATCATCGGTGACATAAGGCAACAAGGAGCCGAAAGCTACAGAATGCACAAAGACCTTTACGCAATGATCTCCGCCCCGCTGTGCCCAGTGCTCCTGCATTTTGTCCAGAGCATTGGTCCGTTTGTCCGCGTCAGCAGCATTCATGTTAAAGAACACGGCATCGCGCCCCGCGGACCGGATCTTTTCAAGAACCCCGTTGATGCGCTCCTGCGCCGAGCGGCGGTCAAAGTGAACTCCAAAAACATCCAGACCCGATCTGGCCAGTTCGAGACTCAGGGCCTCCCCAAAGCCGCTCGAGGATCCAATGATCAGCGCCCAGCGTGCGGGCTCAGCCTGTGTTGCCATCTTCTGCGGTCCCTCCACTCAATGAGCTGTCTCTTCTTGCTGCTTCTGTGCACCATTGTGTTCTACAGCCTGGGAAATCCCTCCGTAAGCATTCTGCAGCAGGCGTTCGGCCGCAATGTTCATCGCTTCAACAGCGCCTTGTACACCGCCCCCCTGAATCGGCACCGTCTGCTCCAGCCGGGATGACCACACGACCTTGTTCTGCTGCACTTGCAGCAGGTCCAGTTTCAAACCGAGCCGGGCTTCTCCTGATTTTCCACCGCCGGTTTCATATTTCAGTTCGTCAATATCCAGGACGCGCCCGCTCAACGTGTAATCCACCTTGACAGGCGCTGGGTAGGCATAGACCTGCCGGAATAATGAGGTTTTGGCAAAGAATTTCATTGCCAGGTCGCTCAGCAGATCTCCAGGGTCTGACGACCACCGGTGATACTCATGGAAGTTCAACTCGCTGGGCGAGGTGTAATAGATCATGCGGTTATCAAGCAAGAGGTCCGGGGCCTCAAAGCGCTCGACCTGCAATGAAAATTCCGTCCCTCTGGCAATGGCAGCCGGCGGCTGCGGTGTGCGTAGCGTGTAATACCGGGTCTTAGGCGACGACGCACATGCCGCACACAGCAAGGCAGCCAGCAACACCGGCCCGGCCGCTTTCTGGCAGTGCACTCTACGTGCCAAGTCCTTCGATTGTGATACGACGGTTTTCACCTTCCAGCAGCTCCATGCGGATTCTGACTTGCGCGCCCACGTCCTGGTCAATCAGCTTTTCTCCCCATTCTACGATGACCGTGGCCTCTTGCTCCAGGAAATCCTCCAGCCCGAGGGTTGACTGTTCCCTTGCGCCCTCCACGCGATAAAGGTCCACATGATAGACTTTGCGCTCCGCTCCATACTCGTGGACCAGTGTAAAAGAAGGGCTCGTCACTTCATCCTGGCGTGCAACTCCCAGACCGGAGACAATCCCTTTGACGAGAGTGGTCTTGCCGCTGCCAAGTTCGCCCTGCAGAATGAGGAGGCAGGGGTGCGGCAATCGCCGGGCAAGCCTTGCGCCCAATTCAACCGTCTCTTCAGGCGAATGGGTTACAATTTCCAACCGATCTTTCTGGACGCCCGGTGTCCTCTCTTCAAGCGCCCGTTTCTCAGCTCCCATAAGCAAATCAGCAATGCAGTTGTCGTCGAATTTCCTGATACGCTCGGGGCAAAGACTCCAGGATATCTCCGGCTATCATGGAAGCTTCGCCAAATTCGCGCGCGGCGATGTCGCCCGCCAACCCGTGGAGATAAACGGCAGCAGCTGTTACTTCGGTCGGCGAACGGTCAGGATACTGGGCAAGTAAAGCCGCCGTAATGCCGGTGAGGATATCACCAGAACCGCCCGTTGCCATTCCGGGATTGCCCGTGGGGTTTACCCAAACCTGGCCGTCCGGCGCTGCGGTCAGCGTCCGGAACCCCTTCAAGACAAGGTGAACACCGTGTTCTTGAGCAAACTCGCGCGCCACGTCCAATCGATGAGCCACAATCTCTGAGGTTTTTCCACCCGCAAGCCGTCCCATTTCGCCGGGGTGAGGCGTCAGGACTCGAACTCGATTTCCCGATTGAAGAGTCTTAAGGCAGCCGCTGAACGCATTCAATCCATCGGCATCCAGGACAACCGTAAGGTCGTAACGGTTCGCAACCTCCCGGGCCATTTCCATCGTTTCCGGGTCGCGCCCCAGACCCGGTCCCACCGCCAGTACCGACTTGCCTTCCACCAGGGTGTCGAGAAAGCCATCTTTGAGGGCTCGCAGTGAAATCGTACCGGAATTCGTTTCCGGCAACGGCTCCGTCATAATTTCCATGCTCAGTGAGGCGATAACCGGAAGAGCGCTCTTGGGAGTGGCCACCGTGACCAACCCCGCGCCGGAACGCAGCGCCGCCATGGCTGCCATCGCAGCAGCGCCCGTCTTTCCGACGGACCCTCCAATGACCAGCACGTGGCCAAAGTTCCCCTTGTGGGCTTCAAGTTTGCGCGGCCGGACAAGCCACTCCAAATCATGCGGCTCAAGAAGGTTAAGATAAAAATCCGGGTTTTTCTCAAGCGCCTCGGGCGGTGTACCGATGGGTCTCACGACCCATTCACCTGCCTTTTCACAGGCAGGCGGAAAAACGTGCGCAAACTTCGGAGCCGTGAATGTCACTGATGCATCGGCGCGTACGCATTCTCCGATCAGTTCGCCACTGTCGGCGACAACGCCCGTCGGCAGATCAACGGCGACGACTTTGGCCCTGGGGAAAACAGCGGATATGTCTCTTACCACCTCCAGAAGAAATCCCCCTAGTGGTTTGGAGAGGCCGGTTCCCAGAATTGCGTCAATCACCAGAGAGGCATTGCCCAGCTTGCCCTTGATCTCCTGCCAGGAGGCGTGGTCCGGCACTGCGGAAGGCAAACCACCCTGGGCAAGCCGTTTGTAGTTGACTTTGGCATCCCCGCTCAAGCGCTCAGGATCTGCCAGCAGCAGCACACGAGGCTCCACGCCAAGTTCGCGCAGCATGCGGGCTGCCACCATACCGTCGCCACCGTTGTTTCCCCTGCCGCACAGGATTACAATTTCCTGTCCCTCAAGCGGAGAAAATTTCTGGTGCAGAAACTTCACCACACTGCGGCCGGCATTTTCCATCAGCGTCAGGCTGGGCACACCGTAGATTTCTGTCGTGGCCCGGTCGACATCCTGCATCTTGGCGGCTGTGAGGATCTTCATTCCTTAACGCCTGCCTGGGATTCAAGTTGCCGTAGATTCTGCGAATCGCCCATCACAATGAGGTAGTCGCCAGAGGCAATGGTCTGGGTTGAATCGGGATTGAATTCCAACTGGCCGTCCTGATGGCGAATCGCCAAGACGATCAGCCCGAAGCGGTCACGGATCTTGGTTTCCGCCAGGCTCTTCCCCGCCAGGCCGGAAGGGTTGCCCACCTGCACCTCTTCAATCTCCAGATTGGTTTCGCTAAGGGAGGAAAGCGCCATATCAATAAACCGCTGAACATAAGGGCTGGTCAGCGTGCGCGCAATGCGCTGGCCTGCATAACTGTAAGGTGAAACAACATTGGTCGCGCCTGCCCTGAAAAGTTTTGATTCCGCATCTTCCTCGCTGGCGCGCGCCACGATTGGAACGTGGGGCGCAATACCGCGCGCTGTAAGAACGATGTAGACGTTCTGGGCGTCAGACGTAACGGCGCTGGCCAGAGCTCGGGCGGATTCAATATGGGCCTGGCGCAACACAGCCTCGCTTGCGGCGTCGCCGATAATGACCGGGTAGCCCCGGTCCTGGGCCCACACGGCCCTTGCAGGGTCCCGCTCAATAATGACAAGCGGGTATTTGCGCGCAGCAACCTCTGACGCAACTCGGCGCCCAACCCGACCCACGCCGCAAACAATGAAATGGTTTTTCAGGGCTGAAATTTCTTTTTCCATACGGCGCCGTCCAAAGAACGAACCCAACTCGAATTCTACCACCGCCTTTGTGAGGGTTCCAATTGCGAAGCCCACCGTCGCAACCCCCAGCAAAATAAGGATCATGTTGAAGACCTCGCCACGGCCATTCAACTCATTTTCAGGGCCCGCTCCGATGGTGGAAACGGTCATGAGGGTGGTGTAAAGGGACTTGAACCATCCCCATCCTTGAACGAAATGGAAACCTGCTGTCCCAATACCGATGAGAGCAACAAGAAGTGCAGAGATCAGCCCTGCAGTTCGAATGCCTTTCACTACTTTGTTCCTCCCAAGGCCGGTCGGACGGTGGCCCCGGAGCTTCTCAGGCTTGGCTCGAACGTATGGACAGAAACAAGGCCGCCGGCATGGGCCACACGTTCCACCCAACCTCGGCCCGTTCTCCCCTGAAGCTGGCAAATCGTCAGCCAACAGAGAAGTAATTTCAGTTTACTGAACATCTTGTGAATCGACAACGGCGGGGAATGCCCTCACGCAGGCGTTGCACGGGCCACGATCAGCGTCATGTCGTCCTGTGGCTCGCCGCCGCCCGTCCATTCCTCCACGCTTCGGTATATTTCAGCTACGAGCGCAGGCAGCGGATCTCTCTGAGCGCGCCGGACCACCTCAATCAGGCGGCGTTCGCCGAACTGGTCTTCGAAACTGTTTTCGCTTTCCGTAAAACCGTCGGTAAATGCAATCAGAGTATCTCCCGGCTCAAGAACAATCTTTGATTCACAATATGATACCGGTGAAATCAGCCCCAGAGGCGTTCCTCCTGCATCCAGGCGGACAATCTCTCCTTTTCGGAAAAGGACGGGCGCAGGATGGCCTGCGTTCGTATAGACAAGCTGGCGCGTGTCCGAATCATACAGGGCGTAGAAGCAAGTGGCATATTTTTCTTCGGGCGTGTTCTCGAACATCTGCTGGTTCAGAACGCTGAAGAAGCGCGCTGTGGAGAAGCGCTCAGACTCAGGGTCCCCGTCTGATGATTCCAGGTAAAGCCGGGTCCTGATCAGCGACTGGATTGCCGCCATAATCAATGCCGCCGAAACCCCCTTGCCGCTGACGTCACCCAGCACCATCCCAACCCTGTCGCTCCCCACGGGGAGAAAATCGTAATAATCACCGCTGACGCCCCGCGCCGGACGGCAGATGCCGTAAAGTTCCAGCCCAGCCACTCTTGGCGCCCCGCTTGGGAACAACTGCTCCTGGATTTCGCGAGCGATCTGGATGTCATGTTCCAGCCGTGTCTTTTCCTGTGACTCCCGGAGGAGGCCCTGGAGCGATTCCATCATATTGTCAAAGGCCCCGCCCAGTGAACTGAGCTGGTCCTGTGCCGGCATATTGATCCGGTGTGAAAGGTCACCCGCCCGGATGTGTTCTGTTGCCTCATACAACCGGTCAACCGTCCCTGTAATCGTGCGCGCCAGACGGACGCCCGCAATCAGCGAAAGCGTCTCGATAGTAAGGAAGACAACGGCTATTACCAAAAACGAAGTGAGATAAATCCGGGAATATTGGCCCAGGGTAGCCAGCAGATGCCGGCTCAGAATGGACAGCCTGGAAGTCACGTACACAAAAACCGGCTGGGAAAGAGACTCCTTCTGCGTCCCGTCCCATAGAATGACATTCAACGAGGAGGTCCCAAACACGTCGGTATCCAGCCAATTGGCCGCCGGCGGAAGAAAAAGGGACCTGGAGCGCGCGATGACCTGCTCCTGGGCCTTTGTCCCGGCGGACCCCGGCAGCCTGTCCCTAACAGATTGCATCGAAACCACGTCGCTGATATTCGCCTTGAGAATTCCGACCGGCCCGATACCACGGCCAAACAAATCCATCAACTCCGGGCTGAAAGGCTCGGAAAGGACCATTGTGATTGGCCCTACCGGCGCATCGCCCTGGTCGACAGCCCGCAGAAGCAGCCTGCCGCCATCGGAAACAACACCTGAAAATTCTTCCGCCTTTAACCACGCGGGAATGGCGGGTACCCTGGTGACCGGCTTACCGTCCAGGAAAAACGCACGCTCCTGAGTGCCCACTCGGAGCACAATCTCGAGGCCAGGGTAATTTTCGGAGTGATGGGAAAGTTGCTGGACGTAAAACTGCTGTAACTGGTCCAGGAGTTGGTCCGGAGTTCTGGCTCGGCTCACGTAGGCCTCGTGAGCCACGATGCGGTTCAACTGCTCCATCTTCCCGACCTGGTTATTAACGTTAAGGGTGACCAGGAACGCAGCAAACTGGCCGTTGGCGATGACAGCGCCCACCCCCGACAGAACCAGGATCAGAACGATCGGAACAACTGCAATAAAAATGTAGGTGACAACCAGTCTTCGGCGCAGGTGCCAAAGGATGTGATGTTTGAAAGCCCCCGCCAACCGGACTACATAATAGCCGGCAGCTGCCGCCAACCCAATGAAGAACACAGCCCAAAGCAGGCCCGGAGCGCCGCCCGAGAAGGTGCCTTCCACCCACAGGGCTACGCCGAAGGCAATCAGCCAGGCGGTAAAACGCGCCATCGGCCGCGCACGGTATTCTCTGAGAAGCAAGTTAAAAACTGAGGCCAGCATTCATCCTCCCGGGCACATCAGGCGAGGGAAGGAACAGTCTCCTATCGACGCTGCGAAAAAGTCTGGGGGCGCAACGAAAGGCAAACAGGGCCGCTTCACTCCAATTTAGGCACTTTTCCCAAATCAGCTTTCCGCTTTGGTAAAGGAAGATGCGGAAGGCTGTTTCCCTGCGCGTCGAAGGTAGCTGTGGCGGCGGCTGTAGCTGAAATAAATGATAAACCCGATTGCCATCCAGATGAAAAGTCGAATCCAGGTATCGAGAGGCAAACCCACCATCTGTGCCAGGCAGACAATCATCCCCATCGGCGCGACAAACCCCACCGCCGGCGTGCGGAAAGGACGTCTGATGTCAGGATGCATCTTCCGCATCGCCAGGACAGACCCGCAAACGATGACGAATGCCAGCAGAGTCCCGATGCTGACCAGTTCTCCAACAATTCGAAGTGGAATAAGGCCCCCTGCCAGGGCTACCAGAAAACCAACCAGCGCTGTGCTCTTATAAGGAGTGCGGAAGCGCGGATGGACCGTTCCAAAAGCTTTGGGCAGCAAGCCGTCGAAGGCCATGGTGTAGAAGATGCGGGTCTGGCCCAGCAACATCACCAGAATGACAGCCGTTGTTCCCAGGATGGCGCCCGCCTTGACTATTGGCGAGAGCCAGTGAGCGGAAGTCGAGTCAACGGCAACGGCAATCGGGTCTGGAACATTCAAGCGGGTAAAGGGAGTAACACCGGTCAGAACCAGGACGACGCCGATGTAGAGCAACGTGGAAATCCCCAGAGACCCCAGGATGCCGATCGGCATATCACGCTCAGGATTGCGGGCTTCCTGTGCAGCCGTCGACACGGCATCAAAACCGATGTAGGCAAAAAAGATGAGTCCGGCGCCGCGCAGGACGCCGCTCCATCCGAACTCTCCGAATGTTCCCGTGTTCGCAGGCAGAAAGGGTACCCAGTTGGCCCTGGTAATAAAGAGCGCGCACACTCCGATAAACAGCAACAGAACGCTCACCTTAACGATAACGATAACGTTGTTGAATCTTGCGGATTCACGGATGCCCAGGATCAGCAACACAGTAATCACGACAATAATTAGAAACGCCGGGAGGTTGAAATAGGCGTGTACCATCGTCCCGTCTGCGCTTCTCACCGGTGTCCAGGGGCTGCTGGCCAGCACTGCCGGGAACGGGATGTGCAGTGTCCGTAAAAAAGAGAGCGTGTATCCTGACCATCCTATTGATACCGTTGTGGCGCCCACGGCGTATTCAAGAATCAGGTCCCAGCCGATAATCCACGCCAGAAATTCCCCGATGGTGGCGTAAGCATATGTGTAGGCGCTGCCGGCAATCGGAATCATGGACGCGAATTCCGAATAGCAGAGGCCGGCAAATGCGCAGCCAACGCCGGAAAGAATTACGGAAACCACCAGGGCCGGTCCCGTGTGCTGCACGGCAACGCCGCTGATGACAAAGATTCCAGCTCCCACAATGGCGCCGATGCCGAGGGAAATCAGGGCGATGGGCCCCAGGGCGCGACGCAGCCCATGTTCAGCGTCCACGGATTCCGCTCGCAACTGCTCAATGCTCTTCTTCACCCATAAGTCAGACATCCCGCCTCCAGATTGTAGTTAACGGTCAGCCGGCAAATTCCGCCTGTGCCAGAGATAATAGATCGGAATTCCTACTGCCACAATTCCCAGCCCGGCCAGACTCCGCACCGGCCGGTTCATCAATAAGGCCCATTCAATATACAAAGCAAGCACGATGTAGAGGACCGGAATAACCGGGTACCCCCACGCACGATACGGACGCGGAGCGTCCGGACGCGTCCTGCGCAACCGGAAAAGACCAAGGATAGTCAAAATATAGAATAAGAGCACGGCAAAAATCACGTAATCCAGCAATTGGTTATAAGTTCCGCTCAAGGTCAAGAGTGAGGCCCAAACCGCCTGCACCATCAGAGAAACTGCCGGGGTGTGGTACTTGGGATTAACCTTGCCTACTTTTGAAAAGAAGAGCCGGTCCTTTGCCATGGCGTAATATACGCGCGCGCCCGCCAGGCTCATTCCATTCATGCACCCAAACGTGGAGATGACAATCGCTGCAGCCATCAGTCCCGCGCCTTTGGATCCCACCATGGCTTCCATCACCGCCGTCGCCACGCGGTCTTCAGGAGCGTGTTGAATCGCGGCAAAAGGCAGCGCTCGAACGTAAATCAAATTGGTCAGGAAATAAATGCTGCACACAACGCCGGTGCCAATCAACAGGGCCAGGGGTAGGTTGCGTTTTGCGTTTTTCACCTCAGCGCCCGTAAAAGTGACGTTGTTCCACGCATCCGAGGAAAACAGCGGCCCCACAAGCGCCACGGCCAGAATGGTCAGTGTGGCCGTGCCCAGATGGGCATCTCCCCAGAAGCTGGTATGGACCACCGCTGTCTGTTTATGATTTGTTTCCCACCACAGACCCGCAACCACCAGCCCGACCAGCGCACCTACTTTGAGTACGGTAAATATATTCTGAATCCAGGCACCTGTGCGCAGGCCGAAAATATTGACGACGCCCAGTCCCAAAAGAACGCCGATGGCGAGGCCCTGCTGGGTGGAAAGTGTCAGGGCCACAGGATGCCCCAGAAACGTGACGCTTCCCAGATTCAGCAGGTAGTTGTGTTCGGATATCCACGGAAAAAAGAACCCCAGAAATTTGCCGAAGGCGACGGCAACGGCGGCAATGGTACCCGTCTGGATCACCAGGAAGAGCGTCCAGCCGTAAAGAAAACCGAAGAGCGGGCTGAAGGCTTCGCGAAGATAAACGTACTGGCCCCCGGCCTTTGGCATCATGGCCGCCAGTTCGCCGTATGTTACCGCCGCTGAAACCGTCATGACTCCGCTGATGACCCACGAAAGCAGAAAAAGCCCCGGCGACCCGACCTCGCGCGCAATCTCGGCCGCCACGATAAAGATGCCCGACCCGATCATCGAGCCCATCACAATCGTGGTACAGTCCAGCAGACCCAGCCCTTTGACAAGTTCTGCTGAGCGAGGTTCCGTGGCGGAGTTATCGGCTACCGTTGCAGCCATGCTTGCAATCCCTTAGCTTTGTGAGATGACCTTCCCCCGATGCAGACACAAGCCTTCAGCCGCACATCAGCCGAGCGTTCGCAGGAACTTCCGTGCTTGCGCCCCGATGTCCTTCGCAGCCAGCAGGTCATGGATGACGGCCACGGAATCCGCTCCAGCTTCGATGACAGAAGCCGCATTGTCAAGCGTTATTCCGCCGATTGCCACCAGGGGCTTGCGCGTGAGGCCCCGCATTTCGCGCAATTTTTCGAGACCAACGACCGGGTCAGGACGTTCTTTGCTTCCGGTGGGGAATATTGGCCCAAAGGCGATGTAGTCAGCTGAAGTGGTTTCAGCCTCTTCAAACTGGGCCCGGGTATGGGTTGAAATCCCCACGCACTGGCTGGGAAGAAGGATCTGGCGTGCCTGCTCAACCCGAAGATCCTCCTGCCCCACATGGACGCCATCTGCTCCGCTTAGGCGCGCCACGTCCGCACGGTCATTGACAATAAATATTCCCACGGCTTGTCGCACCCGTTCAGCAATCGCACAACTGGCTTCGAACATACAGCGCGAGTTGTCTTGCTTGCCTCGATATTGAATTAAGCGGACGCCTGCCGAGAGCAGGAGGTCCGCAACAACCACGGGCTCAAGGTCCCGCGCCTGGACTGGATCGATGATGGCATAGAGGGGAGGAAGTCGAAATTCCATAAGTCGGGACCAGAGGGGAGGCCGATCACTTGCCTGCGCCGTTGCGGCTGAAACGATTGAGGAACTGGGTATCAAATTTGCCGGCACGAAAGTCAGAATCGGCAAGAATCTTTTCCTGCAACGGAATAGACGTAGAAATACCTTCGATGATGAACATTTCAAGCGCCCGGGCCATCCTCTGGACGGCTTCCGAACGGTCCTTCCCGTGAACCACAAGCTTGGCGATCAGCGAATCGTAGTACGGCGGAATGATCGACTCAGCATAAGCGGCCGTATCAACCCGCACGCCGGTTCCGCCAGGCACATGAAATCCTGTGATTTTCCCGGCCGACGGTGCAAACGTTTCAGGGTCCTCCGCGCAAATCCGGCACTCAATGGAATGGCCGCGAAGCCCGACCGTGTCGCCCTCAACGGGCAACGGAAGACCTGCAGCAACCTGGATTTGCATCTTCACCAGATCAAGCCCCGTCACCAGCTCCGTCACCGGATGTTCCACCTGAATCCTGGCATTCATCTCCAGGAAATAAAGGTCGCGGTTCTCGTCCATCAGAAATTCGACTGTCCCGGCGTTCGTGTAACCAACGTCTTTGAGGGCCCGAATCACTTTGCAGCCCATCTCCCGCCGGGTTTCAGCATCGAGCTGGGTGGATGGCGATTCCTCCAGCACTTTCTGATGGCGCCTCTGGATGGTGCATTCGCGCTCGCCAAGATGGATGACCTTGCCATGCATATCAGCCATCACCTGGAATTCGATGTGCCGGGGTGAGGAAATATACTTTTCGAGGTAGACGTCGGAAGAGCCAAAGGATGCTTCGGCTTCGTTTTGCGCCATCTGGAGGAGTTTCGGAAGCTCCTCGGCGGAGTTGATAATCCGCATCCCTTTTCCGCCGCCACCTGCCGCCGCCTTCACCATGACGGGATAACCGATCTTTTCGGCGGCCCCCAGAGCTTCCTCTTCAGAGCCCAGGATTTCCGTCCCTGGAAGCACCGGCAGGCCGAGTTTCGCCATGCGCTTTCGCGCCATGTTCTTGTCGCCCATCAAATGGATCACTTCAGGCGGGGGACCGATAAAAGTCAGCTTACAGGTCTCGCAGACCTCGGCAAACTTGGGATTTTCAGCCAGGAATCCATACCCCGGGTGGATGGCCTCAGCGCCCGTGATTTCGGCGGCTGAGATGATCGCCGCCACATTGAGGTAACTTTCCGAGCTCCTTGCCGGGCCGATACAGACCGCCTCATCCGCAAATCGAACGTGGAGCGAATAGCGGTCGGCCTCTGAATAGACTGCAACGGTGGGAATCCCCAGTTCCTTGCAGGCACAAATCACCCGCAGCGCGATTTCTCCCCGATTGGCTATCAGAATCTTTCCAAACATACGTCACGCTGGCCGGTACGGCCCCAGGCCCTTTGGCGGCTCGCCAAGGCTCACACTGAAACTTCTCTTCTTAAGAGGGCTTGATGGTAAAGAGGGGCTGTCCGTATTCTACCGGTTGGCCGTTTTCAACGTGAATGCGTACGATCTCGCCGGCGAACTCCGACTCGATCTCATTCATCAGTTTCATGGCTTCAACAATGCAAAGCACCTGCCCCACGTGGACCCGGTCACCCACGTTGACAAACGGGGGAGCGTCCGGCGAAGGCGCGGCAAAAAACGTCCCGACGATCGGCGACTTCAGAACGTGCGCGTTCTCAGAAGGCGCCTCGGGCTGCGGCTCCGGCGCCGCGGGCTCCTGTGAAAGCGCAGGCGCCGGCGAAGCAACAGGCTCAGCCGGCGGCCATGAGGATTCTCCACTTGAATTCGACGGAGACGCCGGAACCGACGCTGGTCCCGTGGATGCCTGCCGCAAGATGCGGATCCGCATCCCATTCTTCTCCATCTCAAATTCTGCAACTTCCCGCTCGATCAGCAGATCTATCAATTGCTGGATCTCCTGGAGTTCCAGGCTCCGTTCAGACTCAGCATCTTCCATGCGGGGTGGTTTCTTACCGGGCATATTTTTCCTCAGAGCTTCAATCCTGACTTGTAAACCAGGCGTCTTTCGTGGCCGGGGTCAAGACCTCCGGCTTGCCATCGGTCACCAGGACCGTGTCCTCAATGCGGACTCCGCCTAAACCTTCAAGATAGACGCCCGGCTCTACAGTTATAACATACCCGGGGCGAAGCCGCCCTTTATCACCGCGGCTTACACGGGGCATTTCATGGATCTCAAGCCCTACGCCGTGTCCCGTGCTGTGCGTAAAATACCGCTCCAGCTTTCTCCTTTCCAAGACCTTCCGGGCGGCCGCATCAACGTCTCCCGTCAGCCGTCCCGCCCGCGCAACCTGAGTGGCACGTTCCTGGGCCTCACGTACCCTGTTGTAGAGTGTCCGAACCCGAGCTGGCGGTTTTCCCAAATAAAGGGTTCGCGTCATATCAGCTGCATATCCGCCAAGTATAGCACCGAGATCAAAGATAACCAAATCGTTTTCCTTCAACAACTTGGCAGACGGCCTGGCGTGCGGCCAGGCGCTCCGCTCACCGGAAGCCACAATGGTTTCAAAAGCTGCGCCTTCAGCACCCTTCCGCTTCATCCGGTACTCAATCTCGGCCGCCAGGTCGCTTTCCCTCGCCCCGGGGCGAATCCTCCCCCTGACCTCTTCGAACACTTCGGCGGTCAGCTTCCCGGCTTTCCGAATCCAGTCGGTCTCGCCGGGATCTTTCACAATTCGCAGGTCTTCGACCATGCCCCCTGCCGGGACCCATCGCCGTCTGCGCCCGCCTGCGTGCTCAAGGCTCGCAAAATCACGGCAAGTAAAGACCGCGTCATCGTAGCCCACAGGCCCCAGGCGCTTTTTCCGGACCCAGCCGGCAGCCTCTGTCAGAAGCCCCTTTTTTGCTTCGATGACTTTGACTCCCACTGCTTGTTCAGTCGCCTGAAGCGTATATCGGGGGTCGACCCAGAGGATGCTCTCCGACGGACCAACCAGAGCCACCCCGGCACTGCCGCGGAAACCGGTGAGGTAGTAAATATTGGGCAGGCTGGTTACCAGCAGCGCTGCAATTTTCCTGCGCTCGAACTGCTGCAGCAGGCGCTGCCGCCTCGCCGTGTAATGGTGAGTATTTCCGTTTGAATTCATCGTCTGAAAATAAAACGAGGAAGCCATAGCCTCCTCGTTCATCAAGATAGATTCTACTACGAATTGCGGATGAGGTTCGGGCGGGAAAAGTTTGTCTAGCTCAGAATCTTGGGAGTGACAAAGAACAGCAATTCCTGATCATTGCTTTGTGAGGTCGTGCTCTTGAAGAGATGTCCGAGAATTGGAATGCTGTCCAGCAACGGGACGCCAGTTGACGAATTCGACTTGATGTGGACCGTAACTCCGCCGAACACCACCGTTCCACCGTCCGGCACCAGGACCTGCGTGGTGGCCGACTGCGTGTTGATGGTTGGGCCTGCAAGCGTGAGGGCCGGACCGGGCGTGGAATTCTCAACGTCAATAGTGAGGAAGACGTTGCCGTCCTGCGTCACCTGGGGCGTAACCTTCAACTGCAAGGACGCCTGCACGTACTGGACACTGATCGTGTTATTGATCGTCGTCTGAATGGGAATCTGTGTTCCCTGAATGACAGTGCCTTCCACGTTGTTCTGGGTCACGATGGAAGGCTGCGAAATGGTTTTGGCCTGATCATGCGTTTCAGCCGCCGCAATCGCAGCGTTGATTGCATAATTCCTGCCCAGGTTGGAAAGCACAAACACTCCGAACCCCGTGGCGGGCGAGGTGGTTACTGAAGGCGGGGTGAGCGGTTCGCCGGAAACCGGACTGCCCGTGGCTCCGCCAAGAACAACGCTCCCGGAGCCGTTCCTCTGGGCAAAAGAGAGCGCCGTTGAAAGGTTCCGGGCAAAGTCTGAAGTACCCCGGATAATTCGCGCCTGGATTGAAACCTGCTGCGCCTTCCTGTCCAGTTTGCTGATGACCGACTCGATCCTGGGAACATGCGAAGCAATGTCAGAAATGATCAGGGTATTGCTGCGTTCGTCCACCAGCACGCTTCCCCGCGGGCTCAGCGCTCCCCCTCCAACCCAGGTCTTCAGCAACGCTGCAATGGTGGCCGCTTTGGCGTAACTCAACGGGCGGAAAACGGTGACCAGCGGCGCGGAATCTTCCCTGGCGATTGCCAGTTTTTTCCTGTCCTCCTCTTCGCGTGTCAGTGTCGAGAGCCTGGCAATGCGAAGCACATTCCCTTCCAGCCGGTCGCCCAGTCCATTATTATTCAGCACCAGAGCCAGCGCCTGGTCCCAGGGCACGTCGTCAAGCACGACCGTCACGCTGCCGGACACGTCAGGGTCAACAATGATGTTCAGGCCGCTGACCTCGTGGATGAGCCGGAAAAAGTCTTTAAGGTCAACTCCCTTCAGGTTCAGTGAGATCCGCTTGCCGGTATACTTCTCACCATTCTGAAGTTCCACGTTCTGTGTAACCGGTATTGCGGCGTGACTTGTTTCTGCTTCCTGCGTTGTAGCGACAACCTTTGCCGCTTTTGCCGCGTGGACGGCGTCTGGAAGCTCCTGTTCCTTCGGGGACCCCGGGTTCGCAGGCGGCGCCGCAGGCGCCTGTATTGGGGCCAACGTCTCCTTATGTATTGGCGTCGCCGGGCCGGGCAGAATTGCGGCCGTCTGGGCCTTTGGCGGGGCAGACTCATCTTCCTTTTTCAAGGCCGGCGGCTTCGGCGCAGTTTCGGCAAGCTTTTGGACGGCAGCAGGCTTGCCCGCAGGTACCGGCTTCTTTTGTGAAACACCGGCATCCACAGGATGAGGCGCTCCTGATCTCGCGCTGCTTCCTTTGGGCGTCAGTTCGATGAGGAATCCGGTGGGTTGCCGCTCAACGCTGTAAGCGGGATTACCTTGAAGGTCTGCAACAACGCGGATAACGCCACCATGTGCGGGGCTGAACCTACCCACCCTGACACGTTCCAACAGCGGTGAGTGAGAAGAATACCTCCAGCGGTTTGTCCCATTCCTGGCGCCTTCCAGGTCCAGCACCAGCCGGTCGGGGTGGTCCATGCGCGTGACGGTGTACATCGTGGGAGCGCTGGTTGAAACCTCAATAGTGGTTCGCTCGCCACTGTCCGCTGACTGGATCGAAACGCCGGTCAACCTGCTCAAATGTGGCTTGTCTGCGGACGGGGCTGCGACATTCTCTTTCGCCCCGCCCGAGGTTTGAGCGCTGGCGACCTCCTTTGACGGGACGCCGGAGGCCTCCACGTTGCCCTGTAGCGCCACCCCCCAGACCAGGCACAACACAGCGAATATTGCCACCAGCACCAAATGGAATTTCCGTTTCATCTTGCCTCCTGCTGCTCAGAGCCCAGCCTCAAGACCACCTCACGGGCATCAGCCCGGCTGCCTGAATCCAAGGGTTTCTGCCGAAAATAGATCGCGTCCGGCGTAATCCTGCTGACCACTCCGTTGTATACATCGTCATGAATATGGAGGAAATAGGCCAGGTTGGCGCGGTTCGTTACCACGGCGATCATGGTCCTGGTCTCCTCGTCTCGCACAATCCCTTTCAGGCGAAGCTGTCCTATCACCAGGCCCCGGACTCCGGGCGGCAGAGGGCCGTCTACATCGTCCCCACCACCATCCATCTTCGGCGGTGGTGGAACTTTGAAAGGATCCCGCTTTTCCGCAACAGCGTTCAACATGGCGCGCTCTTCGGCCAGGCGCTGCCGGCCGTGTTTCGCAGGCGCAGTGCTGATAGCCGCTCCCACTGTCGAAGCCCGGGCGTCCGGCCTGGCGTCATTGTCGCCGCCGGCGCGGGCAACGGTTATACCAGTCGGCAGCATTATCAAGGCCGCTGCCAGAAAGGTAAGCGCGCGGGCCAAGGATGAATATCGTTTCGCTTTCCTGGTCATGGCGTACCCCCGTACTATTTCGGCCCCTTTTTTCCCCCGGCTTTCGGTTCGGGCGCGGGCCGGTTGTAGTAGGTTGTAATCACACAATTCGCACCCACCGTCTCTACGACTGAGACTTTGTAGGAACCCATGCCGCCACCCTCCGGACCACTCAGGGCAAGGTTGGAAACAGTTACAATCCGCTGGTCGTGAGCCAGGCGGTCAAAGAACTGAAGTAACCGGTAGTAGGTTCCATCCAGGTGCAGCCGGAAAGGCATTTCAACATACAGTT
>OBLQ010000136.1_pt1 | contig 25043 bp, 23 predicted proteins | sample 1519881 | NCBI WGS metagenome assembly OBLQ01 (sample SAMN01911456, study PRJEB22533) | soil metagenome | biome: Soil | place: Malaysia | collected 2012-04-30 | depth DG_metagenome m | reverse complement strand
AGGGCGCTGCCACGCTGGTGTTCGAGGGCTATCCCACCTCCGCCGGTTCCGCCAGCCTGCGCATCCGCAATGGCGGAGTAACCGTATTTGAAGGCAAACCGTCCCGCAGCTAGGACTCCACTCGACCCGTCAGTTGCCCGTCACAAACTCGATGTCCGCGGGGGGAAGACCCACGTCGACGGGTTTCGCGGTAATCTGCGCACCCGTGGTCGCGTTGAACACCCGGATTCCGGGCAGCACCGGCGTATGGTCGGAAACAAATATGCGTCCGTCGGGCGAGAGCTCGGCGTCCTGCAGGGAATAGGTTCCGGGCGCGTACAGCGTGTCGATGGATGTGGGCGCTGAAAGATCGAATCCGATCAGCAGCGTGTTGAAGTTGGCGTCATTCACAATGGCCGCGCCGCGGTTGGCGTCGATGGCGACCACGTCCGATATGTCCCCACCCGCGGTGGCTTCACTGAGCACAATGCCGCTGGTAGTCAGCGTGTTGGGATCGATCAGTTCGATTCCGCCGTCCGCAATACCCCAGCGTCCCACGGTGGGAACCCATATCATCCCCGACGCATCGTTCCACACCATTTCTCCGAAGGGATTGGTGCCCGCCAGCGTGATGGGCTGCACACCGCCGGTGGCGGGGTCCGCGTCCAGAAACTGTTCGGTACGCGCGTCGAACACCGCCACGTAGCTGGTTCCCACCGGGCCCCAGTTGGTGGTGCGGTCCAGCCGCTGCACCGCCACGAACACGCGGTAGCCCACCATGACCATATGGCTCATCTCCGGGATGTTGTCGGCATCCGCCAGCCAGTGAAAATCAATCTGTCCGGTACGGCGGCCCTGGATGGTGTCCACAATCCACATCTGATCCTCGTTGTAACGCGACACGAAGGCGCGCGAGCGGGAAAGAAACGTGATGTCTTCCGGGTCGGACCCCGCGCCCACCGTGAATTGCTTGATGGTGGCGAATCCCGCCGCCGGATCCAGCACCTGAACGTTGTCGGCACCGCTGCGGTTGAGCACGTAGATGCGTCCGCCGTAGAAGCGGGCCAGTGCGTCACTGCTGATCGAAGCCACGTTCTGCGTGGCCTTGAGCAACGAGTCGGCGCTGACCACCGATGCCGACCCCGTGGAGTAGTCGGTGGTGGTGACGAATGCAAAATTCCCGGCGGGGACCGGGGGGATGACCGACGTCGAATCCTCACAGGCCGCGAACAGCATGGCGAGGGCCGCGACAACGAGGGCGCTTCCCACCCGGTAGTGTGAACGGTAATTCATGTTTGAATCCTCCATGGCGGGACGCGCGTACGCGTCCGGTCATCGCCGGCTAGTAGTGAAACGCCAGTGTCGAATACACGCTCCGTCCCGGGAGCGGGAAGCCGGCCACGTCCTCAGTGCGCTGATCCGTCAGATTGCGGCCTTCGAGGGTCAGCGAGAGTCCGGTCACCGGCGTGTGCAGCAGAAAGATCAGCGAGTGCAGACTGCGCGCGTCGGTTTCGCGCAGGTTGGCGCGATCCAGGTAGTTTGCACTCAGGTAGTCGAGCTCATATGTCGTGCGCAACACCCGCCACGTGTACGAGAGCGAGGTGCTGATGTCGTGGGCGGGGCGCGAGGGCAGCTGGTTCCCGTGATAGTAGGGAATGTTGCTGGTGTCCTCGGTGTGGAGATACGTGTATCCCGCCGCCACGTCGAGGGCCGCGCCCAGCCCCGCGTGGACGCTGGCTTCGACGCCGCGAATGCGCGCTGCGCCGATGTTGGTGGGCCGGGTTGTCGACTGCGAATTGGGGAAGAAGAGAATCAGGTTGTCGACGTCGTTGTCGAAGAAACTCACTTCGGCCTGCGGTGAGCGCGCGAATCCGAGACGCGCGGTGCTCATCACCACTCCCACGTCACGATTAACCCCCGTCTCGGGCGACAGCCCGGCGTTGCCCGTTACCGAGCCGACGTTGCCGAACAATTCGAGGAACGTGGGGAGACGATGATAGCGGCCGATGTCGCCCTTGAACGTGAGCCACGACGCGGCACGCCAGCGCACGGCGGCGCTCGGTGCGGTGGCGTCGTGCTGGTAGCGGCCGTGGGAGGATGCGGGAAGCCAGGGGTAGGTGGTGTCGTCGCCGAACTCGTCGGTGTGACGTTCGTAACGAAAGAGGCCCGAAACCACCAACGATTGGCCGATGAGATACGCGTCGCCCCCGAGCGCAATCGCCATCGTCCGCCGCCAGCGGTCCGGGCCGTCTTTCGGTACCGGCAGTGTCTCCACGGGATGAAACTGTTCCGTGGCGGCGTTGCCGGTGGCTTCCAGGGAAAAGCGGTCCCCTGGAACCAGATATTTCAGGCGCGCACTGCCACCGTACGCGTTGATGGTGTAGTCCGTCTCGGTCGGCGACGGAGAAATTTCCGCCGCGGGATCGGAGAACCGCTCGTTGGTCCGGTGATAGTAACCGGTGGCAGACCAACTCAGGCGATCCGAAAGCCGGGGTATTCCATCGATACGCAGCTGGCCCAGCCGGCGGCGCCGGTCCGAGCGCGCGCTGGCCGCCTGATCCGAGCCCAGGCCCGGGACGCCGTTGTTGCGCGCCGCATCATAATACCCCAGAACGACGTTCCCGACACCCGGAACGTCAGTACTTCCGCGCGCGATTCCATTCCACGCCTCAAAATCGTTGTTGATTCGCGTCGCGGTCGCGTCGTCGTCCGGGTTTTCGGGAGTGCCGTTGTGGTTGACATACTCGAAGTTACCCGCCGACGACTCGTGAGTTCCATGAGCAAAGAAACGAAACCGCCCCGGCTTTAGCCAGCAGGAAAATGCTTCGCGCCGTGTGTCGAACGAGCCCGCCGAGGTGCTGGCGTCGGCGCCGGAAAGCAGGGCGTCGCGCGACCCGTTCATGGTGGTGACGAGCTGTACCGTGCCCCCCATGGACGCGCTGCCCAGCGCGGGGGGCGTGAAACCACGGTAGACCTCGACGCGCTTCACGCCGCCCAGGGGGAGGTCCCCGATGTTGGTGACGCCCAGATAGGGATCGTCGACGGGGACGCCGTCGAGATACGTGCTCACCTGGTTCGACGAGGAACCGCGGATCGATACCGTCGCGAAACTCCCCAGCCCGCCGTACTGCGTGACGTGCACGCCGACCAGCTGCGAGAGAATCGCGGGAAGATCCTCCACGCGGTCCTTGCGGCCCGAAACATCCACCATCGCCACGAACCCGGGGCGGTTGGCGGCATCCGAACGCGTGCCGGGACGCGGCGCCGTGACGATCACGGGGGGCATCACCGGCATGGAATCCGGGATCGCCGGCACGGACGAATCGTCGGTGGCGGCGGTGGCGCGGCCCGCCATCAATAATAGAAGCACCAACACGCCGCTCTTCAGCGGTGGCCGGCGGAAACGATGCAGGGGATTGATTGAATCATCCCGTTCCTCTCATGCCTCGAAGAGGAGTTGGATGGTGACGATCTCCGGCAGGTATCCTGGCTGATGGCTCGAACGCCGCCGCCCCCTTCCCGGCTCGTCATCTGAGCCAGTGGTCCGGGCGGGCGGCTCGCCAATCACAGTGGCGGGTCCGCGAGGGATTCACACCCTCTTCCCTTGAGCCGCGTCGAAAGCGAAGGCGCAGCGCACGGGGATCGATATGTGGGGATGATGTTAGGCCCGAAGCCGGAAGGTGTCAAGCTGCGGAGTTCGCATGAAGCGGTGGCGCGGCAGACCCCCGACCGCTATTCTCCCATTGAGACGCTCCCATGACAGTTCGCGGTGTCATATGTGGATTCCTCATTGCGGGCGCTCTGGCTCTGCTCGCGTGCCCGGCGAGTCACGCCTCGGAGGGTGATCCGGCCGTCGCGGCCGGGTTCATCAACGCCCTCGGAATCGATCTCCTGTCCAGTGTCCCTCCCGACGGCAATGCGGTGCTGTCGCCCTATTCCATTCAGTGCGCGCTGGCGATGACCTGGGCGGGGGCGGACGGGGATACGCGCGCCGAGATGGCGCGGGTCCTCCACTACCCGGCTGATGAGAGCGAAACGCATGCGTCCCTCGCCGCGCTGACGAAAGCGCTGAATGATATCGCCGCCGAAACCGAACGCCTGGCTGCCGAGCGGGGTGGCGATCCGATCACGTTTGTGGTCGCCAACCGGCTGTTCGGCCAGACGGATTACCCGTTTCGCACTTCCTTCACCGAGTTCATCAAGTCGCAGTACGAAGCTCCGCTTCAATTGATGGACTTCGCTCGCAATGCCGATGGCGTGCGCGGCGAGATCAACGCCTGGGTCGAGGAGCAGACACGCCAGAAGATTCGCGACCTGATTCCGCCGGGGGAATTGAAGGCTTCGACGCGACTGGTGCTTGTGAACGCGATCTATCTGAAAGCACAATGGCTGCGTCCCTTTCCCGCCTCCTGGACGCAGCCGAACCCGTTTCACACCGCCGATGGCGATGTTGTCACGGTCCCGACGATGCGTCTTGAAAGTGACTTCGGGTTTGTGAAGCGTGAGGACTACGCCGTGGTCACGATGCCGTATATCGGCGGTGGCCTGCAGCTTCTGATTCTGTTACCCGACCGCGCCGACGGATTGACTGCGCTCGAACGGAAATTGACGCCTGAAATGCTCGTGGCGTCGTCGACGGACGCGGTCTCGACGGACGTCTTGCTTGAATTTCCGAAGTTCAAGGTGGAACCGCCCGTAATGCGGCTTGGCTCCGCCTTGCAGTCACTCGGGATGAAGACGGCATTCGATGGACGAGCGAATTTCGGCCGTATGGCGTCCGGTCCCGCTCTCTTCATCGGTGCGGTGTTCCACCAGACGTTCCTCGCGGTCGACGAGCAGGGCACGGAAGCAGCGGGGGCAACCGCGCTTGCTGTGCAGTCCTTGTCGGAACAATCACCCGTCAAGGTCAAGGTCGACCGGCCGTTCCTTCTCGCCATCCAGCACCGCGCAACCGGTGCGTGCCTGTTCCTGGGCCGGATCACGGATCCACGATGAGACAGGCATCCTTCGAGAGGCAGACGGGTCTCTCATCTTGCAAATCCCTCGCGCATATCCTGCAACGGATCAAAGCGCTTGCACGGCGCGCGATCACCCCGCATCTTCCACGCAGCTATCCAATTCCGCCGATGATGCCGACGAGCGCCTGGCTCGTCACATTGAACTGATCGGACGGCAGACGCCCCGTCGCCGGTCCGAGACCTGAGTTCCTTCGGCGTTGGCCCGCCGCCAACCCCCGCGGTCACGGCCCTTTCTTCGCTCCTGATCACTATCCCCTGATCGATTGCCGCGTGTCGCATGCGCCCGTCGCGCATTGCGAGGCGAACGACTTCGCGTGGTTACCGATGATGCCTCGCCGTCGTGGCAACGTTCTTGCTGAGGGATAAAACGCCCCCCGGAGGTTCAAACAATGCAACTGTCTCTCAAGCGGTCGGCGCTCGGGATCTGTATCGTATTTCTGCTCGCGAGCTGCTCAAATTCGAATGACACGGTGTCACCGGTGGGGCACAACTCGGGAAACATCCCGCCGGTATCGGGCGAATGGCCGCTCGGAATCAGCAGTGACCTGACAGCCCGGCCGACCATCTACCAGCCGTCCGACAACTGGTGGAATCTGAACGTCTCGTCGGCGCCGGTCGATCCCAACAGCGCGACGATCATTTCCAGGATCAAGAGCTTCGAATCCACGGGTGGACGCCTCCACCCGGATTTCACTCCCAATTACGGGATACCGTATTGCGTCGTGTCGGGGGATACGCCGCTGGTTCCGGTAGATTTTTCCTACGCCAGCGAGAGTGACAAAGGCGCGCCGGGACGCCCGTCCGGATATCCCATTCCGGCCGCCGCCAAAACCAACCCCTACTATCTGGAGAACGCGGGCGGGTCCGACGGCGACCGCCACATGTTGATCATCGATCGCGACAACATGCTGCTGTTCGAGCTGTCGTACGCAAACTGGAACGGATCGCAGTGGACAGCGGGTGCGGGTGCCGTCTTCGACCTGATGAAGAACGGCCGCCGGCCGGAAGGGTACACCTCGACGGATGCTGCGGGCCTGGCGGTATTGCCCGGACTGGTGCGCCCCGACGAAGCGTTTGGTTCGGAGCCCATCCGACACGCGCTGCGCTGCTCATTGAAGCAGATCAATGGCTACGTTTGGCCGGCCAGCCACATTGGTTCGACGGATGCGGGTGCGCCGCCGCTGGGAATGCGACTGCGTCTCAAGAAGTCGGTCGACATCAGCGGTTACACGCCCGAAGTGCAGCGGATCTTTCAGGCCATGAAAACGTACGGCCTGATCGTCGCGGATCGCGGCGGCAACATGTATGTCCAGGGCGTGATGGATTCGCGTTGGGACAACAGCGTGTTGAACCCGGCATTCCACAGTCTCCACGTAACCGACTTCGATATCATCCAGCTGGGTTGGGGCAAGTCGCTGACGACGGTGGACTAGTTTCCGATCGCCGGGCGATTGGCAGGATATCGTCCATCGGGGAACGGCCGGGCTCTGGCCCGGCCGTTTTCCGTTGCGGGAAGCCGTTGTCGCACAGGCCGTTAGAAATAACCTGTGGATGCCGGGCCAAAATAGTTTGACCGATTTCGCGGCCCGGGTGCATCTTGCGTCGGCCGTACCCCTGAACGCCGAACCCGAAGTCGCACGCTTCGCGGGCCGACACGAGCGGTTTCTCACCAGGCTCACCCGTTGGCACATCGGCGGTGCTGTTTGGAAGGACTTTGCAGGTGTTCGTGCAGAGTCCCGCCCCGGTTAATTTGCAGGCCCCCTACTCGAGGTCAACCACGAGGCGTATCACCGCCTCTTGATCCGGGACGCCCATGCGTCCGCCCCGGAGGCTGATCATGAAACCTGTGCACGCAGCCGCGCTCGCGGTGCTTGCGATCGGCGTGCTTTCTTCGTGCGTCGACGATTCCGTCGCTCCGACGAAGGCGCCAGGGCATTCTCTGCCCACGCCGTCAGAGACGGCTACCAACGTCTACCTGCTCGAGAACTTCTCCTCCAGCCAGGTGCTCCCGTCGAGCAACTGGTGGAACCAGGATATCAGTGCCGCACCCGTCGACCCGGGCTCGTCCTCGTACATCGCGTGGATCGGCTCGACGGTGCAGTTGCATCCCGACATGGCGCCGCCGCCGTACGGGATTCCCTATATCGGCGTTCCCAGTACGCAACCGCTCTACACGGTGACCTTTGTTTCGTACCCGAGCGAAAGTGACCCGGGTGTGCCGGGCGGGCCCATTGGTTATCCGATTCCCGAAGAGGCGAAAACGCAGCCCAACTACATCGAGAATGCGGTGCCCGGCGGAGACACCACCGGCGACCGCCACATGCTGCTGATCGATCGTGATCGCTGGATTCTCTACGAACTGTTTCACACCCACTGGACCGGTTCGCACTGGGAGGCTGCGGCGGGTGCGGTGTTCGATCTCAAGACGAACTATCGCCGTCCCGACGGCTGGACCTCCACCGATGCGGCGGGACTGGCCGTCTTTCCCGGTCTGGTCCGTTACGATGAAACCATGGATACCGCGCCCATCACCCATGCCTTCCGTGTGGCCATGCGTGCTTCCAACGGCTACGTGTGGCCCGCGTCACACGAGGCGGGAAGTACCGCGGGTGCGCTTCCTCTGGGGGCGCGACTGCGTCTCAAGGCGTCGGTGAACATCAGCGGCTATCCGCCCTACATTCAGCGGATATTCCAGGCCATGAAGACCTACGGTCTGATTGTGGCCGACAATGGCAGCAGCATGTACGTCACCGGCACCATGGATTCGCGCTGGGACAACAGCGTGTTGAATCCTGCGTTCCACAGCCTGCATGCCAGCGACTTCGAGGTGATCAAGCTCGGCTGGGGGAAGACCACCACCACCGCCGTGCTGAACTGATTCCGTAGCCAGACGGGGTGGGCGCGCTGCGCTTCCGGCGTGTGCCCGCCCCGTCTTCTTTACAAAAGATGCCGGGTTGCAGGTGCGCAACAAGCGGACTAGTATCCTGGTGTCATGCTCCATTTGCTGCTCGAACTGGTGGTTCTGGCATTTCCGATTTCCGAGATAGCACTGGGTATTCTGCGGCGTGCACGCGGTCCCCGCGACACTTCCGTCAGTGACCGCGGCTCCATGCGGTTGCTGTGGATCGTCATCCTGGGATCGGTGACGGTGGCAGCCGTCCTCTCCCACTACCACGCGGCCGCGATCCACGCATCGCACGCCGCCATCGATGCGATTGCACTGGTGCTGTTGATCGGCGGCCTGGCGTTGCGCTGGGTGTCCATCATCGTACTCGGACGTTTCTTCACGGTGAATGTGGCGATTCTCGACGGGCATCACGTCGTCGACACGGGGCCGTACCGGTTCGTGCGCCATCCTTCGTACACGGGACTGCTGGTGGCGTTTGCGGGGCTGGGACTCTACTTCATGAACTGGCTGAGTTTTGCGATCACGTTGGCGGGAATCCTGCCGGCGCTCCTGTATCGCATCCGCATCGAAGAGGCCGCACTCAACGCCTCCCTGGGCGAGGCGTATGCGGCTTACTCCGCGCGCACCAAGCGGCTGATTCCCGGTCTGTTGTGATCCGCCGTTTCCCGCACGGCATGCATTCGGCAAGTTTCGCGATCATGAAAGAATTCGTAATATCCCCGGAAACATCTCATCTCACGGTGGTTTTAAAGGAGGAACGCAATGGCTCCGATTCTTCGCAACGCCACGGGAACGTGGCACGGTGATCTCAAGAGTGGGAAGGGTCTGATCGACGCTCCCAGCAGCGGCGTGTTGAAACAGGTGCCGTTTACCTTCGCGACACGATTTGAAAACGCGAAGGGCACCAACCCGGAAGAACTGATCGCGGCCGCGCACGCGGCCTGCTACAGCATGGCGTTTTCCAACTATCTCAGCCAGCAGGGCCACGTGCCCGATACCATCGTGACCCAGGCCACGATTTCGCTCGAGGACGGGCGCATCAACAAGATGCACCTGGAGACACGCGGCAAGGTGGCCGGGCTCGACAACGACACTTTCAAGCGCCTGGCGGACGAGGCGGAGAAGAAGTGCCCGGTTTCGAACCTGCTCCGTCCGGGTCTCACGATTACGCTCGACGCATCTCTGATGTAGGGGCGGGGACGCCTCGCGGGAGGACAGCATGAAACGCATCGCCGTGGTGACGCTGGTTCTGGGACTGAGTGCGGCGGTTGCGCACGCGCAGGGCGCGGATGCGCCCTGGGCCCGTGTCGCCAACCGGTTTCCGGTGGCCGGAGATGGCGGCTGGGATCTTCTCACCGTCGATGAAGACGGCGGACGTGTGTTTCTTTCGCACACGACCATGGTGCAGGTGGTGGATGAGAAGACGGGAAAGCTGCTGGGCAGTATCGGCGGAATGGACCGCGTCCATGGCATCGCGCTGGCTCCGGAATTCAAGGAAGGCTTTGCGACCAGCGGGAACGACAACACCGTGGTGATCTTCGATCTCGCATCCTTCGCGGTGGTGAAGAAGGTCACAGTCGATGGGACCAACCCCGACGCCATTCTCTACGATGCGTTCTCGAAGCGCGTGTTCGCCTTCAACGGGCGCAGCCACAACGCCACCGTGATCGATCCATCCACCCGCGACATCGCGGGATCGGTGGAGTTGCCGGGGAAACCCGAGCTTGGCGCCGCCGACGGACGCGGCACGGTGTTCGTGAACCTCGAGGACACCAGCATGGTGTGCGTCATCGATGCGAAGGCAATGAAGGTCAAGACGGCCTGGCCGCTCGCACCCGGCCAGGAGCCGACGGGACTCGCCATTGACACGGCCAATCACCGTCTGTTTTCCGCCTGCAACAACCAGCTCATGGTGGTCCTCGACAGCGAAACCGGCAAAGTGGTGGCCACGGTTCCGATCGGCGAGCACGTTGACGGCGCTGCCTTCGATCCGGGATTGAAGCGCGTGTACGCGCCCTGCGGTACGGGAACGCTCACCGTGATTCAGGAGACCGATGCCGGCACGTTCTCGGTGTTGGAAAACACGCCCACGCAGGCGGGGGCACGGACCATCGCCATCGATACACGCACGCATCACCTGTTCACGCCGACCGCCGAGCTCGGGGACCGGCCCGCGCCGACTGCCGACCACCCCAGGCCGCGTCCGCCCATCAAACCCGACTCATTCGTGTTGCTGGACGTGGCGGTCCGGATGCCGTAAGGGCAGTCCCACTGGATCGAATAAGTCGTTTTGCGATAACTTGTTACGTCGTAATTGGGCGGCCGTGGAGTTGACGCCGGGAGATTATGCTTGACTAATCAACAGTTGCAATATAGACTATCGGCATGGTGAAGGAACCAACCAGATCTCCGGGGCGGCCACTTCCGCCGGGTTCCAGGGCGACCGTGGCCCTGTGGACCAGCGCCGACCGGGTGCGCGCGGCGATCGACGCGGTGGTGGCCACTCGCGGGATCACGCTTCAGCAGTACAACGTTCTGCGCATTCTGCGCGGGGCGGAACCTGACGGGTTGCCGACACTGGCCATCGGTGAGCGGATGATAGAACGGACGCCCGGCATCACGCGCATGATCGATCGCCTGGAGGCCAAGGGACTGGTTGCGCGTGAGCGCCGTTCCGGCGATCGCCGGTGCGTGCACGTGAAGATCAGCCGGACGGGACTCGAGCTGCTCGCCGGTCTCGATCGCAAAATCGATGCGGCCGATCGTGGCGCCTTTGCCACGCTCAGCGACGCGGAACTCTCGAGACTGACGGAACTGCTCGAGCGGGTGCGCGACGCGCACGAAAGCGAGTCGGGAAGGTAATTCAGATTGTCTGTGAGTGCCCGGGAACGACCGGGCCTTTGTTTGGGGTAAATAGTTGACTAGTTAATAAAAATCTAACCAATGGAGGATTAGTCATGTTAAAGCGCTTTTTCACCACATCGTCTTCGGGAACCCTCACCCTGCTGCGCGTCGTTCTGGGCGTCGTCATGATGGCGCACGGATCGCAGAAGCTGCTGGGACTGTTCGGCGGCTATGGATACGAGGGTACGATCGGCTTTTTCCACGGAATGGGAATTTCCACGTTCGTGGGCACACTGGTGATCATCGGTGAGTTCTTCGGAGGTCTCGGCCTGGTCACGGGTTTTCTGACCCGGTTGAGCGCCGCGGGTGTTGCGGCGGTGATGGCCGGTGCCGTGTACATGGTGCACTTCCCGAATGGCTTCTTCATGAACTGGTTCGGCCAGCAGGCGGGCGAAGGCTATGAGTTCCACCTGCTCGTCCTGGCAATGACGGTCATGCTGGCGGTGCGCGGCGGAGGCTGGGCCAGCGCCGATGCATGGATCGCGCGGCACCTGTCCGCCCCGCACACCGCGCCCGCTGGCGCGCGCAAACGTGATTTGGTAGCTTCGCACTGATTGCTTACACCAACCGCACGCCGCTCGTGTGGCGTGAGGAGGAGTTATGTCGATAAGAGCCGTAAAAGGAATCGTGCAGGCACAACCCACCATCGAAGGTGCGGGTGTGCGCCTGCGCCGTGCGTTCGGTTTCGGGGATACGGATGAGTACGATCCGTTCCTCCTGCTGGACGATTTTCGCAACGAGAAGCCGGCCGACTACGTCGCCGGATTCCCGTGGCATCCGCACCGCGGTATTGAAACCATCACCTATGTGCTGGCGGGCGAGGTTGACCATGGCGACAGCCTGGGCAACCGCGGCAAGCTGGGCGCGGGGGACGTGCAGTGGATGACCGCCGGCAGCGGCATTCTGCATCAGGAGATGCCGAAGGGAGATCCGAGCGGCCGCATGCACGGTTTTCAGCTGTGGGCCAATCTTCCGCGCGCGTTGAAGATGACCCACCCGCGCTACCAGGACGTGCCCTCACGTGAGATCCCGACCGTGGGAGACGACGATGGCACGCTGGTGCGCGTGATCGTCGGTGACTATCAGGACAAGCGTGGCCCCGTGGACGGCATTGCCGCGGACCCGCGCTACCTGGACATCAGTGTGCCGGCGGACCGGCGCAAGACATTCAAGGTGGAAACCACGCGGCACGCGTTCGCGTATGTGTTCGAAGGATCGGGCACGTTCCGTGGCGCGTCGCAGCCGCAGGCGGTGCAGACTGACCGCATTCAACCGAATGGGGCGGAGGTCAAGGACCTCGTGGGCAACCGGTCGCTGGTGCTGTTCGACCGTGGAGACGAAGTGACGGTGCACGCGGGTCCCGCAGGCATTCGCTTTCTGCTGGTGTCCGGCCAGCCGCTCAAAGAGCCGGTGGCGTGGCAGGGCCCCATCGTGATGAACACACCCGAAGAACTGCGGCAGGCGTACGCCGAGCTGCGCAACGGAACTTTCATCAAGTCACACTGACAGGCGCTTTCCGGGAGGATGGCGATGCGGATTCACACGATGGCGTTGTCATTCCTCCTGGTCGCTGCCGGGATGGTGCCGTCTCACGCGGACGAGACGGCGCCTCCCACGACCCCGCACTTCACCGTGGAAAAGGTGGCGCCCGGCGTGTTCGTGGCGGTGAGCCGCGATCCGCTGGGTCTGGCCAACCACTCCAACGCCGTCTTCATCATCAACGACGAGGACGTGGTTGTCGTTGACACACAGTTCACCCTGCAGCGAACGCGCGAGGTGCTGGCGGCGCTGCGTAAACTCACCGACAAGCCGGTGAGTGTTCTCGTCAATACGCACTGGCACGACGATCACACCTTTGGCAATCAGGTGATCGTGGATGCGTTCCCCGAGGTCGAGATCCTGGCCACGGAAGAGACAAGGCGCGACATGGCGGGCATCGGCGTGGAGAACCGCCGGCAGCAGGTGAGCGGCGCGCCCCAGGGACTGTCGATGTTTCAGTCGTGCATCCAGCGGCGCGTCACCGTGCAGAATACTCCCATGACCGACGACCAGCTTGCTGCGTACAGGAGCACGGTGGCGATCATGCAGGAGTATCTCAACGACCAGCGTGAGTTTCATCTCACACTGCCCACCAAAACCTTCAAACAGAAACTTGTGCTCAAACGCGGCCGGCGCACCATCGAGCTGCGGCACGTGGGTCCGGGAGTGACACCGGGCGACGCCATCGTGTGGTTGCCCGAAGAGGGCGTGCTGGTGGCCGGCGACATCGTCGACAATCCACTGCCATTTGCGTATCGCTGTCACGTGTCGGGATGGATCCGCGCGCTGGCCGCAGTGCGCGCGCTCAAGCCCCGCGTCATCGTTCCCGGCCACGGCGAGGTCATGCACGACGACGCCGGCGTAGAGCGGCTGTCGAACCTCCTCGCCTCGATCCGCGATCAGGCCGATGCAGCCTTCAAGCGTGGCGATACACCCGAGCAGGCGACGGCCGCGCTGGACATCAAGGATCTGCGCGGCCAGATCGTGGGCGAAAGCGGCATGCTCGCGTTTCTCTTCGACGGCTACTTTACCGACCAGGTCGTGGCCAGCGCCTTCGACGAATTCACCCATCCGTAGCGTCCACCGCTCCATCCGGTCCGGTTATTGCAGATTTTCCCGCCTGTCGCGCTGGACGTGAATCCATGCGCCATCCACAACCCTTACAGGGACGAGCAGGTACCTATGGAACCCGCGCGCAATGCATCTCGCGTGACCCGGCAGAACTTGACCAGGACGTATCGGAACGCCCACGCGCAGTGTTCGGCGGCGGCCACGACGCTGCGTTCGCGCCGTGTCCTGTGGCCGTGGATGACGCACACGGTGAAGCTGCTGCTGGGAGCGGCCGCGTACAACGTGTTTGCGCTGCTGGTGGTGCAGCCGCTGTTGCGCAAGTGGTTCCCGCCCCTCAAGCCGTGGGAGCACATCACCGGCATCTTCGGGCACACCCGCACCACCTATGACCACCTGGTACCGGCGGTCGCAACCGCCGTCTGGGTCGTGGGCAACGCCTTCCTGCTTGCGCTCATGAATCGCGATCTTCATCGCGCGGAGGCCGTCCTGCCGGTTCCGCCCGCTCCGCTCGACCCGGCGGCGCCGGCCGAGACCGTCATGCCGGCGGCGTCACCCGTGCCGGAAGAGGTCGCCGTCACCGACTAGCCGGTTCATCCAACATCTGGAGCCCGGGCGGCGCGACAGGCTATACTGTCGGCGGTGATGCCCATGAAGCTCCTCCGCAGTTCCATTGTTTTTCTGACCGTTGTTTTTCTCTCCACCGTGGTTGCGGCCGATCCCGCACCCGCGCCACCCGCGGACAGCGCGCTGGCGACTCCCGAAGGCGTGGTCCACGAGCTCTACCGCATGGTATGCGTGCCCGTGGGCGGCGATACCGACTGGGAGCAGGTACGCGCCCTGTTCCTTCCCGAAGCCGTCATCGTGATGCGTCCGTCAAGAAAAGAAGGGTTGAGCACCTTCACGTTGCAGGGGTGGATCGACGATTTCGTTGCCTTCAATCAGAAGGCGAAGTCCAGCGAACGCGGTTTCGAAGAGAAAATCGTGCGCATGTCGCCGGTCGTGTTTCGTGATGTGGCGCACGTGTTCGTCCTGTATGAGGCGCGCATGCTCGACTGGACGCGACCGGCACAGCAGGGCGTCGACAGCATCGAGCTGGTTCGCAAGGACGGTCGCTGGTGGGTCGCCGCCATCACCAATGACATTCCCGACGCAGACAATCCGATTCCGGCCGAATTGAAGGAATAGCGTCGTGTTCCATTCCCCGTCGCCGCCCGTGCACGCGCCCGCGCGCACGACGGCGCCGCGCATCAACTCGCAAACGCTGATCGCCACGCTCGCGATCGCGGCCATCGCGGTGCATCTGGTGATGCGCTACGCGGTGCACGCCGCGTCACCGGTGTTCGGATTTCCCGCCTACCAGCTTCCGCTTCTGGTCGCGCTGGCGCTCGGTGGAACGCCGCTGGTCGTCGGACTGGCGCGCAAGCTGGTGCGCCGCCAGTTCTCATCCGATCTGCTGGCCGGCATCTCCATCGTGACCGCGGTCATTCTCCACGAATATCTCGCCGGCACGCTGGTCGTGCTCATGCTCTCCGGCGGAGAAGCGCTGGAGGCGTACGCTGTACGCAGCGCGTCATCGGTGCTGAATGCGTTGGCGCGCCGCATGCCGTCGCTGGCGCACCGCAAGACCGATGATCACGTGAATGACGTGGCCCTGGACGAAGTGGCGATCGGCGATCTGGTGGTGGTGTTTCCGCACGAAATCTGCCCGGTGGACGGCACGGTGACGGACGGACACGGCGCGATGGACGAGTCATACCTCACCGGGGAGCCGTACGTGATGTCCAAGGCGCCGGGAACGGGCGTGCTGTCGGGAGCCGTCAACGGCGAATCGGTGCTCACCATTCGCGCCGACCGGCTGGCCGTGGATTCGCGCTACGCGAAGATCATGCAGGTGATGCGCGAATCGGAACAGCGCCGCCCGGCCATTCGCCGCCTGGGCGATCAGCTCGGCGCCATCTACACGCCGGTGGCCGTCGGGATCGCCCTGCTGGCGTGGGTGTTGGGTGGGTCCGCCGAACGTTTTCTGAGCGTGCTGGTGGTGGCGACGCCGTGTCCGTTGCTGATTGCGATTCCCGTGGTCATCATCGGGTCGGTGTCGCTGGCCGCGCGGCGCGGCATCATCATCCGGGATCCCGCCATTCTGGAAAAGGTGAGCCGCTGCCGGACGGCGCTCTTCGACAAGACGGGAACGCTCACCTACGGCAAACCCACGTTGGTGGATGTTGCGGTGGCGCCGGGGTTCGCGCGCGACGAAGTGCTCGCGCTGACGGCGAGTCTCGAGCGCTACTCACGCCATCCACTGGCGGTCGCGGTGCTGGACGCCGCCGGCGCGGGCAACGTCTCGCTGAGTGAAGCCGTGCAGGTGAGCGAACGGCCCGGTGAGGGCCTGCGCGGAGTCGTCAAGGGACGCGCCGTGCGTGTTACCAGCCGCGCCAAGTTTCTGGCGCAATCTGCCGCGGACGAGACGGCTCTTCCCGAGGCCACGGGAGGCATGGAAGCCATCGTCGTCGTCGATGATGTGTTTGCCGCGGCGTTGCGCTTTCGCGATGAGCCGCGCGAGGACGGCAGTCAGTTCATCCAGCATCTGTTCCGCCGCCACCGCATGGAGCGCGTGATGCTGATTTCGGGCGACCGCGAGTCCGAAGTGCGTTACCTGGCCGACAAGGTTGGAATCAAGGACGTGCGCGCGGGACAGAGCCCGGAACAGAAACTCGAACTCGTGCGCTCCGAAACCAGGCGGGCCGAAACCCTCTTTCTCGGCGACGGAATCAACGACGCCCCCGCGCTCACCGCGGCCACCGTGGGCGTGGCGTTCGGCCAGGCCAGCGACATCACGTCCGAAGCCGCCGGCGCGGTGATTCTGGACAGTTCGCTGGCGCGTGTGGACGAATTGCTGCACATCGGACGGCGCATGCGCACCATCGCCCTGCAGAGCGCAGTCGGCGGAATGGCGCTCAGTGTCATCGGCATGCTCTTCGCGGCGGCCGGGTATCTTCCCCCGGTCGCAGGCGCGATCACACAGGAAATCATCGACGTGCTCGCGGTTGTCAACGCGCTGCGCGTCGCGATTCCTCCCAGATCGCTGACTGATTATTGAAGCCTTTTTCACCCTCGGCGGCTAGAATGCCCGCGTGGCGTTTCCGCTTCTCAAGGACATTTTCGTCATCTTCGGAGTCGCGGTGGCCGTGGCGTTCATCTGCCACCGCCTGCGCATTCCGACGCTCGTCGGACTCATCATCTCCGGCGTAATCGCGGGTCCGTACGGGCTGCGCCTGGTCACCGAGACGCAGGCCGTCGAACAGCTGGCGGAAATCGGCGTCATCTTTCTGTTGTTCGCGATCGGTCTGGAGTTCTCCGTGGATTCCATCGGTCACGTCAAACGGCTGTTTTTTGCGGGCGGACCGTTGCAGCTGGTGGCCACCGCCGTACCGGTGGCGCTGGTGGCCGGCGTGGCGGGCATGAGCGTGCCGGCGTCGATTCTGCTGGGGTTGCTGGCGTCGCTTTCCAGCACCGCCATCATTCTGAAACTTCTGCAGAGCCGTTCCGAGCTCACCAGCCCGCACGGCAAGGGCACGATGGCGATCCTGATCTTCCAGGACATTGCGTTTGTGCCCATGATGCTCTCGATTCCATTTCTCGCGGGCAGGAGCAGCGGGTCGCCGTGGGTGGACGTCGGGCTGCTGGTGGCCAAGGTGACGCTCATCTGGCTGGTGATCTGGCTGGTGGCACCGCGGCTGGTGCCGCGGGTGTTGACCGCAATTGCGCGCACCGGCAGCAACGAGCTGTTCCTTCTCTCCATCGGCGTCATCTGCTTCGCCGTGGCGTGGAGCACCTCCTTGCTGGGGTTGTCGCTGGCGCTGGGCGCATTCATCGCGGGGCTCATCCTGTCCGATTCGGAGCACAGTCATCGCACGCTGGAAAACGTGCTCCCGTTCCGCGATGCGTTTTCGAGTTTCTTCTTCGTATCGATCGGAATGCTTCTCGATTCCCATTACGTGGCCGACCACGCGCTCACGTTGCTGGGCATCACCCTGCTGTTGATGGTGATCAAGGCGCTGGTCACCGTGGGCGTGATGCTGGTGATCGGACTGCCGTTCCGTGTGTCGGCGTTGACCGGCCTGTCCCTGGCGCAGACCGGCGAGTTTTCGTTGCTGATTCTGGCCGGAGGGTTGGCCGCCGGCATCTTCAACCGTGACCAGTATCAGCTGATACTCGCGGTGTGTCTGTTCTCGATGGTGGCGGCGCCGGTGCTGATGGCGTTGAAGGACACGGTGGCGGATTTCACGGCGCGCGCGCCGCTGCCCACGATGTTTCGCGAAGGACGCTATTTCATCGACTCGGAACCCGATCCACGTCTCGTGGATCACATCGTGATCGCCGGCTACGGCGTGATCGGTGCGATGGTCGGACACTCGGCCAAACTGTGCAACATTCCCTACGACACCATCGACGTGGACTACGAGATCGTGCAGGAGCAGAGCAAGCGCGGCGTTCCCATCTTCTACGGGGATGCCACCCAGGAAGCGTCACTGCTCAAGGCCAACCTGCCCGCCGCGCGCGTGTTCGTGGTGGCGATCCCGGATCCATTGGGCGCAGCGCGTGCGGTGGGGGTGGCGCGGCGTCTGAATCCCACCGTGCATATCATCGCGCGCGTGCGTTACGTGCGCGACATGGCGCGTCTCTACCAGCTCGGAGCCAACGTGATCGTGTCGGAGGAAGTGGAGGCGTCCATCAAGATCTTCTCCGAAGCGCTCAGCCATTACGGCGTGCCCGCCGACATCATTGAGGAGTTCGGCGGCGTGCCCGCACCGCGACACCACGAGTAGAACATGCTTTCGTTGGCCTCAGGAGCGTCGCTCGCGGGTCCTGTCACCGGCATCGCACGAACGACATGAGCGGACTCGCGCTCCTGCTCGCCGCGCACCGTCCGCCATGGTCGTTCGTGCTCGTGCTGGTTCGAGCTATCCCCAGGGCGGAGTGACAGCAAGAACTAGCGTGTGCGTGCGCTGGTGGCAACCAGGTAGCGCGTGATTGCCGTCTGTTCGCCGGGCGTGAGGCGCGCGTCGGCCACCATGTACGCGACGTATCCCTTCCACTCGTCGGGCGTGTGTTCCGCGGGCAGGTGCAGGTTGTGACAGCCCGAGCACCTGTCCACGTACAACGTGCGTCCGTGCGCCAGATCCTCGATGGTCGTACCCGGCCACTCGCGCGACGCCCATTCGGCGTCCCGTGGCGTCGGGTGGTCGAGTGCCGCCGAACACCCGATTACTCCCGCACCCACGAGCGCCACGATCGCCAGCACGTTTCGGCGCGTGCGTCCCATCACAGGTCGATTCCGAACAGGAGCCGGACTTCCAGCTTCTCGAGTTCGGAGAGCACAAGATGACTGCCGGCGTCGGCCTGCGAGCCCTTGAGCTTGGCGATTTGCGGTAGCACGGTGAGCGTGGCCCACCAGGTGGGTGAGGAATAGCTCACCACCGGTCCGGCAAACAGCGCCGAGTGTTGATAGCCGCCGTCCTGTGCATAGAGATTGTGATTGCGTACCTCGAGACCAACTGACGTGCTGGGATGAACAAAATAGGCGCCGGCCAGATTGAATTCGAACGTGATCTCGTTTTCCGCGTTCACCTCGTCGGTGCCGCTCTCCACCTGGAATTCCCATTCCGGCTCGACGCCTGCATTGAAGGCGAACAGGAAGTTGTTGGAGCGCTTGTCCGCGATCACCCGGGTCTCCAGCTCCACTGCGTTGGTGGATGCACTCCATTCGAAGTAGAGCGCCAGACCAAACGGGTCCGCGACCGGATCGCGCAACTTGAGCTTCCATTCGTTGGAGATGCCCTCGAATTCGAAATCGGTCTGCAGGGACGAGTCCGCCTTTGCCGTGACGGATTTCATGTTCAGGTAGAACGACGTCTGCAGACGGTTGGAGAGTCCCACCTCGAACTCCACACGCTCATCGATGCGCGCGTAGTAGTCCTCTTTTCCGAGCCGGAACGTGGTGCGGGGTTCCAGTTCCACCTGGCCGCGCGCCAGCACACCCGATTCGTAGGTGTAGGTAAAGCGTCGTTCCGACGCGCTCGCATTCACCGCGATCGCGGCGGAAATCGCGAGGCTGAGCAACAAGGTTCGGACATTCATCGATTTCCCTCCTTCCCGCCGTTGCAACGGGGCGGGAACCATGAGTTAGTCAGGCCTAACACTGGATGCACAAAAAAAGGACGGCACTCGCGGGCGCGAGCGTGTCTAACCCCAGTGGTCGTCGTGACGGGAGAGAATGTTGGAGGGTCTGAGTTCGAACACGAACCACACGCAGAAATCTACGACGCGCACGGCTTGCCTCCGGGGCCCGGGCATTCGCGGCATGCGGCGCCGCGTTCCTGGCACGAGAGCCAGTCTTCGAAATGGGCAATGGTCTCGCTCGCGCCGCGGTTGCACACGCGCAGGAAATTCAGGAACGACTCCAACCGCTCCAGGGTGACCGGGCTGACCACATGCTCCAGCACACAGGCATCGCGCGCCGCGATCTCCGGGGGAAGCTTCAGCACTTCGAGCAGGAATTTGTGCAGGAGATCGTTGCGCGTCTTCACCTCGCGCGCCGTCTTGCGCCCGCGCACCGTCAGCCGGACATCGCCGTAGCGGTCGTGCGAAACCAGCCCGCGCACGCGCAGCGTCTCCAGCGCGCCCGTCACCGACGGCATGCGCACGCCGAGGCGTTCCGCGATGCTCTTGACGCGCGGCTCGCTACCCTCATCGACGATCTCGTAGATGGTCTTGAGATACATTTCCTGATTGGGCGTGAGTGGCTTGGGCATGACGACGATCTCCCGAAGAGTTTGGAACTCCTAACTTGCTTCGGACTCTACCCGGGAGATGGACCGGCGTCAAGAGGGTGGGTTAGGAGCCGCGCCGGGCCCCGGCGACGGGCATGGGCTGGCGCAGGGTCAGGACCGGGCAGGGGGCCCGGCGCACCACGGCCTCGGCGGTGCTGCCCATGAGCACGTGGGAAAGGCCGGTCCGGCCGTGGGTGCACATCACCAGCAGGTCCGCATTCTGGTCGCGGGCAAACTGAATGATGCCGTCCACCGCATTCCCGGTTATCACCGTGGCTTCCGCCCGGACGTGTTTGGGAACCTGCTCGCGCACGATCTTGTCCAGCGTCTGCTGCGCTTCCACGAGCAGGGCGTTGTCCGTGCCGTGCACGTCGATGCCCGTCCAGGCCACATCCGCGATGGGCACCGAGGGCTCATTGATGCAGAGGATCTTGAGTACCGCGTCGAAACGTTCAGCGAGGCCAATGGCGTAGGGAAGTGCGCGCAGCGAGTAGTCGGACAGGTCCGTGGACATGACGATGACGTTGAAGTTCAGCATGGTTCAGTCCTCCTGAATGCTGCGACCTCCGTCGACGCCACGCGGCCGTGGGAGCGCCGGGTCCGCCATCAGATGCTTGCGGCGCAGGGCATTGGCGGCGTCCTGCAGTGTCATGCTGGCAATGGTGGCGTAGTAGTTGTCCCGGAAGACCTTCCAGTAATCGTGCAACGCACAGCTCGCGACATCCGTGCACTGGTCCAGACCGAGCACGCATGCCTTGCGCAACTCGATGTGCCCGTCAACGGCTTCAATGACTTCCACGACGCGCATGGTCTCGCCCGGGCGCGCCAGGCGGTAGCCGCCGCCGGGGCCCTTGGTGGAGCGAACCAGTCCCTGGTTGCGCAACGCGTGCAGAATCTTCGCGAGCGACTGGCGCGGGACGCCGGATGCGTCTGCGATCTCACGCACAAGTACCGGGCGAGGTGAATTCTTCTCGGCGAGATAGATGAGTGCGCGAAGCGCATGTTGGCATGTCGGCGAATGGATCATGGCCGGCGTCCTTTTTCGTAGTAGTGGGTCATTTACTCAACTACAGAATACCCGGAACCCTGGGCGACGTCAACGCATCGCCGTCAGATTGGACTAAAATACAAATTGGCAAGTATTTATCCCCTCACCCGGGGGCTCGGGCAACGGTTGCGGGCCGCCGGCGCTTGGGCTATCATGGCCCCGCGCCCTTGCGGCAGGTTGCCCCATCTTCAATCCGAAACGACAATACCGGATCACTCGATGCCCATTCCGACGCCGTTCCACCCCCGCACCTCCGCGCTCTGCACCAGCCTGTTCTACAAGGACTGGGCCGGCTACCACGCGGTGCGCTCGTTCGATACCACCCACGACCGCGAGTATTTTGCGTTCCGTCACGCGTGCGGACTGATCGATGTCACGCCGCTGTTCAAGTATGACGTGCGTGGTCGCGATGCCGCGCAGTACCTGGCGCGCATCATGGTGCGCGACATCCGCAAACTGAAAGCGGGACAGGTTGCCTACACGTGCTGGTGCAACGACGAGGGCAAGATCATCGACGACGGAACCGTGACGCGTTTCGAAGCGGATTACTTCCGCGTGACCTCTTCCGAACCGGCGTGGCACTGGCTGCGCCGGACCATGGGCGGCTTCGACGTCTCCGTCGTCGACGTGAGCGATGCGATCGCGGCGCTGTCCATTCAGGGACCGACGTCACGCGACGTGGTGGACACGGTGACGGGCGGCGACACCCAGGGGCTGCGCTTCTTCCGCATGCGCGCGGCCCATATCGACGGACGCGACGTGCTGGTTTCGCGCACCGGCTACACCGGCGATCTTGGCTATGAAGTGTGGATGAAGAATGACGACGCGCTGCCGGTGTGGGACGCCGTGATGGCCGCCGGCCGCGCCTACGGTCTCGAACCCGCGGGTCTCGACGCCATGGACGTGACGCGGGTCGAAGCGGGTTTCCTCCTCAACGGCGTGGACTACTACTCATCGCTGCGCTGCCTCATTCCGTCGCGCAAGTCGTCGCCCTTCGAGCTGGGACTGGGGTGGATGGTGGCGCTCGATCGCGAGCCGTTCATCGGCCGTGATGCGCTCATCTACGAGAAGCTGCACGGTTCGCCGCGCCGGCTGGTGGGGCTGGAAGTGGACTGGAACGAATTCGAGGCGCTGTTTCGCGCGCATGGACTGCCGCCCGAGGTTCATCCCGGCGGGTGGCGTGACGCGCGCCCCGTGTACAACCCGCGCGGCGAGTTCATCGGACAGGCCACCAGCGGCGCGTGGTCGCCGCTGCTCAAGAAGAATCTGGCGCTGGCCACGGTGCTCGCCGAAGCCGCGTCGCCGGGCACCGAGTTGCGGTTCGAAGTGACGGTCGAATACGAGCGCCGCACCGCGCGCGCGGTGGTCGTCGATACCCCCTTCTTCAATCCCGAGAGGAAGCGCAAGTAGATGCCGAGGCGCTACGACGTCGTCATTGTAGGAGGCGGGCACAACGGCCTGGTGGCCGCGGCCTATCTTGCCAAGGCCGGCCGCCGCGTGCTGGTGCTGGAGCGCCGCCACGTGCTGGGTGGTGCGGCGGTCACCGAAGAGATCTATCCCGGCTTCCATTTCAGCGTGTGCTCCTATGTGGTGAGCCTGTTCCGGCCGCACATCATCCGCGAACTCAATCTCACCAGACACGGCATGCAGTTGATTCCGCTCGAGTGTTCGTTCACGCCGCACCTCGAAGGACCGGGGCTGGTGCGCTGGCCGGACGCCAATCGTACGCGGCGCGAAGTGGCGCGTTTCAGCCAGAAGGACGCGGAGATCTATCCCGAATTCTCGCTCGCCATGACCAAAATGAGCTTCTTCGTGAAGCGCATCATCGATTCAGAGCCACCCGATCCGGCCTCTCTGCATCCCGCGGAACTCTCGAAACTATCGTCGTTGGTCAAGCATCTGCGCGAGCTGGGGCCCGACATGATGGAACTGCACACGCAGCTGCTCACCATGAGCGGCGTGGACTTTCTCAAGATGTGGTTCGAATCCGACGCGCTGCTGGCGCCGATGTCGTGCAGCGGCATCATCGGCACGTTTCTCGGCGTACGTTCCCCGGGCACCGCGTACGTGCTGCTGCACCACTACATGGGCGAGATCGACGGGGCGTTCCGCTCGTGGGGGTTTTCCAAGGGTGGAACCGGCGGCCTGAGCCTGGCCGTGGCCAACGCGGCCGTCGCGCAGGGCGCCGAGATCCGGACCAGCGCGCCGGTGGCGAGCATTGTGGTGAAAGGACACCGGGCGCGCGGGGTGGTGCTGGAGAGCGGGGAAGAGATCGACGCGGACGCGGTGGTATCCAACGCGGATCCGCGCCGCACGTTTCTCTCGCTGGTGGGCGAGAAACATTTCGACACCGGGTTCGTGTCCAACGTGAACCGCTACAAATACCGCGGCAGTTCGGGCAAGGTGAACCTGGCGCTCGACCGCCTTCCGGATTTCACGTGCCGCCCCGGAGACGGTGCGCACATCCGCGGCGACATCGCCATTGCCCCGTCCGTGGACTACCTGGAGCGCGCGTTCGACGACGCCAAGTACGGCAGTTTCTCGCAGCGTCCGTATCTCAACGTGGTGATTCCTTCGCTGGTGGACCCCGGCGTGGCGCCGCCCGGCAAGCACGTGATGTCGATCTTCGTGCAGTACGCGCCCTACCACCTCAAGGAAGGCGCCGACACCTGGCCGAACCGGCGCGAGGAATTCGGCGACACCGTCGTGGATACGCTGGCGGAGTACTGCCCGGGTCTGAAGGAATCGATTCTCTACCGCCAGGTGCTCACCCCGTGGGATCTGGAGAAGGACATGGGACTGACCGAAGGGAACATCTTCCAGGGCGAGCTGTCGCTGGAACAGCTGTTGTTCCTGCGGCCGACACCGGGGTACTCGCGCTATCGCACGCCGGTCAAGCGGCTGTGGCTGTGCGGATCGGGTGCGCATCCGGGCGGGGGCATCATGGGCTCACCGGGAGAACTGTGCGCCAAGGCGCTCTTGAGTTCGGGGGAGGTATAGCGTGGCCGACTTCGATGTGATTGTGATCGGCGCGGGCCACAACGGTCTCACCACGGCGGCGATTATGGCGAAGGCCGGCCGCCGCGTGCTGGTGCTGGAGCGCCGCGATGTGGCGGGCGGGATGTGCGCCGGGGAAGAGTTTCATCCCGGCTATCGCTCGGCGGGTCTGCTCCACGATACGGCGCAGGTGCGCAGCGGACTGGTGGATGCCCTGCAGCTCGACCAGTACGGGCTCGAGATGACGCCCGCAACCCCGGTGCTGATTCCGGAAGCGGACGGCCCCGGCGTGGTGCTGTCTTCCAACGACGAGGCAACCGCGGCCGAGCTGCTGCGCCTGGGCGACCAGGACGCGAATGCGTGGCGCCGCTACCGGGCCTTCGTGGCCGGCGCGCGCCGCGTCATCGAACCCCTGCTCAACGAAATTCCACCCGACCTCGCGCGCATCGGGCTCTTGGACAGCGGGTCGATTCCGACGCTGCTCAAGAGCGGAATGGCGCTGCGCAAACTGGGCGGCGAAGGGATGAACGAACTCCTGCGCGTGCCGCCGATGTGCGTGGCCGACTGGCTCAACGAGTACTTCCACCACGACCTGGTCAAAGGCGGGCTCGCGCACGCCGCCATCCTGGGAACGTGGGCCGGTCCGTGGTCGCCGGGAACCGCGGCCAACCTGTTGCTTCTGGAGTGCACGACGGGCGAATCGGTTCGCGGTGGCGCCGCGGCGCTGGCCGCCGCGCTGGAGCGCGCCG
>OBLQ010000135.1_pt1 | contig 25047 bp, 20 predicted proteins | sample 1519881 | NCBI WGS metagenome assembly OBLQ01 (sample SAMN01911456, study PRJEB22533) | soil metagenome | biome: Soil | place: Malaysia | collected 2012-04-30 | depth DG_metagenome m | reverse complement strand
CGTTCCGCGACATCTTGGGGCCGGTCGTTAGGATCAGCAGGTCGTTCAACTTCCACTTCACGGACAACCAGGTCTTCCGCACTTCGCAACTCTTCCAACTGGAAAAGGAGACCGACGGCCTGGAAGTGGTCCGCAACCAGTTCACGGTTCCGTATAAGACCTCGTTCCCGCCGGACGGCTCGGACAACACATGGAACGCGGACCCGGACAACACGCCGGCGCAGACGGCGATGCAGGGAAGCGGCAACCTCAAGCCGGCTGAGGAGCCGGAAGGAGCGGCCTACCTCAAACAGTTCCAGGTCGGTTGGAGCCCGTTCGTCTCTGAGGAACGTTCGGCGCGCAACGACGCCGTGCGGCCCTTAGCGCCGCCGACCCTCAAAGACGGCAAGTCGCCCTTCCTTAAACCGGGCACCCTCCGTGGACGCAAGTACATTCTCGTCGACGAGTGGGGCCCCTATGACTTCCAGTACCCCGTCCTGTGGCCGCGCTCGTTCGTCTCCGTCCCGGCGCAGACCGTCCGGGACTCCCAGGGGCTCGAACACACCACGGGCCCGCTGCTGGAGCAGAAACTCGAGATCCTCGGCCCTCCTGGCACATGGAAGGTCGCAAAGACGCGCGGCGCTTACGCGATCTCAGCCTATTCGGGCAAGGTTCCCGGGCAACTCGTCCTGCACATGCAGCCGGGAAAGGCGAACGACGTGCAAGTCGACCTGGTCTACACCGGGGCTGCAACGACCGACTACCGTGGCGTCAGGACCGCCGCCGGCCGGCCTGTCGCGTTTTCGTTCAGCCACTTCTTCGCACCCATCGACTGGGACGTCAAGTGGTTCTCCTACGACGGGGCGACGCAAGACCCACGCACGACCGACGACTGGAAGACCATCATCCAGGGCACACCGATCTATGAGATCAAGACGGGCGAACTCAACTACGCCTGGCCTGGTTCGCCCGGTGGTAAGGTGCCGCCCGACCATTTCCTCACGCTCGCGACCGGCACGTTCGAGATCGCGCAGGGCAACTACGTCCTCGACCTCACCAGCGACGACGGCGTCCGCGTCATCCTCGACGGCAAGACGATCTACGAGGACTGGACGTGGCACGGCCCCAAGAACGTAAAGATCCCGCTGAAACTGGGAGGGAAGCACTCCATCCGTGTCGAGCACTTCGAACTGGACGGATACTCGACCCTCAAGGCGGTCATCGACCGCAAGTAGATCTAGCCGAAGCGGCCTGAGATGTAGTCCTCGGTCGAGCGCGCCTTGGGCCGCAGGAAGATGTCCTCAGTCTCGCCGAACTCCTGGATCTCGCCCTGCATGAAGAACGCCGTGAAGTCGCTGGCGCGCTGCGCCTGCTGCATGTTGTGCGTGACGATCACGATCGTGTACTGCTTCTTGAGTTCCGCGATGAGGTCCTCGATCTTTGCAGTCGCGACCGGGTCGAGCGCGGAGCATGGCTCGTCCATCAGGATGACCTCCGGCTCGACGGCCAGCGTCCGTGCGATACAAAGCCTCTGCTGCTGGCCGCCGGAGAGCCCGAACGCGTTCTGCCGAAGTTTGTCCTTAACCTCGTCCCACAGGAACGCCTTTTGGAGGCAGGAGACGACCAGGTCGTCCAACTTGGACTTGTCACGCAGACCGTGGATGCGCGGCCCGTAGGCGATGTTGTCGAAGATCGACATTGGGAACGGGTTCGGCTTCTGGAAGACCATCCCGACGGCCTTGCGCAGTTCGACCGGGTCGACCGTCGGCGCGTAGATGTCGACGCCGTCGATGATGACCTTGCCCGTGAGCCTCGTCCCCTCGATCAGTTCGTTCATCCGGTTCAGGCATCGCAGGAACGTCGACTTTCCGCACCCCGAAGGGCCGATCAGGGCCGTCACCATGTTGGGGGCGATGTCCAGCGAGACGTTCGCCAGCGCCTGGTGCCTTCCGTAGTAGAAGTCCAGGTTGATGGTTTGGATGATAGGCTCGACCTGCGTTCCCTCGGCCACTGCCTCTGGATGTGGGGCAGGCATGAGTTCACGTTCCATCGTAACGGAAGCCATCTCTGGCCTCATTCTCCCCGCGGTTTGTTAAGGCTTTGTTAACGATTCGCAAGGGCGTCCTGCCTCAGCCCGTGGTCTGCTAGAACCAGCGCCACCATCGCCTCGACGATCGGCACCGCCCGGGGAAGGACACAGGGGTCGTGCCGTCCGCGGCCCTTTAGGGTCGTGTTCTCGAACACCGTGGTCACGGTCTCCTGCTCGTGGAGGATCGTCGCCGTCGGTTTGAAGGCGGCCCGCAGCGAGATCGGCATCCCATTGCTGATCCCGCCCTGGATGCCTCCGCTGAAGTTCGTCTTGGTGTAGGCGGTCTTCTTGTCGTCCGATCGGAAGGCGTCGTTGTGCTCCGAGCCCTTCATGTCTGTGCCCGCGAAGCCGCTCCCGACCTCGAAGCCCTTGCAGGCGGGGAGGCTCATGAGCGCTTTCGCGAGGTCGGCTTCTAGTTTGTCGAAGACCGGCGCACCCCAGCCGACGGGCACGCCCTTCACATAGCAGGAGACCGCTCCCCCGACCGAGTCGCCCTGCTTGCGCACCTGCTCGATCAGGCTGACCATTTGGTCGGCGACCGCAGAGTCCGGGCAGCGCGCGATGTTCGCGTCGACCTTCTCTCGCGTTACCTCTGAGCCGTCCAAGTCGCAGACGATCGTGTGGACCTTGCTCACCCACGCGGTGACTTCGACGCCCCAGCGTTCTTTAAGCAACCGCTGCGCGACCGCTCCAGCCGCGACGCGACCGACCGTCTCGCGCGCAGAGGCTCGTCCACCGCCCGACCACGCGCGCACACCGAACTTCTGCTCATAGGTGAAGTCCGCGTGCGAGGGACGGAACTTCGTCCGCATCTCCTCGTAGTCGCCCGAGCGCGCGTCGGAGTTGCGCACGAGCATCGCGATCGGCGTCCCCAGCGTCTTGCCGTCCAGCACACCGCTCAGGATCTCGACTTTGTCGGCCTCTTTGCGCTGCGTTACGATCTTGCTCTGGCCCGGTCTGCGCCTGTCGAGGTCCTTTTGTACGTCCTCTTCAGAGAGCGGAAGAAGCGCCGGGCACCCGTCCACGACGACCCCGACTGCGGGGCCGTGCGACTCCCCGAAGGTCGTCGCCCGGAACAGGGTTCCGAATGTGTTGGACATGCGCGGCGAGTGTACCGGTCAGGCCAATTGCTGAACGCGGCGCGCCGCCTCGAAGTCATAGGACGTTAGACCGCCCCCGGCGTCGTGCGTGACATAAGAAACTTTGACCTTTTTGTAGCCCACCAAGAGGTCAGGATGGTGGTTCAGAGCCTCCGCCGATCGCGCGCAGGCGACCGCGAAAAGCACCCCGTCTGCGTATGTTTTGAACTCAAATTCCTTGGTCAGGGCGCCGTCGATGATCGCCCAGCCGTCCAGCGCCTTGGCCCGCTCTGCGGCCTCTTCGGGGGCCAGCCTGTCGTAACTTAATTCACCCATGATTAGTGGGACCTAGGTTACCGGAGAGACCCCCCGACCCGACGGTAGAATGACTTTGCGGCTTGCGTCCGCAGGTTCAACGATGAATTCAACTGAAGTCTCGGATCGCCCTTTGACAATTAGTAGTGCAAAGCAGGTTTACATCAACCTTTCAGTGCCAGAACTTGTCGAGCATGCAGTCCGAAACGGGGAGGGAGTCCTGGCAGCCAACGGCGCCTTTGTGGCCAAGACGGGGAAGTACACCGGCCGCACGCCAAAGGACAAGTTTACGGTCAAGGAGCCGACGTGCGAGAACGAGGTCTGGTGGGGCAACAACCAACCGATGACCCCTGAGACCTTTGCGCACATCAAAGCCAAGGCCGCGGCGGCCATCCCCAACAAGTCTCTCTACATCGTGGACACGTTCGGCGGTGCCGACCCGAAGCAGCGCATCGCTGCCCGGTTTGTTGTAGAGAAGGCGTGGCACGCGCTCTTCATCAAGTCTCTGCTCATCCGTCCCGACGAGGACCAACTCGCGTCGTACAAGCCCGACTGGCACATCTACGACCTGTGCACGGAGACTTGCGTCCCGCAGAACGACGGCACAAACGGTGAGGCCGTCATCGCGCTCAACTTCGCCCAGAAGGAGGTCGTCATCATGGGGACCGAGTACGCGGGCGAGATGAAAAAGAGCGTCTTCACCATCCTCAACTACCTCCTGCCGCTCAAGGGAGTCCTGAGCATGCACTGCTCGGCCAACATCGGCAAGGCGGGCGACACGGCCCTCTTCTTCGGACTCTCCGGAACGGGCAAGACCACGCTTTCGGCCGACCCGGAGCGGAGCCTCATCGGTGACGACGAGCACGGCTGGACGGACGACGGCGTCTTCAACATCGAGGGCGGCTGCTATGCCAAGTGCATCAAACTGAGCCAGGAGGGAGAGCCTCAGATCTACAACGCCATCCGATTCGGCTCGGTGCTGGAGAACGTGGTCCTCAACCCCGACCGCACCCCGGACTATGACGACGGCTCGCTCACCGAGAACACCCGGTGCGCCTACCCCGTCGAGTACATCAATGGCGCCGTCATCCCGAGCATGGGTGGGCATCCCAAGAACATCGTCTTCCTGACGGCCGACGCCTTCGGCGTCCTGCCTCCGATCAGCAGGCTGACCCCGGAGCAGGCCATGTACCACTTCCTGAACGGCTACACGGCCAAGGTCGCCGGGACGGAGGCGGGCGTGACCGAGCCCCAGGCGACGTTCTCGACCTGTTTTGGCTCCCCGTTCCTGCCGCTGCCGCCAAAGCGCTACGCGGACCTTCTGGGCCAGAAGATCGCCAAGCACGGCGCCAAGGTCTGGTTGCTGAACACGGGCTGGACGGGCGGCGGCTACGGAGTCGGCAACCGCATGAAACTCGCCTACACCAGGGCGATGATCGAGGCGGCCTTCAACGGCTCTCTCGACTCGGTCGAGTTCGTGACGGATCCGGTCTTCGGGCTCAGCGTGCCGACCTCGTGTCCCAACGTGCCGAGCAACGTGCTCCAGCCCAGGGAGACCTGGTCGGACAAGGCCGCCTACGACGCGCAGGCGAACAAACTCCACCAGATGTTCGAAGAGAACTACAAGAAGTTTTCCTAGCGCAGTCGCCAGATGCCGTCGACGTCGGGGTAGACGTTCTTGATCTCCGCCTCGGGCGGCTTGAGTTTGCCGAGGCGCCCGCTCACGTAGATCACGTTGATCCCCTGGACGTGCCTGGCCTTCGAGTCCTTGTTGTATCCCTTGCTGGAGTTCCTGAACGCCAGGCGAGTGATCCAGTTTGAATCGGGCGTCAGCGGGCCGTTGCTGTCGTCGTAGCCGGCCATGAAGGCGTCGTAGGGGACCTTGCGGCCGGAGCCGTCCAGGAACGGCAGGGGGTCGTAACTTCCCATCGAGCCGTCGTTCGAGGTCTCCAAGAGCAGCGCGGTGTTGTCCGGCTGGTCGAGCAGCAGGTAAGGCGACGCGCTCATGCCGACGTACATTCCATAGGTGAGTTTGAGCCCCTTGCTCCCGCCGGGCTTCGTCCCGATCGCCGGCATGATCTCGTCCTCGTGGGCGCTCGGACAGTAGAAGTTGACACGCCCGTTCGTGTACATCGAGATCATCGACGCCCACACGTACGGCTTGCCATCGTGCAGTTGGGGCTCGCCGTTGGCCCCGATGTCGTAGAGCGGCGGAAGCCGGTCGCCGTTCAGGGCCGCGTATTGGATCATTGCGCTCCAGATCCCCCTCATGTTCGTCTCGCAGGTCTGCTTCTCGCTCTGGTCCTTGCAGCCCTTGTACAGCGGCACGCCCATGATGAACATCCCGATGAGGATGAAGGCGATGTACTTGACGTCCTTTCTTGAGAAATATTGGCTCGAAGTCGATCCGGACGCGCCTTCAGGTGCATCGACGTCGTACTGCCCGAAATCGCTCATGGCTTCTGCGCTGTCGCGACTCGCGTGTCGTCGATCAGTTCGTACTCCTTGAGACTGTCTTGCAGTTTGGCCATGTCGACCTGAAGGTCGTAGTGGAGGGCGTCCTTGACCGGCAGCATGCCCAGTTTAATGTTGGACGTGCCGACGCTCTTGCCGAAGAGCAGCAGGGTCGCGAGTTCCTCGTCGGTGAACGCGTGGCCGGTGAGGTCTGAGACCTCGTTGATCATCGCGCCAGCGCTGAGGAACTTCTTCGTGGCTTGCTGCTTGAAGGCGACCAGGAACGCCCTCTGCCTGGCCTGGCGCAAGAAGTCGCTGTCCTTGCGGTAGCGCAGGTAGCACATCGCCTGGTATCCGTTCATGTGCTGGAGCCCAGGTTGGAAGTCGATGTAGAGGTCGCCAGCCTCGTCGGTGTACTTCAGCCGCTTGGCGACGTCGATGTCGATCCCCCCGATCATGTTGACCATCTTTTGAAAGACGGGATAGTCCACGACCACGACGCGGTCGATCTTGATCCCGAGCAGGTTCTCGACCGCCTCGCGCGCCAACCGTGGGCCGCCGATTGCATGGTAGGCGTTGATCCTGCGGGCGTGGTACCCGGGGAGGTCGGCCAGCGTGTCGCGTGGGATCGTGATGCCCGTGATCCTCTTCTCCTTGAAGTGGAGCCGAGCGACCATCATCATGTCGCTCCGTGCCGCGGCCTTGTCGATTTTCCGGCCACCGGGAGCGCGGTCCTCGTCGGTGCCGAGAAGCAGGATCACCAGATCGCGCCTCCCGAACACTTCTTGCGGCGTCTTGTGGAGGAGCCCCGCCGTGAACACCTGGGCAGTCAGGCCGCCCGAGCGAATGAGCCCGATGAACGTGCCCAGAGAGAGGCAGATGAGCAACAGCACGCCGTAGAGACACCACACCAAGACTTGGTTGCCCTGGCCCGTTCTTGGCGCGCTGCGCATTCTCAAAATCGTACCTCTGCGGATTCAGACGGTTAAGGACCGTCTGAATCACAAAACAGACCTACGGCGCAGATAGTTTCAGGCGGCTACCAACTGCCGCCGCCACCGCCTCCGAAGCCGCCCCCAGAGAAGCCCCCGCCGCTGCTAAAGCCCGATCCTCCTCCGCTCGCCCCGCTAGATCGAGGTGGCGTCGCAGCCGCGCTGCCGAAGTCGCTGGTCATCGACCGCAGGGAGCTCGCGAACATATAGGTGCTGAACGTCCCTCCGTAGGGGTCGTTGTACCAAGAGGGCGGCTCGGTCACGATGTCCTTGAAGGCGTCGTTCCATTGCTCGATCAGGTCGAACGCCACGGCGTAGGGAAGGTACTCCTCGTACTTCAGCCCGTCCGGGTGCGTGTCGACGACCCACTTCATGTAGTTCTCCCGGTGCCGCATCATCTCGTAGAAGCCGTTGACCTCACGCCGGCACTGCGTTCCGGCGTACGTGCGCTTTGGCATTTGGTACCCAAAGATGACGGCAGGGATGAGTCCGAGCCCGATTCCGAGGGCCATGATGATCGGATCCTGGATCAGCGAGAACTTGGAGAGTAGGAACCCGATCAGTCCGGCGAGCAATATTCCTCCGAAGATCGCGCCGACCCGAACGCTGTTTGGGTCTGACTTGTAGTAGCCCCGCTTCACCAGATCGCCGTAGATCGTGTTCTTCAGAGACGTCACGTTGGGAGCAACGTATTGCCGCATTTCTGCAGTCGTAATGTCTGTGCCACAACTGGCGAGCGAAGCGTGCAGTTCCTCCTCGAACGGCGAGAGGTCGGGCGTGCCGGTCTTGTCCGTGAGGTGGAGCGTGTACTCCCGCGACTTGAAGAGCCCCTCCTTTTGCTCCAGGCTTACTGTCAGGTACCCCTTGACGGCCAGCGACATGATGCCCGCTGCAAGGTCGCGCTGGTCCACACGCTCATCGATCATGGCGCCGGTCTCGGCTGGGCCGAGCCCTGCAGGCGGTTCGAACCGGACCGTGGTCGGGCCGTCTTTTTCGTCTCGGCCGAACCTCGACCAGAGGGAGCCCATGATGAGGAACACGAAGAGCGGCGTGAAGACAGGGAGGTACTCCGTCACCCGAGCGACGAACTCCTGCCACGGCGTCGGCCTGGGGACTACGCTCGCAGGCACGCTCAGCACGAAGGTCAGGTTATTGTAGGCACTGAGCGGCTGGTCGCGCTCGCCGGAGAACACCCCGTCCTCCATCGAGAGCGAAGTCTGGCTCGAGTTGTTCGCGTCCACGTCGCCGAACCCATTGATCTCCGCGTAGTTTGCCGAGCCGTACGACCCGGCAAAAGCCCGGCCGTGGATCTGTTCTTCGGCGGCCCCCTTCGGGAACGTAACGCGGAAGCTCGCCTTCTCGATCGGTACGCTCCACCCGGTGCCAGTGACGTTCCAGTACAGTTCGGCCCTCGGCTCCCAGTTGTCGTCGTCGAGCCAGTTAATCGCTCCGAAGACCGAATAACTGATCACGTACGTTATCTGTGTCCCAGCAGGGAGTAGTACGTCGGCATCTCCCATCCTGATCCTGATGTCGTCGCCCGACCTCGAGACCTTTGTCGTGACAGGCTCTCCTCGCCCCGTCGTGACGTAGTTCAGGTTGAGGTGGATCGCCCGCTCCTGCCCGTGCAGCGCGGGATAGACGACAGGGATCAAGCGATAGATGCCGTGCTTGGATTCGAGGAAAGTCACCGCGATCTTCTCGGTGACGTCGACCGTGGAGTCGCTGTTCAACAGCATCTCCGTGCGGAACGAATCGATCACATAGCCACCGTTTTGCGCTAGCGCAAAGCAGGAAAAAAGTGCAAGGAGCACGCACGCGACTGGCCGCCTCATGTGTGACAATCTACCTCTGAATACGCTGCACGGAAGCGTGGAAAACAGTGGGGAAAAGAAAGACCTTTTTTATTGCGCCCTTTGCAGGGCCTGATGTACAGTATCGACATCAGCCGCTGGACTGATCCGCGACGGTCGGACGGAAACTGAAGACCGCCGAGAGAAGCCAAAAAAGGCGGTTGTGCGCAGTGAGCGAGTCATCGCATGAAGCGCGGACGCCCTCGGGCGTTGGCGCAGAGAGCGGAGACAAATAAATCGAGCACAGCGCTTTGCGAGAGAGCAGTCTGTGAGGCCGTAGAGGCGACGGCGGCACAGGCAGGGCTCCGGGCAAGCCCAAAGCCCGGAGCGCAGCGCTCGCAATTCTCGGTTCGCCGCTTCTAGCGGCCGGCACCAGGCGGTGCAGGAACGTTCCGTAAGGAGCGGGAACGCGCCCAATGGCGGTCGAAGGCGCTTGCGCAGTCGGTCGCAAACCGCAGGAGCCCTTTCGGGGGCACACTGACGAAGCCCGGGTGTCGGCAGGCTGGACGCCGATCGGCAACGATCGACAGAAGGCGCGCTAGGATAGGCGAACCGAGCCTGATTGAATCGTTGGGCCGCTAGGTCGACCTTCGGGAAGACAGAGTCAGGCTTCAAATGGATCCATATCAGGATTCGGTGGCGCAGGCCGGCTTCGGTCGACCAAGCCTACTGAACAACGATTGACGGCGTCGTGCCTCCGCAGCATGGCGCCGTCGTCGCGTTAAAGGGCTCCGCGCGTAATTCTGGGAACAGCGGAACCTCGCGAGTCGTCCATTCAATTGTCCGTGCCTGGTTTTTTTTACGGGCTCTGGTACGCTCGTGATCGACCGGGGCACGGCGGTATACACTTATTGTTGCCGGGGTCATTATTGAGATGATAAAAAGACTAGCCCTACCAGTCCTGGCGGCCCTCATTGGTTCCGTAGCGGTCGCACAGCAGGCCATCCAGACTGAAACCAGCGTCGCCTTTCTCCGGGTGAAGAACGCCGACGGATCCTACTCCTATTCCCGTGGAACGAAGATTCCCGTAACTATCGTGCCTGTTCCTAAGTCGGATGTGGCCGACAGCAACCGCAACTCAGCAAAGCTCAGGAACCTGTTGCACAACGGAGGCTCCTTGTTCAATGGACAGTCGGCCGCGGGCACACTGACGATCTTCAAGAACGACATCGCCCCGTTCATCGCCGGTGACACCGTCGACAGCGCCCTCGACGACCTCAACTTCGCGACCGGCGGCCAGGGCAAAGCGTGGAAGATCGTCACCTTCGGAATCAATTTCGCCGATCCCATCAGGACGGGCAAGTTCCTCGTTCGCTGGATAGGCTACAGCACACAGACCACGGGCCTCGGCGCGGGGGTGTCTGAGTTCTCGGGCCTCCTGTTCGACTTCGGGTTCTATCTCGACAAATCGCTGTTCGTGGGCGCTGACACCTGGCAGGTGACAGTCGACCTCACCCTGAACCCGCTCGCGATCGTCCCTGGCACGCTTTGCTACTTTGCCCAGCAGTTCAGAGATCCACAGACCCCCGAATTGGGCCAAGGCCCGTTCACCGACGTCAACAACGTGTTCGACGACAACAACGGCCCGACAATAGGCGCAAGCCAGGACGTGTTCTGGTTCGACAACCCGCCCGACGGGATCTACGACGAGACAGAACCCGACAACTTCGGGGTCGACCACCCCAACGCGGGCACGTTCATGCTCAACATCCAGGTCGGCACCGGCAATACGACCACGCTGAACCCGGCCAACTTCCAATGGATCCGAGGCGTCCCGATGGACGGAACGCTGAGCAGCCTTTGGTTCCAAGACACGTCTTACGCCATCGCCAGGGCTGGCCTGACGCTTTTCAGTGGTGAGGCGCCCGCGCAACTTGTCACTCAGACGTTTGCGCCCACTACGGCGATCACCTCGCTTCGGATCGACGTCGTGTCTCACGACAACACGCCGAACCTCAACATGCGAATAGACCTCTTCGATTTCGCGACAGGCTCGTACGTGAACGTCTACTCTGGGGCGGGGAGCACGTCGGATCAGACAGTGACTGCGTTCGCGCCTACGCCCGCTGACTTCGTTGACCCGGCGACGAACACGATCCAGTCGAAGATCTCCTGGAAGACTGCGGGCCTGATCCTCACCTGGCCCTGGAACGTGTCTGTCAACATGGTTCGCTACACTGTCACCGACTCGTAGCCGCCTAGGCTGAACAGACGACGAAACGGCCCCGCCACCGTGGCGAGGCCGTTTTCCTTTTGGAGGCGTTGCTTCTCTAGCGTTCGTCGACCGGCACCCACTGGGCGCTGTGAGGGCCCTCGTAGATGCACTGCGGGCGGATCAGCCTGTTGTGGGCCAGTTGCTCAAGAACGTGGGCGGACCAGCCGCTGACACGCGCCATCACGAAGATCGGCGTGTAGAGGTCGATGGGGAAGCCGAGCACGTAGTACGCGTAGGCGGCGGGGAAGTCTACGTTCGGGTAGATGCCCTTCTCCGTCTCCATCACGTTCTCGAGGATGTCGGCGATCTGTGACCACTTCTCCTGGCCCTTCTTCGCGCAAAGTTCTTTGCCGACGCGGGTCAGGTAGATGGCCCTCGGGTCCCGCTTCTTGTACTCGCGGTGCCCAAAGCCCATGATCTTCCTCTTGTTGGCCAGAGCCTGGTGGATCCAGGCGTCCGCCTTGTCGGGCGACCCAATCTCGAGGATCATCTTCATCGCCTCTTCGTTGGCGCCGCCGTGGAGCGGGCCCCTCAGGGTGCCGATGCCGGTCACCATGCCACTATAGATGTCGCTCAGCGTAGCGACCGTCACCAGGCAGGCGAAGGTCGAGGCGTTGAAACCGTGCTCAGCGTACAAGGTGAGCGAGGAGTCCAGCACGTGCGCAGTCTCGGCGTCCGGCTCTTCGCCCGACATGAGATAGAGGAAGTTCTGCGCGATCGAGTGGTTCGGCTTGGGCTCGAGAGGCTCCTTGCCGCTACGGATGCGGTGCCCGTTGCCGATGATCGTCGATGCCTTCGCCACGATCCGCACGGCCTTGCGGAGGTTCGCCTCCTGATCCGTGGCCGGGACGGCATAATCGGGGTCGTAGGGCGCGGCCACGGCAAAGCCCACCTTCGCCATGTCCATCGGGTGGGTGTCCTTCGGCAGCTGCCGGAGGGCGTCGTAGACCTGCTTCGGTACAGGCCGCTCCGCGCGAAGTGTCTTGTTGAATGCGTCCAGTTCGCTTCGGTTGGGCAGTTTTCCGTAGAGCAGCAGGTATGCCGTCTCTTCAAACGTGCCTTTGCTCGCCAGGTCGTGGACGTTGTAGCCCCGGTAGACGAGGGTGCTGGTGTCGCTGATGATCTCTGAAATTGTCGAGATGCCGGCGACGACCCCTTCGAGGCCCGGGCTGTAGTTCGGATACGTGGTTGCGCTCATCGTTCCTGTCTCTCAGTAATACGGCGTTCTGGTCGGTCGGCTGGGCGAGCGCCCCCTGGTCCTCTAGCCCTCCCACCGACGCACCGAGTCTACCAGAGCCATATGGGGCCGCCTGGGAGCCTGATTGGGCCCCTTGGGCAAGTTGCCGACTATTCTGAAAACTCGGAATTGTCGACCCGCTTGTAACGCTCCGTCCGCGTCACTCTGCAACCCATAAGTTCACTTGAGCACGAACCCCCATGAAAGGTAGTGCGGCTTGTCTCGAAGCCAGTCGAACTGGTTTGTATCCAAAATCTCGATAGCCAGGCAGAAGCCCTTGCCGGTGACCTGCTGGTCTTTATCGAGCACGACAGTTATCCGGTATTCGAACCACTGCTGCTTGGTGTCCCAACCAACGCGTTCGACCTTCATTTGGTCTTGCCTGACGAGGCTGACGTCGGGGCTGGACCACCCCGCGTGCTCTTGTGGGTCTGCAAGGATCCTCTGCTCGTTTGAATACACCACCTGTGCGCGAACGGCCTCCGTTTGCTGGTTGTAATACGCCTTGACGTCGGTGTCTTTGACTCGGAGCCTGAAGACTATGGGTTCGCCAACCTTGCATTGATCTGGGCCGTGGAGCGAACCAGACATCTGGTCGATCGGGATAAGTGTCTCTTTGGCCTGCTGAGTGCTCTGGTGAACCGTCAGAGCGGCGAAAATGATCGGTGTGAGAATCATGACTTCCTCCTGATTCTCAGAGTCTATCAGGTTTCTTAGAAGTCAGAGTAATCGACGCGCTCGTAAAGTTCCTTCCGCGTCACCATGCGATCCATCCAAGCCTCTTGCGTGCCGCTTGTGAGCAGGTCGGAGTAGAACGAGTCCAGCGCCTTCAACGACACCCTCAGCGCGGTGACAGGGAAGATCACCATCTGGTAGCCCATCTCGCCGAACTTCGAGGCAGGGATCAGCGGCGTCTTGCCGAACTCGGTCATGTTCGCCAGGAGCGGCACACCCGGGAGCCCTTCGCGGAACGCCTCAAACTCCTTCTCCGACTCCAACCCTTCGGGGAACACTGCGTCGGCCCCCGCGTCGACGTACGCCTTAGCCCGGTCGATCGCCGATGAGAGGCTCTCGACCCCGCGCGCGTCCGTCCGCGCGATCACAAGAAAGGAACCGTCCCTCTTAGCCGAGACCGCCTTCTCGATCTTCGCGCACATCTCCTCGGCAGGCACGACCTCCTTGCCGTCGAGGTGCCCACACCGCTTGGGCGAGACCTGATCCTCGATGTGGATGCCCGCGCACCCGGCGCGCTCGAACTCGATCACCGTCCTTGCGGTGTTCCACTCCGCGCCGAAGCCCGTGTCCGCGTCGGAGACCACGGGCACTGGCGCGACCTGGCACGCCCGCGCCACGGTAGCGCTCATCTCGTTCAAGGTCATGAGCGCGATGTCCGGCACGCCGAGGTGCGCGTTCGTCATCGCTCCGCCGCTCATGTAGACCGCCTTAGCTCCCGCCTTGTACGCCGCCAGCGCCGAGAGCGCGTCATAGGCGCCGGGCATCACGACGATGCCCTTTGCAAACATCTCTCTGAGCGTCTTGCCGGGCGATGTGAGCGGAGCACGGAGCATGGGTGTGAGGATACTTTGTCCCGCTTGGGCAGACAGAGATATACTAGTTTGATATGGAAGCCGTTTGGGGGCTCGTTGGTGTCGTTCTCGGCGCGCTGGGCGTGTACTTCATCGTCGTGCCTGGCTTCAGAGCGAGGGCTGCCGCCAACGAGCAGGCGGTGCTGGAGAAGACGAAGTTAGAAGAGCGCATCAAGGGGCTTGAGGAGAAGCACGCGGAGCGGATCCAGGCGTATGAGGATGCCGAAGCGGCGATGAAGGACACCTTCGACGCCATCTCCCTAAAGAACCTGCAGGAGGCGCTTAAGCAGCACAAGGAGATGTCGGAAGGTGACATCGAGCAGAGAAAGCGATCGATCCAGCAAATGCTCGAGCCGTTCAAGGAGCGCCTCCAGGAGATCGAGGGCCACAACAAGGAGATGGAGAAGAGCCGGAGCGAGGCTTACGGCGAACTCCTCAACCAGATCAAGACCCTCGGCGAACAACAGACCGGCCTGACCAAGGAGACCAACCGCCTCGTCAAGGCTCTGCAGGATCCAGGCTCCGCCGGAAGTTGGGGCGAGATGGTCCTCGAGCGCGTCGTCGAGATGGCTGGGCTACAGGAGCACTACGTCTACGACCAACAGTCGACCGCCCACAGCGACGACGGCGACCAGCGACCCGACATGATCGTCAGTCTGCCCGGCGGAAGGACCCTCGTGATCGACAGCAAGGCGCCGATGCGCGCCTACATGGACGGCCTCGAGACGCCCGACGAGGAGACGCGGTCCACCTACTTCCGCGCGCACGGCGGGAAGTTGTACGACCACGCGAAGGAACTCAAGCGCCGTGACTACTCCAAGCGCGACGGAGCGCCCGACTTTACTGTCATGTTCGTTCCCAGCGAGTCGGCGTTCCGCACGGCTGTCGAAGCGCGCCCCTCGCTCATCGAGGAGTGCATGGAGTGCAACGTCGTCATCGCGACGCCGACCACGCTTTTGGCGCTCTTGCGAGCAGTGAACTATGGCTGGAGGCAAGAGCGGCTGGCGCAGTTGGCGCAGGAAGTGCAGAAGGACGGCGCGCTGCTCTACGAGAGGATCGCGAAGATCGTGACCGACTATACGAAACTCGGCAGCGCGCTCAAACAGGCGGGAAACGCGTACAACGCCTTCGGAAGTTCGCTCGAGACGCGCGTGCTTCCTGCTGCGCGGAAGTTCAAGGATCATGGTGTTCAGTCGAACAAGGACGTCGCCGCGATCGAACCGATCGAACTGAACCCCAGACCGATCACGAGCGACGAACTCACGGGCAACGGGCAGTTATCGTTCGTCGACCACGAAGCACTTACGGAAGAAGCCGAAGTGGAGTGACCCACGCCCTGTAACAAATACCAGGTCTAATACGTCCGTAACATACAGTCACGGATGACCATTGCGATCCTGATCAGTGCAGCCCTGCTGGGCCCAGCCTCATCTCCGGAGGCGGAGGTCAGGTCGCTTGTCGACGGGTTCCGCCAGGCCAACGGTCTCCCCGCGGTCCACGTCAACTCCGCTCTCCAGGCCGCCGCGCGCGCGCACATTGCGTACCTCCTGGCCAACCACACCTTTGGCCACGCGGAAGACCCCGGCAGGCCCAAGTTCATCGGCCGTACTCCGGACGACCGCGCTCGGGCCTTCGGCTACGTCGGTGGCAACAGCGAGGCCGTCTCCTACTCGAGCGAAGGGCTCGATTCGGCAGTCGAGGGGCTGTTCGACGCCCCATACCACCGCGCCATGTTCCTCCAGCCCGGGGCGCCGGACTTCGGTGCCGCGTTCGGCGGCGATACGGCCTGCATCAAGTTTGGTGACAACGGCGTCGACGGGCTCGTGGAGTCGCCAAAGGACGGTTCGCGGGGCGTTCCCACCGAATGGGACGCGATCGAGACGCCCGATCCTCTGCGAGGGCAGCCCGTTTCTGGCGAGGTCGGCTACCCGATCGTCCTCGCCGCCTTCGGCGACAACACGAGACGCTTTTCGTTCGTCGGTTCGACGCTGAAAAAGGACGGGCGCACAGTTGAAACGATCGTGCTCCACCCAGGCAACGACCGACACTCGCTCACGACGGTCATCCTTGTCCCACGCAGACCGCTTGCCGCAAGTGCGCGCTACGACGTCTCGGTGACGGTCAGTAGCGACGGGAAGACCGTCAAGCGCAACTGGTCGTTCACCACGGGTCAGGGCTTGCGGTAGACCAGTTGCATCACCTCGATCTGCGCCTGCGCGACCTGCACGTCGAGGTTGCCTGTCGTGTCCGTCTTCGATCGCGTGATCAGTCCGGTGGAGAGGTCGATCACGAGTCCGGTGTCCGACTTGACGTCCAGGACACCACTGAGTTGTAGGTCGGGGGAGTTCACGTCGACGTTGCACTTGCCGGTAACGGTGACCGAAACGCGTGCGTGGCTCTTCTTGTTCACGTTAACGATGTCTTCGAGTTTGAAGGTGGCGTCGAGCACTCCATCGACCTTGATCATGTCGCCGGCAACGCCGTAAACAGGAGCGAGGAACTTCGCTGCGTCGACCTTCTTTGACCAGGTGTCGCCGACCTTGACGTGTGCGTCCTCTGGGAAAGCAAAGCCCAGAAAGCCGAGCGAGTTCTGTCCGTCCATGACTGTTGTAATAAGTTTTCCAACGGGCTGCAGCGCCGGATACTCGGCTTTGAACTGCGTCGGCGTGGTCTCGCCGCTCTTGTCGAGCACGAAACTGAGGTCTAGCGTGGAAATGGCCTGGCTGCCGTTGTTCGTTCCTTCGTCCATCCCCTCGATCGATTCGATCTTAGCGGCGACTGGTGTTTTTCCGTCCTTCGTCTCGCCGAAGGTGAACGCGTAGAGAGCGTTGGCGACCCTCTCTTCGATCCCGTCGGGGGAGTAGGTGACGATGTCCGTAATGCTCCGGTAATGGACGGTCTCGTCCTCGCGGAGCTTCAGTTTCAGGTTGGCGGAGGTCTGAACCGGGGCCGGAACCACCGATACAAGCAGAGTCAGCGTAGCAAGCATGTATAAGTCTCCTGCGTAAAGTTACATCAATTACGCCTTAGGGGATAAGATGGCTACATGGAACGCAAAAGGACCCTCTCTCGTCGGGAGCTCCTGGCTGGCACAGCCGCCGCCGGCGTGGCCGCCGTAGGCCTCCCCGCACTCGCCTCCGCTCCTCGTAAGGCCGGCAAGTTCCTTGCCGTCAGCAGCGGGAACGGCATGCGCGCCGTCGACAAGGCGATGGAGATGATGAAGGCGGGCGAGGACACTCTCGATGCCGCCGTCGCAGGAGTGAACATCATCGAACTCGACCCCGACGTCATCAGCGTCGGCTATGGCGGGCTCCCCAACGCGGACGGCGTCGTGGAACTGGACTCCTGCGTCATGCACGGGCCGACCTACAACGCGGGGGCCGTCGGCGCACTGCGCAACATCAAGACGCCGAGCCGGGTGGCGAAGGTCGTCATGGAGCGTTCGGACCACGTGTTCCTGGTCGGGCAGGGCGCGCTCGACTTTGCAAAGATGCACGGCTTTAAAGAGGAAGACCTGCTCACCGACAAGGCGCGCGAACTGTGGGTGCGGTGGAAGGAGAACCTGAGCCAGGACGACGACTACATCGACCCGAACCACAACGAGTTCCTCGGCCATCGCCCGACGGGAACGATCACGTGCATGTGCCTCAACGACAAGGGCGACATCAGCGGCACGACGACCACGAGCGGGCTTGCGTTCAAGATCCCCGGCCGCGTCGGCGACTCGCCGCTCATCGGTTGCGGAGTCTACGTCGACAACGAGATTGGCGCTTGCGGATCCACAGGGCGAGGCGAAGCGAACATTCTCATGAACGGTTCGCGCATCGTCGTCGAGAACATGCGGCACGGCATGGCGCCGCAAGAGGCGATCATGGACGTCCTGCACCGCATCTGCGAACAGACGAAGGAGGTGCGGTTGCTGAAGGAGCGCGGTGTGCCCAACTTCCAACTGCAGTTCTATGCTCTCAACAAGGACGGCGTCCACGCGGGCGGATGCATCCACGGGAGCAGCCCGTACACTGCGCACGACGGCGAGAGCGGTCAAACGTTCCGCTGTCAGGGCGTATTTGCTGATTAAGAGATGTCCAAGGAAGCCGACGCGCTCGCTGGGTTCGAAGTCAACTGCGACTTCGAGCGCTTCGACGCGCGCTGGGACATGTTCAACCGCTCGTTCTGGGACGGTTCGATCCGTGACGAGCGCGTGGAGCAGTTCTACGCATCGTACTTCACTGACAGAGCGAAGTTTCGCAAGGTCGATGGCTTCACCCATCGCGACTACGCTCTGCGCAACGCCTCTTGGTACATCGCGGACGTCTTTTCCGACCTGATGCTGCAGGACAAGGACCGCATGGAGGGTTTCCTCGACACGTACACCATGCTGCGTCCTGCAGCGACAGAGACGTACGCCGTCGATGATCCAAAGGAGATGACCAAGGACATCAAGCGCGTCGGTCGTTACTTTGGAGCGGACACGGTCGGCGTGTGCAAGTTCGACGAGCGCTGGGTCTACACGAACATCTATAGCCGAAGGAGCGCGAAGAGCAAGCCGGCGGAACTTCCGACCGACCTGCCGTACGTCGTCGCCATCGCCAACCGCATGGACTGGAACACGATCCGCACTGTTCCCTCGGCGCTGAGCGGTGCGGCGACGGGCCAAGGCTACAGCGTCGACATCATGGCCGTGCTGCAACTCACGCAGTACATCCGAAACCTCGGCTACACTGCCGTCGCAAGCCTCAACGACACGGCACTTTCAATTCCGATCGCGCTCCAGGCCGGGCTCGGTGAGTTCGGCCGGCACAGTCTGCTCATCACGCCGGGCTTTGGCCCGAGGGTGAGGATCGCCAAGATCTTTACCGACCTTCCGCTGGTTCCGGACGAGCCGATCCACTTTGGCGTGCGCGAGTTCTGCACGATCTGTGACCGCTGTGCAAAGGCGTGTCCGCCAAAGGCTATTCCGGAGGGCCCGCCGACTTTCGCCGCGCCGACGGTCTCCAACCTCAAGGGCGTCAAGAAGTGGACGGTCCATCCGGAAAAGTGCTTCCGCTTTTGGGCGAACCAGGGTACGGACTGCTCAATCTGCATCCGCGTCTGCCCGTATAACCGCGACTTCAGCAAGTGGCACAACCGCATGTGGCGTTGGCTTGCCGGCACCTCGTTCCGCCGCCTCGCCCTCAAGTGGCACGACCTTTCTCGCGACAGCGAGAGAAAGAAGTCGTCCTGGTGGTGGTCGGGCGGCGAAAAGCGCTAGCCTTGCGCTGCTTTGAGTTCTTCCAACCTCGTGGCGGCCTGCTCCCACTCATGCATCGCATCTTTGAGCACTGCTATCGCCTTTGTGTGTTCGATGGTCTTCGCGACGATGTCCGCGTCCGGTTCGGGCGACGCGAGACTCCGTTCGATCTCTGCGACTCGCGCTTCCATCTTCGTGACGGTCTCCTCTGCTTCGCTGAGCGCGACCTTTGCTCGCTCTATCTCCTTGCTCAGTTCGCGCGCGCTCAATTTGGGCACTGCATCGCCCTTTCTCGGACTTGACGTCGTGGGTCCGGTCTTGACGCTCTGTCGGTACTCGTCGTAAGTGCCGGGGAAGAGGACCGTTCCTCCACGCCGTACGTCGACGATGGACCTGGCGCACCTGCGCAGCAGCCAGCGATCGTGCGAGATGAGAACGAGCGTTCCGGTGTAATCGTCGAGCACCTCGGCCAGCGCCTCGCGCGAGGCCATGTCGAGGTGGTTTGTCGGTTCGTCCAGCACAAGCAGGTTTGGAGAGATCGCGCACAGCCTGGCAAGCGCGAGTTTGTTCTTCTCGCCTCCACTGAGAGTGCGGATTGGACGAAACACGTCGTCCCCTTCGATCAGGAACCGACCGAGCAGGTCGCGCGCGGGCCCCGCGTCGAGACCGCACTCATAACTCACGAACTGGAGCGGGGACAGTTCGAGGTCCAGCCCGGTCGCGTCCTGCGCGAAGTATCCGACCTCGACCCTCGATCCAAGCCTCCGCGAGCCGCTCGTCGGCTCCTGCATCCCTAATGCTGTGCGAGCAAGGCTCGACTTTCCCGCGCCGTTTTCTCCGATGACGCCCCACCGGTCGCCCCAGCGTACGATCCAGTCGAACCCCTCGATCAGATCTAAGCCGGGGTAACCGACGCCGAGACTTTTGCATTCGACAACGATGTCACCAGACCGCTTGGTCGGCCTGATCGACGCAGCCATGCCACGCTCCTTCTTTGGAGTGCTGACCCGGTTCGCCTTCAGCCGCTCCATCTGCTTGAGCCGACCGCGCGCCTGCGCCGTGCGCTGGCTGTTCATGAAACGCCGCACGTACTCGTCAAGTTTCGCGATCTGATCGTCCTGTTTCTTCGACGCCTTTGCAAGATCCTCGTCGCGCTCCTTTCGAAGCACGAGGTACTTGTCGAACCCGCCTTGGAACGACTCCAATCGGTGGCCGCGCAGTTCGATCACCCGCTGTGCGGTTTTCTGCAGGAACTCCCGGTCGTGGCTGACCGTCAGCACCGCACCGTGATAGTTGTTGATCCACGACTCCAGCCACTCTGTCGCCTGCAGGTCGAGGTGGTTGGTCGGTTCGTCCAGCACGAGCAGGTCGGGCTCTTCCAGCAAGATGCGCGCTAACGCAAGGCGCGTCTTCTCGCCGCCGCTGAGGTCGTCCGTTCGCTTGTCGAACTCGCCTTCCTCAAAACCAGTGCGCAACAGCACCGTCCGCACGTCGTGGTCGAGGCTGTAGCCCTCTTCTTCCAAAAAGTGCTCGTGGACGAGCGCGTATTCGTCGAGGTCGTCCTGCGTCGGGCCGTCCTCCAGTCGCTTCTCGAGATCTGCGAGTCGGTCTCGCAGTTCTTTCTGGTGTGAGAGCCCACTCTCCACCTCTTCCAGGATCGTCCTTCCCGGCGCTACCGGTGACTCTTGGTCGAGCCGGCCGATCCGCACTCCACGAGCGAGCGAGACCGTGCCGCCGTCAGGCTCCATCTCACCGCAGAGCAGTTTGAGAAGCGTCGTCTTGCCGGTGCCGTTGCGCCCGACCAGCGCGATCTTCTCGCGAGAGTCGATGCGTAGTGAGACGTCCTCCAGCACCACGTCGATGCCGAAGTTCTTGCAGACCCTGCTCAGGCTCACCAGCACGGCAGACGAGTGTACTTGGGCGACTTAGTGATCAGCGACGAACGGCACAGGCTGCATAGCGAGCGCGTACGTCGTCGCATCGAGGTAACCGAGCCCTACGGGTGCACGCGCCTCGTCGAACTCAGGCGAGACTTCTGAGTCGTTGCTCCCCCAAACGAACCCCGAAAAGCCGCCGAACGAGGGCACCATCGACCAATACTGACCCGTCCTCGCGAACGCCTTCTTGAACTTCGCTAGCGCCTCCTCCAGCGAATAAGGACAGAACACGAGATTGTCCGCCTGCGTCACGACGAAGCCGCCTGGGTTCAACAGCCGCGAGAGGTCCGAATAGAACTCGTGCGTAAAGAGCCCCTCACTCAGGGCCTCCTCTTCCTCCTCATAGACGTCGGTGCAGTCGACGACGATGAGGTCGTACTTACGTTGTACCGACTTGACGAACGCGAACGCGTCCTCGATGTGCAGGTGCAGGCGAGGGTCGTCGAAGGCGCCATCGCTGACAGCGGGCATGGTCTCGCGACAGACCTCGATCACGGCTGGGTCAATCTCCACCATGTCGATGCGCTCCAGACCTTTGTAGCGGCAGAGTTCACGCAGCGCACCGCCGTCCCCACCTCCGACCACAAGAGCAGATTCGAGCGTACGAAGGGACAGCGCAGGCACGTGCACCAGCGACTCGTGGTAAGCGTGCTCGCCGATCTCAGCGAGTTGCACGTGTCCATCCAGCAGCAGCACCCGTCCTAAAGCGAGCGTGTCAAGAACCTGGATTCGCTGGAACTCGGTCTGCCGGTCGACGACGACCGACTCCACCTCGACCCTCAGGCCGAGTTTGTCGCTTCGGGTCGGAATGTACAGTCGCTCTTTCGTCACCAGACCATTTTGGCACCTGACTGCCGTATCATGGAAGCATGGCCCCAGACGACTTGGAAAACCTGACGCCAGAGCAACGGGAGAGGCTAGAGAAGGCGGAGCAGGCAGCCCTCGACATCCTTAAGACAAAGATGCACGATGGGGGCTGGTACCCGCGGCGTCACATGCTGGTCGCTTTCTACGTTCTCTTTGGAATCGCCGCACTGTACTTCGTCATCCTTGGGGTTGGTTGGCTTGTTTCGCACGTCTAAGCGTCCTGTATAATCGCATACACAGTGCAGAAGCAGGAACGTATCAGGCACCTGCTCCGGCGTTTCGGCCTTGGAGCCGCGCCGAAAGAAGTTCGCTACTACGAACAGTTCGACCTCGACGAAGTCATCGACAGGATCATAAACTTCGAGGCGGTCGAGGATCCTTATCCCGTCGATCCCTGGGAGTTCTCAACGAACGACAAGGACTCCAAGATCAGCACCAGCACCCAGAACTTCGCCGACTGGTGGACGCTTAAGATGTGCATCACCACGCGGCCGCTCCAGGAGAAACTTGCACTCTTCTGGCACGACCACTTTGCGGTCAGCGAGGACAAGGTGCAGGACGGGCAGAAGATGCTGCCCTACCTGCAGATCCTGCGCAACAACGCGGCCGGCAACTTCGCCACGATGTTCCGCGAGGTCAGCAAGACGCCGGCGATGGTCGTGTGGCTCGACACCTACCGCGACGTGAAAGGGACCGCCAACGAGAACTTCGCGCGCGAGGTGATGGAACTGTTCACCCTCGGCGTCGACAACGGCTACACCGAAAACGATATACGCGAAGCCGCGCGGGCGTTCACCGGCTGGACTCTTCGGAGCACACTTAACTACGGGAACCGCAACAAGGATCCGATCCTGGACCAACAACGGCGCAACGTCGAGGCAGGGAAGGACATGTTCGAGTTTTTCTTCAACGCTCGCGTCCACGACACGGACAGAAAAACGATCTTTGGCAAGACTGGAGACTTCGACGGGGACGGAGTGCTGCAACTGCTGCTCGACCACCCGTCCACGCCGCGACTGATCTGCGGCAAACTCTGGGCGTGGTTCGCCTACGACGACCCTGAGGACGAGGTCGTCGAGCGACTCGCGAAGATCTTCCTCAAGAACGACTACGAGATCAAACCGGTCCTGCGCGAGATTGCGTCCAGCGCAGAGTTTTACAGCCCCAAGGCTGTGATGACCAAGGTGAAGAGCCCGGTCGACTTCACAGTCGGGCTCATGCGGCAGTTCGACTCGAGGGCGGTCATGGAAAAGCGCCGGCCGGGCCCCCTCGACCCGCTGACCCCCATCCATCCGGCCATCCGGAACTTTGCGCGCAGCGTGTACAGGCAGATCAACCGCCAAGGTTTGCCGCTTCTCCATCCGCCTTCGGTTGAGGGCTGGCACTGGGGTACGGAGTGGATCAGTTCGGAGACCATGCTCTACCGCATCGACCTCGCGAGACAGTTCTTCTCCAACAAGGGACTCGTGGGGCCGCTCATCGAGCGTTCACGCCCTGAGATCGTCGCCGAGATCGGACGCCTCTCCGACATGAAGGTCATCGATCGCCTGCTCTCCTTGCTCGACGTAGAGATGGACGGCTCACAGCGCATGGTCCTTGGCCAGTACGCGCGGCAGATCTCGCTCAACAACTCGCTCTACAACGATGCGCGGGCGCCAGGTGTGCTCTGGCCGGTCCTGAAACTCGTCTTTGCAATGCCAGAAGCGCAGATGTGCTGACGACGTTTGTGTCTCTAGCGGTATCTTCAGATGATGGTCGTTTCTTTGGCACTTGCGGCCGTTCTCGGCGGGCCCCTCCTCGATGGCTCCAAGATGGACGAGAGCCTGGCCGCCGCGCTCGCCGCAGGACGTCAGGTTCCTGTCTTTGTGATGATGGAGAACCAGTTCATCCCGCCGAAGGCGTTCGACGCGTGGGCGGCCAAGAACATCGACGGCGACCGCCTTGCATTGCGCAAGCAGGTGGTGGCAGAACTCAAGTCACGAGCCAGAGAGACAACCACCGTCGCACACAAGGCGCTGGGTGACGGAGCCGACGTTCGCCCGGCATGGATCGTCAACGGTTTCGCCGCGGTGGTCGACGCCGGCCAGGCGCAGAGCCTTGCTGAGCGCGACGACGTCATGTACCTCTATCCCGCCGGTGCACTGCCGCCGACCCGGCAGTCAGGCACGACGCCCGACATCAAGATCCCGAGCGACCGAAAGCAGCCCACGGACGTGCCTTGGAACGTCGTCAAGATCGGCGCAAAGCGCGTGCACGATGAACTGAAGATCACAGGCAAGGGCTCGGTCGTCGCGATGTTCGAGGCGGGGGTCCACATCGACAACGACGGTCTGCGCGGATCAGTTTGGGTCAACAAAGGCGAGGTACCGAACAACGGCAAGGACGACGACCACAACGGTTATGTCGACGACCGCTACGGATGGGACTTCGCCAGGATGTCGCCCGACGTGCGCGGCCCGGCGGGGCGTGGCAGCAACCACGGCACGATGACCTCTGGCATCGTCGCCGGCTGGAGCCCGACCAAGGCGATCGCGATCGCGCCCGACGCCAAGATCATGCCGGTCTCGGCGGGCGGCCTCTATGGGACGATGCTCGCGTTCCAGTACGCGATCGAGAACGGCGCAGACGTCGTCAACATGAGTTACAGCATTCCTGACCTCGGCGACACGCGCGGGCTCTGGCGCCTGATGGCCGAACACGCCACCGCCGCGGGGCTGGTGCTCATTTCTGGGGCAGGGAACTTCCAGCAGTCGCAGCAGGTACCCGTCCAGATCCGAATTCCCGAGGGCATCCCCTGCGTGATTTGCGCGGGCGGCGTCGATGAGAACGACGAGGTGCCGCGCTTTTGCTCGCTCGGCCCCGTCGAGTGGGCGTCGGTCAAGTTCTACAACGACTATCCGATGCCGAAGGGGCTCGTCAAGCCGGACGTCTGCGGCTTCCCGGGCGCTGGCTATCCGGTGATCGACCCGACCAAGGACGCAGGGCTCATCGACCCCAACGACCGCGTGCGCGGAAACTCCTTCAGCGGACCGCACATCTCGGGGATCGTCGCGATGATGTTCCAGGCCGATCCGCACCTCACTTCGATGAAGGTCAAGCAGATCCTCGAGCAGACCGCCCGCGACATCGCGCCACCGGGAAAGGACGACCGCACGGGCGCCGGCCTGACCGACGCTTACAAGGCTGTCAAAAAAGCCCTGTCGCTAAGTCGTCA
>OBLQ010000134.1_pt1 | contig 25090 bp, 26 predicted proteins | sample 1519881 | NCBI WGS metagenome assembly OBLQ01 (sample SAMN01911456, study PRJEB22533) | soil metagenome | biome: Soil | place: Malaysia | collected 2012-04-30 | depth DG_metagenome m | reverse complement strand
TCGCATCGGCATGCGCGAGCGGTCGCGTTTGACACGGCGCGGCGGGTGTTTTATGGTGCAGCACAATTGCACGTGGAGGGCAGAATTCATGGCTAGGAGCATTTGTGTGGCGGGCGGGTTGCTCTCTGCGATCACGCTCGCGGCGGCGCTGATCCTGACGTCCGCGGCAGCGGGACGACAGGCTCCAGGGCAAAGGCAGCTTCCAAACGACGGTTTCCCGGCGGGGCCGACGGCGCAGGTTTTGAGGTTCACGGCGAGTGCCACGTCCATCCGGCCAGGGGAATCGGTAACGCTCGAGTGGGTGGCGGTGAACGCAGACCGCATCGTGCTGGATCGCGGGATTGGGATCGTGGAGGCGCGAGGGAGCCGGACAGTCGCGCCGAAGGTGACCACGACCTACACGATCGAGGCGTTCGGCTACGGCAAAACGGGGAACGACACGCGATCGGTGACCATCATTGTGCCGGGCACCACTCCCGCGCCGCCCGAGAAACCGGAAACGCCTTCGGAACTCGAGAACAAGCCCATTCCGCGCATGGCTTACGGCAAACCCGATCTTTCCGGCATTTACATCGCGCCGTACCATTCGATACGAACCATCGGCAAGATCACCCTCAAGCCGGGCGCGGAAAAATATTTTGTGGGACCGGACTATACCTTCGAACTGGGCGAGCATTGCCTGCCGCGAGGAGTTCCGGACACGATCGGCGAGCCGTATCCGATCCAGATCGTGGAGACGCCGAAGCTGGTGGTGATCCTCTACGAGGCGGGGGAACTTTTTCGCGTGATTCCGACGGATGGGCGCCCGCACCCGAAGGACCTGGACCCGACGTGGATGGGAAATTCAGTGGGGCACTGGGAGGGCGATACGCTGGTGGTGGACGTAACGGGAGTCAACGACAAGGTTTCCGTAGGCGAGTATCGGCACACGACGGCGTACCACGTGGTGGAGCGTTTTCAGCGGGTGTCATACAACACGCTGAAATATTCGGCGACGATCGAGGATCCGAACGTGTTCGCTGCGCCATGGACAGAGGCAGGAACCTTCACGCTGCACCCGGAGTGGGACATCCAGGAATACATCTGCGACGAGAACAATCACGACTACAAGAAACTGTTCGGCAAGTTCGGCAAATAGCCGGTGAGGTCTGCGCAGTGAAGGGACGACCGCGCTGACCCGACTTCAAGCACTGCCCCCAGCAGTGAACCATTCTCGGATAAACCCTATCGAAGAGACGGCAGCCTGATGCCTTACGAATCCGGTCCAAAGGAGACGCGGTGGGCCTCAGGGCCGGCGGCGATGACGATTGCGCCGATGGCAAACACAGCGGCGGCAAACATTCCCATGGACTGCGCATAGCTGAAATGGCTGGTCATCAGCGCCTCCAGATAGGGAGCGGTGGCGGCGAGAAGGACTCCGAGCTGGTAAGCAAATCCGGGAAAGAATCCGCGCAGAGCGCCGGGGGAAAGTTCGTTGATGTGGGCGGGAATCACGCCCCAGGCGCCCTGAACCATGAACTGCATCAGAAATGCCCCGGTAGCCAGCAAGCCAACGATCCTCGGCGCGAAAACCCAGAGCGGAATCAGCAGAAGAGCGAGCAGTACGGACGCAACCATGGCGCGGCGCCGTCCGAAGCGGTCGGAGCAGAGGCCGACGACGATGCCTCCCAGGATCGCGCCCAGCATCGAGATCACGCTGATCAATGCGATGGTGCGGGTGTTGAAGTGGAGCTGGTGCTGGAGAAAAGTCGGGTAGAGATCCTGCGTGCCGTGCGACGCGAAATTCATCATGGCCATCAGCAAGACGAGATAGAGGAAGCGCTTCCAGTTTGCGACGACCGCGCGGAAATAGGCTCCCCAGTCGGTTTTGAAGGCGGCAGCCTTCCATGCGTCGCTTTCCTTCACTTTGGCGCGGATGAAAAGCGTCAGCAAGGCGGGCAATCCGCCGAGGAAAAACATGGGCCGCCAGCCCCAGTGCGGGAAGACGGTCCAGAACGCCAGCGCGGCGAGGAGATTGCCGAGCGCGTAGCCTTCCTGCAAGATGCCCGAAAGAACGCCGCGCCACTTCGCGGGCACCGACTCCATCGCCAGCGATGCGCCCACGCCCCATTCGCCGCCCATGCCGATGCCGTAGAGCAGCCGCAGGATCAGAAAGATTCTGTAGCTCGGCGCGAGACCCGAAAGTACTTCGACCACCGAATAGAAAACGATGTCCACCATCAGCGGCAGGCGGCGGCCGTAGCGGTCGGCCATCAGCCCGAAGAGAAAGGCGCCGACGGGGCGCATCATGAGGCTCGCCGTGAGGGTCAGCGTGATGTCGGCAATCGACCTGTGAAAATCGGCCGCAACCGCGGTGAGGACATACGTGAGAATGAAGAAATCGAAGGCGTCGAGCGTCCAGCCGAGAAAGCCGGCAATGAGGGCGTTGCGGGAGTTGGCGCGCTGATCCGCTGAGATGGTAGCGTTCATCACGATTTGATGCCCGGCGCGGCGAGGCGCGGATTCAAAATGGCGTCGGCGACGCGCGCGACCTGCGCCATTTCGGCGACGTCGTGCACGCGCACGATGTGCGCGCCTCCCAGAATGCTGGCGGCAACCGTCGCCGCCGTGCCCCAGGCGCGCTCGCTTTCGGGCAGGCCGCCGAGCGTCGCGCCGATGAATCCCTTCCGCGACGTGCCCACGAGCAACGGAAACCCAAGCCGGGCGAGTTCGGGCAAGCGCGCCAGCAGCTCGTAGTTCTGCGCGTGGCTTTTACCGAAGCCAATGCCGGGATCGAGGATGATTTGCGATCTTGGGACGCCCGCGCGGCGCGCCCGCGCAACGCTGCGGCGCAGGCCCGCCGTCACGTCGCGCATCACGTCCCGCGCGAACGGCGTTTTCTGCATGGTGCGCGGCTCGCCGCGCATGTGCATCAAGATGAGCGGGAGCTTGCGGCGCCGTGCGACTTCAGCGAAGCGCGGGTCGGCCCGTAGCGCGGTCACGTCGTTGAGGAGCTCCGCGCCGCGGTCGGCCGCGGCCTCGGCCACTTCGGATTTGCTCGTGTCGACCGAGATCGGAATCGCGAGGCGACCGCGAAGTTTTTCGAGCACAGGAAGGATACGCCGCAGCTCCTCCTCGGCAGAGATTCCCACCGAGCCGGGCCGCGTCGATTCGGCGCCGATGTCGAGAATGTCGGCTCCGGCGCGCTCGATCTCGAGGGCGCGGGCCACCGCTGCATCCGCATCGAGAAAAAGGCCGCCGTCGGAGAAACTGTCGGGCGTGACGTTGAGGATGCCCATGACGAGCGTTCGCTCGCCGAGGATGAGCGTGTGCGACGGCAAACGCAGTCGGAATTTCTTGCGGCGAAACATGAACGGCATATTGAATCACGGATTGGACGAAACGATAAGGCTGAGCTGAAGTTCACGGGGCGGCAGGGACGTAGTAGGCGGCGCGGTGGCTGACTCGGGCGCCGGGCTGGTCGACCAGTTCCACGCGCAACGAATGCCAGCCGGGCCGCGGCGCGTTGTTATCCGCACCACGACCCGGGTAGAAGCCGAGCGTGTATTCGGCGCGAATTTTCTTGGCGATCTGGCGGAAGGTGCCGGCGACGGTGCTGGTTTCGTTGAGGAAATAGAGTTGGCCCCCGGCGCGGCGCACAAGTTCCGCAAGGTAGAGCGTGTAGGGAGGGATGCCCGACGAGCGCGCGGCGGCCGTGACGAGAGTGGCATTCGCGTGCGCTGCGAGCCAATCGGGAGTCATGACTTTCGGACGGTTTTCGGTCGAGACAGCGAAGAGCTGAATATCCTGTGCCGCCAGGATTCGCGCGACATCGTCGAACGTGAGCCGGTTGGCGGCCCCACCCGGCTGCGGCGCGGCGCTTTCGGGATCAAGCGTAAGGCCGAGGCCGCTATCCTGCCCGTCGGTGAGCAGGACGATTGCCTTGCGGCCCTGGCGGCCGGGGAAAAGTTCGCGAGCGGCGAGATAGACCGCCTCGTAGATGTTCGATCCGCCCGTGTCGCCGAGCAGGGCGCGGACATCAATGCGGGCGACGGCGCGGAGGACGCGCTCGCGAACGTCTGTAAACGGGAGCTGCAGATAGGTGTGCGCGGAAAAGTCCACGACGGCCGCTTCGTCGAGCGGAGCGAGCGCGCCAACCAGAGCGTCTGCGGCGCGCTTCATCTCCTGCGAATCGCGAAGCACGCTCGGACTTGCGTCGATCACGAGAGCGACACTGGCGGGCTGCGTGGAAGCGTCGAAATAAGCTACTGGGCGCTCAATGCCATCCTCGAAGACGCGGAAATCGCTGCGTCGCAGCCCCGGCACGGCAGCGCCGTCCACTGCGGATACGATGCATGTGACGGGAACCATCTGCGTGACGACCTGGAAGACGCGCGCGCCTGGCAGAACGTTGTCCTTGTGCTCGCCGGCCGCAGCGCCCGCAGTCACGAGGCGCAGCTCTCCGGTGGCAGGGTCGCGGTGCCACGTGATTCCCTTATCGAGCTGCCGGGGGAGTTTTTCAGGTTTTCCCTGTTGCGCGTGCCGAGCGTTGGCGGAGACCGGAGAGTACAACGCAGCGAGGAGAAGGAGAAAGACGAACCATGCAGGCCAGACTGCGAGACGGCGCGCTTTGGCCGCCTTGTTTGCAAGAAGCCGGAAGGAGCGCGGCGCTCGCATCGCAAGCGTCAGTCGAGGTCGAAATCGCGCAGAGGCTTCTCGATGGGCGCGTCCTTGGCCTTTTTCAAGCCTTCGGCGAATTTGCGCGCGAGCACATCTTCTTTCGACTTCTCGGCTTCGACGGACGCGCGGAATTTGGCTTCGACCGCTTCGGCCTGCTCGCGGAGGTGGCGCGCGGTGTCGTCGAGGTCGACTGACGGCGGCGCTTTCGGCGGCGGGACGTGCGAGAGCACGGCGCCGAGCGCTCGATCCACGGTCAGCTTCGCGCGGCAGCAGGGACAGTCAAGTTCGAATGTTTCCGGGGTCTTGTTAGCCATGCACATATTTTACGCCAAATCGGGAGAGGTGGAATGCCCAGGCGAAGAAATGGCTTTCACCGCGCCCTTCGGCTGCTCACGTGGTCAGGGGATAGAGACGCCGGGAATGCGCAGAGTCGCGCGGAAAAAAAGAAGAAGGGCATCCCGCGTGCTGCGGGACGCCCTGACAAGGAGGAATAAACGGCGGATTACGCCGGGGCCGGTTTTTCGCCCTTTGCAAGGCCCGGTGCAGGATGCGGCTCGGGACGCAGGTTGAGCTGGGGCTCCCGGGTCGGTACCGGCGGCGCAGCCGGAGGAGGCGGCAGCTTTTCGGGCAGCGGCTTGCCTTCCCTGAGGAGGTTCAACTCCATTGCGTCGAGGACCTCACGATCGAGCAGCGCCTGGGCGATGCGTTCGAGCGAATCCCGATGAGTTTCGAGAATCTCGCGGGCGCGACTGTACGCGGTGTTTACGATGCTCCGCACTTCGGCATCGATCTTGATGGCCGTGTCTTCGGAATAGTCGCGGTGCTGTGCGATCTCGCGACCAAGGAATATCTGCTCTTCCTTTTTGCCGAAGGTGAGCGGGCCGAGTGTGCTCATGCCCCATTCGCAAACCATCTGCCGCGCGATTTCCGTGGCGCGCTCGATGTCGTTGCCGGCGCCGGTGGTGATATGGTCGAGGAAAATTTCCTCCGCGGCGCGGCCGCCCATGAGGACGGCAAGCTGCGCTTCCAGGAATTCCTTGGTGTAGGTGTGCTTGTCGTCGATGGGCAGTTGCATGGTGATGCCCAGGGCCATGCCGCGCGGAATGATCGTCACTTTGTGCAGCGGATCGGCGCCCGGCGTCTCGGCGGCCACGAGCGCGTGGCCTGCCTCGTGGTACGCGGTGTTTTTCTTTTCTTCGTCGGACAAGATCATGGACTTGCGTTCAACGCCCATCAGGACCTTGTCCTTGGACATTTCGAAATCCGCCATCATCACGAGTTTGCGGTTCTGGCGGGCCGCCCAAAGCGCTGCCTCGTTCACGAGGTTCGCCAGATCGGCACCGGAAAAGCCCGGCGTGCCGCGCGCGATAACGGAAAGTTCCACATCGTCGGCGAGAGGAATCTTGCGCGTATGCACGCGGAGAATTTCCTCGCGGCCCTTGACGTCCGGCCGCGGCACCACGACGCGGCGGTCAAAACGGCCCGGCCGCAAGAGCGCCGGGTCGAGCACGTCGGGGCGGTTCGTCGCGGCAATCAGGATGACGCCTTCGTTGGACTCGAAACCGTCCATTTCCACGAGCAACGCGTTCAAGGTTTGCTCGCGCTCGTCGTGGCCGCCGCCCAGGCCGGCGCCGCGGTGGCGCCCGACGGCGTCGATTTCGTCGATGAAGATAATGCAGGGAGCATTCTTCTTGCCCTGCTCGAAAAGATCTCGGACGCGGCTCGCGCCCACGCCCACGAACATTTCCACGAAGTCCGACCCCGAGATCGAGAAGAACGGGACATTCGCTTCGCCCGCAATCGCGCGCGCCAGCAGCGTCTTGCCTGTGCCCGGAGGCCCGACGAGCAGCACGCCTTTGGGGATGCGTCCGCCGAGCTTCTGAAACTTCTGTGGGTCCTTCAAGAAATCGACGATTTCGTACAGTTCTTCCTTGGCCTCATCGGTTCCGGCCACGTCCTTAAACGTGGCTTTCTTCTGCTGCGCAGTCAGCAGCCGCGCGCGGGACTTGCCGAAGCTGAGCGCTTTGTTCCCGCCGGCCTGCATCTGCCGCATCATGAAGATCCAGATCGCGATGATTACGATGAAGGGCGACAGTTGCAGAAGGAAGGTGAGCCAATTGGCGTCCTTTACTTCCTTGTAGTCGTAGAGTACGCCCTTGTCCTGCAGGGTTTTGGTGACTTCCGGAATGACGGTATTGGCGATCGTGACGCCCTTGAACTTGGTGCCGTCGCGATACTCACCACGGAGTTCAGCGCTGTTCGGAGAGAGGTAGACGGTGACGTCCTTGACGGCGCCGCTGTCGACCTTGCTGAGGAAGTCGCTGTAGTTCGGCTCGACCTCGTGTGTGGAAGGCCCGCCCTTCGAGGCCATCTGCCACAAGACGACCGCCAGCGCGATCATCAAGACCCAGAACAAAACTGTTCGTACCGTTGAGTTCACCGTGTTACCTCACCCTGTGGATGCCTTGCCGCGAACACCTGCGCGTCGTGCCCGGCCATTCCGTCGCGCGCTACCTACCGCTACATACGGCAAATTCCGGCCGAGCCCGCCCTTGCCACTCAGTCCATAACCTACCCATTCTTTAGATGCGGCAGAGAAGCCAGTGTATTCAGCCCTCACATTCACTTTGCGCGCCGCCGGCTTGTCGAATAGAACCGCCAGACGCAGCGAGCGCGGGCGCCCTTCTTCCAGCCGCTTCAGCAAAAAATCCTGGGTGACCCCGGTATTGAGCACGGCGTCCACCACCAAAACGTCGCGGCCGTGGAGCCCGGGCGCCGCGCTGAAAAAAATCTCCCGGCGATCGTACCCGCCCTGGCGAACGTCGCGCATTTCCGAACGGACAAAATGGCATCGAACCGGGCTCGAGATCTCGCGAACCAAGTCTGCAGCGAACAAAAACGAGTTCTCGAGTATGACCACCACATCGAGCGTCCGCCCCGCATAATCTCGCGAGATGACACGTCCCAACTGCCCCACGCGCTTTGCCAGCTGCTGTCGAGTAAAGGCGACCTTCATCGCTCTCCTAGCGGTTCTTCCTCGATCAGCACGCCGGCCCGTGTGCCCTCCCGGGCACAAAACTCGTCGGCGGGAGGCATCTGGCGCGCCCAGGCCACTCGTCCACGACTTTCCAGTACCGGCCAGGAGGCCCGGTCGCCGCTCAGAATACGTCGCACCCGGAACATTTCCTTCAACTTCCGGATACGACGACGACCGCAGGGCCGATAGGCGTCACCTGGCCGCCAACTCCGCAGGATCAAAGGGGCACGGAGCAAACCGGCATCGAGGGCTGCACACTCCCTCTTAGTTTCGCGCTCCGCAATAGACCAGTCAACCACTTTCAGGCAGAAGAGGGTGCCTAGTTCGGGAACCGGAATCGTCACTGCACCGTGATCGGGCAGGATGACACCATACTCATATGCCCCTGCTCGCGCACTGGCCTCCCGCAAACGTTGGGGCGCTTTCACGGGGCGCCCGCGGGAGAAGACCAAGTCGTCGAAACTCCGTTCGACGAGAATGCCACCGGGTAACTCGACACGTCGGCCGCTCGTAGACCGGGAGGCGAGCTGGATCACTTGCTCGACGTGGCGAGCCGTCAGCCCGCGCCGATCTCCGCGAACCTCTTGGTAGAGACGGCGAATCAAGCGTTCCGTTAGCGCGCGCAACGCTGCCGGCTCGGGGCCCGCGAGAGTTTCGCCATCCGGCCGCGCGGAGGAAGTTAGTGACAAGGGCGCGAGCAGGTCTGCAACTCGAATCCGGAGGTTTCTCCCGTCTGCGTGAACCACCGCGCGAAACCGGTCTTCCACGAGCGCCCACCAGAATGATTCGTCTTCGCGCGCAAGGCGGGCCAGCACGGACAAGTGGCTCACAACCCGCGAAGAGAAATCGCGCTCGAGCAAGGGCAGCAGCCGCTGGCGAATCCGCGCGCGCAGGCGGCGCAGATCGAGATTCGTCACATCTTCGCGCCAGTCTTGGCCCAGGCCGCGCAAATAATGGCGGAGCTCTTCCCGGCGCTCCCGGAGCAGGGGACGCACGACGGCCCCTGCGATGGGATAGATGCCCGCAAGACCGGCCGCGCCGGTCCCGCGAATCATGTGCGCGAGCACGGTCTCGGCCTGGTCGTCGGCCGTGTGAGCGACGACGACGCGTGTGGCCCGGCCCTCCGCAACGAGGCGCTCGAAAAACGCATAGCGCAGGCGCCGCGCGGCGTCCTCCAGATTCCATTTGTGGCGCGCGGATGCTGCCGAGACATCCTCGCGGTCGAGAATGAATTCGAGCCCCCGCGCGCGCGCCAAATCCGCGACGAACCGGGCGTCTTCCTCCGATTCCGCGCCGCGCAGGCCGTGGTCAAAATGAACTGCGAGTAGCGTAATCCCGAGAGTCTCGCGCAGGACTTCGAGCAGTCGCAGCAGCGCCACCGAGTCGGCTCCTCCCGAGACAGCCACGGCGGCGCGATCGCCGGGCGCAAGCATCCGCATCTCACGGATGCATGCAAGCACGCGTTGTTCGAGCGATGTCACGGGCGGCAGTGTGAGCGCTGGCAGGCTGCGCTGAGGCCATGTTAGCAGCCGCGTAAAGCAGAATCGAGCACCGCGCGAACGGCGGAAAAGGCTCAGCCCTCGAGGCGCAGGGGGGCGGTCGAAGTCACAACGAAGGCGCACGACCGGAATCTACGGGGACTCCTGGAATCCTGCTAGAAAAGTCCATTGGCCTGCTGTGCGAACAGACCACGGTTATACGAGATGCGCCGGTCGAGGGCAACCGCGGCAAAATAAGAGCAGCTCTGGCGCTCCCGCTCCGCCCAGCGGGCTACGCGCGGACTGAGCACGCCGGATATACGCCCGAGGAAGAGCAGCAAGCCATAATACACGCGTACGGCGCGAAGCTCCGTTTGGTCTGCATTGTAGTCCGGGCAAAGATGGACAAGCTGCAGGAATCGCTCGAAGTCGCTGGCGGCAACGCTACGGCGCCCCATGCCCGTCAGTTCGCGGACGCGTTCCGACAGCTCGATCCTTCCGCTGGTCGCCAGAACCGAACGGCAGTAGGAGACCAGAAATTGGAGGAGCACCGTCAGCGACAGAACGCAGATGAGGGCTGCTATCATCGGACCGTCACCACCAGTCCAGCCGTCGTCAGCCGCGCCTCCTCTGGAACCTTTAGAAATGTGTACGTCCACGCGAGTGGCAACAAAGTGCCGAACAGAGGGGGCAGCCACTGCAAGAGGGTCGGCTGCAAATCTGGGAACAGATTCCGAAGAGCGTAGATGCCGGCGGTTCCGCTGAAATATACACCGAGCGCAAGAACGAGCTGAATCAGCCGCGTGCGCGTCTCCCTTAATTTCAATATGGCGCCCCAAAGCATGTATGTGAGCACCACACCTACAAAGTAGAGATCCTGGCCAAGCTCGACGACGAATGCACTTGTAAGATGCGATTCGTGCTGACGAACGACCAGATACGAAAACAGTGCCGTGGCAACAAGCAAGATCGATGCGCCACCGCTAATGTACCGGTTGACGTTCAGTTCCGCGAATATCTGCTGGTAGAAATGAATGATGACAAAAAACAGAAGAATCGTGAGAAGGCTTTCGACGTAGTAGTAATAAAAATGAAACTGCTTCGAGTCCACTCCATACCGAGAAATGCACAGATATTCCAGACACTGGGCAACGACGTCGCTAGCTACATATACAGCAATCGCGTAGTAGCGGCTGAATGCGCGCCGGTAAAGAATGCACAGCAGCAGCGCTACTTCCAGCGAGAAGCCCGTCAGCCAGATCGCATAGTCGAGTGGGCCAAGCACCCTGCGTCCACCTTCTGGCGAGCTCGGCCCCTTCGTCTATTCGCTTGCCGCGAAGCACGCAGACTTCTATCGCGGTACCGGAACCGGGTTGTTCGCCACCGCCGTAACTCGCGGCACCGGAACCGGGTTATTGGCCACTGCAGTGAACCGCGGCACGGGTACTGGGTTATTGGCCAGCACGGAATGGGTCGTAAAAGCCTTCAACCCCATCGCGCCGGCTAGGACCGCCAGTGCCAACACCGTGACACCCAGCCACTTGTTCATAAGCTCCTCCGTGATGAAGACACTACACGGTGGAGCTTACGAGCGGTCTGGTGCCGTTCCAGGGAAAAGTTTGGGATGTGTGTCTAAAGAGTACACCCCAAGTTTCCCCGGCCTGTTAGGCCAGAGCCTCGCCGAATTGTCGAAGCAAAATTAGCCGCATGAGCGGGTGCGGTCAATGTTACCAAAGTACTAGCGGAACAGCCTCACCGGAGCACGCGGAAAAGTGAGGCAAGATGCCACGACACACAGAAAAGCCACGAAACAGGCCGAGAGCAGCCGTGGGGTTGCCATCGTGGCAAGCTCACGAGACAATGGCCTACGCCCCTCAGAATGGCTTTGCGTGACGAGCGGCGCCCGCACGATCCGCGAAAGGCTGATGAAGAGACAATTCCTGCTGGTTTCAGCGGCACTCTCGCTCGCAGTTCTATGCGCGCTCTGGTTCGCACCTCCGGCGCAGGCCCGTGGAAACGCGACCGGCTCCGCCAGGAACCCGGCGCGCGTCGCGTGGAAGTTCGCCGCCTCCGGCGATTCACGCAATTGCGGCGACGTGGTAATGCCCGCGATCGCTCGGGGCGTGAAGAAGAACGGAGCGCTCTTTTATTGGCACTTGGGCGACTTCCGAAAGATGATCTCCGCCGATGAAGACATACAGCACCTGCCCGCGTACCGCTCCCTGCCATTGAGCATCTCTGAGTACCAGCAGATTGCCTGGACTGACTTCATCAACAGTCAGATCAGCCCGTTCGGCACGCTGCCGGTGTATCTTTCCATCGGCAACCATGAGATGGTGCCTCCGAAGACGCGCGCACAATTTCTGACCCAGTTCTCCCACTGGCTCGACGCCCCGAATCTGCATGCCCAGCGGTTGCGCGATGACCCTGCCGATCGTAAGCCCAAGACCTACTACCACTGGTCGAAGGCCGGCGTCGATTTCATTAGTCTAGACAATGCTACGAGGGACCAGTTTAACGAGAAGCAACTGGCTTGGTTCGAGAAAGCGCTGCGATCGGATTCCGCAGACCGCCGAATCCGCACGATCGTTGTCGGCATGCACGAGGCGCTCCCGGACAGCATCGCCGAGAATCACAGTATGAACCAGTCACCCACCGGAATCGAAAGCGGCCGGCGCGTGTACGCCGATCTTCTTCGCGCGCGGGATCAGGGACACAAGTACGTGTACGTCCTCGCCAGCCACCCGCACTATTTTCTGGACGGTGTCTTCAACACCGATTACTGGCGACAACACGGCGGGGTGCTGCCCGGCTGGATCGTCGGGACGGCTGGTGCCGAGCGGTACGCGCTCCCCGAAGAAGCGACATCCGCGCGAGCCGCGAAAACGAACGTGTACGGGTTTCTTCTGGGCACGGTCAGCCCCGGGGGCGAGATTCGGTTCACATTCCAGCGCGTCAAAGAATCGGATATTCCCGCTCCCGTCGCCCAGCGGTACACTTCCGATTTCGTGCACTGGTGCTTTGCTGAGAATTCAGCCGCGCGCTGACGCGGCAATATGATTGGTAGCGAAAGGACAATCCATGGCTTCCGAGTCCCCCAAGAGGCATCCCAACCCGGACTTGCTGTTTGATACGCTCAACGCCTATCAGCGCACCGCGGCGCTGCGGGCTGCGATTGATCTCGATATCTTCACGCGGATCGGCGAGGGGTTCGATACCGTTTCCGCTCTCGCCAAGCGCTGCCAGGCCACCGAGCGCGGCGTCCGGATTCTTTGTGACTATCTGAGCATCCTCGGGTTCCTCACCAAGGCGGGTGGTCGGTATGCCCTGACTTTTGATTCAGCGTTTTTTCTGGATCGCCGCTCGCAGGGTTGCGCGGCATCGATGGCAGGCTTTCTCGCGTTTCCCGATATGGTGGACCAGTTCAAGAACCTCGCGATCGCCGTCCGTGAGGGGCACGCCGCGTTGAGGGGAGAGGGCAACGTCTCGGAGGACAACCCCATCTGGGTGACGTTCGCCCACTCGATGGCATCCATTCAAATTCCTCTAGCGGAGCGGGTCGCCCGAATCCTTCATGCCGACGCCGGAGAGAAGTGGAAGGTGCTCGATGTCGCCGCCGGCCACGGCCTGTTCGGCATCGCACTTGCCAAGCACAATCCCAATGCCGAGATCTGGGCGCTGGACTGGGCGCATGTCTTGGAAGTCGCCACGGACAATGCCCGCTCCGCGGGAGTGGCCTCGCGTTACCATACCTTGCCGGGCAGCGTCTTCGAACTCGATTTGGGTTCCGGCTACGACATCATCCTGATCACCAACTTCTTCCATCACTTCGACCCGCCTGCCATCGAAAATCTCATGCACAAGGTGCGCGCCGCGCTCGCGCCGGGCGGCCGCGTCGTGACCCTCGATTTCATTCCCGACGAAGATCGTCTGACTCCGGCACGCGCCGCGTCCTTTATGATGACGATGCTCGGCACCACTCCATCCGGAGACGTCTACACATTTTCTGAATACGAGCGGATGTTCCGCAACGCCGGTTTTTCTTCGAACGAGCTGCACGCCATGCCCGGCGGAGCGCAAAGCGCGATTGTTTCGCGGGTTTGATGGAAGGCGCCGCGGTCGGGATCGCGTCCTTCCTTCCGTGCGGTCGCGGTCTGGAGTGTCGGGCCGCGGCGAAAAGCACAGATCATGCTACGGGCCAGCAACCCAGCAATCGCCGCACCAGAACCAGCTGACCGAGGTGATATGCGTTGTGGTCGGCGATGAGCAATGCTTCGCGCAGGATCGTCTGGCCGGAGCCGTGCGGAATGCGCGTGAAGAGGTCCGTCGCTGGATTGGCCACCAGTTTTCCCATCTCATCAAGGTCGCGGGAGAGCGCTTTCACGCTCTTGTGCCAGGCGGCGGCATTGGGCGGCGCCGGCTTCTTCGGCCAATAGCCCGACGGCCACTCGGGAGAGACGTATTTCGGATCGCGCGAGAACTCCAAGATGTCGTGCGTCGCGATGCGCATGTGTTCCAGCAGCTCCCACGCCGAATGCGGCGCGCCCTTAGGCCGCTTTCCTCGAAGTTTTACCGGAAAATTCTTGAGCGCCGCTTGCCAGTCCAGATGGGCTTCGTGCCAGCTCAGAAACCGGCGCAGATAATCGCGCAGACTTTTCTCGTCCATCGAATTGGCGCCTCCTGCCGCCCGGCAATCTTAGGGCGGCACCCGACCACGGTCAATCTCTGCGGCCCCGAAATTCAAGCCGGCTAACTTTACAGTTCCCCAAAAACAAAGTTCTCTTCCCGGCGCAGGAACTACCGCGCCGCAAAGAGCGCAGAAGACGCACTCGCTGGATGTCCTGCCGGTATTCTTCCGGAACCGCCCGCACGGCTCGCGGGCGGCTTTGTGCCGTGGGGAAAATCACCTGGTTTGCTGCAAGACCGGGGCGCCCAGTTGCGCTATGCGGTGGCGCCCGAAGCGCCGATCGACCGCCGCTGCTGAAAGCACTCGCGGCAATACACGGGACGCCCCTGGGTCGGTTTGAAAGGGACTGTGGTCTCTTTACCGCATTGCGAGCAGACCGTCTTCGTTTCCACCCTTTGAGGGTTTCCCGAGTTCCCGTTGTTCCCCTGCGCGCGATTCGCCTTGCAAGCCTTGCACCGCTTCGGCTCGTTCTTGAAGCCCTTGTCGGCGAAGAACATCTGCTCGCCGGCGGTGAAGACGAATTCCGCTCCGCAATCGACGCACTTCAGGACCTTGTCATGGTATTCCATACCTTGCTCCGGGGCCTTGTTCGCACAGAAGGGGCAGCGGTCCAGCCTGCGCCGGACGGCCCAGCGAATGCCCGCTCACTCCTGCGGTCTTCGCCTGGCCGTTGGCACAAGGCTGCTGGAATAAGTCCCAGTGATGTGGTCGTCTAGTCCTGCTCACGCCGCTGCTTCTTACGGAGACGCTTACGCGAGAGGGCTTGCTTCGCTCTGCGTTTTTCCCCCGGCTTCATGTAGTAGCTGTGCTTCTTGATCTCCTTGATGATGTCCTCGGACTGGACCTTTCTCTTGAAGCGCCGGAGAGCGTTCTCGAGCGACTCACCCTCTTGAATGACAACTTCAGCCACGCGTATTCACCCCCGTTCTCCTGTCTTGAGTTTGCTCCATTGGGTTCAAGCACGTGCAATCGGCATCCATGCGAACCGGCTATTGCCCACCACTTCTATCGGAGGCTACCCTCCAAGTCAAGGCTTAAATTGAGTAAAGTGTGGCTCCCCCGTGCTTTTAACTGTTCAGTAACTGAGCTGCCTGCGGCCCTCCCTCGAGCCGTCCGGCCCGCACGGATGAGTACGGCGCAAAACCCCCTGCGGGACCGTGTGGCATGCTGTTACAATGATCTGCCGCAGGAAACCAATCGCGGAGTTCGCATTCATGCCCTTAATGCGCAAAGCGCTCGGAGTGCTGTTGGCCGGCGGCCAGGGAGAGCGGCTCTGGCCTCTCACGCGCGATCGCGCCAAGCCCGCCGTTCCGTTCGGCGGCGTCTATCGCATCATCGACATTACGCTTTCGAACTGCCTCAACAGCGACCTTCGCCGCGTCTTCGTCCTTACCCAGTATAAGGCGCTGAGCCTCAACCGCCATGTCCGCCGCGGCTGGTCCTCGCTGATGGGCCACGGTGATTTCATCGAAGTCCTTCCTCCCCAAATGCGCGTCTCGCAGCACTGGTACCGGGGCACCGCCGACGCCGTTTATCAGAACATCTATTCGATCGGCAGCGAGCAGTCGGATTACGTCTTCATCCTTTCGGGCGACCACATCTACAAGATGAATTACCAGGCCATGCTCGAGCAGCACGTCGCCTTCGGGGCGGACGTTACCGTCGCAACGATCGAAATGGATCCCGTCGAGGCCGCCGGAAAATTCGGCGTACTCCAGACCGACGAACACTGGCGCATCATCGGATTCGAGGAAAAACCGGCCAGGCCGAAGCCATCCGCCGTTCATTCGGGCGTGGCGAACGCCTCCATGGGCGTCTATCTTTTCAATACGCAGCTTCTCGTGCCGATCCTGATCGCCGACGCCGAAAATCCGGCCTCCTCGCACGATTTCGGCAGAGATATTCTGCCGCGCATCATCGACAAGTATCAAGTCTATGCCTACAACTTCCGCGACGAAAATAAGAAGGAGACCTCCTACTGGCGCGATGTGGGTACCATAGACGCCTATCATGAAGCCAACATGGACCTCGTCTCCGTCTCGCCGGTTTTCAATCTGTACGATAAGAGCTGGCCGCTGCACACTTGGCAGCAGCAGTATCCGGCCGCGAAATTCGTCTTCGCCGATCCCGATCGCATGGGCGTCGCTCTCGACTCGGTTGTCTCGGGGGGATCGATCATTTCCGGCGGGCGCGTCGAGAAATCGGTCGTCGGCTACGATGTTCGAGTCAATAGCTACAGCGAAGTGGAGGAATCGATCATCTTCAACCACGTGAACGTGGGTCGGCACTGTCGCATCCGCCGCGCCATCATCGACCGCCACGTCGACCTGCCGGAAGGCACCGTCATTGGCCACGACCTCGAAGCCGACCGCTTGCGCTATTCCGTCTCCGACGGCGGAGTCGTTGTCGTCGTTCGCCCCGAATCCATGATCGAGGAACCCGAATGACGCCGTAATTCCCACTCGCCCTTGCTGTCTCGCGCCATGCGTTTGTAGCGCCCGCGTTGAGGCGGGCGCTCTGCCGTTCGGGTCTTTGGGAGGAAAAATGTCCACGAAAATTGTCAGCGTTCGCGGCCGCGAAATTCTCGATTCCCGCGGCAATCCCACCGTCGAAGCGGACGTCCGCCTTGCGGACGGCGCGCTCGGCCGCGCGGCGGTTCCTTCCGGCGCTTCGACTGGCGAGCACGAAGCCATCGAATTGCGCGACGGCGACAAGTCCCACTATCTCGGCAAGGGGGTCCTCAAAGCCGTCGCCCACGTGAACACCGCCATCGCCAAGGCTGTTACCGGCATGGACGCAGCCGATCAGCCCGCGCTCGACCGCCGCATGATCGAAGCCGACGCCACTCCGAACAAATCGAAATTCGGCGCCAACGCGATTCTCGCCGTCTCCATGGCTGCCGCGCGAGCCGCCGCCGCTGCGGCGGGCCAGCCGCTTTACAAATATCTCGCCCGGCTTTCGGGTGACGCTTCCGCCGTCACGCTTCCCGTCCCCATGATGAACATCCTCAACGGCGGCGCGCACGCCGATAATTCCGTCGACGTGCAGGAATTCATGGTCATGCCCGTCGGCGCTCCGAATTTTCATGAAGCACTGCGCTGGGGCGTCGAGGTGTTCCACAATCTCAAGGCGGTGCTGAAGAAGAATGGCTACTCCACCGCCGTAGGCGACGAAGGCGGCTTCGCACCGAATCTGAAATCGAACGAGGAAGCGCTCGAGCGCGTCCTCGAAGCCATCACCGCCGCCGGCTATAAGCCCGGCGAGCAGATCGCCATCGCCCTCGATCCTGCCGCGAGCGAGTTCTACGATCCCGCCTCCAAAAAATACGTCTTCAAGAAATCGGACAAGTCCGCGCGCGCGGCCGAGCAGATGGTCGACTTCTGGAAGAATTGGGTGCGCCAGTATCCCATCGTCTCCATCGAAGACGGTCTCGCCGAAAACGACTGGGACGGCTGGAAGCTGCTCACGAAGGAATTGGGCGCCAAGCTTCAGCTGGTCGGCGACGATATCTTTGTCACCAACCCGAAAATCTTTGCCCGCGGCATCTCGGAGAAAGTCGCGAACGCCATTCTCATCAAGCTCAACCAAATCGGCAGCGTCACCGAAACGATCGAAGCGGTCGAGATGGCGCGCAAAGCTCACTACGCCGCGGTTATCTCGCATCGCTCCGGCGAAACCGAGGACCCCTTCATCGCCGATTTCGCCGTCGCCATGGGCACCGGCCAGATCAAGACCGGCTCTGCCTCGCGCACCGACCGCATCGCCAAATACAACCAGCTCCTGCGCATCGAGGAGGAACTCGGCTCGGCAGCCCGCTTCTCCGGCCGCGCCGCCCTCTCGCGTCACTAATCGAGAGACAGCGGGGCATCGGGGGAAACGCGCAAGTCAACGGCTCGCCCTTGTCTTGACACACTTTTCGCCGGACGCTACGCTCCCTTGTTTTGCACTCGCAATTCTGAGAGGTTGCTTGTCGCCATTCCGAAAATTCCTTCGCAGTTTGCCGTTCTACGGCGCCTGTAAAGCGCTTGGCCACTATCCCGACTATTGGTACTGGAATCTCCGCGGCCGGCCCGTCCGCTCACCGCACCTCCTCAAGCAGCGCACCGTCCGCGAATATGCCCGTCGCTACAGCCTGCGCACGCTGATCGAAACCGGCACCTACTACGGCGAAATGGTCGCCGCCGTGAAGGACGATTTCGACCGCATCTACTCGATCGAATTCGATCCCGAACTGGTCCGCCGCGCCGCTCGCCGCTTCGCCGGCGACCCGCGCATACGCATTCTCGAAGGCGATAGCCGCATCGTTCTCCCCGAGCTGCTGAAATCCGTCTCGGAGCCCGCACTCTTCTGGCTCGACGCCGGTTACTGGGGCTGGGAAAATTTGCAACGCGATCCGGAGCGCCTCTCCGCCGAGGTCGAGGCCGTCCTCTCGCATCCGGTGAAGAGCCACGTGATCCTCATGGACGACGCGCGCATGCTCAACGGACAGAAGGGCGCGCTCACCGTCGCCGAACTTCAATCGCGCATCGCCGCACGCTACCCGGATCGACGCTTCGAAGTCCTGCACGACATCATCCGCATTACCCCGCTCTGAATCACCCGGAGACGCAACGCGCGTCATCCTGAACGGAGTGGCCGGACGAGCGACAGCCTAGCCCAGCTCCGCAGTTACCCTTTCGCGAAAGTCCCATTGCCGCGCACAAATCGTGCCGTCATCTTGGACGAAGGCGGATAACCGCGCATGGCTACTACGACGAAGGGCATCCTCGCGACCTTTGCGCCGGACCCGCAAGGTCACCCGGCACTGCAGAACCACCGCACTCAGAGCGCCGCGCCCATCAACGGTACGAGTTCCCTGCTTTTCGGGATTCCATTCATGGCGGCCGGAGTCTTCATCGCGATGGTCGCGCTTGATCGCGCCCCCGCGCGTAGGCATGCGCCCGATTGGTTGATCGGCATCCTCGCCTTCATGTTCTTCCTCGGCGGGTTGTTCTTCTTCGTCCACGGCCTTCGCGACATCGCGCGCAAAGCCGCCTGCCGTCGCGAAGCGACGCTTCGCCCTAGCGAGCCGTGGCTCTATGACCACCACTGGCAGCGGGAAGGCATGGCCTTCTCGGCGTTCGACGATATGCTCAAGCGCCTGATGGCCGCTCTCGTCTGGACCGTGTTCCTGGTTCCGTTCGGTTGGGTGGGGACGAATGTGCGCGGAGCGTGGCCTTTCCTTGCGGGCACTGTCATCTTCGGCCTCATCGGACTGATCTTTTGGTTCCGTTGGGCGGCGATGCTTCTGGACCTGCTGCGCTATGGCAATAGTTTCCTGTTCTATGAAGACTTTCCCTTTTCCCTCGGCGGCGCCTTGCGCGCCCGCCTGCGCGCCCCGCGCCACGTCTCCGCCATCGACGAGTTGACGCTCACCCTCCGGTGCGTGCAGGAAAGGTACGTCACCACGGGGACCGGCCGGAATCGCTCCACCAGCGTCGTCTGCTACGAACTGTATAAGGACATGCTTTCGTTCGACCGCGACAACCTCACAGGCCTCGCCGGAGGTGACATCCCGATCGAGTTTCGCCTGCCGCCCGATCAGCCCACCACAAATCTCATCGCCAGGCCGCCCATCTACTGGGAAATCGAAGCGAAAGGGAAGGCTCGCGGCGCCGACTACGAAGCCGCGTTCCTCGTCCCGGTCTATAAAACCTCCTGATCGTGCTGCCAGCCAACTCAAACACGGCAATATGGCTCTAATGTTTTGCAGGTTTGTGATCCACGGAGCATTGAATGCAACTTTTTGGCCGGAAACAAAAGTTCGCTCTCGGCGTTTTCTTGGTGGTATGGCCCGTCGTCTTCACCGCCTTGTTGCCGTCGGAGTATTTTTCCACCCTCGACATGCGCTTCCTTTCCTCTGATCGCATTCCGGCGGCCTACTTCTGTTTTGCGGCGTTCATCTCGGAAGTGCTCGCCACATTCCTTTTCTTCCGCGCTCATCGGCGCCCTTCCGACCGCCTCTCCGCCTGGTCCGTAATTGGGGCTGCCGCCGCCGGCGCGGCTACACTCGCCTTTCTCGCCGCCACAGTGGCCAACGCCATGCAGGTCTGGTGATACCGTCTGCCGGTGCCTCGCGCACCTTGCGTCGAACGCATCGTTCGCTGTCCCCAGCTTCCGCGTGGTTTACCACAACATCTACTTGAAACTCGCACTCCCACTCGGCTAACGTGGCTTGGTTGCGAACGTTGTGGTTTGGCACCGAACATGCCGGCAATTTGCTATGACAAAACGACCCAAGCTGCCGATGCGCGTCGTTCGCGTTCCGGGTGCGTTTCCGGAAACACAAGGATCGGCAGCCCGAGCGACCAACGGAAGCCGGAGGACTCCTCTCACTCGCGGATGGAAACGTCATGAGTAAGCGGCCCAAGCCGATCGTCCTCACCGTTCTTGACGGCTGGGGCTATCGCCCCGAAACGAAAGGCAACGCCATCGCCCTTGCTCGTACGCCCAACTACGACCGCCTGCTGAAGGATTTTCCCAACACGCTGATTCACACGTCCGGCCCCTACGTCGGTCTGCCCGAGGGACAGATGGGCAACAGCGAGGTCGGTCACCTCAATATCGGCGCCGGACGCATCGTGCAGATGGACATCACCCGCGTCGACCAGCTCATTTCGAGCGGCCAATTCTCCCGCCACCCGCTGTTGCTCGAAGCCATGAATCGCGGCCGCGCGCATCAGCTGCACCTGCTGGGCCTGCTGAGTGACGGCGGCGTCCACTCCCACATTGAACATCTCTTCGCGCTCCTGCGCATGGCCCGCGAGAACAAAGTCGAGAAAGTATTTGTCCACTGTTTTACGGACGGCCGCGACACGCCTCCCGAGAGCGGAGTCAACTATCTCCGCCAGCTCGAGCAGAAGATGCGCGAATACGGCGTGGGCCAGATCGCCAGCCTCAGCGGCCGCTACTACGCGATGGACCGCGACAATCGCTGGGAGCGCATCGAACGTGCGTATCGCGCCATGGTCCACGGCGACGCGGACGTGAAATCGAGCGACCCGGTTGCCGCCATTCGGGCCAGCTATGAAAAAGGCGTAACGGACGAATTCGTGATTCCCGTCGTTATCACCACTGAAGCCGCGCCGGGAAAGCCCGCCGTCCCTCGCGGCCTCATTCGCGACGACGATGCCGTCATCTTCTTCAATTTCCGCGCCGACCGTGCCCGCCAGACCACGCGGGCGCTGGTCGAGCCGGGCTTCGACAAATTTGCCGATCCTGCCCGGCCGCAAAATCTCCTTTACGTCGCGCTGACGCAATATGAAAAGACCTGGCCGTGGCTGCGCTACCTTCTCGCGCCCGAGAAGCTCGAGCACATCCTCGCCAACGTCTTCGCCGATCTGCAATTCAAGAATCTGCGCTGCGCCGAAACGGAAAAGTATGCGCATGTCACTTACTTCTTTAACGGCGGAGTGGAGAAGCCGTTTCCCGGCGAAGAGCGCGTGCTCGTGCCGTCGCCGAAAGTTCCCACCTACGATCTGAAGCCCGAAATGTCGGCCGCGGGAATCACGGACACGGTGATCCACGCTATTGAAAAAGGTGACTTTGACGCCATCATCATGAACTTCGCCAATGCGGACATGGTCGGCCATTCCGGAAAGCTCGAAGCGGCCATCGAAGCGTGCGAAACTGTGGACGAATGTCTGGGCCGACTCTTTCAGACGCTTCGGCCGCGCGGTGGCGCTTGGATCATCACGGCGGATCACGGCAATGCCGAGACCATGATCGATCCTGTCACCGGCGGCCCGCACACGTACCACACGACCAACCCGGTTCCGTTCATTCTCGTCACCGCCGACGGCCGCATGCAGTTGCGGCCCGGCGGCTCGCTCCGCGATATCGCCCCGACGCTGCTCGGCGTTCTCGGCGTTCCCGAGCCGCGCGAGATGACCGGCCGCGATCTGCGCAGGAGCGGGGGGCAAGCTGAGTGACTTTGGGAGGCCGCGAAACATAGATTTCGTTCCGACGGCCGTCCAAGCGGTTCGGCCGATCGAGGAATCTGCATTTTGCCCGCCGTGATGGATATGGTTTCCTCACGCGATGGGCTGTCGGTCCAGGGAGGCTAATATGCCGGGATCTGTTGGCGGCGAGATGAACGTTTATGAATCAGCCGAGGCTCGCTTCGAGATCGCCGCACAAAAACTCGGCCTTGAGCAAGGCGTTTACCACTACCTGAAATATCCCGACAGGGAAATCACCATCTATATTCCGGTCGCCCTGGACAGCGGCCAGCTACAAGTCTTCACGGGCTACCGCGTGCTCCACTCGACGGTGCGCGGCCCGGGCAAGGGCGGCATCCGCTTCGCCTCCGACGTGTCCCTCGACGAAGTGCGTGCTCTGGCCGCGTGGATGACGTGGAAATGCGCGGTCGTTAACATCCCCTTCGGCGGCGCCAAGGGCGGTGTGATCTGCGACCCGGAAAAACTATCGCAGACGGAACTTGAGCGCGTCACGCGCCGCTACACCGCTCAGTTGTCGGACTGGTTCGGGCCGGAGCGCGACGTCCCCGCTCCCGATATCGGCACGAACGAGCAGACGATGGCCTGGGTGATGGACACCTACGCCATGCACGTTCGCCAGGCAACCACGGCGGTCGTCACCGGCAAACCGCTCGAACTCGGCGGCTCGCAGGGCCGCCAGGAGGCCACCGGACGCGGCTTGATGATCTGCTGCGAAAAAGCCATTGCCAAGCTCAAGATGAAGCGCCAGGATACCCGAGTCATCGTGCAGGGCTTCGGCAACGTTGGCTCGCACGCTTCGCTCTTGATGCACGAGGCCGGTTATAGGATCATCGGCGTCGCGGATATCCACGGCGGGCTTTACAACGAAAAGGGGCTCGATATTGCGGAGCTCTATGATTGGGTCTGCACACAACGAAAGCCTTTGCCGGAATTTCGCGGCGGCGGCGATAAAACCACGGCGCAAGACATTCTCTTCCGCCGTTGCGATATCCTGCTGCCTGCTGCCACGGAAAACCAGATCACGGCTGCGAATGCGGGGCGGCTCGATTGCCGCATTCTCTGCGAGGGCGCGAACGGTCCGACCACGGCGCACGCCGACCCGATCGTAGACCGCAGCGGAATTTTCGTTGTTCCCGACATTCTCGCGAATGCCGGCGGCGTCACGGTCAGCTATTTCGAATGGGTGCAGGACCGCCAGGGGTTTTTCTGGCGCGAGAGTGAAGTGAACGAACGCTTGCGCGACGTCATGGAGCGCAGCTTCGACGAGGTGGTGCGCTACGCCGAGGTCCACGGCGTCAGCAACCGCATTGCCGCTTATATCCTGGCGATCGACCGCGTGGCCCGCGCTTTGAAGCTGCGAGGCTTCTACGCGTAACTAATCGGGCGCTTGGGCTGGCCCGCGGAGGCGACTATGTATCCCGACTCGATCTCGCACGGAGCGATGAAAACCGAGCACGAGCACCGCCGCGACATCTGCGCCGTGGGCCGCTGGGTTCACGACCGCGGTTACGTCGCGTCCACCGACGGGAATGTCTCCGTGCGGCTTGGCGCCAGCCACATCCTCACTTCTCCCACTTGCATCAGCAAAGGCATGATGAAGCCGGAGGATCTGGTCATCACCGATCTCGCCGGCCGCCGTGTGAGCGGCTCGCGCAACGCCTCCTCCGAACTGGCCATGCATCTGCTGATCTACCGCCTCCGGCCCGACGTCAACGCCGTCTGCCACGCCCACCCGCCGGTGGCTACCGGCTACGCCGCGGCTGGCATGGCGCTCGACAAGCCCATCCTCTGCGAGCTGGTGATCGGACTCGGCTCCGTTCCCGTCGCGAGCTACGGCACGCCCGGCACTCCCGAATTGACGGAGGCGCTCGAGCCGCTCATCCACGGCCACGACGCGATTCTGATGGCGAATCACGGCGTCGTCACCTACGGACCGGACTTGCTCACCGCCTTCCTGCGCATGGAAACCGCCGAGCACTTCGCGCGCGTCGCGCTCGTCACCGAGCTTCTCGGCAAGCAGAAACTGCTCTCCCATTCCGACGTCGAAAAATTGTTGGCGGCGCGCGCTCGCTACGGCGCCGGCGCGCACGTGGCGCCTCAGGATTCGGGCTACCCGGGCCGGTCCGAGGGACCCGATGCCGAACGCGTCACGCTCACGCGCGGCGAGCTCGACGCGCTGATCGATGAAGCCATCCAGAAGGACCGAACGCGCCGGTGAGCTCCGGCGGCAGGGCTGCCCGCCCCACCGCCGGCCTCGATGCCGCCCGGAAGACGCGCGCTAGCCCGTGATGGCGATGTAGCGTGTCTTGCCTCGCAAGTGAATTTCCCGGATGCCGCTTTCGTCCTTCACAAACGAGGTATACGGCGCCTTACTCGCCCCGTCTTTCCATTGCGCGGGGGCTTCCGCGACAACCTTGCCGTCCCGCTCGACCGTCACTTTCGTGTCGTCCATGCTGATGCGGTAAGTCCCCGCCTCGAGCGTTTTACCGCTCAAGGATGTCGGGCTCTGAATGTCGATGGTCGTAACGGTTGGTTTGGCGTTTTTCGGTTCGGCCGACGCGTGGGCCGCCACGGGCATCGCCAACATCAGCGCGGCCAGGATCCCCATCACAAAGCTCATCCTGCGGTCTAGCATGGTGCTTCCTCCCTCATTGTCGTATCTGCCACCCGACCCTGAAGATCGGACTGGCTGCATTCCCGGTGTTAGACGCGGGAGCACGCCAATCGAAAGCAGATACGCAACCCGGCCGCACGATGTTCCCGCGGCCTTGGGGAGCGACGCACTTTGAAACCGTCCGCTGACTGATTTTTCCCGCCTGGCAGGTGATGCCAAGCCGGTTATGGGGACTAGCCGTGCGCCTTGGCTGCCTTTTCGATGCTCGGCGCCGCTTTCGCCAGGTCCTGGGGAGTCATGGCCGGCCGCACGGTTACCTTCGCATTGAAGGCCAGGAACCAGGGTTCGGCGATGGCGGGCAACTCGGACGACTCCTGCATATCGAAGAAGATATAGCCCGTCCGCTCGCCGTTGTCCTCCGCAAAGTACGCGGCTTCCGGTCTGATCTCGCTCAGGATGCGCTCGATGGTTGGCCCGAGTTTGCCCGCCTTGGCTGCTGCGTTACCGGTTTCCACGGGAATCGACACTTTTAGTAGCATGCGCACGTGATTGCTCCTCCTCAGAGCTTCCGCAAGCATACCGCCGGTCGCGCCTCGTGCAAGCGCTCCGCCACCG
>OBLQ010000133.1_pt1 | contig 25208 bp, 25 predicted proteins | sample 1519881 | NCBI WGS metagenome assembly OBLQ01 (sample SAMN01911456, study PRJEB22533) | soil metagenome | biome: Soil | place: Malaysia | collected 2012-04-30 | depth DG_metagenome m | reverse complement strand
AGCACGGTGTGGATCTCGTGGGTCCCCTCATAGATCATAGCCCCGCGCGAGTTGCGGAAGTATCTCTCGACAGGGAACTCGTCGCAGAATCCGTACGCACCATGGATCTCGACAGCCTTGTTCGCCGCGTCGAAGGCCGCTGCACAGTTCGTCCACTTTGCAAGCGAGACCTCACGGGTGTGCCGCTGCCCGGTGTTCTTCATCCACCCGACCTTGTAATAGAGAAGCCGTCCGATCTCGCGCCCCTGCACCATCGAAGCGAGCATCTGCTGCACCAACTGCTTCGAAGCGATCGGCTCGCCTGCCACCTTGCGGTCCTTTGAGTAGGGAACACAAGCGTCGAGACACGCCTGAATGATTCCGACAGCCCCAGATGCCACCGTGTACCTCCCGTTGTCCAACGCCGACATTGCAACTTTGAATCCGTCTCCCTCTGCACCGATCATGTTCGCGGCAGGGACGCGGACGTCGTCGAAGAACATCTGCCCAGTGTTGCCAGCGCGCACGCCGAGTTTGCCTTTGATCGGTCGAGAAGTGAACCCCTTCGATTCCCGATCAACGATGAAGGCACTCATCCCCTTCGCCCTGGACTTCGCATCAGGATCAGTGACCGCGATCACCAAGAACTGGTCGGCATAGTCGCTCAGTGAGATCCAAGTCTTCTCGCCGCTTAAAACATAGTCGCCGCCGTCCTTCACTGCGCGCGTCCTGATGTTGACGGCGTCCGAGCCCGCAGTCGGTTCCGTGAGGCCGAACGCCCCAACCCGCTCTCCCTTTGCGAGTGCGGGCAGCCACCTCTGTTTCTGTTCCTCCGTCGCCCATTGCAGCAAGGTCAGACAGTGCAGCCCGCTGTGGACCGACATCACCACCCGCGCCGAGGTGTCCGCGCGCTCCAGTTCCTCACAGACGATCCCGAGCGAGATGTAGTCCGTGTCCTGGCCGCCGTACTTGGCCGGAATGCTGACGCCGAGCAGCCCAGCCTCACCCATCTTCTTCAGCGTCTCAGGGTCTGAGGTGTGCGCCCTGTCGTGCTCCCGGATGCCTGGCACGATCTCCTGCTGGCCGAACTTGTGCGCGGACTCCCGGACCAGCCGGTGTTCGGCGCTCTCAGCAAACTGCATGGGTAGATTCTGTCAGATCGCGCACCGGCACAGGGGCTAAAAACCGTGTACAGCCACAGGGTCACAGCCGACTCCCCGAGAACTCTGAGTAATATGCGCGCAATGAAAAGATTAGCGTTCGTAGCGACCCTGGCTTTGGCCTGCTCGATGGCTCTCGCCCAGGGAGTCGGCCTCGACCAATATCTAGGCCAGATCCAGCCGCGCGAACTCGGGCCAGCGTCCATGGGAGGGCGCATCAGCCAGTTCGCGGTCTACGAAAAGGAGCCCCGAATCTTCTACGTCGCCTCCGCCAGCGGCGGACTGTGGAAGACCGAGAACGCGGGCCTCACCATGGAGCCCGTCTTCAATAAAGAGGCTGCGGTCTCCCTTGGCGCAGTGGCCGTCAGTCAGGACGACCCCAACCTCGTGTGGGTAGGGACTGGGGAAGAGAACAGCCGCAACTCGACAACCTACGGCGCAGGAGTCTTCAAGTCGACAGACGGCGGCAAGACCTGGGAGTACATGGGCCTCAAAGAAACGATGCAGATTGCGCGGATCGTCATCAGCCCGAAGAATCCGGACGTCGTCTACGTCGCGGCGCTCGGTCACCTGTGGGGACCGAACGAAGACCGTGGCGTCTATAAGACGGAGGACGCAGGGAAGACCTGGACCAAGGTCCTCTACGAGAACGAGAAGGCCGGCTTCATTTCGCTTGAGATGGATCCGAAGAACCCGGACGTCCTCCTCGCAGCCAGTTGGGAGCGTATGCGCTGGCCCTGGAAGTGGGCAAGCGGCGGCCCGTCGAGTTCGATCTACCGAACGACCGACGGCGGCAAGAACTGGAAGAAGTCCATGAAGGGGATCCCGGAGAGCGACACCGGCCGAATCGGCTTGAGTTATTTCCGCAAAGACCCGAAGGTCGTCGTTGCAAGCGTCGAAAAAGCGACTGTCGGTAGCGGTGCAGACAGAAAGACGGACGGCGGAATCTACCGCAGCACCGACGGCGGGCAGTCGTGGACCAAGGTCAACGACCTCAACCCCCGACCGTTCTACTTCAGTTGTCCGATCCAAGACCCTGTCGACGAGAACCGGATCTATCTTTCTGCTGTCCAAAACTACGTCAGCAACGACAAGGGCAAGACGTTCGAAACGATCCGCATGCCGAGCATCCACGTCGACAACCACGCCTTCTGGGTGGATCCGAGCGACAACAATCACCTTTTGGTCGGCAACGACGGCGGGGTAGGGCAGAGCAGGGACGGCGGCAAGACCTGGGAGCACATGAACTATCTGCGAGTCGGCCAGTTCTACGCGGTCAGCGTCGACATGCGCAAGCCGTACTGGGTCTACGGCGGTCTGCAGGACAACGGCTCCTGGGCAGGCCCCACTCAGACCTCGCACGGCGACGTCAACCTGCACGACTGGTACACCTTCAACGGCGGCGACGGCTTCTACACGCAGAACGACCCCGAGGACTGGACCACCGTGTACAGCGAGAGCCAGGGCGGCTTCCTCGTCAGGACGGATATCAAGACCGGAGAACGGCGATTCATCCGTCCACGCCCCGACAAGGGCGGCCCGCCGCTGCGGTTCAACTGGGACACGCCCGTCCTGATCTCTCCTCACAACCACGAGATCATCTATGTGGGCAGCCAGTTCCTGCACAAGAGCGTAGACCGCGGTGAGAACTGGGAGACGATCAGCCCCGACCTGACCACGAACGACCCCGAAAAGCAGGATCCGCACGCTGGCGTCTCTCCAGAAGACACAGGAGCGGAGCGGCACACGACGATCGTCACGATCTCCGAGTCGCCGGTCCAGGCCGGCGTCATCTGGGTGGGCACTGACGACGGAAACCTGCAACTCACCAAGGACGGCGGCAAGACGTGGACAAACCTGATCGAAAAGGTCCCCGGCGTTCCCAAGAACACCTGGGTCAGCCGCGTCCGGGCCAGCAAGTACGAGGTGGGCCGCGCGTACGTGACCTTCGACGGTCACCGCAACGACGACTACAAGCCGTACGTCTTCGTGACCGAGGACTTCGGCGAAACGTGGACCGACCTCACCGCGAGCCTTCCAGACTTCGGATCGACCTACGTGATCACCGAGGGCGAGCGGAACCCCGACCTTCTCACGCTCGGCACCGAGTTCGGGCTCTTCTTCTCGCTCAACCGAGGGATCACTTGGACTAAGTACGCGACCGGCGACTGGCCGACGGTCAGGGTCGACGACCTCGTCATCCACCCGCGCGAACTCGACCTCGTGGTCGGCACGCACGGCCGCTCGATCTGGATCATCCCGATCGCCGCGCTCGAGCAACTGACGACTGACAACCTCGCGGCGGACGCCTTCGTCTGCCAGCCGCAGACCATGTACCTCATGGGCTTCATCAAGAGCCACGGATCGAACGGCGACGAACTCTGGTCTTCACCGAACAGCCAGCCCGACGCGACGATCTACTACTACATCAAAGAGAAGACCGACGCGAAAGTCTCCATCGAGATCACGCGTGCAAACGGCGAAGACGTCGCGACACTGGACGGCGATGGGGAAGCGGGCCTGCACAAGGTCCGCTGGTTTCCGAACAGGAGGCGGCCTGCAGTGCCTGGCGACTACAGCGTCGTCCTCAAGGTCGGCGACAAGGAGTACCACACGTCGCTTGCGGTCGAGGACCTCAGTAAGTCCAATGATCCGAACGTGATCATCCCAGACCAGCGCTGACGAAAAGATCCCGCCCCTCCCTGTCGCAGGGCCGGGAAGGGCGGGCCGCCGTTGGTCTATTGCGGGGAATTTGCCCTGCGCCGTCTTGCAAGAACGGCCAAAGGCAAAGCGAGAACAAGGAGCGACGCAGGCTCAGGCACGGGCAGAGCGGTCGCGCTGAGTTCGAACATCAGGTTGCCGTCCGCCCACGGCTCGAAGACCTCGTACTCGTCGGCACTCAGTACTGAGTCACCGTTCAGATCGCGATACCAGCCAGACGAAGAAGAGCTTCCGGGGACCGTTGACTGCTGGTTGCGCAGATGTGGGTGGACGGTGCCCGGCCCGGTCGCCGTCAGGCTCACGAGGATGCCGTATCCGACCAAAGCGTCCGTGGGAGGTGCGCTCAGCACGATTCCGAGGTTGTTGGCGACGAAGTCAGGCCCCGTTCCTGGCGCACCGGCGAAGAACGAGCCGAGGTTGCGCGTCGTCGAGCCCACGAGGTCGCTGAACGCAGGGCCGGTTCCGACCAGGTTGACTGTCCGGTAGATCGAGATCGTCGCCAGGAAGTCCGTGTACGAGCCTGCGGTCGAAACGCCAGCCTGGCCAGTGTATGAATCGACACGCCACAAGGTGCCCTTCTGCGGCGCGGGCAGAACCATTCGATCGCCGATTTGAAAGTCGTGCGGGCCAACGAACACGCCCGTGTCTGAAAGGAAGTCGTAGGTGTCAAAGATCAGCGCGGCGGAAGCATTGGCCCAAAACCCCGCAAGCAAAAGAGCACACGCCCCTCCAAAAAAACGAGTTACTGCCATTGTCAGTCACCAAGCGCCGCACAGCTGCGACGCTCAAGACTATAACGCGGACGTTGGCAGCCCTGTTCGATTGGCGTAGGACATCGAGAAGATTGGTCTGCCCGCTATTGGACAATCTTTCGCGTTAGGATCTCTCCGAGCCGCTTGACGCCCACGGTGATGTCGTCGACTGCAGCCGTACTGTAGGCGAGCCGCAAAGCGTTGCGCGCATATTGCCCAACACAATAGACCGGGGAAGGGAAGCATGAGACCCCGGCCCTGAGCGCTTGCTCCGCACATTCATCGGCGTCCTGGGAAGACGGCAGGTGCAGCTCAGCGACATAGCCGACCGAAGGTTTCGACCAATGGCACCCCTTGGGCATGCTCTCTTGCAGCGCCGCAAGCATCGCTTGTCGACGAACAAGGTAGCGGGGAACTGACCTCGCGATATGCCGCCCCATCGACCTCGATTTGATGAAGTTGGCAAGGCACCCCTGGATCAGGGTGGACGGGGCCGACCCTAGGCCGAGACTTCGGACCGCGATCCGCTGCCTGATGTGCCCCTTGGCGAAGACGGTCGCGATGCCGACCTTTTGGCCGAGCACCTTTCCTATGCAGTCGAACGAGACGACGTCGACCGACGCACCTTCGGATAGTTCCGATAGGAACGACGGGCGTGGCCCATTGGGACGCACCCAAAAGGCGGACACGTCTTCAAAGACGGAGATGCCGTATTTGTCGGCGATCTCGATTGTTCGTCTCTTGTTTTCGAGGCTCGCCGACTCTCCCGTCACCTGGTTGCAGGTAGGGAAGAGGAAGGCTGCGCTCACACCACCGGCCTTTGCTTCGTCTTCAAACCGCTCCAGGTCGATGTCACCGTCCTTGTCTGGAACCCCGACAGGTTCGATCCTGAACGAGGCGAAATAGTCTTCTGCAAAAGGGAAGGCAGGCGTCTGGACGATCACCTTCGTACCTTGGGGACATCCGACGTCCATGAGGACCGCGTTCGTGGCAACGGCGCCGCCCGTCACGGTGATCTCGTCGGGGTGCGTCTCCAGCCCTAGTGTGGCGTAGTGCCCGCAGAGCCCGGTCAGCAATTGGCCAAGGCCAAAAAGCCCCCGCTCCTCGCCCGTCTCGGGCCCGTTTCGCAGGAGCGTGGCCAGAAAGTCCTTCCAGTCGAACAGTTCAGGGTCAGGCTCTGCTGTCGCTAAGTTGACTGTCCCCTGGGACTTCGCCTTTCCCCCATAGTCGGTCTGAGTCCCACAGGGCGTGATCTTCGGTCGCTCACCTCCAATTCTCTCGCTGGGCCTCTGGACGAACGTGCCGGACCCGACGATTCCCCGGGCATAGCCCCTTGTCTTCAGCACTTCATACGCCTGGAGCGCGGTCACGCGGCAGACCCCCGTCTGCTGCGCCAATAGCCGAACGGTCGGCAGACGGGTCCCCGGAGCGATGAGGCCGGACACGATCTGCGTCTGGATCTGGTCGGCTATCTGCCTGTGCAATGGCTTGTCGCCACGCACGATCGTCAATTCCAGCGCCGTCGACATCTCCCCCTAGGGACGGGAAGGGGAATAGAGCGCGTTCAGCCGCAAATGACAATCATAATTGTCATAATATACATTATCGGAAACGTATGCTCCTAACTCGCTGCCTGTCCTTCGGACAACAGGATCGCGTCGAGCCGGCTCGCCGCTTTGTCGGCCGCTGCGAGGATCGCGTCCGCATCAAGCGGGCTTTCTCCCTTGGTCATCCGGCGCACGACGACGTAGCCCACGGCGACCGCAGCGGCGACCGCGAGGATCGTCCACAATGCTGGCCCTGCGCAACGCTCTTTCTTGCCGGAATCTGTCACGTTTTTCGTGCTCCTGTCTAAGTTAGACGGTTAACTTTGTATCGGGCGTTTCATATGCCCGGTTCAGGATAGGGCCAATAAACCTAGCAACGGTAGACTCCCCCCGGATGCTCGACAATCTCACCAGACGCCTGGGAGGCATCTTCTCCGGCCTGAGACGTAAGGGGCGACTGACAGAGTCAGACGTCAAGGACATGCTTCGCGAAGTGCGCGTCGCTCTCCTCGAGGCCGACGTCAACCTCAAAGTCGCCAAAGAGTTCGTCGAGAAGGTCCGGGAAAAGGCAGTCGGCGAGGACCTCTACGGCACCCTCTCCGCCGAGCAGACTCTGATCAAGATCGTCCGGGACCAACTCGTAGAACTGCTCGGAACAGAAGACCGCGGAGTCCACTGGTCCCCTTCCCCTCCCACGGTCGTCCTCATGTGCGGCCTCCAGGGCTCCGGCAAGACGACGACCTGCGCTAAACTCGCGCTCTGGTTCAAAAAGGCGGGCAAAAAGCCGGTTCTCGCGGCGTGCGACGTCCAGCGCCCTGCGGCGATCAAGCAGTTGCAGGTGCTCGGCGAGCAGGTCGACGCGCCCGTCTATGCGGAGGAGGGTGGCGATCCCGTCCAGATCGCCAAGAAGGCCAAGGAGTATTGCAAGGATCACTTCTGCGACGTCCTCATCGTCGACACGGCCGGACGCCTCACGATCGATGACGAACTCATGGACCAACTGGCGGCCATCGGCAAGGCCGTCGGGCCGTCAGAGACCCTCCTAGTGCTCGACTCAACGACAGGCCAAGAGGCTGTCAACGTCGCCGGCGCCTTCCACGAGCGGAACGCCCTGACCGGAGTGATCTTCACCAAGCTCGATGGGGACACAAGGGGTGGCGCGGTCCTGAGTGTCCGAGAGGCCACGGGGGTCCCCGTGCGCTTTGTCGGCGAGGGCGAGCAGGTCGAAGCCCTCACCGAGTTCCGGGCCGACCGCATGGCAGAGCGGATCATCGGCATGGGGGACGTCATGGGCATCATCGAGAAGGCCGAGGAGGCCGTCGACCTGGAAGCCGCCGCAGGGCTCCAGGCCAAGATGAAGACCGGCCGGCTCGACTTCAACGACATGCTCGACCAGTTCCGAGCCATCCGCAAGATGGGCCCCCTCAAGAACGTCATGAAGATGATCCCAGGCTTGACTGCCCAAGTTTCGGAGGAAGAGTTGGACAGTCTCGACGAAGGCAGGATGGATCAGGTCGAGGCCATAGTCCTCAGCATGACGCCGGGAGAGCGGGAAAATCCTGATATACTGAACGGCTCGCGCCGCAGACGGATCGCCGTCGGCTCTGGCACCTCGCCGCAAGAGGTCAACCAACTCGTGGACAAACTGTACTTGATGCGGAAGCAGATGAAGCAGATGTCCAAGTTGGAAAAGAGGCTCGGCAAGCGCAGGCGCAGGTAGCAACCAGGAGATTTCAGCAAAAACGTGGTCAAGATCAGATTGAGAAGGATGGGCAACGCCCATCGGCCCTTCTACCGTGTGGTGGTCATACCCAGCACCCGCGGGCGCGACGGTGCGTTCAAGGAACTCATAGGCACCTATAACCCGCTCACCAAGCCTAAACAGGTAACTATCGACAAGGAGCGCGCGCTCCACTGGCTCATGGAAGGCGCACAGCCGACCGAAACCGTGGCCTACCTCCTAAAGCAGCAGGGCGTGCTCGATGAGTTCTTCAGCAAGCGCCCTAGCGCCAAGGACAAGTTCAAGTTCCTCGACAAGACGACCGGCCCGATGAGCAAGAAGTCTGTCGTCCAGGAGATGCCCGCGACCCCGGCGCCGGAACCGGCACCAGCGGAAGCGAAGGCCGAGGAGCCGGCCGCCGAACCAGTAGCCGAGGTGCAGCCGGAGCCTGCGCCTGCCACGGAGGAGTGAGATGAGCCTGAAGCCACTCGTAGAGAACCTCGTCAGAAACCTCGTTGAGGAGCCGGAGGCCGTCTCCGTCGACGAGACCCACGACCGGGGAACGGACGTTTACAGTGTCACAGTCGCGCCCAACGATGTCGGAAGGATCATTGGCAAGGACGGCCGAGTCATCACCTGCGTCCGCCACGTCGTCAGCGCCGCTGGCGCCAAGAGCCGTCAGAAGACAGTCGTCAAGGTCGTCACAGAGGACTGACGCAATGGCGGGCCGACGCCCAGCCTCCGAGCCGGACGGCCACGTCCGAGTCGGACAGATCGTCGGCCCGTTCGGCATTAAAGGGGCCGTCAAGGTCAAACCCCTCACCGACTTCCTCGAGCGCTTCGAAGTCGGCGCGACCGTGTTCGTCGACGGAGAGCCCCACAAAGTCCTCTCGTTCCACTGGCACAAGGACCAAGTCAGGCTCGGCCTCGAAGGCGTCGACACGCCTGAGCAGGCAGAAGACCTCCGCTGGGCGTACCTCACACTTCCCTCCTCCGACCGCCCCGAGATGGACGAGGACGAGTTTCTCGCAAGCGACCTCATAGGACTGGACGTCGTCGAGGGCGGCAAACTCCTCGGCACTGTCGAAGACGTCCTTTCTTCGCCTGCCCACGACATCCTAAAAGTCGGCGACGCCATGATTCCGCTCGTCTCGCAGTTCGTCAAGAAGATCGACCTGCAGGCTGGCACGATCGACGTCGAACTCATCGAGGGCCTCCGCCCGGGAGACGAAGCCTAGTGCCGAACTTCATCGACGAGGCGAAGGTCGTCCTGGTCAGCGGCGACGGCGGTGACGGCTCAGCGAGTTTCCGGCGCGAGAAGCACGTGCCTCGCGGCGGGCCCGAAGGCGCGGACGGCGGCAGAGGCGGCGACGTCGTCTTGGTCGCAGACCACCACGTTCGCACCCTCTACGACGTGCGCCTCCACGGCGCGTACAAGGCCGAGAGCGGCGGACGCGCCCACGGCAACAAGACCGGCAAGGACGGAGCAAACGTCGAGGTCAAAGTTCCGGTCGGCACGGTCGTCTACGACGAAGACACAGGCGACGCGCTCGCCGACCTCTCCGTCACAGGAGCGCGCTACGTCGCCTGTCGCGGCGGCAAGGGCGGCTTTGGCAACCTCCACTTTGCCAACAGCGTGCGCCAGGCGCCGACCATCGCGCAGAAAGGCGCGCCCGGAGAAACGCTCGAGGCGAGGCTGGAACTCAAACTCATCGCCGACGTCGGCCTTGTCGGCCTGCCGAACGCCGGCAAGAGCACGCTCCTGAGCGCGGTCAGCGCCGCCAAACCCAAGATCGGCAGTTACCCGTTTACAACAATCGAGCCCAACCTCGGCGTCGTCAAGGCGGGCGACACGACGTTCGTCATCGCGGACCTTCCCGGCCTCATCGAGGGCGCGAGCGAGGGTCACGGCCTCGGCCACCAGTTCTTGCGCCACGCCGAGCGTACGCGCGTCCTCGTCCACGTCGTCGACGGCTTCCCTATCGACGGATCCGACCCGATCGACAACTACCACAAGATCGAGAAGGAACTCTCCCTCTACTCGGACCAACTCGGCGACAAGGCCAAGATCGTCGCAATGAACAAGACAGACCTCGCCCCTCCCGACGACGTCGAGGTCATGGTCGGTTTCTTCCAGGAAGCAGGCGTCGAGGTCATCCCTGTTTCAGCCGCCACAGGGGCAGGTACAGAAAGGCTCATATTCGAGGCCGCCCGCCTCCTTGCAGAGACCGATCCGCCTGAGCCAGTCCACGTCATCGTCCCCGAGTTCAAGAAACAACGCGACCTCACCTGGGACGCCGAGCAGGAAGAAGAGGGCGCCTACGTCGTCACCGGCGACCGCATCGAGCGCCTCATCCACATGACGGACCTCGAGAACTCCGAGTCGATCCGGTACCTTCACCGGCGGCTCGAGAGGATCGGCGTCATTAAGCGCCTTCGCGACCTCGGCATCGAAGAGGGCGACTCCGTCCAGATCGGAACGGTCGTCTTCGAGTACAAGGACTGGTAATGAAGTACGGGATCTTTGGAGGCACGTTCGATCCGCCGCACGTCGGCCACATGAATATTGCCAAGGCGGCCCTCGACCAGTTGGGCCTCGACGAGGTCATCTGGGTGCCCGCCAACAGAAACCCGCTCAAGCGCCGCCGCCAATCGTCCGCCGAGCAGCGACTCAAGATGTGCGAACTCGCCATCGAGGGCCACGAGGGCATGGCGGTCAGCGACATCGAAACCTCACGAGGCGGGGACAGTTACCTTGTAGACACCCTGCGCGAACTCAAGATGGTTATGCCCGGAGAGTACTGGTTCATCCTGGGGGCCGACGCCCTCGCCACGTTCAACGACTGGAAGGAGCCGAAGGAGGTCCTCAACTTGTGCCGTCTTGCCGTCTTCCAGCGCCCCGGAACCGACCTCCAGACCGTTCTTTCCAGACTCGATCCCGAGACCCGGGAACGGATCGACCTGGTGACAGCGGACGTCAAGGGGCTCTCATCGTCTAATATCAGGGACATGGCGGTTCGTGGCGAGGACTGGTCCCACACCGTCGCACCAGCAGTCTATGGCTACGTCAAAGAAAACAACATCTTCGAAAAAGAGTAAGGACGTTTCGAGCGCGAAGAAGGCGGAGATGATTTCGCAGATCGCCGACGACATGAAGGCGCAGCGGATCGAGGTGCTCGACGTCCACAAGAAGACCTCCGCCACGAGCATGATGGTCATCGCCTCCGGCACCAGCGACACGCACGTCCGCTCCATCACCGACCGCGTTCAGGAAAAGATGCGCGAGGCCGGCTTCAAGCCGAGGCACAAGAACCCCGGGCCCGGCACCGGCTGGCTGCTCCTCGACTATGGTGACGTCGTGTTCCACGCGATGCTAGAAGAAAAGCGGCAGTTCTACGATCTTGAGACTTTGTGGAACACAATGAAGCCGAACCCCGATCTGATAGACGACTGATGGAAGAACAAGACCGACCCGAGCCTGAGCAACCAAAGCCCGAAAAGGCGCCAGAGCCGGAACTGCCGCCCAAGCCCACGCCCGAGCAACTGGAAGAGGCAGACCGCCTCATCCAGGAGGCCTCGCTCGCGCGCATCCGTGGCCAAGGGTCGGTCGCAGAACGCCTCCTCAAGCAGGCGTCCGAAGTCGCGCCGGGCTCGGCGGCGCTCCAAGTCGCGCTCGGAGACGAACTCTGGAAGCGGAGCCAATACAGCAAGGCCCGAGAAGCCTACAGGATGGCTCACCGCATCGAGCCGAACAACATCGCCTACGAGACAAAGTGGGCCGAGTCCATCGTCGGTTCGGCCGGCGATCCGCTCAGCCTCACCAGCCTCTCGGAGACCTACGCCAACGCCAAGGCTGCCGCGGTCCTTTCCTTTTTCATTCCGGGCCTCGGTCAGATCGTCAGTAACAAGATCGCATCGGGACTCTCGATGATGGTCGTCTGGGCGGCCTGCTGGGTGTGGGCGCTGCTCGTCCCGAACGGCATCAGCGGAATTCCCGCCGCCTTCGGTTTCAAGACCCACGTCAAGGAGTTCAACGGCATTGTCCTCGTGCCGATCGCGATCCTGGCGATCGTTTGGCTCTACTCCGTCCTAAGCGTCGGCTCGCAGGCAAAAGTCGCGCGGGTCACCAAGGTCGACCGCCCCAAGCCCCCCGGCGAGGGCAACTTCGAACTCTAGCGCTCCGCCTTCTTCAGTTCGTCCATCAGTTCCCTTTGCACCTGCGTCATCGTGAGGTCGCTTCGCGTGCGCTCGATCACTGCGCGAAGCGCGTCGCACGTGCGTCGCAGTCCGCCGGTCATCGCGTCCGGATAGTCGAACGTGATCAGTTCGTCGTACACCGACTCCATCTGTCCGAGCATCCTGTCCGCCTCACCGAGGCTCCCGTTGCGCATTTCGTCCAAAACGTAGCGACGGCACTCAGAAGCCGCCTCTCCCATTCCGTTCAAGTAACTCACGGCGTCGACGCCCAGGTCGTCTGCGCTTGGCAGAGGCTGTGTCCGGACGATCGCCATGACCGCGGCCGCCTCCACCATCTCCTTCTCCGCGTCCTGCAGATAGGGCGCGTATCGCACGACCGGCTGCGGATCCATCTCGTCGCGTGCCTGGCTGCTGATCTTCATCGCTTCCTGCAACAGCGCCTCGGCCTTCTCGAACTGCCTCCTGTGGATGTGCCGTATGCACTTGCTCGACGTCTGGATCAACAGCCGGCACTTTTGCAGCGCCCCCTCGCGGACCTTGTGCCGCGACTCCATCTCCGTCCTCAGCGGAGCGAGCGCCTCTTCCCACTTGTCCTCAAAGTTCAAAGCACACCCTCCCTCTGCAGGCTCACATACGTCCCGCGTCCGACGATGATGTGGTCGAGAAGCGGAATGTCGAGCAGCCGACCGACCTCCGCGAGTTTCCTCGTCACCGCGATGTCCTCCGGGCTCGGCGAAGGGTCGCCGCTCGGATGGTTGTGCGCGACGACGAGTGCGGCGGCGTTCTCGCGCACCGCCTCGCGAAAGACCTCGCGCGGACCGACCACGCTCATGTTCACGGTGCCGATGTGGACCGTGTGCGTCGAAAGCACTCCGTTCTTCGAGTCGAGGTACGCGGCACAAAAGTGCTCTTGCTTCTCCGACTCCAGCCGCGCAAAGTGCGCGTAGACCGCGTCGGAGTCGTTCAAGAGCGTCGTCTCCCCCTTCCCTGCCTCTGCTGCGCGTCGGCCCAGTTCCATCGCGGCTGTTCGCTGCAGCGACTCGAAAGACTCAAGCCCTGCGGCGTCCTTCAGGTCGGCGCTACCGATGTCCAGCAGTCGCGCGCCTTGGAACTTCTTAGCCAGCCTGTGCGCGTCGGCCGCGCACGATTCCACATCGCGCGCGTCGCGCGCAAGAACCACGCTGAGAAGGTCGGCGTTGCTCGCCGACCTCAGCCCGTTCTGCTGGATGCGCTCGACCGCGCTGACCGCTCCTACCATTCTTCGATGCCCTCCCTCGTGACATCGTCTGCCAAGAGGAAGTCCTCCGGGGGTTCAGCATACACCGCCAGCGCCTCGCCGGTCGCGGGGTGGACAAACTTCAGCAGCGCCGCGTGCAACTGTAGCGGCCCCTCGTTCCAGGGCTTCTTGGCGTACTGCTTGTCGCCGCGGACCGGGTGTCCGATGCTCGAAAGGTGTACACGGATCTGGTGCGTCCTGCCCGTCTCCAGTCGGCACGTGACCAGCGAGCCATGCCCACCGCTTCCAAGGACCTTGACGTGCGTCACCGCTCCCCTTCCCTCCCGCTTCACAGTCATGAGGCTCGGAATCCCCCGGTGCCGACCGATCGGCGCGTCGATCGTAAACTTCTCGTGCTCCGGCATCCCGAAGACCACGACAACATAGATCCGCTCCGCGCTCTTCGACTTGATCTGCTCAGCGAGCCGCCTGTGCGCCGCGTCCGTCTTTGCGACCACCATCAGCCCCGTCGTCTCCTTGTCGAGCCTGTGTACGATCCCCGGACGCCACTCCCCAGCCTCGCTACTCAGTGCGTGGCTGCGTGCGAGCAGAGCGTTCACCAGCGTCGTCGGCCCCAGCCCGTGTCCCGGATGCGCGGCCATCCCGCGCGGCTTGTTCACGACCAGAAGGTGCTCGTCCTCGTACCGCACGTCGAGCGGTATGTCGGCCGGTGTCAGGTCGTGCGGCGCGGGCACTGGAATCTCATCGACGGTCACATCTTGGCCCGGACGCAGTTCGAAACTCGGCTTTGTGACGACAGCGCCCTCCACGCTGACGAGACCCTCTTTGATCGCCCGCGTGACCGCCGTCCGGCTGTGCTCAGGCATCTTCCTGGCGACGAACCGATCGAGCCGCTCTTTGCCTTCGGCCGTCAACGACATGCAGTGATTGTACTTTCGCGCGCAAGTCCGCAGCGGGTGTATGATTGTGCTGGAGATGCCTGACCACCGCAAGTTGCGGTTCCGAAACACGTTGCGCCGTGCACTGCGGGGGTTCCCCCTTCCAATCATCGCAGTGCTCTTGCTCGACCGGAGCGCGTCTGCGATCGAGGTCGCGGTCATTGCCGGGCTCGTCTACCTCTTCGTCGCAGCGCCACTGATGACCTTTCTCTTTGCAGAGATGGTCCCTTTCACAAGAAGGTATCCCTTTCTCCCAGCCATGGCGATACAGGCGTTCTCTTTCCTGGCTGCCAGCCTGCTCTTCATCTACGTATTCCTGATCGCGAACGTGAGCGTTTCAGGTGGCCTTCCGCCTTACTCGCTCGAGACGCAGAGTCTCGTCTGGCAAATCCTCTCCCAGGGAGCGATGAAGACGGCATACCTGATAGGCGTTCCGATCTTCGTCTTTTCCGTACTGGCCCAGCAGATCAGACGCAAACTCGGCCCTGGCGTCATGTGGAACTGGGTCACAGGAAAGTACCACCGCCCGCGCGAAGAAAGGCGCGTCTTCATGTTCCTCGATCTCAAGGACTCGACCCCTCTGGCGGAACGCCTGGGTCCCGTCGAGTTCTCTGCGCTCGTTCAGGACTTCTTCAAGGACGTCGGCTGGGCGGTCGAGGCCACGAACGCGACCGTCTCGCACTACATCGGCGACGAGGCCGTAATTGTGTGGCCGGTCGAAAAGGCGTTCAAGGACCTCAACTGTATCAGGCTCTTCTTTCGCACGAAGAAGGAGGTCGACGATCGCACTGACTATTACAAGAAGCGGTACGGGGTAGTACCCTCCTTCAAAGCGGGTGTCCACATTGGCGAGGTCGTGTCTGCGGAAGTGGGATTGGAAAAGAGCGAGATCGTCTACCACGGCGACGCAGTCAACACGACCGCCCGCATCGTCGGCCAGTGCAGCGCGCTCGGGTGCGACCTTCTCGTCTCGGCTGACGTCGCCGCAAAGATATCCGGGCCCGACTATCGTCTGACGTCGTTCGGAGCGCAGCCGCTAAAGGGCAAATCGGAAGCAGTTGAGATCTTCGGCGTCTACGAAGTCACTCCTCAAACCTAGGTCTTGAACCCCTAGACGGGCTTTCGAGCGAAGAAGTTGATCCCCACCGTCCCAAACGCGTCCGCGCTGGACTCTTGCGGCGCTCCAGTGAAGACGTCCTTGCTCCACGTGATCTGGAACTCAGCAAAGCCAGCGGACTTCATGACCTGTGCCAACTCTGCATCCAGCAGAGCACCGGCGATTCACCCGGTCCAAAGGTCGATGTGCCGCTTTGCACTTTCCGGGACCGCTGTCGCGACCATGATGTCGCCGATCTGCATCCGGCCTCCGGGCTTCAGCACGCGATAGAACTCACCGAGCGCCTTGGCCTTGTCCGGAAAAAGGTTGAACACACCGTTGCTGATCACAACGTCGGCCCACTCGTCCGCAACAGGTAGTTCCTCGGCGTACGCCTGTTGGAACTCGACGTTCGTCGCGTTAGCCTCTTTAGCGGCCCCTCGGGCTCTGCCCAACATCTCCACAGTCATGTCGATACCGACCACCCGGCCCTTTGGCCCGACCATCTTGCCTGCGATGAGGCTGTCGATCCCTCCACCACAGCCGACGTCGACCACATGCTCGCCGGTCTTCAGCACTCCCATCGCGAACGGGCAGCCCGTCCCTGCGAACGACTCGATTGAGGACTCCGGCACGCCCTCCAGCCACTCGTCTCTATATCCTACGATCTGCGTGAGCCGCCGTCCCGTGTGGAAATGGAACCCCCTCTGAGGGTTCTCGGCGACCTCGCGATATTCGTCCTTGATCGCTTCCCTCAGCACGTCTCTATCGACGGGCGCTACGGCCACTGGGCTAACCTCGCGGTCACTCATGGTTGTAGTCCATTCTACACAACACTTTCCAGTTTTGAACTCCGCGCCTGATCCTTGTAGCCAGGCGTATAACATGATAGAATCCGCCCGCGAATGGACCCTCTGCCGATCATCCACGTCTGCCTCGAACGTGGCTCGCACGCGTGCAAGCGGCACGTCGCACCCTACTGGCGGCGGATCCAACGTAGAACGACAGTCCAGACGATCGAAACCTTGCACGACCGCGCTTCATGGCCCTCCGCCCTCTACCTCATGACCGGGCTGGACGGAATGGACGTCACCCAACTTGCGCTCGTGGGCGCACTTTGGGACGAACTCCAAAAGCGACCGAACCAGTGCCGGGCCCTGAACGATCCCCGGAGGGTCAAAGACCGCTACAGCCTGCTCACGGAACTCAGGCAGAAAGGGATGAACGACTTCGGCGTCTTCCGGCTTGATGAGATTCCGTGCGACCTTCGGTACCCCGTCTTTGTGCGCTACGAGCGTCTTCACCGCGCGAACCTCACTCCCCTGCTCCACTCCCGCGCCCAACTCGACGACGCGCTCGCTGCCCTGATCGATAGAGGCGAGTGCCCATGCGAACTCCTCGTCGTTGAGTGGCTCGATTACAAGGACGACGACGGGTACTACCGTAAGTGGGGCGCGCACAAGACCGGTCCGTTCGTCTTCGGCAAGCACCTGATGGCCGGTTCGCACTGGATGGTCAAGAGGAAAACGACGGAGCGCCGAGCAGTCGGATCCGACGAACTCCCCTACGTCGCCGACTTTCCGCACCACGACCTGCTGGCACCCGTCTTCGAGATGTCCGGCCACGACTGGGCGCGGATCGACTACTCCTTCTGCCGTGGACGCCTCCAGGTATGGGAGATCAACGACAACCCTGAGTTGGGCACCAAGTGGAAGCGCGACTTCGGACGGCGCAAGGTCCAACAACGCGTCTTTGCAAACTTCGAGCGCGCCTTTGCGCACGTCACCGAAGGCGTCCAACTTGGCGTGCCGATGCAGTTCAGCCTCGGTAGAAAGGGCGCATCTCAAGTGGCGGAAGGCAACTGACCACTTTTCGGCTCGCTCTAGATGGACGGCGACGTCGCGCTCGTCCCCAGACGCGTCGCCGCGATCTTCCATACTGAATAACGTGGCTGATCCACCGAGGGCCAAAAAGGAACGACGTCGCCTCTCAGAGCCGTGGCGCGCGGGGCTCTGGGTGTTCGGCCTGACGTTCGTCTTTCCGCCGGTCGTGATCTTGATCTACGAGTTCGCGGTGGGATGGTCACCGACCAAGGTCACCGCGACCGTCGACGACAAGCCGACGCAGGTCGTGGCGCAAATGAGCCACGATCACCGTTTCGTCCGCCTGACTTACGACAAGAGCACCTACACCGTCGATACTCAGTACCAAGAACTGATCGATCCGGGCGACGGAGTCTCCGCTCTGGGATGGTTCTTCCCGTCACGCAGCCTGCCGATCGGGGCAGAAGGCTCCTCGGCCGGCTCGGACGAGTCAGACGCTGTTCCCCCCGTCCACGCCGAGCCAGGACACATCAACTTCGTCGATTCCGATGGCCACCGCGTCGACGTGACCTACTGAACGCGCGCAAGGTACGGCGAAATGCCTGCGCTCGATCATAGATCAAGGGGTCGCCTACCTCCCCATTCGCGCAGTCCGGGCCAGATAAACTGTCGCTCGGATGCACGAGCGGTACGAACCAGACCAGTTTGAGGCGGGCTGGAGGCAGCGGTGGAAGGACGCCGACCTCTTCAAGACCCGCGAAGTCGAGGGCAAGCCCAAGTTCTACGGGCTCGACTTCTTCCCCTACCCCAGCGGCGCGGGACTCAGCGTCGGCCACTGCCGCAACTACATCCCCACCGACGTCCTCTGCCGCATGAAGGTCATGCAGGGCTACAACGTCCTGTACCCGATGGGCTTCGACGCATTCGGCCTCCCCGCCGAGGTGGAAGCGATCAAGAAGAAGACCCATCCCGGCCCGATGATCGACGAGTACGCCGCCAACTACCGCCGCCAGATGGAACTGATCGGCGTCAGTTACGACTGGTCGCGATCTTTCAAGTCCAGCGACCCCGAGTACTACAAGTGGACGCAGTGGATCTTCTCACTGCTATACAAAAAGGGCCTCGCCTATCGAAAGGACGCCGCCGTCAACTGGTGCCCCAAGGATAAGACCGTCCTCGCAGACGAAGAGGTCGTGGGCGGCCTCTGCTGGCGCTGCCAAAGTCCGGTCGAAAAGAAGAACATCCCGCAGTGGTTCTTCAAGATCACAGATTATGCGGACCGGCTCGTCGACGACCTCGAGGACCTCGACTGGCCCGAAGGAATCAAGAACCAACAGCGCAACTGGATCGGCCGCTCCCAGGGCGTGGAGTTCGAGATGGTGCTCGACGTTTCTTCGGCCAACGGCCAAGCGGAACCCGCCGAAAAAAGGCACGACGACGCCCTCGACGAACTGATGGCCGAAATTGCCGCCGAGGGCCCGACGGGAGACGTCGAATCGAGCGATCGCATCGACCAGATCAAGAAAAAACTCGATAGGGCCACAGAAGACTTGGCCAAAGCCACTGCCAAGTTCGACGAAGCGTCCCGGCGGATCAAACACGACCCAAGCGAAGACCTGCAACTCATCGAGAAAGAAAAGAAGCACACGTTTCGAGTCTTCACCACGCGCATCGACACGATCTTCGGCGTCACGTTCTGCGTCCTCGCGCCGGAACACCCGCTCGTCAAAGAGATCATTGGAATCACCGATGCGAAGAGCGGACTCGCCATGCGCGACTACATCGACAAAGCAAAGAAGATGTCCGAAGTCGACCGCGCCGCGACAGGCCGCGAGAAGACGGGCGTCTTCACGGGCGTCAACGCGATCAACCCAGCGAACGGCCAGCGCGTCCCCGTCTGGATCGCCGACTACGTGATGATGGGTTACGGCACCGGCGCCATCATGGCAGTCCCCGCGCACGACGAGCGCGACTACGAGTTTGCAAAGAAGTTCGGGCTCGACATTGTCCCGGTGATCAAACCTGCCGGCGCAACGGACATCCCCGATCTCCCCTACTCCGCAAAGGACGGCGTCCTCATCAACAGCGGGCACTACGACGGCATGTCCGTCAAGGACTCACAGGAGGCGCTCACGAAAGAACTGACCGCCCTCGACATCGGCGAGAAGAAGACGAACTACAAACTCCGCGACTGGCTCATCAGTCGCCAGCGCTATTGGGGCTGCCCCATCCCGATCATCCACGACAAGGACGGCGAGATGCACGTCGTCAAGGACGCCGACCTCCCGGTGGAACTCCCGAAGGTCGACCACTACGAGCCGGCCGACGACGGCTCTTCCCCGCTCGCGCACATCCCCGACTTTGTCAACGTCACAGACCCCGACGGCCGCCTCGGCCACAGAGAGACCGACACGATGGGCGGCTTCGCCTGCTCGGCCTGGTACTTCCTGCGCTTCTGCGACCCGCACAACGACAGCGAGGCCTGGAGCAAGAAGGAGGTCGACTATTGGATGCCCGTCGACACCTACGTCGGCGGCGCAGAACACGCGGTCATGCACCTCCTCTACGCGCGCTTTTGGACCAAGGTGCTCTACGACGAGGGCCTCGTAACTGTGAAAGAGCCGTTCGCGCGGCTCAAGAACCAGGGCCAGGTGCTCGGCCACACACCCTATAGAAAGCCAAAGGCGAACGAGACGCTAAGCGTCGGCGAAGAGGGAATCCTCGTCTCCTTCGACGAGGCCAAGAACGTTCCAAAAGAAGACCTCACCTGGCGCTGGGTGCGCATGAGCAAGTCCAAGGGCAACGTCGTCACACCGGACGAGGCGGTCGCCGAGTACGGCGCCGACGCACTGCGTCTTTGGGAACTCTTCGTCGCGCCGTTCGAGGCAGACGTCGAATGGACGAACGACGGCATGAGCGGCACGTCGAGGTTCCTCTCAAGGATCTTCAAACTAGCAAGCGAAGTCCAGCCGCACTTCGACCCGAAATGGAAAGATAAGATTGCCTCCGAGCCCGCTACTGATGCGAGTCGAGACCTCCGGCGCTCGACGCACAAACTGATCCAAAAGGCGACCAAGGACGTCGAGGCGTTTGCCTTCAACACCTACGTCGCTGCGATGATGGAGCACCTCAATACCGTCAACGACGTCCTCAAGAGGCTTCCTCCTGAAGCGCTCGCCGTCAGCGAAATGCTCGAGTACACGATCCTCGTCCTCGCTCCGTCGGCACCCCACAGCGCCGATGAGATCTGGCAGGGGCTCGGCAAAGAGGGATTCACGTACGAACAGCCCTGGCCGAAGGCAGACCCGGACCTCGCGAAGGACGACACCGTGACGATCGCCGTCCAAGTCAACGGCAAACTGCGCGACACGATCGAAATGCCCGCCGACGCGACCAAGGAGCAGATCGAGGCCGCGGCAAAGGAGTCCGACAAGGTCAAGAGCCACACAGAGGGCAAAACCGTCAGAAAAGTCATCGTCGTCCCCGGAAAGTTGGTGAACATCGTTGCAAACTAAAGGCATGAAACTGTGGCTGCCTGTCGGGCTCTTCGTCGCAGTCGCGGCGTGGATGGTCTTTGCCGCCCACTCGCCGTCAGACAAACAAGGGCTCTACACGATCCAGAACGACGTCCAGTTCAACGAAGTATTAGGCAAAGTGCGCGACCTCATCCAGCAGCCGATCGTGAACTTCGACAGCGGCGTCAAACTCACCGACCAGCAGGTCAAGGACCTCAAAGAAGGCGAGACACTGATCAAACAGATGGTCGCCTACGCGCCAGCGAACTTCGGCCCGTACGTCATGCTGGCAAAGACCCAACGTGCGCTGGGCGAGATGGATCAGGCGCTTCGCAACTACCAGCAGGCGCTCGACATGGCGCCGAAGGACTCGAACGAGCCTTCAGTGGTCATTACGATCGCCGAGGTCAAGTTCGACCTGGGTTCCTACTACTACGAGCGCAGCGAATACGACAAGGCCGACAAACTCGTCGACGAAGCCATCGGGGCCGTGCCCGACAACGCGAAGTATCTCTCTACGTCGGCAGCCATCAAGTCACAGATCGGAAAGCCCAACGAGGCGCGGACCCTCGTCGACAGGGCCCTCAAACTCAACCCCAACGACGCGACTGCAAAGAGCCTCGACGTCGAACTCAAACGCATTGGCCACTAGCCGAGCGGCTTGCCCTTGATCTGCGCCCAAGTCCGCGGATATTCCCGCGGGGTTCTTCGCGACTTCTCATAGATCGGAAAGAGCCGAACGGCGCCCACGCCCGGCAGTTCTCGTTCCTCCAAGGACGTGAGTCGCAGACCCAACACCGATGCGTCGAACCCCTCTACCGCCTCCCTGTCGTTCGGGGTTCTGAAAGGAACCACGCGGCCGCCGACCCGGCACCACGGCGCACTGATTTCCATCTGCACACCCAAAGGTGCGACGGCCCGACCCGTCACCGCGTCGAAACCCTCTCGATCAGCGCACTCCTCGGCGCGCCCTTGCACGACCTCTAAGTTCGATAGCGGCACGAGCGACAAAGCGCGCAGCATCTTTCCCGAACTGTCCAGCGCAGTCACGCGCAAGTCAGGTCTGTAGCACGCTAAGGGCCAGGCAGGGAACCCCGGCCCAGTCCCGACGTCGAGCACTCGCGCACCATTGGGCAGAAACTCGGCCACCAACAGCGAGTCCACGACGTGCCGCACCACGGCGTCAGCCTTCTTCACGCGTGTGAGGTTCATCGTCTCGTTCAGCCTGTAGAGGCCTTCGAGAAAGCGAACCGTCTGCTCTTCCCTCTCCTCGTCCAGCACGAGCCCCGCGCTACTGCAGAACGAAGCGAGCGCAGAGAGGTCCATTGCGGTTTCGCGAGGATACCTTTGGATAGAATCACCGCATGGAGCGGCAGGAGCGCATGCGAAAGAACGGTTTCACGATCGCGATCGCAGGCCTCGCGGTCGCTGCGTTGAGCCTGATCCCACCCCTGACGCCCAAACAAGGGTTCCCCTGGCTCTTGATCCTCGGCTCGTTCGTCTATCTCCCCGGCGCGTTCATGGTCCTCGTCAGTTCCAAGGGCCCCGACGCGAAACTCATCATGGGCAAGTTGAGGTTCATACGCCTCGGGTTCATTGCGATATTCGCGCTCGTCGTCTGGCAGATGTTCTCGCGCTAGACGCTGACGAGTCCCAGCAGGCGTTCCAGCATGTCCCGGTCGTAGGCGTCCATCTCCTTAGACTTCTTCGACTCCATCATCGCCTCCTCTTCCCGCCCCTCAGCACGCAGGAACGCCTCCAACAACGCATAGTTGACTCGGTCTTGAGGGTTGAGGTCGCTCGCCAGCCGGATCGAGCGGATCGCTTCTGGCCGCTTCTCCTCGCCCCACAGCGCAAGCCCAGTCAGTTGGAACAGCCGGTCGTCTCCGGGCGAGAGTTCCGCAGCAGCGCCAAAAGAGATGACGGCCTCCTCGTAACGCCGCATCTCCAGCAACAGGTCCCCCATCCAATAGTGGTAGAAGGCGTCGTCCGCCGCGCACGAGATCGCGAACGCGATCGGCTCCAGCGCCATCTTTGGGTGCCCCATCTTTCGCAACTGTTCCGCCAGCCGGAAGTGGTTGTAAGCGTTTCCGGGCTCGACCTCTGTCGCACGTCTCAGTTGTTGCACGGCCTCGCTCGCCTTACCGTACGACTGCAGCAGGACTCCAATCCCGCGCAGGATCTCGCCGTTCTCGCGGATCCTGTTCGCGCGTTTGAACATCTGGTACGCCAGCGGCGCGTCACCGGCCGATTCGTACGCCGCGCCCAACTGTATCAGCGCCTGGTGACGGTCGCCCGCGCACTGCTCCAGCGCTCGCCGGAACTGGAGCACTGCACCCTGGTAGTCGCCGTCGGCCATGCACCTGCATCCGTACTCTTGGCTCTCTTCGCTCGTCTTCCCTTCCTTGTCGCGAAACTCGGACACGATCTCGCCCCGCCCCGCTCCCGGCAGGTCGAACAACTCTCGGATGAGTTGCGGATCGTTGTCCATCTCCCTATTCTACGATGCTTAGTCGACCCCAACGGGCTTGATAGTCACCGTGACGGGATAACTTCCTCCCGAAAGAGGGATCGTCTCAAGATAGAACGACTTCTTTTCGCCTGGTGCCAGCGTCACCCGCAACAGCCGGTAAGTCGCCTTAGGTTGTAGCAATGGGGTCCTTTCAACCAGTCCGTTGATCCGGAAGAATGCACCGCCGTACCCTGCGCTTGCCTCGAACACGTACTCCACGTCGACTGGCTCGGACGTCGGGTTCGAGATCGTCGTCTCGATCTGGTAGACAACGCCGAAGTTGCCGTCGAGCCCTCCGTCGTCGTCGAGCCTTTTCACCGGCACTTGCCCGATCCGGATGTAGCCAAACCTCTTGCCGACCACGTAGTCGACGGAGAGTTTCTTGGTCGCAGGACTATAGACGTGCTGCGCCGTGCCGACCAGGTTGATCGGCTCCTCGGAAAAGTCGATGGCCGGAGAACTCTGCGCGTAGTTCCCCTCGATCCCGCGCGGGTCCGTGTCCTCCTTCGCGTCTCCGATGAAGAGCACAGACGGGCCATCAAGGCTGTGCAGAGCCATCAGGCCGCTCGCCGTCTTCTTCGGGTCGAGCGATTCGAGAACGACAGGGACCACGCTGTGCGGCTGCAGTTCCACCACGAACGCCGACTGCCTCTCCCAGCGCGGGAAGAACTCCTGTCCAGCCATGTACCCCGCATAGGTCGGGTTCTCGTGAGGCGGTGCGTCGCCGAGCGTCACAGCCACCCTCGCCGTCTCGTCCGACAAGTTGATCAGCATGTACCGGATCAGCATCGGGCCGTTCGTCGCGTTCACGTGGTGATAGAGCACGCGTGCCGCCTTCCCAGCGGCGAGCCGCCCCCAGTACAGCCGTTCCGGCTTCGTGATCCTCTCGGGGTCGTTGCTGTACCAGAGTTCTTCGCTGTCGACGTCGAGCATCCCGCTGTTCTTCAGGTCGACGTCCAGGTCCTTGTCGACCGGATACTTGCCCGGCGCGCGCACGACTGCGTGGACGCGGGCCGTCCCTCGCTGCGCAGGCACGAGTTGGGGGGCGGACACGGCGGTCACGCTGACCGTCGCATCGGGAGTCGTCTTGAGCGCCTGCAGCACCGCGCGCGTCGCCGCGTCGGCGACCGTCTCCTTGTCCGCCGGGCGGCCGGTCACGTACGCAGTCGGAACGGGGCCGATCTCGGCCGCTGGCATCATCACGTTCACAGAGATCGTTTCCCTCAGTTCGCCGAGGTTGACCGTCATCTTGCACTCGCCGACGTATTCGGCGGTCAACGTGATCATCTGGTCGTCTTTCGTCGCCTTGGCGGGGCCGCGGTCGTCGAACGTCACGTACGCCTTGCTTGCCTTCGGACCCAAGACTTGGATCTGGGCGGTCCCTCCGACGGGCATCCAAACTTTTTTTTGCGACAGCACGAACGGAACCGCTGAGAGCGCCCCGTTCAGTTTCTCGACGACCTGCTCTGCAAAGTCGTCGATGCTCGCCTTGTGCGCCTTCGCCTCGGTCGCGTCGATCGAGAGCACCTTTCGCTCACCGATCTTGACGAGCGCATAGGCGGGTTCCCGCGAGAGCGTGACTTGGAAGAGGTCGGAATCGCTGATCGCTTCTGCCGCAATCTCCGCCCTTCGCTCGGGCGTGAACGTACCAGACCCGGTCTTGATCGTCAAGACAGCGACGTCGTTGACGAGCAACGTCGCTCCGTTGGCGCGCGCCGGCACGCCGGCCCAGGCAAACCCAGCCAGCGCAGCGAAAACGAGCATCACCGCGTAGCGCACTACTGGAATAGACGGTACCCCGCAGGCGTCGGTTTCTCCTACCTGTATCTCTACCAGTACAGAGCCGGGCCCTGAACCTCCGTACCGCGAATCCCCGGCCCGCGAGCCGCGATGTAGCCGCAGGCTTCAGCCTGCGCCAAATATGGCGCGAACGGGGAGGGTGCCGCTCCTGTGGCACCGTGCGGCGAAGAGGACTGACACCAAGCGACAGACTCCGAGCCAGAAGGGCGAG
>OBLQ010000132.1_pt1 | contig 25317 bp, 24 predicted proteins | sample 1519881 | NCBI WGS metagenome assembly OBLQ01 (sample SAMN01911456, study PRJEB22533) | soil metagenome | biome: Soil | place: Malaysia | collected 2012-04-30 | depth DG_metagenome m | reverse complement strand
CGACAAGGGAGGACATCATGATCAATCTTGCTGTTATCTCCGCGGCGGCGCTGCTCGCGTCCAGCGCGCCGGCGGCGACTGCGCAGGGCGCGGCGGCCTCGCCAGACATGCAGCAAGCGGGCGGACGCTTCGAGCAAATGCACGCCGCGATGGCTGAGGCGCATGACACTCATGGCGCAAAGCGCATGGAGCTGATGCGCGCGCATATGCAGCTGATGCAGGCGCAAATGCAGACCATGTATTCGATGATGGGGGATATGGACGTCATGATGGGCGCCGCCGGCGTCGGCGCCGGCCGCATGAACGGCGCCATGGGCGCGCGCATGATGGGTTCGGGCCGGACGGGCGCCGCCATGATGAGCCGCGACGCGAGCGATAACGCCGCAATGCTGAGCTGGATGCTGACGCGCATGGATATGATGCAGCAGATGATGGAGCAGATGCTCGATCAGCAGAGCCTGTTGCTGCAGGAAAATGAGAAGCATTAGCCGGCGCCAGGCGCGGGGGCGTGTCGGCCGGATCAACACTGCCCTATTCCTTCTCCAAACTCGCCTCCGCTCCGCTCATCCCGGCGAAAGCCGGGATCCAGCTAAATGAATAATGCCAGGCAAAGCCCGTCTCTTTTAGCTTGACTGGGCCCCGGCTCCTCATCCTGAGGGCGGCGCAGCCGCGTCACGAAGGACGCCGGGATGAGCGGCGGAGAATCCTGGGCGCGCCGCCGCCCGTCGCTTTGCCTAACGCCTCCTTGCCGAGGCCGTTCCAAACGCCGGCTTTGTTTAAGACGCATTTTAGGGACGGCGCGACGAGGATGGGCGCCAACTTTTCGAGGGGGGCCTCGCTCATGCGCCGTTTCCTGATGATCGCGTTCGCGCTGGCGCTCGCCGGCTGCGCGACCGGCATGTCGAAAAAAGAGTGTCTTTATGCGGACTGGCATGCGGTCGGCTATGAGGACGGCGCGCGCGGCGCGCCGGCGACGGCGGTCTCTCCGCGACGGGCGGCTTGCGCCAAGAAAGCCGCAATGACGGTCGACATGAACGCCTATCTCGCGGGCCGCGAGGAAGGCCTCAACGAATTCTGCACGCCGGCGAAGGGTTTCGATCTCGGCGCGCATGGCGGGCGCTATGACGGCGTCTGCTCCGGCCGCGATGAAGCGGCGTTCACCTCGGCCTTTGCGAGCGGGCGCGGCCTTTACGAACGGCGGGCGGCGGTCGCCGAAGCGTCGAACGAACTCGCCTCGGCGGAAAAGGACATCGACCGCCTCGACCATCAGATCACCAGCGCAAGCGCCGCCCTTGTCTTGCCGACGACGCCCACCGAGGACCGCGTGCGCATTCTCGCCGACCTCAAGCAGATGACCGACGACCGCGCGAAAGCAAAGCGCGCTTTGCCCGGCCTTCGCCGCGACGTCGACCTCGCCCAGCGCGATCTCGACGCCTATGAAAACGCGCTTGCTGCCAATAATCCGCCTACGGCGCTTCGCCCGCGGCCGGCGTCCTATTGATCTGTATTGCGCGAAGAAAAGCCCCATTCCGGAGCGGCAAGCTCCCGAATGGGGCGTGAAGCCGCGCGCATTGGGGGAGAACTATGCGCGGCCTGCGCGCGCCTATAGCGGAAACGCCGCAAAAATGCTCATAAAGCTTGGTAATATTTTCCACATGCGACAGCGCGCCGCACACGCATTTCGGGAAAAGCGCTACTGGCTTACCGGCGTCACGGGCAGGTCGATATAGCTCGCTTCAATACCTCCGCGATAAACGCTTTGCGTCGCCGGTTTGTAGTCGCTTGGTTTTGCGAAGAAAATGTTGTCGACATAGGTCTGCGGATTACGATCGTAGAGCGGGAACAATGTCGACTGGATCTGCACCATGATGCGGTGCCCCGGTTCGAAGACGTGATTCACCGTCGGCAGGCCGATCGTATAGTCGAGCGGCGCGCCGGGCTTGATCGGCGATGGCTTTTCGAAGCTCGTGCGGTAGCGGCCGCGGAAAATGTCGAGCGAGATCGGCAGTTCATAGCCGCCCATTTCCTCATCGGACGGAACGGTCGGCGGATAAACGTCGATGACCTTGATGACCCAGTCGGCGTCCGTCCCGCTTGTCGCCGCAATAAGATGAGCGACGACGGGGCCGCTCACCCTGATCGCTTTCGTCAAGGGCGCCGTTTCGTAGGTCAGCACGTCCGGCCGTCCGTCGACGAAGCGTTGATCGTGAACGAGCCATGTCATCCAGGCGTCGCGGTCGCTCGCCTTTACCGGGCGCGGCCGGTAGGGAACGGGCTTTGCCGGGTCCGACACATAGTCGTCATGACCCGCCGCGCTCGGCTTCGTGAAGGAGAGTCCAAAGCCTTCCGTCAGATAGAGCGGCGTCGATTTCGTCTTGCAGGTCTCGCAGGCGAGCGGCCAAGCGTTGAATCGATCCCAATGGTTTTCGCCTGTGTTGTAGATGAAGACCGGCGGCGTCTTCGCTTTCGGCGCGCCGGGAACGAGATATTGGTCGAAGAAGGGCTTTAGGACGTCGCGGCGGAATTGCAGCGCTGTATCGCCCTCCCACTGCAAAGGCCCGAGATTGCGCGCATCATAGTTCACCTGGCTATGGCGCCACGGGCCCATGACGAGATAGTTCTTGTCGTTGTCCTTGTCGCGCCCTTCCATCGCGGCCCAGGCGTGGATCGCGCCCCACATATCCTCCTGATCCCAAAGGCCCTGCTCCCACATGGTCGGGACTTTGAGCGGCGTTCTCGCCATCACTTTATCGAGCGCCTGATCCCGCCAGAATTCGTCATAGGACGGATGCTCGGTGACCTTGCGCCACCAGGCGAGCTGCTCAAGGCCGGCGGCTTTGGCGTAATCGCCCGCCGAACCCGCCTCAAGGAAGTTCGTATAGTCGTCAAAGCCTTCGCGCGCGACCGGCATTCCCATGTCATGCTTCGACGTCTGGTTGGAGAAATAATCTAGATTGGTCGTTCGGAAAGCGCCGTAATGGAACCAATCATCGCCCATCCAGCCGTCGACCATCGGGCTTTCGGGCGCGGCGACTTTGAGCGCCGGGTGAGGATGCGTCAGCGCCATGACGACGGTGAATCCCTCATAGGAGGAGCCGAGCATGCCGACGCGCCCATTTGACTCCGGCACATTTTTGACGAGCCAGTCGATCGTGTCATAGGCGTCCGTCGCGTGATCGACTTCGCTTGAATTCAAGGGCCCGATCAAAGGCCGCGTCATGATGTATTCGCCCTCGGAGCCGTATTTTCCGCGTACGTCCTGAAAGACGCGGATATAGCCCGACTTGACGAAGACTTCATCGCCCTCCGGCAAGGTGTCGAGCATATGCGGGCTGTCAAAGCGCTCCATGCGCTTGGCGGCGTTATAGGGCGTCCGCGTCAAGATGATCGGCGCGTTCTTCGCGCCTTTTGGAATGACAATAACGGTGAAGAGCTTCACGCCGTCGCGCATCGGGATCATCACCTCGCGCTTGACATAGTCCTGATCCGGCAACGCTTGTTCCTTATATTTGTCGCTGATGTCGGGAGTCATCGGCGGCGTCTGCGCGAAAGCCGGCGCAAGACAGGCAACGAACGCAATGGCGGACATGGATGTCAGGCGAAACGACATCGGCGAGCCTCCCCTAAGATTTTCGTGAGCGCGCCGGCCTTTCCCCCGCCGAGCGTCCCCTCGCTAGCCGGGCCACCATTTCAGGCTCTGCCGGATTCGTCCAGTGCGACGAGCGGAAGCTGGTCCGCAAGCGGACGACGACAGGCTCATATCGGCGCGGCGAAGCCTGCCTATTTCTTCTCGGTGATCGGCGGAACGGCGCGGATATGCAGTTCTTAGAGCTGCTTTTCCGTCACTTCGTTCGGGGCCTGCATCATCAGGTCCTCAGCCTGCTGATTCATCGGGAAGGCGATGACCTCGCGGATGTTTTCGGAGCCTGCGAGCAGCATGACGATGCGATCGACGCCCGGCGCCGAGCCTCCATGCGGCGGGGCGCCGTAGCGGAAGGCGTTCAGCATGCCGCCGAATTTCGATTCGACGACGTCTGCGCCATAGCCCGCTATCTCGAAGGCTTTCAGCATGATGTCCGGCTTGTGGTTCCGGATCGCGCCAGAAGAAAGCTCCACGCCATTGCAGACGATGTCATACTGGAAGGCGGTGATGCCCAGAATCGTCTCGCGGTCGTCCTTATCGAGCGCCAGAAATTTCGCGTGGTCGAAATTCGGCATGGAGAACGGGTTGTGCGAGAAGTCAATCTTCTTCTCGTCCTCGTTCCACTCATACATCGGGAAGTCGACGACCCAGCAAAAGCGGAAGGCGCCGTTCTCGACGATATCGAGCTCGGCTGCGACCTTGTTCCGCGCAAGGCCGGCGAACTTGTAGAACTCCGACGGCTTGCCGGCGATGAAGAAGGCGGCGTCGCCGGATTTGAGACCGAACTGCTTCCTTATCGACTCGGCGCGCTCCGGACCGATATTCTTGGCGATCGGGCCCGCCCCGCGCTCTTCGCCATCGCGCCAGAAAATATAGCCAAGGCCCGGCTGGCCTTCGCCTTGCGCCCAGCTATTGAGCTTATCGCAAAGGGCGCGTGAACCACCGCCGGGCGCCGGGATCGCCCAGATCTGCGCGACAGGATCCTTATCGAGCATGCCGGCGAAGACCTTGAAGCCGGAACCGCGGAAATGCTCGGAGACGTCTTGCATGACGAGCGGGTTCCGAAGATCCGGCTTGTCGGAACCGTATTTGCGGATCGATTCCGCGTAGGGAATACGCGGGAACGGCGCCTCAGTGACAGCCTTTCCGTTTGCGAATTCCTCGAAGACGCCATGAAGGACGGGCTCGATCGCATTGAATACGTCTTCCTGCGTCACGAAGCTCATTTCGAAGTCGAGCTGATAGAACTCGCCCGGCGAGCGGTCGGCGCGCGCATCCTCGTCGCGGAAACAAGGCGCGATCTGGAAATAGCGGTCGAAGCCTGCAACCATCAAAAGCTGCTTGAACTGCTGCGGCGCCTGCGGCAGCGCATAGAATTTTCCGGGGTGAAGCCGCGAAGGGACGAGGAAGTCGCGTGCGCCTTCCGGCGATGAGGCGGTCAGGATAGGCGTCTGGAACTCGGTGAAGCCCTGCTCGATCATCCGTCGGCGGAGCGAGGAGATGACGAGGCTTCTAAGAACGACGCTTTTGTGCAGCTTCTCGCGCCGTAAGTCGAGGAAACGGTATTTGAGGCGGACGTCCTCCGGATAGTCGGGTTCGCCAAAGACGGGGAGCGGCAATTCCTCCGCCGCCGATAGGACCTCGAAATCTGTGATTCGAACTTCAATCTCCCCGGTCGGTAGGTTGGGGTTTTGGGTGTCGGCCGTCCGTGCGACGACCTTGCCGTCGACGCGGATGACGCTCTCGGCTCTGACACGCTCAATCTCCGGAAAGAACGCCGCCTCCGGCTCCACAACCAGCTGCGCAAGGCCGTAATGGTCTCTAAGGTCGATGAACAAAAGCCCGCCATGGTCGCGCTTCCGGTGGACCCAGCCGGAAAGGCGGACCTTTTCCCCGACATCGCCCTTCCTCAGCGCGCCGCAGGTCTTGGTGCGGTAGGCGTGCATCTTCGTCCCCATTCTTCAAGAAGGCGCCGGAGTGGCAATGGGCGCCGGCGATGTCAAGGGACGTCCGGAGCCCTTCGGCCGGGGGCGGCCGGGGTGACGGGGCCGAAGGGCGCTGTTAGAAGCCGGCCCATGCAGGTGATCACCGACACCGAAAGCCTCGCGTCTTTCTCGCGCGCGGCGGCGGAAAGGCCTTTCGTCGCCGTCGACACCGAATTCATGCGCGAAAAGACCTATTGGCCGATCCTGTGTCTCATCCAGGCGGCCTCGGACGGGGTTGAAGCGATTATCGATCCGATGGCCGAGGGGCTCGACCTGTCGCCTTTCCTGAAGCTGATGGCGAACAAGAAGGTGGTGAAGGTCTTCCACGCCGCACGTCAGGATGTCGAAATCTTCCATATGCTGATGGGCGCCGTGCCGCACCCGATCTTTGACAGCCAGGTCGCCGCCATGGCTTGCGGCTTCGGCGACCAGATCGGCTATGAGCCGCTGATGCGCGGCCTTCTCGGCGCGCAGGTCGACAAGGGCTCGCGTTTTACCGATTGGTCGCGCCGGCCTTTGTCAAAGGCGCAGCTTTCCTACGCGCTCTCGGATGTTACGCATTTGCGCGACGCCTATCCGATCCTCGTCGACAAACTCCGCGAGGGCGGCCGCGCGAAATGGGTTGAGGAGGAAATGTCGGCGCTTTCCGAAGAGAGCCTTTACCGCAACAGCCCTGAGGAGGCGTGGACGCGCCTCAGGCTCCGAGGCGCGCGCGCGAGCGAACTCGGACCGATCATGAAGCTCGCCGAATGGCGCGAACGCGAGGCGCAGGCGCGCGACATCCCGCGCGGACGGGTCCTCAAGGACGAAGCGATCTTCGAAGTCGCGCGGCTAAAGCCCAAAACCGCCGACGAGCTCGGCCGGGCGCGTTCGATCCCGACAGGTTTCGAGCGGTCGAAAGCCGCGAGCGGAATCTTGCAGGCCGTCTCGGCGGGCGCCGAATTGCCGAAATCGGCGCTGCCCAAGGTCGAGCGCCAGGAGCGCCACGCGCAACCGCCAGCCGATGTCGTCGATCTTCTAAAGGTGCTCTTGAAACGGCAATGCGAACGCTACGACGTCGCGCCGAAATTGATCGCCTCTGCCGCCGACATCGAAGCGATTGCGCTCGACGACGCGGCGGACGTGCCGGCGCTTCATGGTTGGCGGCGCGAAGTCTTCGGAGAGCTTGCCTTGAAGCTGAAGCGCGGCGAGGTCGCGTTGAAGCTCGCCAAGGGCGCGGTCGAATTGGTCGAGACGGAGTAACGCCGCTTCAGTAATACTCTTCCGCTGGCGGGACAGCGAACGCGGCCGCGAGGGCGTCAAGCCGCTTGCGCGGAAGTTCGCCCATCAGAGGCTGACGCGATTTCGGCGCGCGGAACAAGATCTTGCCGCCCTTGAGGGCGATCGCGCAGCCCTCGAACGCGTCCGGCGCTTTCGGCGCGAGCGCGCCCGCAAAACGAAGCGCGAGGCCGAGGCGCGTCGCGCGCTGCTGATCTTCGGCGGATAAGAGACCGAGCAGCTGCTCGGCAGCGGGGGGCCGGCGTCCGTCATGACGGAAATGAAGAGCGAGCGCAATCATGATCCGCTCGGGATGCGTCACGCCGTAAAATGGCGCGCGCAGAGCGGTGTCAAACGCTTGCATGGCCCTGAGATCGGGATGGAAGAAAGCGCCAATATCGGCGAGAAGGCAGGTCGCCGTCCTGACACGCGCCTGCGCCGGCGTTTCCCCTTCGAACAGCGGCCGGGTCAGGCCAATGAAGACTTCTCCGATCTTCGGCTCCGGCGCGAAACGGTGTGCAAAGAAACGGGCCCCCGAAAGTAGCGGGTCCTCGGCGCGCTCCTCTGGCGAAAGCTCATTGTACAGAATGCCCTCTCGAATGCCGCCCGCCGATATCATCACATTTTCGATGTCGGCGCGTTCAAGCACCGCGCGAAAGACGAGCGCCGCCAAAGGGAGCGTGTCGAGCCGGCGGCGCGAAATGCCCGGCATCTCCTGCAGCGACCGCGGCGTCTGCCGGGCTATCAAATCGCAGATCGAAACTGCATCCGCCCGGGAAAATTAATAGTGGTGGAGGACGGAAAGCGGATAGCTCCTAAGCTGCATATGCATGCGGGCGATCGCCCGCCAGGCGCCCCCGACCGAATAGATGGTCTTGAAGCGACTGGCCTTCAGCCAGTCGAGCGAGTCAAGCGATTTCTCGATGACGTCGCTCGCGGCTTGCGCCTTGGCGCCGCCGCTTTTTTGCATCAGCCGCAAGGGGCCGATGGGAAGGCTCGCATTCTCGGCTATTTCGCCTTTTTCGAGCGCGACAAGTTCGAGGCTTCCCCCTCCCATATCTCCAACTAGACCTGTCGCGCCGGGTTCGTAGGAAACGACTCCGAGCGCGGCAAGACGCGCTTCCTCCGCGCCGTCGATGATGATCGCATCGAAGCCGAGCGCTTTCACGGCGTCGACAAACGCCTTGCCGTCCGCCGCATCGCGCACGGCCGACGTCGCGATGACATGGCTCGGCGGATTCCGGTGCTCCTCGAGGAGACGCCGGAAGCGCCGCAGCGTCGCCAGCGCATAACCGACCGCCGTCGGGTCGAGTTTGCCGTCGGCGCGCAAGTCGCGGCCTAGACCGCACAGCGCCTTCTCATTGCAGATCTGCATCGGCGCGCGGCCGGGCCCCTCATAAATGACAAGACGAACCGAATTCGAGCCGATATCGACGACGGCCCGGCGCGCACTGGCCGCCATGCCGGGCGTCATGCTCGTCGAGATCAGATCGTGCGCCATCGCTTCATCATGTTCGGCTCGCGCCCGCCAAACGGGAGGCCTTCTCATCCACCCTCGCCCCCGAAACGCAGAATAGTGCGTCCTTCGGATTTCCGCCCGCTGAATTTCCCATGCGTCAGATTTTCCCGATTCGCGGCCCGGCGCCCGTCAGGCGGCAGGGGTCAGCGATTTCGGCGCATTATCTTCGATGGCTGCGCCGCGCCCCGAAAGGCTCGGATTGATCATCATATAAGTATGAACATTGAAGGCCGTTGCGCCCGTCGGCGTCTCAACCCGCCGGAACGTCCCGTCCGACGTTAGCCGCCAGCTCTGCGCCTCGTCCTTCAGATTGGCGACGAGGATCTGATCGAGCACCTGGCTGTGCACCGTCGGATTGGTGACCGGACAGAAGATCTCGACGCGCCGGTTAAGATTGCGCGGCATCAGATCCGCCGAGGCGATGAATAGCCGCGCTTGCGGATGCGGCAAGGGCTTGCCGGCGCCGAAGCAGTAGATGCGGGCGTGCTCGAGAAAGCGCCCGACAATGCTCTTGACGCGAATATTTTCAGACAGCCCGGGAACGCCGGGCCTCAGGCAGCATATGCCGCGCACGATGAGGTCGATGTGAACGCCCGCCTCGCTCGCCTCATAGAGCTTGTCGATTATCACGCCGTCGACAAGCGCGTTCATCTTCGCCCAGATGGCGGCCGGACGGCCTGCTTTCGCGTGACGGATCTCTTCGTCGATCAGCGCGGTGATTTTCTCGCGTGCATTGATCGGGGCTACGAAGAACCGCTCGAAGGCGTCAGGCCGCGCCGTCGATGTGATGTAGTTGAAGACTTTCGCCGCGTCGCGACCGATCGCCGGATCGCAGGTGAAGAGAGAAAGGTCGGTGTAAATCTTCGCCGTGATCGGGTGATAATTGCCGGTCCCGACATGGGTGTAGGCGCGCGCGCCGTCCGCTTCCTCGCGCACGACCAGCGAAACCTTCGCATGCGTCTTATAGTCGATGAAGCCGTAGACGACGTTGACGCCCGCGCGCTCGAGCGCCCTGGCCCAGTTGATGTTCGCCTCTTCATCAAAGCGCGCCTTGAGCTCGACAAGCGCGGTGACGTTCTTGCCGGCCTCGGCTGCTTCGATCAACGCGTTGACGATCGGCGATTGTTTCGACGTCCGATAGAGCGTTTGCTTGATCGCGACGACCGCCGGGTCCGCCGCCGCCTGCTTCAAAAACTGCACTACGACGTCGAAGGACTCGTAGGGATGGTGGACGACGATGTCCTTGGCGCGGATCGCCGAGAAACAATTGCCGCCATGCTCGCGAATGCGCTCAGGGAACCGCGGCTCATAGCTCGGAAACTGGAGGTCCGGCCGGTCCGGCGGAATTAGCTCGGCAGTCTGCGCGAGCCCCAATAGGCCGTCGACGCGGACAATGTCCTGCGGCGTCGCATGCAGGCGTTCGACGACAAGATCCTCCATGGCGTGCGGCGTCGAGGCGTCCACGGTGACGCGGATGACATCGCCGCGCCGTCGCCGTTTCAGCATGGTCTCGAACACGCGCACGAGGTCTTCGGCCTCTTCCTCGATCTCAACGTCAGAGTCGCGCAAGATCCGCAGCGCGCCATGGCCGACAAGCTCGTAGCTCGGGAAGAGATGGCGCACGAAACGCACGATGACCTTTTCGAGCGCAACAAAACGAATGACGCCCTTCCGGTCATCGCTGCGCGACAGCGCCGGCAGGCGTACGAAGCGGGCGATCTTGATCGGCAATGGCAAGAGCGCGGTGAGAATCGTCTGGTCGCGCCGCTTCAGATTGAAGCACAGCACGAAGCCCATATTCGGAATGAAGGGAAAGGGATGAGCGGGATCGAGCGCGATCGGCGTCAGGACCGGAAATGTGTTCTTCAAGAACTCCGCTTCGAGCCATTCGCTCTCTTCGCTGGTCAATTCGTCGGCGTCGAGAATTTCAACGCCGACAGCGCGCATTTTCGGCAAAAGCTCCCGCCAGCATCGCTGCTGGCGTTCGATCAGTTCGGCGGTCTCGCCGATGATGAGGGAAATCTGCTCGGCCGGCGTCATGCCTTCCTGGCTCAACGCAGTGACGCCCTCGCGGATTTGGCCCCTGAGACCGGCGACGCGAACCATGTAGAATTCGTCGAGGTTCGACGCCGAGATCGACAGAAAGCGCAATCGTTCGAGGACCGGGTAGCGCTCGTTGAACGCCTCGTCCAAGACGCGCGTGTTGAAGGCGAGCCAGGAAAGCTCGCGGTTGATGAAGCGGTTCGGCGAGTCGCGCGTATATTTCGGGGGGCTCGGCTCGTCGGCTGGCTTCTGCTCAATGAGATCGGCCTGCGCCGGAGCGCCGCTGGCCCGCGCGCTCTGCGCCGCCTCATAGCCGTCATCTGCAACCGCCATCGCGACCTTTCCGCCTTCGCCGCCCTCCAAAGGCACTTTAATGCCCGGCCTGGCTTTCAGAAAGCTTGTCGACGACTTTTCTGGCGACCGTAAGGTTGATGGCGGCGCGCTCGGCGATCGCTTCTGCGCCCGCCGCCTCGACGAACGCCTCGGCGGCCGCAAAGGTGCGCGGCAGACGCGGCGCAGCGTAGGCCGAAACGCCCGGCGCCGCGCGCCATTGGCGATCACGGAAGCGCTGCTCGATAACGAGGCGCATCAAGGCTTCGTCCGGCTCTTCGAGATTGGCGCGGACCATCGCCTCGAGGCGGGTCGCCAGATCCTTAAGCCCCCGCGCCCAATCGGTTGGCCTGCCCCTACCAGCAAGCGCTAGTTTGAGCCGTCGCGCGCGCCGCGTTTCGACAAGCGCAAAGAGGCGCTTCGGATCGGCGATCCTTTCCGCCTCGTCGATCACGACGAGCGGCCGCACATCATCAACCAGCGGGCCGAGATCGCCGCCGACGCGTCGCTCGACGCCGGCCGCCGCCGCGAGGATCTCGGCGAGATGGCTCTTGCCGGACCCCGCCGGCCCGCAAATGGCGAGCGCAAGATCCGCCGAGGCGGGAAAATCGAAAACCGTCCTCGCCGCCGCCTCATTCGAACCGGCAAGGCAAAAGTCCCCGCGGCGATAGCGCGGCTTTGGGTTCGCGAGGCCGAGCGCGAGCTGGCGCGAACCGCCGCGCTCGTCGTCAGGCGGGTCGTCCCGCATCATCGAAGTCTCCCGAGGTCGGGGCCGAAGAATACAGCAAAATCAATTGGGTTGGTCGATCTTCGTATCCGGCGCGTTATCATCGGTCGCGGAAGCCGGTTGGATCGTCGGACCGCTGGCGCTGTCGGCGCCTAGCAGATCGTGACGGCGTCGGAGCATACGGCTGCCCCGCAGCTTATTGGCCATGGACGGCGTCGCGAGAAACCATTGATCGCCATCCTCGGTCCAGAAAGAAACGCCGTAATTCGCCATCGCGACCGCCAGCCGCTTCGGGTCGCCGAATACGCGCAGGCGCATCTCGGCGCCGCCTCTCGACAGCGCGAAGACCTGCACCGAACCGACAAGCGGCGTCGCGATCAGGCCGCTCCTGATTTTCGTCCAGTCGGTGAGCGAGCCGAAAAAGGCGGTCGTCTCAAGCAGCGACTCCGTCGAATGGTCGATCAATGTCTTGCGCTTCCAGCCGCTCGAATATTTGGCGATCGTGGCTTCGATCGACCGCTGCGCAAGCGCCGGAAAATCGCCGGAAGGTTGGGTGAGCAGTGTTTGGCCGAGGATGTCGCCGACTTTTGCGAGTATATCGTCTGGCGCTGATGACGGGCCGATCATCGTTTGGTCCGTCGGTTCGACGCCGTTCGTCCGGTCGGCGTCGGCGTCGAGGCTCGCCGCGACGCCGGGATCGGTCGCCGCTGGTCCGAAGTCGCGATAAGCGTTGATGAGCCGCACCGAGAGCTGATCCTGGCCATTCTGCTGCTTCAGCCGAGCGTGGGCGACGATCACCTGGCTTACCGAATAATGCTCGGCGATCGCCGCGAGGCGTTCGGGATCGAGCGCGAGCGCCTGGCGCGCCGTAATGATCGAGGCGTCTTCGAGATCGCCAAGCGGCGCGGTCATCGGCGTCAGCTCGTTGACCAGCGGACGCTCCTTCCAGGCCGCCATCCAAGGATTGTTCGACTCCCAGAGATAGACGCCGCGGTCGGTTTCCAGCACGGGCAGGACGAGCGCCGGACGCGTCTGCGTTTCGCTGTAGGGGATATGCGCGGTCTTGAAGAGCTTCCTCATCGCATCCGGCTTGAACCGGTAGGTGATGAAGGCGCGATAAGTTGTCGACGAGTTCTTCTCGGAAAACACCTCGAAGCTCTGTTCAAGCGTTTCGAGATCGTTGTCCGTGAGCGAGATCGGGTGCTTGCCGTTTTCATCCGCCGCCGGCCGCGCAGCGTTTTCGGCGAAGGGATTCGCGCCTATCGTCGGATCGTAGGCGGCGTTCGGATCGACGGCCGGCGCGGCCGCCGCGTTCGCCGGCTGATTTCCATCCCCGCCGCTCGCCTGATCCGCGAGGTCCGGCAAATAGATCCAATCTTCCTCGACGGTGAGGCGGCGCAGCAGAATATCCATCGCGTGCCTGAGGCCCTGCATTTGGGCGATCTGCTTTGCCTTTGTCGCCGAGTCCGCCTGCGCCTGCACAGGCACCCGCGGCACCACGAATACATCGTCGCTGGCGCTCGCCGGACCGGCCCGTAACGCCAAAACGCCGGCCGCAATCGCCAGCAAGGAAAGGAATCTGCCCATCAGCGTCCCGCTCGCTTGTCGTTTCGCCGCAATGATGGCGGCGCCCGTCTTATAGCCGCCCCGCCCGGCCGCCGCACCCCTTAACTCTTCGACAGGGCGCGGCGTTGGAGGCCGAGTTAACAGGAAAATCGTGCGATTTCCCTACCGCCGGAATGGGTCTTTTTGACGGCGCCCGACGGCGCGACGGCCCCGTTCTCCGCCGGCAGGCCGGGCGTGCAAAGATCAAAGCGCGGCGCAAGCGGTTGCGCTATCTTTGGCGCGCCAGGTGACCCGCCCATGGACGCCGATAAGAAAAAACCGCTCGTCATCGACATCCGCCTCAAAAACGCGGCCGCCTTATTCGCCTCGCTCGATCCCTCGCCGCTCGTCGAGCGCGATCTCGACGATGCTGTCGAGGAATTCATTGTCGACTGGGCGATGGACGCGCCGGAACGCGGACCGGTAAGGCTCGTGCTTCATCTCGCCGAACCCGGGCCCGGCCCGGATCCCGAAACGCTTGGCGAATCAATCCGCAATTTCTTCGCCTTCATGGCCGCGCGCGAGGAGCGGCGAATTCAGCGCTTATGGCGTGAGGGACGTCAGGACGCGCTGGTCGGCATCCTCTTTCTCATCGCGTGCATGGCTGCGGGGCAGGCCGCGACAAGGCTTGTCGAGCCGCCGGTCGGCTCCTTTCTGAGCGAGGGCCTTTTGATCATCGGCTGGGTGGCGAATTGGCGCCCTGTCCAGATCTTCCTTTATGACTGGCGTCCGATCGCCCGGCGCCGGCGTATTTATTCGCGCCTTGCCGATCTTGAGCTTGAAGTGAAGGTCGCACAGCGATTGCGTTCGGCGGGCGGCGAAGGTTAGAGGAAGCCATGTCCGACGCTTACAAGAAGGCCGGCGTTGATATCGACGCGGGCGACCGGCTGGTCGACGCGATCGCGCCGCTCGCCAAAGCAACGGCGCGCGCCGGCGCCGACGCCGCGCTGGGCGGTTTTGGCGGCGTCTTCGATCTCAAAGCGGCGGGCTATAAGGACCCGCTGCTCGTTTCGGGAACGGATGGCGTCGGCACCAAGCTCAAGATCGCGTTCGAAACCGGGCTTCACAAGACGATCGGGATCGACCTCGTCGCGATGTGCGCGAACGACGTGTTGGCGCAGGGCGCAGAACCGCTCTTCTTTCTCGACTATTTCGCGACGGGAAAGCTTGATGAGGGCGTCGCGGCTGACGTGATCGCAGGCGTTGCTGCGGGCTGCAAGGAAGCGGGCTGCGCCTTGATCGGCGGCGAGACTGCGGAAATGCCGGGCATGTATGCCGCGGGCGAATACGATCTTGCCGGATTTTGCGTCGGCGCCGTCGAGCGCGCGGACTTGTTGCCGCGCAAAGTTGAAGCCGGCGACGTCTTGATTGGCCTTGCCTCGTCGGGTCCGCACTCGAACGGCTATTCCCTGATCCGCAAGATCGTCGCCGATTCCGGACTATCGTATGGCGACCGGGCGCCGTTCGACGCGCGGGCGACGCTCGGCGAAGCGTTGCTCGTCCCGACGCGGATTTACGTAAAGCCCCTATTGCGGCTGCTGCGCGATACGCGCGTGAAAGGCTTTGCGCATATTACGGGCGGCGGTCTCACCGAGAACGTGCCGCGGCTTTTCGATGAGACGAAATTTTCGGCGCGCTACGATGAAAGATCGCTTGCTCTGCCGCCGGTTTTCGAATGGCTTCAAAAGGCGGGCGGAATTTCCACTGGCGACATGCGCCGCACTTTCAATTGCGGGATCGGCGGCGTTCTGATCGTCCGCAAGGACGCGGCGGACGAAATAGTCAGAGCGCTCGCCCGCGAAGCGCCCCGCGTCATCGGCGAAATCGCGAGCGCATGATGGCGAAAAAGAAAGTCGCCGTCCTCATCTCCGGGCGCGGCACCAATCTGCAATCGCTGATTGATGCCTGCGCGGACGAACGGTTTCCCGCGGAGATTGCGCTGGTCGTCTCGAACCGGCCGGAAGCGCCGGGGCTTGAGCGCGCAAAGCGCGCCGGCGCGCCGACACTGGTCATCGACCATTTGCCTTACGGAAAGGGCGCTGAAGCGCGGGCCGCCTTCGACGCGGCGCTCTCGAAAGCGCTCAAAGAGGCGGGGATCGATCTTGTCTGCCTCGCCGGTTTCATGCGGATTTTGTCGGCGGAATTCGTCAAGGACTGGGAAGGAAGGCTTCTCAACATTCATCCTTCGCTCTTGCCGGCGTTCAAGGGCCTCAACGTTCATCAGCGCATGATCGAGGCGGGCGTTAAGATCGCCGGCTGCACCGTTCATTTCGTCAGCCCCGAAATGGATTCTGGGCCGATTATCGGACAGGCCGCCGTTCCCGTGCTGGCGGGCGACGACGCCGACCTGCTGGCGGCGCGTATTCTGAAAGAAGAGCACCGACTTTACCCGGCCTGCGTCAAACTTGTCGCGGAAGGACGCGCGCGCCTTGTCGGCGACGTCGTCGAATTCGACAAGACCGTGCCGGCGGGCGCGCCGTTGCTGAACCCTAGAGCGTGATGCGAAAAAGTGGGAACCGGTTTTTCGCAAAATCACGCGACAAACAAGAATCTAGCGCAAAATGTCGATTCAGAATGACTGCTTTTTGCGCTAGCCCTTCTTGATCTCGATCCGCCGCGAGCGGCGCACCGCTTCCGGCGGCTTCGGCAGGCTAAGCGTCAGCACGCCATTCTTGAACACCGCGTCGACATGGTCGGGATCGACTTCCGTCGGCAGCGGAATCGACCGGGCGAACGAGCCGAAACTGCGCTCGACCAAACGGTAGCCTTTCTTGTCCTGATCGTCGCGCTCGAAACGCTTTTCGCCGCGAATCGTCAGCACGTTGTCCGTCACCTCGACGTCGATGTCTTTCTCGCTGACGCCAGGCAGCTCTGCCTCGATCTCATAGGTCTCGTCGGTCTCGCGCAGGTCGATCGTCGGGAAGGCGTCGCCATCCGAAAACAGCTTCGCGCCCCACGTGGAGGGCGCGCCGAAGCCCGCAAAGGCGTCGTCGAAAAGGCGGTTCATTTCGTGCTGAAGTCGGAAAAAGGGGTCGCCCGAAGCGCGCTCGCTCAAGGTTGGCGCGTTGCGTGAGCGACTGAAAAGGGTAAGCGGTCTGAACATCTCCTCGCCTCCTCTATCGCGATCATGAGAAACGCCCCGCTCCGCCGGTTTCACGCGACGAAGCGGCGCCAGTCATGAGATAGAGGCGGCGCCGCGCCATTCAAGAGGCGCGGCGACGTGTCCCCGCGCGAGGTCAAATCTTTGCGTCGAGCGCCTTCATGAATTTTCGAATGCGCGCGCCGTTTTGGCCGAGATCGGAGCCGCCGACCCGCGATTCCGAGCGCACGTCGACGCGGACGCCGCCGGCCGCTTCGGGGCGGATACGCACGATGAAATCATCCTTGAAGCCATACCAGAGCGAGGTCGCAACCGCCTCGATGCGCCAGCCGCTTCCGGCCTGATCGCTGGTCGGGCCTTCGGCGAGGACTTTCATTCCCATCTGATCGATGACTTCGCGCGCCGCTTTCGCCGCGGTTTGAAGATCAGCCTCGCTCATTAAAGGAATGATGTCGGGGAACGCCGCTTTCTGCGCTTCCGCAACGGTCTGGTCGGTCTTGCCAACTTTGTCGGCGCCGTCATAGGCGAGCGCATTCTTCCGCGGTTCATTCGCGGCGGCGACAATCTGCGGCGGATCGTCGAAATCGGTCGTGACGTCATGAATGTACGGGTTCGACGTCGCCATCTGCCGCATCTTGAGCGGCGCATAAGCGGCGGCGCCTGACACTGCAAAAGCGACGAACGCCAAAAGCGCGAGGCCGCGCGCTTTCCAGAGAGCAAGGAGGAAAACAAGTCCGGCGAGGCCCGCCGCGCCGATCAGCGGTAGAGCGATCATCCGCATCACGCCGAACGCCGTTCCAAGATCCCAGAACCCGGCCTGCATGCCGGGCCCCAGCGCCGCCAAGGTCGCCGCAAGTCCGAGCGCCGCCAACGACACGATCCAAATCAGAAATTTCATGGTTTAACCCCTCCTTCTCCCGCGGCGATCATAGCCCGCGCGCGCTCCGCTTGCACGCTTGCGCCATTGCAATCCGCAGCCATAACCACCAATTTCCGGGCTAGGGAGCACAATATGCCGCGGCCTGTCACCGTCACCATCTCTCACGATCTCGGGAAGGAGGAGGCCCGCCGGCGCATCGCCGAAGGCTTCGACAAGCTGAAAGGGGCGATGGGCGGCGGCTTCGTCTTCAAATTCGAAGAGACTTGGACGAGCGCCGATCGGCTTTCCTTCACGGCGCGCGGGTTCGGACAAACGATCGTCGGGGCGATCGATGTCTTCCCGCAGCATGTCCGGATCGAGGCGACCTTGCCTAACCTCCTCGCCTCGATCGCCGAGACCATCGGCGGCCGCATGGAGCACGAGGGCCGGCTCCTGCTCGAGAAGAAATAACGCCCGAACCCAGAACATTTCGGACCCGATAGGAGATCGCCTTCCTGGGCGGCGAAGCGGTTGACGACGACTGTAGTCGACATTTATGATTACAGTCGTAGACGATCGGAATCGCCATGACCGAAAAGATCACTGAAGCCGAATTCGAGGTGATGGACGTACTTTGGGGCGAGGCCCCGCTCGCGGCGGCCGATGTCGCCGCGCGCCTTCATGAGAAGAAGCGCTGGAGCGCGCAGACGGTGAAGACCTTGCTCAGCCGGCTCGTCGAAAAAGGCGCCGCCGGCGCCGAGCCGGAGGGGCGGCGCTATCTCTACCGCCCGCTTGTGACGCGAAACGCCTATGCGCTCGCCGAGCGCCTGTTCGGCGGGCGCGCCGCCCCGCTCGTTGCTCATCTCGCCGAGGGCGGCGCGCTCGACCCCGAAGACATCGCCGAACTCGAAGCCATTCTTGAGGAGCTGAAGCGTGACAACGCCTGAGATTGCGAGGTGGCTTCTTCAAACGACGATAGCCATCAGCGTTCTAATTCTCGTTGTGCTGTTCATTCGCGGGCCGGTGCGCCGCCGCTTCGGCGCCGAGGCCGACGAGCGGGGCGCCCCGCCTCGCCTTTCGGGAAACTCGTCCTATTCGTCGATTGACGTTGCCGTGCAATAGGCGACGCCGCCATCGACCGCGAGCGTGTCGCCGACGACATAATCGCCGGCTTTCGACGCAAGGAAGATCGCCGCGCCCGCCATGTCTTCGTCTCGGCCGATACGCTTTGCGGGAATGCGCTTGGCGACCGCCTCGCCAAAGTCGCGCGCCGCCTTGTTCATGTCCGAGGCGAAGGCGCCGGGCGCGATGCCGCTGACGCAGATATTGTCTTCGATGAGGCGCGCCGCCATGCGCCGCGTCAAATGAATGACCGCCGCTTTCGACGCCTGATAGGAATAAGTCTCCCACGGATTGATGCGGATGCCGTCGATCGAGGCGATGTTGATCACCTTCGCCGGGCGGTCCGCGCTCGCCGCCGCTTTCAAGGCGCCGTGAAGAGCCTGCGTCAGGAAGAAGAGCCCCTTCACATTGAGGTCCATCACCTTGTCCCAGCCATGCTCGGGAAATTCGTCGAAAGGCGCGCCCCAGGCGGCGCCCGCATTATTGACGAGAATGTCAAGCTTTTTTTCCTTCGCGGCGATCTTCGCGGCGAGCGCCCGGCAGCCTTCGACGGTCGAAACGTCCTCAGGGAGCGAAATGCATGGCCCTATCTTCGACAATTCCGCTGCGGCGGCGTCGCACTGCTCGGCCTTGCGCGCCGAGATGTAGACCTTCGCGCCGCTTTCGAGAAAGCCGCGCGCGATCATCATGCCGACGCCGCGCGAGCCGCCCGTCACGAGCGCAACGCGGCCCGAGAGGGAGAAGAGGGGGTTCATATTCAATCCTACACTCCGAATCCTTCAACTTTCTAGCGCGGATCATCCAAGATCGCATCCATAACGAGGCGAAAAAGTTCAGTTGAATTGTTGGTCGATCCTTGCGCTCCGCGCGCGATGGCCATTTCGCGGTGTTCGGGCAAGTTTGAGCCGGCGTAGATAAAGAATGGAATCGTCTTGTCTCGAGATCGAACCTTTTCCAATAAGACATATCCCTCTCGCGGACCTTCTTTCCGCCCCATGTCGGAAATTATGGCATCGAATTTCTTTACCTTGAACTTCTGCATCGCTTCGTCGGTCGATAAAGCGAGTTCGATTGCCACGCCTCTCGACTCGAACGCCTTTCGGGGGTATACGTTGTTTTTTGGATTGTCATCCACCCAAAGAATGGACCATTGTTTATTTCCGGCGTGGCGAGCAGCGCTGCTCCGGGCGACCGCCTCTACGATGCCTTCAAGATTTGCGTCGACTTCCGCCGATTCGTCATCTGGCTCGTTGCTGTCCGATTTTTTTTGCGCTTCCGCCGCAATTAGCGCGGCGGCGGCTCTTAGATCCGGCGCCAGCATCCGCCTATATTGAAGATAATTCTCTTCACTTTTGAAATCGGCTGGCGCCAATATCTTGCCGGTGTGCACTAGCCACACAAACGCCGCCAGAACAACGACAGGAAATATCGAGAGAAAATACACCAAGGGACTTATATCAAGCCCGGATTTATTCGAAGACAGGACGGTGACAACGCTTGCCAACAAATAAATCAGCACAATAAAGAGCGCAATCACGCCAAGCGGGGTTCTGGATAGCGCGACGGCGGTCTGACCAAAGTCTTGCTTATCGCCAGCCATAGCCTCACTCCGCTCCAAACCTCTCCCGCCACTCAGCGACCTGCTCGTCCTCGATCTTCTTGAAGAGAACGTCGGGCGGCGTGAACGCGGCGCCGGGCTTTAAGAATTCGAGCGCGGCCTTCGCCGATGTCGGCCAGCGCCCCGCCTCTTTCGGGTCGAGGCCGAAGATGGCGAACATCTTCTCCGCGGTGAACGGAATGACGGGCGCGGAGAGCGCCGCAAAGAGGATGATCAAGTTCAAGCCGGCGCGCACCGACGCAGCGGCGCCCACCTTGTCCTCCTTGATCTTCGTCCACGGCGCGGCGAGTTGCAGATATTCGTTCCCCGCGACCCAGATGGCGCGGAGGTCCGCAAAGGCCTTGCGGAACTCCATCGCGGCGAGATTGTCCGTGTAAGACTTGATCTTGCCGTCGAGATCGGCGGCGAGCTTTTCCTCCGCTTCGCCGTAGCGCCCCTCGCCCGGAACCGCCTCGCCGAAGCGCGCCGCGCAAAAGCGCGTGATGCGATTGACGAAATTGCCGAGCACGTCGGCGAGGTCCTTGTTAACAACGCTCGCAAAATGTTCGAGCGTGAAGGAGGCGTCGTCCGACTCCGGTGCGTTCGCCATCAACTGCCAGCGCCAGTAATCGGCCGGCAACAATTCCAGCGCCTGATCCATGAAAATGCCGCGGTTCTGGCTCGTCGAGAACTTGCCGCCATACCAGGTGAGCCAGTTCAAGGACTTCAGCGTATCGACAAGATTCCAAGGCTCTTCCGAGCCCAAAATCGTGCAAGGGAAACTCACCGCGTGGAAGGCGACATTGTCCTTACCCATGAACTGGACATAGCGAACGTCCTTCGCGCCTTCGTCGAGCCGCCACCAGGACCGCCAATTGCGATTCTCATCGGGCGCGGCGTCGGCCCATTCCTCCGTCGCCGCGATATATTCGATCGGCGCGTCGAACCAGACATAGAAGACCTTGTGCTCGAAGCCGGGCCGCGGCTTGCCGTCGCGCTCGACCGGCACGCCCCAATATAGATCGCGCGTGATTGAGCGGTCCTGCAGGCCTTCCTTGATCCATTTGTTGGCGATCGCCCTGGTTAGCGCCGGCCAGTCCTTTCTTGAGGCCACCCAGTCAGCGATGCGCTCCTGCATTTTCGATTGCAGAAGATAAAGATGCTTCGTTTCGCGCGGCTCGATGCGCCGCGATCCGGAAATCGCCGAATATGGATTGACGAGGTCGATCGGGTCGAGCAGGCGCCCGCAATTGTCGCACTGGTCGCCGCGCGCCTTTTCATAGCCGCAATGGGGGCACGTTCCCTCGACATAACGGTCAGGCAAGAAACGTTGATCGTCGACCGAGTAAATTTGAGTGTCGGTGCGCTCCTCGATCAGGCCGTGATCTTCGAGCGCGGCGGCGAAATGCTGGGTGAGCTTTTCATTCTGGAGGCTCGACGAGCGGCCGAAATGATCGAAGGAAAGACCGAACTCCTCGCCCGCTCTCTTCTGGATCAGGTGCTGCTCGGCGCAATAGGCCTCGACCGTTTGCCCCGCCGCGCGCGCCGCAAGTTCAGCGGGCGTGCCGTGTTCGTCCGTCGCGCAAATGAAAAGGACGTCGCGCCCGCGCGCGCGTTCGAAGCGCGCATAGACGTCGGCCGGCAGCATCGAGCCGACAAGATTGCCGAGATGCTTGATGCCGTTGATGTACGGCGTTGCGGAGGTGATCAGGATTCGGGCCATTCAGAGGACTTTCGGAGAGTTCCCCGTCTAATAGGAAGCGCTGGGAAAGCGCGCAAGCGCGCCCTTCCCTCACGCCGTCTCTTGCAGCGCCGGCCGGGCGAAGGCGCGCGGCCGCACGAGCATCCACAGCCGCGCCGATAACAAAAGCGCGGCGGCGAAGAGGCTCGCCAGCAATCCCCACCAGACGCCGACCGCGCCGAGCGGCGAAGCGAGCCCGAGCCAGGCGGCGAGCGGGAAGCCGATCACCCAATAGCTGACGCCGGTGATGATCATCGGCGCGCGCACGTCTTTGAGGCCGCGCAGACACTGATTCGCGGCGACCTGTGTCGCGTCGAAAAGCGCAAATCCCGCGGCGATCGGCAAAAACGCGGCGACGAGCGCGAGCACCGCGCCGTTTTCCGGATCGCTTGCGTCGAGATAAAGCCCGCCGATGAAGCGCGGCGCGATCATCACCGGCAATGCGATGATCATGATCGCAGCGATACAGACGCCGATCGTCAGCGCCGATGCGCGCCTGACGCCCGCTGCATCGCCGGCGCCCGCCGCTAGGCCGACTCGCGTCGCGCCGGCGAGCGAAAGGCCGAGCGGCATCATGAAAGCGATCGCCGCGACATTGAGCGCGACCTGATAGGCGGCGACTTCGTTGACGCCGATCAGCCCCATCAAGAACACCGCAGCGTTGAACAGCATCACTTCGAACGCCATGGTGACGCCGATCGGCCAGCCGAGCCGCATCACCTCGCGCAAGCGCGGCCAATCCGGGCTGAAGAAATGGTCGAAGATTCCGAAACGCGCGCTTTCTTTTTCAAATTGCACGTAAAATGCCAATATTGCGAAGCCCGTAGCATGCGAAATCGCCGACGCAATCCCGGCGCCGACAAGCTCGAGCCGTGGAAAGCCGAAATTTCCGTAGATCAACAGATAGTTCAAAAACGCGTTCTCAAGCGTCGTGAAGATAATGATCAGCAAGGGCGCGCGCGTCCGCTCGATCGCCGCGAGATAATTTCTGAGAACGATCACGCCGACCATGAAGGGAAGACTCGGGCCGATGGCGATCACATAGGGTCCGGCGAGCCGCGCCAGCTCCGGCGGCTGCCCGAGAAGCAGGGCGATACGGCTCGCGTTGAGATAAAAGAGCGCGCCGACGGGAAAAATGATCGCCGCCGCCCAGAGCCCCATGCGCACCGAACGGCGCACTTCCACGGTCTCGTCGCGATTGGCGCCGAGCGCGTGGCTGACGAGCGGCGAAACGGCCATCGCCGGCCCGAAAGCGATCACGAAAGTCGTGTAGAACATGACGAGGCCGAGCGAAGCCGCGGCGAGCGGCGCCGGACCAAGGCGGCCGATCATCAGGACATCGACGGTGTTGACCGAGAACTGAATAAGCTGCGTCAGCCCCATCGGCAGGCCGATGAGAAGCAGCGCTTTCAATTCGCGCGCCCAGGCCGAGGCGCCGCCTGGCGCCTTCGGCGAAGATTCCTCGGTGGTGATCGTCTCTGACATCGCTGCGTCCATTGGCAATCCTAGATCACGCGACGGAGACGAAAGACAAAAAAAACCCTCCGGCGCGGTTTGCGGCTCGGAGGGGCGTTTGGGTTTTGGACCCGGGAGCTCTTAAGAGCCTCCCCCCTCGCGCGCCGCGGCGATGCACAGGACGCCGCAATCGCGTCCGTTCATCTCGCGGTTCATTTTCGGCGTCGAGGTCTTCATCTGACATCACTCAGTTGGCGGAGCGGCCGGGCCGCTCCGGGTCGGAAGCGCGGCGCCTACGCGCGTCCTCGGGCGAAGTCAACCGCGCCCGCAGCGCCGTCAGGATGATGAGAGCGCGGGGAACGATTGTCTTCAGCCGGTCGAAGAGCCGGGCCAATTGCGCGGCGCACTATTGCACAATCGCTTTATCTTCCGGCGGCGCAACCGCACCGGCGAGCGCCGGCGACCACGTCGCGAAAAGAGCGATCGCCGCCAATGCCGGCGTTCCGAGCTGGAGGAAGTTCTTGACGTTCATGTCGCAACCTTCTGCAAATGCCGTCGCCCCTAGCGCTATAGACCCCTCGAGGGCGTCTATAGCGCTACATTTGTCGCAGACGCAAGCAAGAGGCGCGGAACAGCCATGAAGTCGATGATGAGCACGGCCCCCGGCGGTCCGGAATCGCTGATCCTTACGCAATCGCCGACGCCGGCGGCCGGCCCAGGGCAAATCCGCATCGTGGTGAAGGCGGCCGGCGTCAATTTTCCGGACACGCTGATCATCCGCGATCTCTATCAATTCAAGCCGGAGCGGCCTTTCGCGCCGGGCGGCGAAGTCGCCGGCCTCGTCGAGGCGGTCGGCGCCGGCGTTTCAGATTTCAAACCCGGCGATCGCGTTTTGTCGGGCGGGATCAATGGCTGTTTTGCGACCCATTTCATTTCCGACGCCGCGCGCGCGCACAAGATTCCGGATGCGATGCCCTTCGATGAGGCGGCGGCCTTCATGCTGACCTACGGCACGTCGCATTACGCGCTGAAGGACCGCGCCCGGATCAAACCCGGCGAGTCGCTGTTCATCCTTGGCGCAGCGGGCGGGGTTGGCGCGGCGGCGATCGAACTCGGCAAAGCGATGGGCGCGAAAGTCGTCGCCGGCGTTTCCTCCGAAGACAAGGCGGCGTTTTGCAAAGAACTCGGCGCCGATGAAACGCTCGTCTATCCGAAGGCTCTCGACCGCGACGCGCAAAAGCAACTCTCGGCTGATATCAAACGGCTCTGCGGCGGCGCCCTTCGACAAGCTCAGGGTGAGGGGCCCGATGTCATCTATGACGCTGTCGGCGGCGACTACGCTGAAGCGGCGCTGCGCGCCATCGCTTGGGAAGGGCGTTTCCTCGTCGTCGGCTTTCCCGCCGGCATCCCGAAAATTCCGCTCAATCTGACCTTGCTCAAAAGCTGTTCAATTGTCGGCGTTTTCTGGGGCGCCTTTACGATGCGCGACCCGAAACGCAATGAGGAGCACGTCGCCGAACTCTTCCGCTGGTATCAGGAAGGAAAGATCCGCCCGCGCGTCACCGCGCGCTTTCCGTTGGAAAAAGCCGCCGATGCGCTAAAGATGATCGAAGAACGGAAAGTCCTCGGCAAGGTCGTGTTGACGGTCGACTGATCCTCATCCGCGCCACATGAAAACCCTTCTCCTCCTCCGCCATGCAAAAGCCGAAAAAGGCGACGGCCGCATCGCCGACCGCGACCGCCCACTAAAAGAGAAAGGCCGCGAAGATGCGCGGCGCATGGGAGCGGAGATCGTCAAGAGAGGACTCGAACCCGATTGCATTCTCTGCTCGCCGGCGCGGCGCACGCGCGAAACGCTCGCCGCCGTCGCCGAGGCATTCGAAAGATCGCCGCAGCCCCTGTTCGCCGACCGCCTCTACAATGCGCTCCCGGACGCCATCCTCGACGAAATCGCCGGCGCGCCGGAGGACTGCGGCTGCATCATGGTCATCTGCCATAATCCCGGGCTCCATCAGCTGGCGCAGGGCCTTTCCGATCCCGAGCGCGCGGCGCCGGGCCTCCTCTCCCGCCTCGCGGCCGAGTTTCGGCCCGGAACGCTTGCGGTTCTCGATCTTGACGTTGAAGGCTGGGCGGAAGTTGAGCCGCGCAGCGGCGCCTTGCGCTTGCTGTTGAGCCCCGACGCGCTTTGACCGCGGACCTGCGGCAAGCAGGGCGATCGCATATGAATTCTTTGAGATCGAAGTACAGCGTATCCGCTGGGCACGGCGGATTCCCTCTCCCGCTGGCGGGAGAGGGTTAGGGTGAGGGGGGACAGCGCTGGAGGATTATGCGGCG
>OBLQ010000131.1_pt1 | contig 25414 bp, 18 predicted proteins | sample 1519881 | NCBI WGS metagenome assembly OBLQ01 (sample SAMN01911456, study PRJEB22533) | soil metagenome | biome: Soil | place: Malaysia | collected 2012-04-30 | depth DG_metagenome m | reverse complement strand
CGTCGCCCCCCCTTACGGCTTGCCGCCGCCATCCTGATCCTCCTGCGTCGCGCCCGAGTCCTTCTCTTCCTCGCCGCGCTCCTTGGCTCCCTTCTTCCCGTAGTGCCGGATGATCCCCTTGCCGATGCGGCTCTTCTGGATGCCGTTCACGACGTCCTTCAGGCTCTCGTACACCTCCGGATCGTTGACGATGCCGCCGAGCGTCCCCTCCCCGCTGTCGATCTTCTTCATGATCGACTCGGCGTGGCCGATCGTCTTCTGCATGTTGTCCAGCATCTTCTTGGCGTAGGCCTCGTCGTTCATCAGCCGGGCGATCAGCCCCTGCCCCTTCTCCAGCGTCTCGGCGGTGGCCCGCAGCGACGCCGCCGCAGCCCGGAGATCGGCCATCGTCTGCGCGCCGGCGCCGTTCGGGCTGCTGAGCTGCGCGATCAGCCCCTCGTCGCTGTCGAGCTTCTCCATGACCGAGCGGGCGTGTCCGAGGGCGCCGTCGATGTTGGCGATCTCCTTCTTCGCGAACTCGGGATCGGTCAGCACCGCCCCCGCCAGCCCCTTCCCCTTCTCCAGGCCCTCCAGGAGCCGGCGCAACGAGGCCAGGCTCCCCTCCATGTTGGCCACCCCCTGCCGCCCGAACTCGGGATTGTGGATCATTTCCTGCACGATCCCGCCGCCGCGGTTGATGGCCACCAGCAGATCCCGCAACGAGGCCGTGATCTCCTTGACGTCGTCGGCGATGCTCTGGCTGCGCTGGATGGTCTCCTCCCAGACCGACATCCCCGGCTCGATGAAGCCGTTGGGCGGCAGCGCCGGCTTGTCGGGATTGCCCGGCGTCAGCTCGATGTACTTGTCCTGCGACAGGTAGGTGAGGGACTTCAGCAGGGCCTGGGTCCCGGTCCGGATGCGGTTGGCGTAGGTCCGATCGATCGAGAAGACGACCTTGATCTTCGACTCGCGGATGTCCTCCGGAAACTCGATGCTGTCGACGGTGCCGATCTGCACGCCGACGAGACGGACCGGCGAGCCTTCCGACAGGCCGCTGGTGTTCTCGAACCGCGTCCAGTACTTGACCTTGGGGACCCACAGCCGGGACTCCTTGCTGATCGACATGACCGCCAGCGCGAAGACGATCATCCCGAAGGACACCAGCGCCCCGACGCTCAGCTCCTTGGTGGCCCTAGACAGCGCCATGATCCTTGTCCCTCCCGCCGCTCAGAAAGCGCCGCAGGCGCGGCTCCGTGCTTCGGCGGGCCTCCTCGACGGTCCCCACGAAGTGCATGCGACCCTCGAACAGGTAGCCGATCCGGTCGCCGACGAAGAAGGCGCTCTCGATGTCGTGCGTGACGACGACCGAGGTCACCGACAACCGCTGCTGCAGGTCCCGGATCAGGTCGTTGATCGTGTTGGCCGTGACCGGGTCCAGGCCGGTCGTCGGCTCGTCGTACAGGATGCACTCGGGGTCCATGGAGATCGAGCGCGCCAGGGCGACCCGCTTCTTCATGCCGCCCGACAACTCCGAAGGCATCAGCTCCTCCACCCCTTCCAGCCCCACCATCGACAGCTTCTCGCGGACCCGTCCGCGGATCGTCTCCTCCGGCAGGTCGGTGTGCTCGCGCAGACCGTAGGCGATGTTCTCGAGCACGTTCATCGAGTCGAACAGCGCCCCCCCCTGGAACAGCATCGCCACCTTCTTGCGCACCGGGACGAGCCGCGATTCGTCGTAGTCGACGATGTCCTCGCCGTCGACGATGACGTGACCCCGGGTCGGACGATGCAGGCCGATGATGTGGCGGATCAGGACCGACTTGCCGCTGCCGCTGCCTCCGAGCACGACCATCGTCTCGCCGCGCAGGATGTCGAAGGTGATCCCCTCCAGGACCCTCTTGGCCCCGAACTCCTTGTGGACGTCGTCGAAACTGATGAACGCGCGATCCATCGAGAACGGTCAGAACGCCAGGAACAGCTTGGTGAGGAAGAAGTCGCTCACCAGCACGCACAGAGAGGCGGCGACCACCGTCTGCGTCGTGGCCCGGCCCACCCCGTCCGCACCCCCCTCCGCGGTCAGGCCGTTGTGGCAGGCGATGAGCGCGATGAACAGGGCGAAGAAGACGGTCTTCCCCAGCCCGCTCAGCACGTCGTGAAGGTCGAGCGCCTGGACGACGTGCCGCATGTAGAAGGGCGCCGGTTGGTTGAGCGCGGTGACCGCCATGACCAGCCCTCCCAGCACGCCGACGAAGTCGGCCAGGATCACCAGAATCGGCAGCATGATCACGATGGCGAGCAGCTTGGGCACGACCAGCTTGCGGACCGGGTTGGCCGCCATGGCCCGGATGGCGTCGATCTGCTCGGTGACCTTCATGGTCCCGATCTCGGCCGTGATCCCGGCTCCGACCCGTCCCCCGACCATCAGGGCTGTCAGCACCGGCCCCAGCTCGCGCACGATCGACAGCGCCACCACGTCGCCGACGAAGAACTTGGCCCCATAGGCCGCCAGCGAGTAGGAGGTCTGCAGCGCCAGCACCATGCCGGTGAACAGCGCCGTCACCGTGGCGATGGCCAGCGACCGCACTCCCAGGTGATGCATCTGGTCCAGGAGGACCCGCCACTCCAGCCGCCGCCTGATCGACTCCTTGAGGGTGTCCCAGAAGAGGAGGGAGATGGCCCCGACGTGTCCCAGGGCGATGCTTGCGGCTCCGTTCATCGGCCTTTGCCCGTCGTCTCCGGAGGCGTGCGCGAGGATCGTGGAGAACCCGCTAAATCGCGGAGAGTCTAGCGAATAGGCCCTTGACAGTCAAGGAACGGCCGCCGCTATACTGGCCGCCCGCCAGGCCCCGGGCGGCCCGCGGGGAGACCTCTTGCCTGCCATCCACCTGACGCTGATCGCTTTCTACACGGCGGTGCTGGGAAGCCTCGGAATCCTGCTCTGCCTGCTCGTACCGGGAGGCCGCGCGCTCATTCCGCTCGCCCGTCTCTGGTCGTGGCTGGTGCTCAGGACCTGCCGCGTCACCTACGGTGCCCGCTACGACCCGGGGCTCGATCCGGGCCGGTCCTGCGTCTACGTGGCGAATCACCAGAGCCAGTTCGACATCCCCGCCCTCGCCCTGGCGATGCCGGCCGATTTCCGGATGGTCGCCAAGCGGGCCCTGCTGTATGTGCCCATCTTCGGCTGGGCCCTGTGGCTGGCCGGGTTCGTCTTCATTGACCGGACCGACCGGGACCGGGCGATCCGCAGCCTGGAGCGTGCGGCGCTGCGGCTGCGGGGCGGGACCTCCATCGTCGTGTTCGCCGAGGGGACCCGCAGCAGGGACGGCCGGCTGCTGCCGTTCAAGAAGGGCGGCTTCGTGCTGGCGCTGCAGGCGGGCGTGCCGATCGTCCCCGTCACCATCCGCGGGGGCCTGGCCGTCCTCCCCCGCGGCAGCCTGCGGGTCCGCCCCGGCCACCTCGAGGTGATCTTCGGCGCCCCGATCGACACGACGGGCTTCTCGATGCAGACGAAGGAGGCGCTCATCGAGGAGACCCGCCGCGCCATCGCGGCCCGCCTCGCCGGCTGACCCCCTAGAAGTACTTCAGAAGGCCGATCTGGAACTCGGTGTCGCCGCGCACCGGCTTGATGTCGCTCTGGACCGCCACGCCGATGTCGAACTGCAGGATCGTCTGCCAGGGCCCCATGAGGTTGCCGGAGACGCCGAATCCCGTGAACCGGTCGAAGCGGTCCGAGGTGAGGCTGTCCTTCACCCGGCCGTAGTCGAGACTCGCGTCGAAGCGGATCACATCGGCGATGTCGAAGGAGTACTGGGCCCGCGCCACCCCCCCGCGATCGAAGCGCACCCCGGACCCCGACAGGCCGCGCAGGCGGTTTCCGAAGAACGAGAACTGGAACTCGCTGAAGCGATCGAGGCGGCTGCCGGTCATCCAGGTCGTCTCGAACCGCAGCTTCTGGAACAGCGGCAGGAAGAACTGCTTCGAGACGGAGAATTCGTAGGTGTCGTAGTCCTTCTGGTCCGCATCGAACTCCGCCAGGCAGGAGCCCGGCGAGTCGCAGGGGCTGGTGGGGAAGGCGGCCATGATGTCCGGATCCGTCAAGGGGGTTGTGTCGCCCCAGGGCTTCCACCGGCGCCGGTAGCTGCGCTGCGCCGAGGCGCTGACGGTCCAGCGGGCCCGGTTGAACTCCCAGTCGATTCCGGGCGACTGGATGAGGGTGTCGGTCGGGGTCACGAAGGTGTCGGTGTCCTTGTCGCGCCCGTAGTTGACGTAGGCCAGGTCGTAGGTCCCCTTGACCCGCACGAAGTTCCCCAGCGGCAGGCCGATCCCGGCCGACAGGTGCTGCGTGCGGGTGTCGACGTTGCTGGGATCCTGGCGCACGCCGCGGATGTAGAGCTGGTCGGTGACGTTGACCAGGAAGGTGACGACCTGGACGGTGGCGTCGATCTTGTGCCCGAACAGGTTCGGATCGGTGTAGGTCGCCAGGTTGATCACGCCGCCCAAAAGCGCCGTCAGCTGACTGTGCCGGCCCCGGAAATTGAAGTTGAAATAGCCCACCCCTGCCAGCGGGATCACGGGATAGGACAGGTTGGTCTGATGGTACAGGCCGACCAGCCCCAGCAGGGCCGACTTGCGGGTCCCCTCGCGCACCACGCGCTCGCCGCTGCCGGTCTTCTCCAGGTAGCGCAGCCCCTTGTCGGTGTCGCGCAGCATCGGCTTGTTGGACTCGTAGGCCTGCCGCCGCGCCGCCTCGAAGCCCGGATCGTTGATCTGGAAATCCTTGAAATCGATCTCGCGCAGCAGGACCAGGTTCTGCCCGGCGACGGTCAGGATCTGCTGGCCGTCGACCCGGGTCAGCAGCCAGTAGGTGGTGCCGTCGGGGCCGGTCACCGGCGCATAGCCGTCCTTCTCCTCGTTGGAGATGATCGGCGCCTCGAGCCGCGTCTGCACCGTCGAGGTCTGCACCGGCGCGAAGGTGCGCGTCTCGATCCAGGCGCGCCCCTCGTACAGGCTGCGCCCTTCCACGATCGGCTTGAAGTCCAGGACGTAGCAGTCGTAGCCCCGGACCGTCTCGCGTCCCACGTACGTGTAGCGATAGTTCTTGTCCAGGTTGATGTCGAGCGGCAGGGTGAACACCTTCTCGGGCTGCGGGATCGGCAGCTCCGGCAGCGTCTTCCCCTTCCAGCGCACGCCGTTGTAGTAGAGGGTCTTCTGCTGCCACTCGGCTCCCCGCCCCTTCTCCCAGAAGAACGCGTTGTCGATGCTGATGTCGATCGTCTGGCTGCCGCCGATCTTGCCGTGATAGCTGAGCAGGGCGTCGGCCCGGTAGGTCTTGAGGCGGAAGTTCTGGTCCGCCATGAACGCCTGGTGCCCGGCGATCACCTCCTCGGCCGTGATCAGCCCGGACTCCTTGATCTCGACCTGCTGCTTCTCCGTCTCGAATCCCTTGATCGGGACGCGCGCGTACTGCAGCACCTGGGGCCGCGTGTAGACGAACACCGGGACACGCGTGGTGTTGGTCTTGAAGTCGTTGCGCGCCCCCTCGATCGGCCCCGCCACCCCGCCGACGATGTCGTACACCGCCACGCCCCGCACCGCCGCCGTGTCGATGACCAGGCGCGCCTTGCCGCCCTCCGGCGGGTGCGCGGCGTAGAAGCCGATGAGACCCTGGAAGGCCTGGGCGTCGAAGAACTTGTAGGCGGTGATGCCGGAAAGCGTTCCCTTGTCCCCCTCGCCGAACGGCTCGAAGGTCACCCGGGCGCCGTGCACGACGCTGTAGGTCGGAATGAACAGCTTGTGCAGGTCGAGCAGCACGCCGGGGAACTCGGGACGGCCCTCGACATCGGCCTCCAGATCGAAGGTCACGACGGAGGCCCCCTCACCCTGCGCCGCGATGAAGCGGGCCAGCAGGTCGGACGCCCGGTCCCGATCGCTCTCTCCGACGATCGGCACCCGGTTGACCCAGAGCTGGGCCGAGGGATCGTGGTCCAGCATCAGGTCGTAGGCCCGCGCCACCACCTGATCGATCGGGGCGTCGCCGGCGGGGTGCAGGGCCAGGACGTCGACGTAGGTCGAGATGTCCTGGCCGTACAGCGCCTCCTGCCACGCCAGGTCGGCACCCAGGCTCGCGTTCCCGACCGCCAGCCCCCCCTCCACGACGAGGGCCCCGGGGTCGGTCGATCGGATGGTCACCGAGCTGTTCTTCAGCACGTAGGCGTACTGATCGACCCGCGATGCGGGCCACCCCGCCTCGCGGTTCGGCTCGTCCCACACCTCGTAGTAGCGCACCCGGCCCTTGAAGTGCTGCGCCGCGGCGCGCAGAAGATCGAGCCATCCCTTCAGGACCTCGGGCCGATCCGCCGAGGGAAGGGCTCCGTCGGGGCTCACCGCGGGGCTGGTTCCGTACAGGCACAGGATCACCACGAAGTTCGCCCGCCGGTAGGGATCGACGATCCGATCGACCTCGCTCCAGTCGTAGACGCCGGCCTCGTGCTCCAGAAGCGACCAGGGCGCCCGGATGCGGACGTACAGGGGGTGATCCACGACGATGGAGGGATCGACCAGCGGATCGGGCAGCAGGAACTCCTCCCGCGCCCCGCTGAGGTCGTACTCGTAGCCCAGCCCCAGCACCGGCAGCCTGGCCTTGCCCTGCGCGAGCGCCGGCAGCGGCGACAGCGCCCCGGCCAATGTCAGGGCGGCGAGGAGTCGGGCTGCGCACGCGGCTCGGTGCATGGGCGGCGCAAGGTAACAGGTTCGCGGGGGCGAGTCAAACGGACGTGTCCCGCCGGCGGGACGATCCCGGACCCGGACGTCACGCCCGCGGGACGGAGGGATCGAGGGAGGACCGACTCGCCCCCGATGGATCGGTGACGAAGTCTTCCATCAGGATCGGGACGCCGGAGCGACCGGATTCTGCGGCCGCAAAGCTCACGAGCGTGACATGTCGAAGCTCGTCGAACGGGATCAGCGCCGCTCCACCCTGCCGAATGCGCTCCACGAACAGGGTGACCTCGCTCCGGTGACCCTTGTCCTGGCGCCACGATCTCGAGCCGCGAGGGTGGGGCGCCCCGTAGACACGAAGACGCCGGAAGTTATCCAGCTCGAGAACCTGATTCTCGAGGAAGCACTGCACCCGCTCCTTGGGGTATTTCCTGTGCCCCGCCGTCACATAATGGAGGGTGCCCACGGAACCGTCGGCGAAGGTCATGGAGATGGACACCGTTCCGCGGGCCCGGCCCGCGGACGGGTCATGCGGCATCGCCACCGTCGAGACGCGGACGACACGATGGCCGATGAGACTGACCAGCAGGTCGATCCAGTGAACGGCCTCACCGATGATCCGGCCTCCGCCCGCCCGCGGATCCAGCAACCAGTGATCCTCGGCGAGGGAGCCCGCATTCACCGTCACCATCGCCGAGAGCGGTGCGGCCCGCCGGCGGAGGAGGTCGCGCATGACACCGGTGAGAGGCGCGAACCGGCGGTTGAAGCCCACGAGCAGGTGACGTGCCGCTCCTTCATGGGCCACCGAGACCGCTTCGAGCTCCTCGATGTTCAAGGCAAGCGGCTTCTCGACGAACACGTGCTTCCCCGCCTTCAACGCCGCCGCGGCCAGCCGGGCGTGTGAATCATGCCGTGTCAGAATGAAGACGGTATTGATGTCCGGATCCTCGAGGACCACCCCTGACTCACTGGCGCACGATGCGAACCCGAACCGTCGCGCCGCGCGGGCGGCGGCCACCCCGCTCCGCGTCACCACCGTCTTCAAGCCGGCGTCGGTTTTCTTGAGCGCGGGCAGGAGGATCATGGTCGCAAAGGATCCGGCTCCGATCACCCCGGCGACGACGGACGCGGCGGCGGGTGAGGTGGGAGCCGGCTGGCGCTCGACCCGCCGCGGGGCTGCGTCCCCGGCCGTCTCGTACGTGAGCACGATGCCCAGCGCGCCTCCTTCGCGCGCCAGGAGGTCGTAAGCCCGGCCGGCCTCCGAGAGCGGCAGCGTGTGCGTCACGAGAGGGCGAACGTCGATCCGGCCGCTGGTCATCAGGTCGAGGACGGCCTCGAAATTCCGTTGGGCGGTCCACCGGACGAAGGCGTGGGGATAATCCTGTCCGGTCTCGTACGCGGTGTCGTACCGGCCGGGACCATAGGAGCACGACACCTGGAGCATGAGCTCCTTTTCGTAAAACTCCGAGCGCATGAGATTGAGATCCACCACGCCCACCAGCACGATACGGCCCCGTTTGCGGCTCATGGTCGCCGACTGATGCACGATGTCGTCATTCCGCGAGGATGCGGTGATCAACACACCATCCATCCCCCTGCCGCGCGAGAACTCGTGGGTCCACTCCTGCAACCGGCTGTCTCGAGGGTCCGAGACGGCCTCGGCCCCCAGAGCGCGGGCCAGGTCACGACGGGCGGCGTCCGGATCGAGACCGAGAACGCGGCACCCGTTGGCGCGGAGCAGCTGGACGCTCAACAATCCAACGAGACCCAACCCATAGACGCACACGGCCTCCCCGAGAGTCGGGGACAGCAGCCGCAGACCCTGCAGGGCGACGGCGCCCAGGACCGCGAACGCCGCCTCCTCATCCTCCAGCGAGCGGGGGATCCTGGCGCAGAGCGTCTCCGGAACCCGAACGACCTCCGCATGCGGCCCGTTGCTGACCACGCGATCACCGACGGCGAATCCGCGGACGCCCTCTCCGACGTGCAGAACCACACCCGCGTTGCAGTATCCGAGCGGCAGCGGTTCCTCGAGACGCGCCGAGACGGCGTCGAAGGCCGCCGCCACTCCGTCGGCGCGCACCTTATCGAGCACCTGACTCACCTTCTCGGGATGTTCCCGGGCCCGTTGCAGCCAGCTGGAGCGACCGAACTCGAGAAGGGCGCGCTCGCTGCCCGCCGAGATCAGGGACGCGCGTGTTCTGATGACCACCTGTCCCGGCCCGGGCATCGGCTCGGGGACATCGTCGAGGGTGATTGCACCGCTCCTCAGATTCTGCAGGACTTGCTTCACGGTGTCTCCGACGCGCGGGCGACGCCGTTCGGGGGCGCCGGGATGTCCCGTCCGCCCGCCAGCGCCGCCAGCACTTCCAGATAATGTCCGATCCGACGTCGATCCTCGTCCTTCAGGCCCGTCGCTGGCGGCGTGGTGGCGGGATCGCGACCCAGGGCGGTCCGCACCTTGGCCTCGAGATCATCGAGATCCCGACTGCGGAACAGGATCGCACCCGCCGGTCGCTGCACGACATCGCTCGCGACGGCGGGAATGCCCAGGTAGAGGGCCTCACGAACGGATGTCGCATCCCCGTCGGTGTTGGTGGGACGGACGAAGAGGTTCGACCGTTCGAGGACGGGGACGAAGACACCGGTTCCGGTGTTGAAGAGCATGTTGTCGAGGACACCCAGCTCGCGGGCGCGCGCCTTGAGACGATCGAGGTAGGCGTCCTCCCGGGGCGTATGTTCCCAGAAGCAGATGACCATCCCGACCCTCGGATAGACCGGTTTGAGACGACCCGCAAGCTCCACGAGAAGGTCGAGTCCGTACAGATCCTGTCCGTCGTAGCTCAGGACTCGCCCGTTCGCCGCGATCACCGGAGCGTGGCTCGCCACGAAGCTCCAGATCTCTCCGGCCACACGATCCCGCTCCTGCGGGCTCACGACGGGGGGGAGGAAGGAAGGACACCAGTGCACCCGGCGCGCATCCACTCCGAGTCTGACCACCGTCTCGATGAGGTCGCGGCCCGCGCTGATCACGCCCGTCATCCGCCTCAGCGCGAACCCGGCCCAGAATCGATGCCAGGACGATCGAGACACCCAATCGGTCAGCTTGGCGTTGCGAAGCCGCACCATGATTCGCCGGCGGCGCAGCCGGGCGGCGACGGCCCCGACCACCCATGCGATGAGACGATCCGACATCAGATACACCGCCCGATCGCGTCCCCCGATCAGGTACAGAAGGGTCCACAGACGACGCCAACGACACACGGAAATGACCCGCCGGCCGTCGCCGCTCGCCGACACAAGGTTGTACACGACGAAGTCGACCCCCCGGTCCTCGAGAAGGGGAACGAGCCGCTGGACGCCCACGCTCACGCCCCCGTACGGAGGAGGATAGGCGGCCAGAATCCCCAGGCCTGTCGTCCCGCTCGGCAATGGATCGGCTCCTCCCCGGTGCACGGGGTCCCGCAGGCGGCTATTTATAAGGCCGCGCAGCGGCCCTTTCAAGACACTCCTGATACACCTGGAACAATCGCAACCCCATCGCCTCGGTGCTGAACTTCGCGTTCACCGTCGAGCGTCCCTGCCGTCCCATCCGATCCCGGAGCGCGGGCTCCTCGATCAGCCGGCACACGCGATCCGCGAATGCGTCGGCGGTTCCGTCCGTCACGACGAATCCTTCCTGGCCGTCCGTGACGACCTGCTCGACACCCGGAAAGCTCGAGGACACGACGGGGACGCCTGCGCTCATCGCTTCAAGGAGCACGTTCGGCATGCCTTCGGACCGTGACGTCAGAATCACGATGTCGGCGGCCGCCAGCAGCTCGGGCACATCGGAGCGATGTCCCAGAAACCGCACCGCCTCGCTCAGCCCCAGGACGTCGGCCGTGCGCTCCAGGGTGCTCCGCAGCTCGCCTTCTCCCACGATCAGAAAGCGGGCCGCCGGGTGGCGCCTCGACACCCGCGACGCCATGCTCAGGAACAGGCGGAGATTCGCGATGATCACGATCGTCGGGGCCGTTGGATCGACGCGCAGCCTCTGTTTTGCAGCGGCGTTCGACAGGGACGACACGCCACCCGTCCGCTCCACGCCGTTGTAGACGACGAAGCATCGATCCTCGTCCACGCGGAGAGCCTCCCGAAGGGAGGGAATGGTCGCCCTCGAGTTGAACACCCAACCCGCCAGGAGAGGCGCGACGCATCGGTGGGCCCAGCGCACCGGAGCCGGCTCTTCGTATCGGCTCCGACATCCTCCGAGGACCACCGGGACCTTCGCGAGGCGACCTCCGAGAGCGGCGTAGAAGGTCGGGCGGCTCTTGAACGCGTGCACGATCTGGACCGGGTGGGAGCGCAGGTGCCGGGCGAGGCTCCTCACCAGTCCCAGGGCGGTCCTCCCTCTGCGCAGGAGCACGATGCGCATCCCCTCCGGGCAGGCAGGAGGGTCGTACACGACCCCGGTCCGGGGATGATAGTGGAGAACGTCGACGATGCAGCCCCGTCGAGCGAGAGCCTCGCCCGCGAGGAGAACCTGACGTTCGGCCCCGCCTCGGTTCAATCCATCAATCAGAATGGCGACGCGCATGGCCGTGGCCACCAGCCTCTCCCACCCCTCTCAAGGTTGCCGCTCGACGCCCGGGGGCTCGAGCCGCCCTGCCCTGCCGTGTCGAATTGTCGCATAAGGGATGCAAGGGGAGACCGCTTCCCGGGCGGCCGACCGCGGGACGCATGAGGCTTCCGCCGGGACCGAGGACCCCGGAACGACCGCAGGAAAGTGGTGGCAGATGGACCTCGACTGCGGTACATTGTGGCGTCGAGTTTCGCGGGATGCACTGCAGAACCGGGCTCCTCCCGGGGAGAATTCCCAGCGTGGCACAGGCGATGTCCAGTGAGACCAGCGAAGGACTCAAGCGGGCGACGCGTGACTTCTTCCAGCGCGCTTCCTGCGGCGAAGTCTATGCCCGCGGTCCGACGCAGCTCGAACGGCTGGAGGCGCAGCGCGCCGCCCGTTACCACTACGAGCCTTACATCTTTGAATTCGCTCGCTTTCAGGAAGGACGCGGCCGGGATGTCCTCGAGGTCGGCGTCGGGATGGGCGCCGACCACCTCGAGTGGGCGAAAGCTTTGCCCCGGACTCTGACCGGCGTCGACCTGACGCCGCGCGCCATCGGCTTCACCCGGGATCGGCTGGCCCTGCAGGGTTTCACGTCCAGACTCATGGTCACGGACGCCGAGGCGTTGCCCTTTGAATCCTCCTCCTTCGACCTCGTCTATTCCTGGGGGGTTCTGCATGCAACTCCGGATACACCGCAGGCCGTCCGCGAGGTGCATCGCGTGCTCCGGCCCGGCGGGATCGCCCGCGTGATGGTCTATCACACCTACTCGATGGTCGGGTACATGCTCTGGTTGCGTTACGCCCTGCTGACTCTTCGCCCCTTCCGATCCCTGGCGGACATCTACGCCCATCACCTCGAGAATCCGGGCACCAAGGCGTACCGGGTGGAAGACGCTGCCTGGCTGTTCAAGGACTTCTCCCGCGTCCTCAGTGTGCGGACCATGCTCACGTCCAGCGATCTCCTCGAGGGAGAATGCGGACAGCAGCATCGCGGCTGGGTCCTCGCTGCCGCGAAGCGACTGTGGCCGCGCTGGTTCATCCGCAGGTTTCTGCGAGGCCACGGGCTATGGTTGATGATCGAGGCGGTCAAGTAGTCGCCTCGCGTCTCCCCACCGAGGACGGGCTCGACTGCGTGTCGGCCCGCTGCGGGCGTCAACACGAGCCTCACGGGCCGTGCCGGCTCCGTCGGCGCGGCGACGATCCCATGCTCCTGGGCCTGCCGGATTCTCCAGACACGAGACGTCATGCCTGACACCCGTGTCGTGCTGTGGAAGACGCCCCGTGCGGAGTACCCTTCCACGCCTCCCTACCACCCGAGCGAGTCCTATCCCGAATGCCCCTTCCAGGAGACCTCCCGTGAGGAGAACCTGGCCTATTCCGCGGTACGCGAGACGCTCCATCTCTCCGGCCTGGATGAGGCCCGCTGGGGAACCCCCCAATGGAACCCGCTGGGAGAGCTCGTCCGCCCGGGCCAGTTCGTCGTCCTGAAGCCGAATCTGATCAGTGAGCGACACCCGCGGGACCCCGGGGGCTGGGTTCAGATGCTGACGCACCCCGGCATCATCCGCGCCGTCGCCGATTACGTCTGGAAGGCGCTGGGACCGCTGGGAAGGGTCATCGTCGCGGACGCTCCGCAGACGGACTCCTCCTTCGACCGCATCGTGGAGCTGCTGGGGCTCGATCGGCTGCGGCACTTCTACCGGGCCAAGGGCTTGGACCTCGATCTCGTCGATCTGCGCCGGGAAGAGTGGACCAACCGCGGCGGCGTCATCGTGAGCCGGAGGGCGCGGGCCGGAGATCCGTGCGGCTACGTCGCCTATGACCTGGGCTCCTCCAGCGAGCTGGCTGGCCATGGGGGGGAGGGCCGCTACTACGGCGCCGATTACGACGCGGGCGAGGTCAACACCCATCATCGCGGCGGGCGGCACGAATACCTCATCTCGGGGTCCGTGGCGCGCTGTGATCTGTTCATCAACCTCCCGAAGCTGAAGACGCACAAGAAGGCCGGGATTACGGTGAACCTCAAGAACCTCGTCGGAGTCAACGGAGACAAGAACTGGCTGCCACACCACACCGTCGGACACCCCGGCAACGGCGGAGACCAGTTTCCGGACTACGGCTGGAAGCGCCGGCTCGAAAACCGGGTCGCCGTTCTGCTGCGTCGGGCGGCCCTCAGATTTCCGCGCTCCGGCCCCTGGCTGCTCCGCTGGGCCCGGGATTCCGGGGCAACCCTCTTCGGCGGCACCGATCGCGTGATTCGCAGCGGCAACTGGCATGGAAACGACACGATCTGGCGCATGTGCCTCGACCTCAACAAGGTCGTCCTCTATGGATCGGTGGACGGCCGTCTGCGTCCCCCCCTCCGGGAGAACCGCAAGCCGTATCTTTCCATCGTGGACGGGATCCTCGCGGGCGACGGCAACGGGCCCGTGGATGTGGATGCCTTGCCGGCGGGGGTCATCCTCATGGGGACCAACCCACTCTATGTGGACGTGGTCGCGGCCACCCTGATGGGCTTCGACCCCGAAAGGATTCCGACCCTCGCCAGGGCACGCGAGGTCAAAGGCTGGCCGCTCGGAGACGAGCCATGGACTCGCATCCTGTGCGAGAGCAATTACGCCGGATGGTCCGGCCCGCTCGACGGGTTGACGCGCTCCCCCTTCCGGTTGAGGTTCCGACCCCACTTTGGATGGACCGGACACATTGAAGCCCTCCCCTAGACTCTCGACGCCGCCCGGCGCACGCACGGTCGCCCGACCGCTCCTGTGGGCGGCATGTCCGACCCGGGTGTCGCGGCATCGGGGCGCTTCCTTCCTCCCGCGGTCGCCGGTGGTCTAGTGGGCCTCGAGTCGCTGTACGCACGTCTCCCCGTCCTCCTGCAGCATCTGGCCTGTTCGCTCGAAGGCCTGCGCGTGCGAAGGCAACGGTACGGTGGATCGTTCGATGAGATCCTGCGCCAGGCGGAAGCGCGCCTCGCCTGGAGTCGTGACCGCCTGCTGGGCTACCGGGACGCTCGACTCCGCGCCTTCCTCGAGCACTGCGGCTCGACGGTCCCCTACTACCGCCGTCTCTTCGCCGCCCGCCGCTGGAGCCCGCGGGAGACGCCCCTCGAGGAGATCCTGGGCGACCTGCCGATCCTGCTGAAGACGACCGTGCAGGCCCTCGGCGGGGAATTCGAGTCATCGGACGTACCACCCCACCGCCGCGTTCCTTCCCATACCAGCGGCACGACCGGGGGCGGCCTGCACTTCCAGACGACCCGGACGGCTCTTCAGGAGCAGTACGCCGTCTGGTGGCGCTACTGGCGGCTTCACGGGCTGCGGCGAGGGACCTTGTGCGGTTACTTCGCCGGCCGCAGCGTCGTTCCACCCGCCCAGACTCGCCCTCCGTTCTGGCGACACAATGTCCCCGGCCGGCAGATCCTCTTCAGCGGCTACCATATGGCGCCCCGCACGCTGCCGAGCTACGTCGACGAGCTGCGGCGCGCGCAGCCGCCCTGGCTGCACGGATACCCTTCGCTCCTGTCGCTGCTCGCGGCCTTCGTCCTCGACTCCGGTCGTGGCCTCGGCTACACGCCCATCTGGGTCACCTGCGGGGCGGAAAACCTGCTTCCCCACCAGGCGGCCCTGATCGCGAGGGCCTTGGGGCGGAGCCCCATCCAGCACTACGGGCTGGCCGAGGCCGTCGCCAATTTCTCCACCTGTCCTCAGAACCGCCTGCACGTCGACGAGGATTTCTCCCACGTCGAATTCGTCCCGCTGTCGGACGGTGAAGGCTTCCGCGTCGTCGGTACGAACTTCACGAACCCGGCGACACCCCTGGTCCGCTACGATGCCGGCGATACGGTTCGCCTCGATCCGGGCCACTGTGGCTGCGGCCTCGCCGGGCGACTCGTGATGAGCGTCGACGGACGACAGGAGGACTATGTCGTGCTGAAAAACGGGGCTCGTCTCGGCCGTCTCGACCACATCTTCAAGGACATGCTCGCGATCCGCGAGGCCCAGATCGTCCAGGAGATGCCCGGGGTCATAACCGTGAAGATCGTGAGACGCGCGGGATTCCGCCCCGACGACGAGGCCGCACTGAGACGGGAGTTCCAGGTGCGCCTCGGCGATCAGGCCCGCGTCCACTTCGAATATGTCCCACACCTGCAGCGCTCGCGCAGCGGCAAGCTTCGATTCGTCGTATCGACGCTGCCGGCGGGAGACCTGCACCGGACCCCCTGACGCCGAGGCGCCTCAGACGGTCCGCTCGAACCAGAGTCCCCGCGGAGAGACGTGCGTCAACGTCCAGCCCGTCTTGCGGTAAAAGGCGATGGCACGCGCATTGTCCGATCGCACCGAGAGGCCCACCCGGGCGTGGCCCGCCTCCTTCACCTGCGCGAGGAACCTGTTCTGGATCTCCAGCGCCAGGCCCGAGCCGCGCAGCGCCGGATCGATGAGGATCGACAGCAGGCGCAGGGAGCAGTGCACCGCCCCCTGAGCTCCACGCCGCGGGCCCTTCCCGCCGCCCAAGGGGGACAGGGAACGCAGGGCCAGCCAGGCCTGCGGCCAGCGGGCGTAGGCGCCCCGTCGGAATTCCGCGTTCCCCAGCATGGCACGAACGAGGCGAAACGCCACGAGCGGGGCGTTCCGCCGGTAGAAGCCTCGAAAGTGAGCCTGCACGTCGTCCGTTCCCACCACGAGCCCCGCCAGCGCATCCGTCTCAAGGAGGCGGCCGACGACGCCAAAATCGGAAGGATGCAGGCAGAATTCCCGGTAGAAGGCCCGCACGACGCCTCGTCCCAGCTGTGACAGGAAGTAGCCGGGCAGAGCGCGCAGATGCAGATCGGCCAGCCCATCCGCGTGATCCAGGCGCAGTGGCTCGAACCGGAATCGTTCCGTCACGGGGTCCCTCAGGGCCCGCCCCGGGAGGGCCGGGGATGATTCCCGGGGGCCCGAAACACTTGCACACCGTCCTGCGTGATGCGAACGACCAGAGACGATGAATCCGCTGACGGCGCGGCGAGCTCGACCGTCTGCGTGGCCGAGGGGTGCTCGCAGATCCAGATCGTCCCTTCGGACCCCGGTCTCTGGCGGACCGTCGCTTCGTCGCCCAGGGAGATGGCCGTGACGATCCGACGCGGGAGAGGGCCCTGCACCGTCAGCGAGACGGCCGGTGCGGGGCTCTTGTGTCCATAGCGACTCGACTGCCAGCCCATCGGTCGCGGCTCCGTGCGTCCCCGTGATGCCACCCACCTCGCGGAATCCCCCGTTGCGAACAGCTGAACCGTGGCCGCACCCGCCGGTGTCTGCAGCACGACCGAGCGGTCACCCACCGTGTAGGGGACGTTCATCAGCTGCCAGTGGATGCTCACCCGCTCCCGGCCTCTCCCTCGAATATCGTCGATGACGAACCAGTGGTGCTCCCCGATGCGGAGGAGGGCCCGACGATGCGTCGCGTGGCTGGCGAGTCGTCGATATCCGTCATGCTCGCCTTCAAAATAGTCGACTCCGGCTGTTTCGTCGGTCTCGAACCACAGGGGTCGACCCCTCGAGAGATGGATCCATGTGAACCGGCGCACACGCACCATCTGATCCTGCCCGTCCAGACCGACCGTGTTGTGAGCGCGGGTCGAGACGAACCAGCCGTCCCAGGGGGGAGCGACATGATAGCCGTACGACCCCGAATCGCGAAGCAGGTTCTGCCCTTTCCACCACAGATCGACGTGTAATTGATCCGATTGGCTGGGCCTGGTGCGGAAGGCGTGACAGCGGATCATGGCCCAGGTGTCCCGCCCGCGCAGCGTGAAGTAGCCCCCCTGCTCGAAACGGAGCCCGCTCCGCCGCGGTGGATTGGCGACGCCGCCCGTCGGCGCCCCGAAAAGCCATCGCGCGTCCTCGTCCCAGGGGCCCGGCGGGTAGACCGTCCGGCGCGAGAGTCCGAAGTACATGGAGGCCACCGCGGGCCGGTAGTCCTCGTACTCACACGCATTCAGAGGCAGAAGAAGCGACCCGTCGTTGGCGCCGTAGTTGGGCACCCGGCCGTTCGAGGGGTCCTGCATCTGGTACAGGAAATGCGTGGCGGCTTCCAGTCGGCCGAGTGTCAGCGTGGACAGGCGATCACCGTTCAGCCCCGCCAGACCCATCACCCAGAGATAGTCCTGCAGCATGAGGCGGTGATAGGTCATGGAATGCTGGACATAACTGCCATCCGGCGCGTTGAATCTCATCGCTTCGTCGTCGAGAATGCGGAGGCCCGTTCGTCGCCAGCGGGTCGCACCGCGCATCTCTGGAAAGAGCAGTCCCAGCGTGTAGAGTCCGGCGGCTTCCGTCACCGCATGATTCCCCATTTGCGTGCGGGCGAAACGCACGTTCGCGGCGACGCGTTCACCGTTCCGGGCGAGCATCTCCAGGGCCGAGGCCACGTGCCGCTCCCGGGTCGGAGGCGCGGCGAGAAACGTGAAGAAGCCCAGGCACGTGGCCATGATCCTGATGGCGCACTCCTGTCCGCACTGCCAGTTGGGACCCATGTTGGGGGGGTTGGCCTCCATCCACGACTCCAGAAGCCTCCAGAACGTCTCCGCGTGCCGTCCGTCCCCGGTCGCGGCATAGGCCCGCACCAACGGGAAGACCCAGGCGAACCGCGAGGCCTCCCACAGGGCGCGGATGTCTCCCTGCTCCGCTTCGAACTCATCACGATCACACCAATGACGCAGGACATCCGCCCGCCGCCCCGAGATGGGGTCGATGAGCCAGTCGATGGGCCGGTCGGGGTCCGGCACGGAGGCCTGCAGGTGTGTCAGTCGCCCCGCGATCACGTCGTTCGCCCTGGCGCAGGCATCCTTCTCCCAGGACGGCTCGAGGCGGGGAAGCCGACCGATCTCGAAGAAGAAGCGGCGGCCGCTCATCCGACGATGATGGACATGCTGCGTGGGATCGGTCGGGACGGGGCCCGAGAGGACATCACCCAGGGGGCGGGCGCCCCAGGGCGCGGTGGAGAAACGATGCTTGAGCCAGCCGGACCGTCGTGCGGCCGCGTAGGCGGCGCGGTAGAGCACATGGGCCGTGCCGTACTGCCTCCACAGTTCGTAGCCGATGCGCATGCGACCTGCGGGCGGTGCCTCGCCCTGACGTCGGTCGCGCGGGTCGTCAGCCGGCACGCCGCCGTCCCTCCCTCCGCAGGAGCTCCGTCACGAGACGGTCCAGTTCCGCCGCGATCGCCTGCCGATCGTAGCGTTGCTCCGCGATTCTCCGCCCGTTCTCCCCCAGGCGGCGCCGGATCTCGGGGTGCTCGGCCAGGTCCACGATCGCCGCCGCCAGTGCCCTCGCATCGCCGGGGGGGACCGCCCGCCCCACCTGATGACTCTCCACCAGGTCCCTCGCCTCCCCGTCCGAGACCACGATCACCGGCACCGCCGACGCCATCGCTTCGTAGAGTTTGCTCGGGATCGTCGCCTGCGGCACCCCCCGCCGCAGCGGAGCCAGGGCCACATCCATTGACGCCACCACGGCCGGCATCCGCGAGCGCTCGAGAGGCGCGTGGAAGGAGATGTTCGGAAGCTTCATCGCTCGCGCCTGGGCCAGGAGTTCCTCCTTGACGACACCATCGCCGATCATGACGAACAGAATATCCCGGCGTTCCCGCAGGAGGTCCGCCGCGGCCAGGACGACCTCCAATCCCTGGGCGAATCCATGCAGCCCGGAGTAGAGAACACCCATGCGATCGTCCACTCCCAGTCGGCGACGCACCTCGGCATCGCGATGTCGAGGCGAGAACATCTCCGTATCGACACCGCCGCGGATCACCTCGACGTTCGCCGAGGGAAAACGGGAACGAATATTCATGGCCTGGCCGGGCGTCTGGGTGATCACGGCGAGCGCCCGCTCGTAGAAGGATCGTTCCATCCACCGCGCCACCCGGATCGCCAACGGCTGCACGAGCATCCCGGTGTCGATGGCCACGTCCGGCCACAGGTCCGCCACGACCGCCACGTACGGGACCCGCAGCAAGCCCTTCAACCATCGCGCGGTCATGGCCAGGAAGAGAGGCGGGGAGCCCACCAGCAGCACGTCCGCCTTTCGCCGGAGCATCAAGGGACCGAGCAGGGCGCTCGAGACCGCGAACGATATCTGACTGAGACTCCGGCGGATCATGCCAAGGCTGAGCGTCGGGTAGATCCAGGTGCGCAGGACGTGGATACCCTCCCGGCTCTCACGCAGCGCGACCCGCCCCCTGTATCCGGGGAAGATCCTCCCATGGGGATAGTTGGGCATGGCCGTGAGGATGGTGATCTCGTGGCCGAGACGCTGCAGCCCGCGCATCAGCTCCGGAATGCGCGCCTGCGGCGCTCCCATTTCCGGCGGGTAATATTGCGTCACATAAACGATGTGCATCGTCTCACGAGCGGTCTAGGCCGATGACGGGACGCCGTGAACCGTGCGGGTGCCGGGAGGTGCAGCGGTGGACGCGCGTGCGGTGTGGGAATGACGGCGACCTTCTCCGATGATCGTACCGGGACCCCGGGCTGATTCCCGCCTCCGGCCGACGACACCACTCGCTCAAGGGCCCGCCACGGGTCATCTTGACACAGAAGGATGGCGTCCGGAAAGACTGCACCGCGCCGGGCGTCCGGACCGTCCTCCGCTTCCCGCTTTGAAGCGCCAACCCGCGCTATGATATAAGCACGCCTGATCGACATGGAGCGGGACATGAGCGTCGACCGGGGATCCGCAGGCGGTTCGGTGTTCGTCGCGGGCGCCGCGCGCACACCCATGGGCAAGTTCGGAGGGGCGCTCGCCTCGCTGACCGCGCCCGAGCTGGGCGCGATCGCCGCGCGTGCGACCATCGAGCGTGCCGGCGTGAAACCCTCGGATATCGAGGAGACCGTGATGGGCAACGCCCGGCCCGCGGGCGTGGGTCCCAATCCCGCGCGCCAGATCGCCCACCGCGCCGGGGTACCCGTGACCTCACCGGCGTACACGATCAACATGGCCTGCGGTTCAAGCCTGCGCGCCATGATCACGGCATACGAGAGCATCGTCACCGGCACGCGGGAGGTGATCCTGGTGGGTGGGGCCGAATCGATGAGCCGCGTCCCCTATCTGCTCGAGGACGTGCGCTTCGGCCACCGTTTGGGGCATCAGCAGGTCACCGACGCCATGTACAGGGACGGCTTCCTGTGTCCCCTGTGTGACCAGGTGATGGGGTTGACCGCCGAGACCCTGGCGGAGCGCTACGGGATCAGCCGCCTCGAACAGGACGTCTATGCCGCGGAGTCCCAGCAGCGGTGCGAGCGGGCGCGAAAGGCCGGTCTCTTCAAGGACGAGATCACCCCGGTCGTCCTCGAGGGTCCCAAGGGAGCCACACTCGTTTCGGCGGACGAGCATCCCCGGGACGGCGTCACTCCCGAGTCGCTCGCCAAGCTGCCGCCGGTGTTCAAGAAGAACGGCACCGTCCACGCGGGGTCCTCCTCGGGTCTGGTCGACGCCGCGGCGGCCATGCTGCTCCTGTCGGAGCGGGCGATGCGTCGGCTTCACGTCCGCCCGCTCGCGAGGATCGTCGGATATGCCGTGGCCGCCATCGAGCCGGAGATCATGGGGATCGCGCCGGTCCCGGCCATCCGCGAGCTCATGGGTCGACTGTCCCTCGACCTGGGCTCCATCGACCTGGTGGAGCTCAACGAGGCTTTCGCCTCGCAGGTTCTGGCCTGCCACCGTGAGCTCAAGTTCGACCTCGACCGCCTCAACGTCAACGGCGGCGCCATCGCCTTGGGGCATCCGATCGGGGCGACCGGCGCGCGCATCACGACGACGCTTCTGTACGAGATGAGACGACGCAAGGCCCGCACGGGCCTCTCCACCCTCTGCATCAGCGGCGGTCAGGGCATCGCCCTTCTCCTCGAAGCGGTCGAGGGCTAAGTCCGCCATGCCGCGACCCTATACGCCGCTCGATTTCTACAGGGTCGACGATCTCCTCTCGGAAGAGGAGCGCCTGGTCAGGGACACCGTCCGATCGTTCGTGACGGAGCGGGTGCTTCCCATCATCGAGGGGCACTTTCGGGACGGCACATTCCCCGCGCACCTCATCCCGGAGATGGCGCGCATCGGTCTCTTGGGAGCCAACCTCGAAGGCTACGGTTGTGCAGGGCTCAACAACGTCGCCTACGGACTGATCATGCAGGAACTCGAGCGAGGCGACAGCGGTCTGAGGTCCTTCGCATCGGTCCAGGGGGCGCTCTGCATGTATCCCATCCACGCCTTCGGCTCTCCCGAGCAGCGTGAGCGGTGGCTGCCCGCGCTGGGCAGCGGCCGGGCGATCGGTTGCTTCGGGCTCACCGAGCCCGACGCGGGCAGCGACCCCGCCAGCCTGCGCACCCATGCGGTCCTCAAGGGCGGGAGCTATGTTCTCAACGGCAGCAAGGCCTGGATCACCAACGGGTCGATCGCGGACGTGGCGGTCGTGTGGGCCAAGGAGAACGACGGTCCCATCCGCGGCTTCCTGGTGGAGCGAGGCACTCCCGGGTTCTCAACGCAGGACCATGTCGGCAAGTTCTCCCTGCGAGCCTCGGTCACGTCGGAGCTGATCTTCCAGGACTGCCGCATCCCCGCCGCCAACCTCCTGCCCGGAACGTCGGGGCTCAAGGCGGCGCTGATGTGCCTCAATCAGGCGCGTTATGGGATCGCCTGGGGCGGCATCGGCTGCGCGCAGGCCGTCTTCGATGAGGCTCTCAGCTACGCCCGCAGCCGCAACGTGTTCGGAAAGCCGATCGCCGCCTTCCAGCTTCAGCAGGAGAAGCTCGTGTTCATGGCCAGCGAGATCACCAAGGCGCAGCTCCTGGCGCTGCGACTGGGCCGGCTCAAAGACGAAGGGCGTTCGACTCCGGCCCAGATTTCGATGGGGAAGCGAAACAACATCTGGGTGGCGCGGGAGTGTGCGCGGCTGGCACGCGAGATCCTGGGCGCCAACGGCATCATGGATGAGTACCAGTCGGGACGCCACCTCTGCAACATCGAGGCCGTCTACACCTACGAAGGAACCCACGACATTCACACCCTGATCATCGGTGAGGCCCTCACCGGACATCCCGCCTACTGTTGATCTCCCCCGGCGGCGACGGTTGATGAACTGGCAGGCGAGTCGTCTCCGACCCGAGGAAGCCCACCCCGGGTCCACCGCGCCGGCGCGACAGGCGGGCCTGTCGCGCTGGGGAGACAACCCCGGCCAGCGATTTCTCCTCGACAGCAAATGGGATGTGATCCTGGCGAAGCTCTCCGCATGGTGGATCGCTCCTGCGGGCTCACGCATTCTCGACATGGGCTGCGGCGACGGAAAGGAGATCCGTCGCTTCGAGGCGCTGGGGTGCGCCTCACGCTCCTTGGTGGGCCTCGACATCGAGCTGCACCGCGTTCGTGATGCAAAGCGGGCCCACCCCGGCACCCCCTTGCTGGTCGGTGACGCCGGACGGCTTCCCTTTGCGGCGAATTCCTTCGATCTCGTCTATCAGAGCGTGATGATCTCCTCCAATCTGGAGTTGGCGTCCCGCCGTGCGATCGCCCTGGAGATGGTCCGCGTCGTGCGGCCAGGAGGGATTCTCCTCTGGTACGACATGAGGCTTCGCAACCCGCTCAACCCCCTGACCCACCCCATCCGCAGATCCGAACTGATCGATTGGTTCAGGGGCCTGCCCGGCGAGATCCTTCCCATCACGCTTTTGCCCCCCGTGGCACGCATCCTCGCCCCACGCTCGCTCGCGCTGTGTCGCCTGCTCGAGAGGCTGCCCATCCTCAGATCGCATCTGCTCGCCATCTTCCGCAAGCCGGCGGACCAGCATCCGTCACGCGCGTCGCCCGCCCTCGCTCCATGAGGCGCGGGGCAGAGCCCCCCCCTCGAAGGCGTTTCCTCAACCGCGAGGCGTCGCCGCGTTGCGGCGACCCATGCGAGGTCTCTATATTGGCATCCGTGATGGTCGCCCGGCGCGAGGCACCGTCAAGGATTTGACGGGTGGCGGAACCGGAACGTACGCGATCCGCTCTCGCCGGAGACGGGAGTTGACGTGGTCCGATCGCCGCGGTCCCTCCCGAGACGGGAGATGGCCCCTTGACGTCGTCCACCGGTCTCACCGGCAACCTGAAGACCATGTCCCTCCCCGATCTCCTGCAGTGGTCCGGGGCCGGGCACAAGACGGGGACCCTCTGCCTCAAGAACGATTCCCTCGAAAAGATGATCTACTTCCAGGACGGCGCCATCATCGGGTCGTCCAGCAACGACCCCCGGGATTACCTCGGACAGTTCATCCTGAGCGAAGGGCTGATCACCGAGCAGCAGCTGAAGGACGCGTTCGACCTGCAGGCCCAGACCAAGGTGATGTTGGGCCGGATCATGGTCAAGAAAGGGCTGTTGTCGGAGGCCAAGGTGGTCGAGATCCTTCGATTCAAGGCGGAGGAGACCATCTACTCCCTCTTTCTCTGGACCGATGCCGAGTTCGAGTTCAAGGAGGGGGAGCTCCCGCCGGGCGACCAGGTCCTGATCTCCGTCAAGGTCGAGGACATCCTGATCGAGGGGCTGCGCCGTTACGACATCTCGAGGAAGATCCGCCAGCTGCTGCCACACAACCGCGTCGTCCTGCACCGAACGACTCACCCGCCTCCCCCCGAGATCACCTCCAAGGCGTTCCCCAAGCGGCTCTACGATCTGGTGGACGGGCAACGCACGCTGGCCGACGTCATTTTGGAAGCCCACGCCTCCGAGTTCAACGTCTGCCAGATCCTCTACGTGATGGTGCAGCGGGGATTCGTCGCGGTCGTCCAGGGCTCCCCGCACCGACAGCCACGAGCCTCGAGGCCTCCCGCGGATTCACAGGAATCGCTGATGTCCGCCGCCAAGGAGCTGCTGAAGGCCGCCGACGCCGAAGGAGCCCTGATGATCCTGGAAAAGGCTCGCAGCGCCGGCGAGAAGAACCCCGAGCTCAACGCATTGATTCAGGTCGCCGAGGAGCATTTCATCGAGCGCTCGTATCGCCACTACCTGCCGGCCCGGAAGATCCCCGTTCTGAAGCGGCCGCTCGAGACCCTGGTGAATGAGCAACTCAGCCCGGAGGAAGTCTTCCTGGTCAGCCGCGTGAACGGCTCCTGGGATCTCAAATCGATCATCAGCATCTCGCCGCTGCGGGAAGTCGACGCCCTGCGCGCTCTCAAGAAGCTGCGAGAGCGAGGCATCATCGACCTGGTCGAAGGCGAAGCCAAGACCGCCTGAGCGATCGAGCACCGTATGGCGGACCCACCGTCATCGGAAGGGCGGGCAGCGCTCGCGCCAGCGGGCCTCTTCGCCGGCTAGGTTCTCACCATCCGAAGGGTGAAGTGGCTCGTCAGGAGGAACGCTGCGACGGGATTCGCCAGCAGCACCCGGCCTGGGCCCCGGAGGCTGTTGAAGCTCGACCATCGAATCCGCGCTCGACCGAACCCGGCCCCGGAGATGAGACGCGCCCAGAACCCGGGGGCCTGGTGCTTCTGCCATTCGATCGTCGGCATGAACGGATTCCTCAAGCCGAGCAGCCCGAACGCGTTGTAGCGGGAGCAGTCGCTGATGACGAGAACACCGCCCGGGCGGCTGAGACGATGCATCTTCTCGAACAGGCGCTGATAGATCGATCGCGCCGATGCATCGTGCCGCAGGTCGGCACAGGCACGCTCCTCCAGGTGGTTGATCGAATTGTTGAGCACGAGAAGATCGAAGCATGATCCCTTTGGTTCGTAGTCCTGGAAGGTGCGCGTCTCCAGCCGCACGTTCGGCAGCCGCAGGCGCTCGGATAGCCGCTTGAACCTCTCGGTCACGTCCGTCGTGGCACCGGCCCCCTCCGGCTCCAGACACACGACCTCCCGGGCACCGTGGACGGCGACGTAGAAGCTGAGCGTGCCGGCGCCCCCCCCGATCTCGAGGACCCGCTTGCCCGTCAGATCGATCCCGCCAAGCAGACGATCGAAGCCATAGCAGAGATTACCGGGTCGCGGATGCACTCCCTCGTCCCGGACCACCATCGCGTAGGCCCGCACCTCGGCATCCCGCTCGTGAGCCCTCGATCCGTTCATCGATACGTGCGATCTCTCCCGACCGTCAAGCCTGCAACACCCG
>OBLQ010000130.1_pt1 | contig 25540 bp, 18 predicted proteins | sample 1519881 | NCBI WGS metagenome assembly OBLQ01 (sample SAMN01911456, study PRJEB22533) | soil metagenome | biome: Soil | place: Malaysia | collected 2012-04-30 | depth DG_metagenome m | reverse complement strand
TTTCGATTCCTTTCAGCCGGTCCGGTCTGCTCTCCGGTGGCGCGAAGCAGCGAAAACACGCCGAGCGGGACCGACGCCAGCTTCTCCTCCGGTTGCACGAGGGCAGCCAAAGGTTCCGAGCAGCGTGGAATCGTAAGTTGCTTATCTGCTAGATATTGGCGGGCGCCCCTGGGCGCTCCGGCAGCGGTCTCGTCTCAGGATGACACATGTGCGTCTCAGGCTTGTACCTGAAGCACGCTCAGCAATTGTGGATCGAGTGGATTTGCCGGGTGTCTCGAACCGAGCTAGGAGACGCTTTCCACAGGTTGTTTGTGTGCGGAGCGCAAGGGGATGTTATAGCGTTTGAGTCTTCTATACAGCGTAGCGCGGCTGATTCCCAGCATTTTGCCCGCGACCGTCTTGTCTCCGCCGGCCTGCTCGAAAACACGCAGGATGGTCATGCGCTCAAGGTCAGCCAGGGCCGTGGTGGAAAGCTCCGCAGCGTCTTCACGGGTCAAAATGGAATCCTGGGCCCCGCTAATCACCGACGGGAGATCATCGAGGTCGATCGTTCGATGATCACCCAGCGCCACGGCGCGGGCGATGCAGTTCTCCAGCTCCCGCACGTTCCCCGGCCAGTCATACTGTAGAAAGCTTCTGATTACTTCCGGGGAGACCTGGATGTTTTCACCGGGCGCGTAGCGGTCCAGGAAGCAGTGCACCAGAGGTGGGATGTCGGAGCGGCGCTCGCGCAGGCTCGGGAGATGGACGGTGACCACGTTCAGCCGAAAATAAAGGTCTTTGCGGAAAGTGCCAGCCCGGTATGCTGCTTCGAGATCTCGGTTGGTTGCCGCGATCACCCTCACGTCCACCGGAGTTTTTTCGTTGCTGCCTATCGGACGAATTTCTTTCTCTTGCAGCACGCGCAGAAGCTTGGCCTGCAACTCAAGCGGCAACTCGCCGATTTCGTCCAGGAAAATCGAACCGCCGTTTGCCGCGTGAAAGAGCCCCGCCTTCGCTTTTAGTGCGCCGGTGAACGCACCCTTTTCGTGCCCAAAAAGCTCGCTTTCCATCAGCGTGGGGACCAGCGCCCCGCAATCCACCGCAACAAATGGCATCTGCGCCAGAGAGCCGCGAAAATGAATCGCCCGTGCGACAAGCTCTTTTCCCGTGCCGCTTTCTCCCGTAATCAGAACGGGCGTGCGCGTGTCCTTGAGTCGCGAAACCATCCGTAGCACGTCCTGGATTTTCTCTGAGGCGCCGATGATTCCATCTAGCTGTGTTTCCGCATTCACGCGCTCCCGCAGAAACTGGTTTTCGGCTACCAGGCGGACCTTTTCAGCCATGCGTTGCAAGAGCTGGCGAAACCTCTCGACACGGAAAGGCTTTTCGATGTAATCGTAGGCGCCCTCTCGCATGGCCTCCACGGCCGATTCGATCGAGCCATGCCCGGTCATGATCGCAATTTCGGTGCGTGGCAGAAGTTCCTTGATCTTCCGCAACAGTTCGGTGCCGGAAAGGCTCGGCAGCTTTAAGTCGGTGACTACGACGTCGGGCGGCGCGATTTCGAGCGATGCGAGGGCGGCTTCCGCTGTCTCCGCTTCGGTGCAGACGAAATTTAGTCCGTGGCCGACCGTGACGCAAAGTCGGCGGATGCTCTGTTCGTCGTCCACAATCAGGAAGCGCAGCCGGGATTCATTCTTCATGGTTTCCCTATCGTTTTCTCGACCGCGGCCATGAACTGATGAACGCGGAACGGTTTTTCGATGCATGGCGTTCCCGCCTGCGCAAGTAGAGCGAGGGTTTCTTCGCTGGCAGTGTCGCCGGTGATGAAAATGATCCGAGTGGCCATCTCCGGTCGGTGACGCCGAATCCAGTCGTGTACGTCTGCGCCGTTGATGCCACCCGGCGTGCGAATATCAGAGACCACGCCATGGAATCGGCCCGCTGCCAGCAATTGCAAGCCGCGCGCCGCCGATTGGGAGGGCACTACAGCGTATCCGCCGCGCTCGAGCGCCGTGCGCAGAAAAGCGGCGACGGCGGGCTCGTCCTCGATCAGAAGAATTCTCGGCCGCTCCTGCGCTACCGTGTCCCGGGCTGACGTCATAATGCGGACTCCGCGGCCATCAGTTCGGCCACCTGCGGCGCGGCGGGCAATCGCACGAAAAACGTGCAGCCCACTCCGTCCGGGTTATTTTGCACGACGATCTCGCCACGATGCGCGCGCACGATGCCATAGCAGATGCTCAGCCCGAGACCTGTGCCCTTGCCGACTTCCTTGGTGGTGTAGAACGGATCGAAGATCCGCTCGGGATGCGATATGCCCGGGCCGTTGTCGCGGAACGAAATCTCCACGAGGGTGTCGCGATGCGATGTGGCGATCTCGATTTTGCCGGGGCGTCGGACGTCCTGGATGGCATCGTAGGCGTTGTTCAAGATGTTGAGAAATACCTGCTGGAGCTGATGCGAATCCCCGATTGTGAGAGGCAGGTCGTCATCGTAGTGCTCGGCGATGTCGATGCCATGGTTCACGAAATCGTACGCGCGCAGCTTCAGCGTCTGCTGCAAAATGGAGTTTAGCCGCACGGGTTCCCGCTGCGCCGGCATCTGCCGCGCGAAGCTCAGCAGGTTCTGAACGATCCGGCGAGTCCGCTGGGCTTCCTGAAGGATCACGCGCAATTCTGTCTTTGCATCCTCCGGAATCTCCGGATTTTCCAGCAGGAGATCCGTGAAGCCCACAATCGCGGCCAGTGGATTATTGACTTCGTGAGCCACGCCGGAAACGAGCTGCCCGAGAGCTGCCATTTTCTCGGTGCGCATGAGCGTAGCGTGCAAACCAGCCGCATCGGTGACGTCCGTCATCACCGCCACGACGCTGTTGATTTCGCCCTGCTCGTCGCGCATGGGGCTCAAGCTAATCGAGAATTGTCCCGCTGTCCCATTCCGTCGCAAGACCGGGATCTCCAGGTTGTCGATGGCGATTCCCTGAAGGGTACGGTCGAGAGCCGCCGCGAGGATGGGACGCCGTGCTGGAGCCAACAACTCGATCAACGGATGGCCCAGAAGATCTTGTTCCTGGTAACCCGATTCGTAGCAGCGACGATTGGCGTAGCTGATGAGACCTGCCGTATCGAGCACGAGAATCATGCTCTGCGTGTTATCCAAAATGTTCCGGTTGAAATCGCGTTCGCGGCGATAGCGGCGTTCCGCCTCGCGCCGATCTGTGATGTCTTTGAGGACATGTACCGTGCGTGCGTCCTCTTCTTCTTCAGCGGCATGAAGGCGCGAGCTGGAGATGAGATAGGTACGGCCGCCTGCCAAATAAGTGAACTCCTCTCGCGCCGCACTTCGGTTGCGGCAGAAGGGACAGAGACCCGGCTCAGCGGGGAAGCCCAGCAGCTCCATTTTGCCAATGTCGCTTCCCACAGCCTCGATGGGACGCACCCCTAGGAGGTCGGCGAGCGCCCGGTTGAGGCGCAGGACGCGTGCATTCCGGTCGTGCACGACGATGAGATCGGAGATGGCGTCGAAATCCTCGACCCATTGCTTGCGCGAGCGCTCGATTCGCGCAAACAGCCGAACATTTTCGAGCGCCACCGACACATGACCCGCTAGGGCTTCTAGCAGCTGCTGCTCGGCAACGGAAAGATTGCGTCCTAGGTCTACCAGGCACAACACGCCGAGGAGGGCGCCGTCAGTTCCCGTGAGTCGAACCAGAACGAGTTCCCGCCATCCCAGAGCCTCTGCCAGATCGCGGCCCAACAGGGACGAGGCCGTCCCGGAGCGCAAAACAGCGCCACCCGGCACAGTTGCTTGTTCGGCCAGAACCTCTGCTAACCGTTGTTGCGCTGCTTTTTCCCATCGATGTGCGGGCCCGCTGAGCGCGGCGATTTCCCATTCGCAACCGCGGCAAAGGGAGAGGGCAACCGCGCGAGCCCCGAGCATTTCCGCCACACGACCGGTCAGCGTCCGTCCAAACTCGGCCGCGCCAAGCGACGGATCAAGCTCAAGTGTTGTGGCGGAGAACTGGGCCAACAGGCTCTCGAAGGAGCCATCGAGATGGGTGCGGACTGCCTGGATTCGCCTCAGTGCACGCATGGAGGATTGGGGGCTTGCGCGCGCTTCGCCTATACAAGCAAACACGTTACGGCCTCATCTCAAATTGAGTCAAGAAATGCGCGGGCCGGGGTTGTTGTAACGGACAATCGCAGTCTTGTCGCAGGTTGAGACTTGTAGGCCCGCGCTAACGGGTGTTTGAGACAGAGCAGTCAGCGAGTGCCGACCTTGGAACGAGTCCATTGGTTTAGTAACCCTCTTGATTTCAATCGATTAGAGCGCACGTTGTCCAGTTTTCGCTTCCCGGACAGAACAGCCTGCGCATGGCATCGCCCTTGCACTTTCGGCGGCTGGAATTTTCTCTAGGTGGAGGCTCTGAAGAAATGAAACTCAGGATTTCACTAGCGGGTCTGGCGATCGCGCTGCTTTTGGGGGGAACAGCCATTCTGCCGTCGAAAACGTCCGCGCAAGACTCTTCGGTCGAGACCGGTAAGCGCAAAGTCCGAACGAGAGTCGTGCCCGAATATCCGCAGCTGGCCCGGCAGATGAATGTCACCGGAAAGGTGAAGATTCAGGCCACGATAGCGGCCGACGGTCACGTGCTGGGCACCAAAGTTGTCGGAGGCAGCCCCCTGCTGGTCAACGCGGCCCTCGAAGCACTCAAGAAATGGCATTACGAGCCGGGCCCAAAACAGACCACGGAACTGGTGGAGTTCGAATTCAGTGGGCAACAGTAGCGCCCTGCTGCAGCGCACAGGGCCTTTGACGGGCGGGGAGCGGAGGCTTTTGACATGACGATTGGAAAGAAGCTCTATTGGGGATTCGGCTCTATCTTGGCACTTATCCTGTTCGGGTTCGTTATCAACCTCTTCAGCGTGACCCGCCAGTACAGCGCGCGCGACGCGGTGAAAAACACGCTGAACGATGTGCAGGCGATCCAGAGCATCCAGTACCAGGTGAGCGAAAATCGCCTCAACCTAGCCAACTATCTACTCAGCGGAGACCTGCGCGACGAAGACAAGACCAACAAGGGGATCGCCGAGCTCGACAAACTGCTGAAAGACAGCGAGTCAAAGGTGAAGGACGTGGGCCTTCGCTCCGCGCTGGCGGAGGTCGAGGAGAACGAGCGCGGATGGGCCGACAGCTTCGCAAAACAATTGATCGCCAAGCGGCATCAGGTGGATTCCGGTGACGCCACTGTCTCCGATCTGCAGATCTTCTATTTGCAACACGACCCCGCTTCGTGGAACAAGAAGTCCGCTTCCATTCTTGAACAGGCCAGCCAGTCCGTGCGCAAAGCCCAGGAGGATTCCGATGCGTCTTCCGCTGCCGCTACGATGGTCAGCGCCATCCTTACAACGGCGGGCACTTTCCTGGCTATTCTGCTAGGAGGCTTCATTGCCTTCTACACGGCAAAATCGATCAAAGAACCTCTGCATCACCTGATAGAGGTGGCGCGCCGCATCGGGGAGTCGGGTCATCTCGACCAGACCATCGATATTCATCGTGACGATGAAGTTGGCGTCCTGGCTGACAATTTCAACAAGATGATCGTGCACCTCAAGGAGATGGCTTCCGTGTCGGCCGCGATCGCTGAGGGTCAACTGTTTGTTGCCGTACAGCCTCGCTCCCAGCAGGACACGATGGCCAAAGCGTTCGCGCAAATGACTCAGGGCCTCCGTGAGATGGTCCGTCAAGTGCGCGACAGCGCCTCTCAAGTAGCAAGCGGCGCCGGACAGATGGCCAGCGCGTCCGACGAATCCGCTAAGGTCAGCGTACAAGCGGCCTCGGCCATTGATGAGGTCACGAGCACCATGCACGAGATGAGCATCAACGTGCAAAACGTTGTGAAAAACACCCAAGTGCAAGCCTCCAGCGTCGCCGAGACATCGGCCTCGATCGATGAAATGGTGACTTCGATCCAGCGCGTGGCCGATACGGCCAAGCTGCTTGTGGAGATTTCGCACCGCTCCCGGGAAGAGGCCCAAACCGGTATGGTAACGATGGACAAGGCCACCGAAGGACTCAACCGCACGAGCCAATCCATCCAGTCTTCCGCCGAAATCATCGACGCTTTGGGACGTCGCGCCGATAGCATCGGAAAAATCATCGAAGTGATCGACGATCTCGCCGAGCAAACCAACCTGCTGGCCCTCAATGCCGCGATTGAAGCGGCGCGCGCTGGCGAACACGGCCTAGGGTTCGCCGTGGTTGCCGAAGAGGTTCGGAAGCTCGCCGAAAAGTCCACGCAATCCACCAAGGAGATTTCCGAACTCATTCAGGGGATTCAGAAGGAAGCCCGCGAAGCCGTCGAGAACATGGAGAAAAGCACGTCCATGGTGCAGGAAGGCCTGCAACTAAACAAAGACCTCAGTCTGGCGCTCGACAAGATTTCGGACGTGGTTTCGGAGGTGTACAAATTCTCCCAGGAAATCGGCGCCGCCACGATGGAGCAATCGAACGGTTCGGCGCAGATCGGCAAGGCCACCAACCGCCTCACCGAGATCACGCAGGAAATCACTTCCTCGGTCGAAGAACAGGCCTCCGGAGCGCAAGCCGTCGTGCGCGCGATGGAACGCATGCGCGAGCTGGTGCAGCAGTCCACTTCGAGCTCGACCGAACTCGCTGCCGCTGCCGAGCAGATGTCGAAGCTTTCTCGAGCGCTGCTGGATTCCATGGACCGCTTCGCCCTCGAAAAGGCTTACCGAGAGGGCCCTCGTACCGCCGCGCACCGGCCCGCCCTCATTCCGGAGCGTCACGCACATGCGGAATACGCGGAGGTTGTGCGTTCCTGACGATCTAGGCGGCCACCATGAACAAGGAACTTCAAGTCGTCGGTTTTCGGATCGGGCGCGAGACGTTTGGCCTGCCCATCGCGATGGTTCGCGAGATTGTCCGCGTTCCGGAAATCACTTCGGTTCCGAATGCCCCCGATTACATCGAGGGGGTCATCAATTTGCGCGGGCGGATCATTCCCATCGTAGATTTACGGAAACGATTCGGACAGAGATCATCCGAGCCGAACAAGAAGAACCGCATTATCGTTGTGGAACTTGGGGCGCGCGCCTTCGGTCTGATTGTGAATTCCGCATCGGAAGTGCTGCGTCTTTCTCCTTCGGAAATCGAAGAGCCACGCAACGTCTTTCAGGAAGGCGAACTCGACTACGTCACGGGCGTAGGCAAGCTGAATGGGCGGCTGGTGATTCTGCTCGATGTGAACCGGATCCTCGAGCGTGGGGAACTCCGCAACATCGAAGAGGTGGCCGGTTCTGCTTCCGCCGTTCCCGCCGGCAAGATGACGCGCAGCCTTTAGACGTAGCACCAGAGCACGACAGAGGGGCGAATGTCCACACTCACGACGCAGGTGCCGCTCACCGAGCCCGAGTTGAAGCTTCTACAAACGCTGGTCTATCAGGAATGCGGCATGTATTTCGACGAGCGCCGCACGCACTTCTTGCGCGACCGTCTCCAGCGGCGCCTGAAGGCCTGCCAGATGGACTCGTTTTACAGCTACTACCGCCTGCTCACCAGCCGCGAGGGCAAGCAGGAATTGGCCGCGCTCCTGGAAAATCTTACCGTCAATGAGACCAGTTTCTTCCGCATCCGGCCGCAGCTGGATCTGTTTCAAAAGGTCGTGCTCGAGGAACTCCTGAGGCGCAAGCAGGAGCGGCGCGATTGGTCGCTGCGCATCTGGAGCGCCGGCTGCTCGACGGGACAGGAACCGTACACGCTGGCGATCCTCGTCTGCGACGCGCTCGCCTACTACTACCTTCGCAATCCGTTGCCTTTTGACGTGCCGACGCCCAAGCCGCTGATCCCGCCGCCCTGGAAGGTGGAAATTCTCGCTTCCGACATCAATTACTCGGCTTTGCTCACGGCGCAGCAGGGCGTTTACAACGAGGCGCAGATGGATGCCGTGGACTACACCTGCCGGCTCCGCTATTTCGAAAAAGTTGGCGATAAGTACGCCGTCAAGCCGGCGCTCAAAAGCCTCGTGCAGTTCGACTTTCATAACCTCAAAGCGGAGTTCCTGCCGCAAGGCAACGATGTCATCTTTTGCCGCAACGTCATGATCTATTTCGACGAGGCCGAACAGAAGCGGCTGATCGGTAAATTTCATCGCTGCCTGCACCCGGACGGCTACCTGTTCGTTGGTCACGCTGAGAGTCTGTTCGGCTTGACCACCAACTTCCACATGATCCATCAGAACAACGCGACGGTTTACCAGCGAATCGAGGGGGCGCAGTGACGTTCCCTTCCGACGAACACGCCTCCGAGCTCTTCGAGCTCTTTTTCGAGAGCGCGGACGAGATTCTCCAGGGCCTGAACGAGGCGGGCCTGGCGCTCGAGGAGCACCCCAGCGATACCGAGCAGCTTCGGCGTGTTCGGCGCGCTGTGCACACGCTGAAGGGTGATTCGGCTGCCTGCGGCTTCCGTCAGTTGAGCGAACTCGCCCATGAACTCGAGGATGTGCTCACGCCTGAGCTGGCCCAGCAAAATCCGGGACTGATCGCCGAGCTGATCCTTACGGCCGCTGACACCTTTCACGAAATGCTCGCGGCCTATCGAAATAGGATGCAACCGCCCGTTGGTGGCGCACTCCGCGAGCACATCAGGAAGCTCTTGCATAAACCGGAAGTAGAGCCGCAGATCCCGGCGTCGGAAGCGAAATTTGAATGGACAGAATACGAGCGGCTCATGATTGCTGAAGCCTTTCGTAGCGGCGAGGCGGTCTACAACGTCGCGCTGCACCTCGATCCGCAAGCGCCTCTTCCCGCGGCTGCCTTCGAGCTAGCTCGGAAGGCTCTCGAGGGCGCGGGGAAGGTTTTGGCGATCCGTCCGGAAGGAAGCGCGCCCGCGGAACCCGTTCGATTGATTGAAGCGGCTTTATCGAGCACGAAGCCTGCGGACTGGATCCGTAAGCGCTGTCAGGTGCCTTCGATCGTCTTAAGAATTTCCGTCGACAGGCTGCCCGATCCACAGCCAGCTCCGCGCGATCTGTTGGAGATTCTTGTTGAGTCGGAGGCGGCAGCTGTTTCCGCTGGAGTGAAGGCACCGGCAGACGCGGCTGTGGCAACTGAGGAAGAGATCCACGAGCCGGGCGCCTCGGCTGGCTTGGCCCATGCCGCCGAAAACACGCTGCGGGTCGATGCGGGTCGAATCGACACGGTGATGAACTTGGTCGGCGAACTGATCATCGGCAAGTCCATGCTGCAACGCGCGATTGCGGAGTTCGAGCATCGCTACGTGAAAGATCCCCTGCGGGTAAAGTTTTCCGACGCGCTGGCGTTCCAATCGCGCGTACTCGGTGAGCTGCAGAAATCGGTGATGAAGATTCGCATGGTACCCGTAGAGCAGCTCTTCCGGCGTTTCCCGCGGATCGTCCGCGATGTGGCCCGGTTGCGCAACAAGGAGATCAGCCTGGAAATCAGCGGGCAGAGCACGGACCTTGACAAGGGCATCCTGGACTCGCTCGCGGACCCTCTCGCGCATCTGGTTCGCAACGCCGCTGACCACGGCATCGAATCGACGGCCGAACGCCAAGCCGCCGGGAAGCCCAGCCGCGGCACGATCCGCCTGCACGCGTACCATGACGGCGATCAGGTCGTGATCGAAGTGTCCGACGACGGGCACGGTCTCGATCGAGAAAAGATCGTTCGCCGGGCCATCGACCGCGGAATTGTGACCGCCGAGGAAGCTGCGCGGCTCAATGAATCCGAAACGCTGCAGTTGATCTTCGCCCCAGGCCTCAGTACCGCGGATGAAGTCACGGAAATATCAGGGCGTGGGGTCGGCCTCGACGTCGTCAAGTCAGCGCTCGAGTCCCTGAAGGGTTCCGTCGAGACCGAAAGCGAGCCCGGAAAGGGGACTGCGTTTCGCCTTTTCGTGCCGCTCACGCTCGCCAGTATCCAGGCGCTTTTGTTCCGTGTTCATGGGCGGCTCTATGCCGTGCCGCTCGCAGCGGTCGGGGAGATTACGCGAATCACCAACCAAGACATTCACTGTGTGGACGGCAACGAAGTCTTTCAGTTGCGCGACCAGGTTCTTGCGTTAGTGCGGCTCGACCGGCTCGGGACGGAGGCCGCGGCCGAACAGGAGAATCGCATTTTCGTAATCGTGATCGCCACGGCTGGACGCCGTTTCGGCTTGGCGGTAGACAGTCTGATGGGCGAGGAAGAGTTGGTCATCAAGGCCCTCGAGGACCAACTCATTACCTCTCCGCTGGTCAGCGGTGCGTCCATATTGGGCGATGGAACCGTCGTGCTGATCCTGAACGTGTCGGCAGTGGTTTCGCATCTGTCCAGAATCCCGGCGGTGGGAGCCACGGCATGAGCCCGAAGATCCGTGTGCTGGTGGTGGACGACTCCGCGCTGATGCGCAAGCTCATCCCTCAGATCCTGCTGCACGATTCCTCGATCGAAGTCGTGGGGACGGCGATGGACGGTTTGATCGGACTGCGGAAAATCGAGGAGCTGCGTCCCAACGTGGTCACACTCGACCTGGAAATGCCGCGCATGGACGGCATCCAGATGCTGCGCCAGATCACCGGGAAGCATCGTGTGCCGGTCATCGTGGTCAGCGCCCATACCGATGCAGGCGCATCTCTCACGTTGAAGGCGTTGTCCCTCGGGGCTTTCGATTTTGTCACCAAGCCGCAGGACGCCGCGGCGGGCCGCCTCACGCCCATTGCCTCCGAGCTCGCCCTCAAGATCAAGGTTGCGGCGGCTTCCGGCGCGCCCAAGATGATTATCACGCTGCCGTCCGCGAAGCCCAAGGAGTCGCGCGGCTTCTCGACGCAGCCGCGCTGGCCCTCGCGGATCGTGGCCATCGGCATTTCCACCGGGGGGCCCAACGCGCTGCAATACCTCTTCTCGCAGCTTCCGGGGGATTTTCCGGGATGTCTTGTGGTTGTGCAGCACATGCCCGAGGGATTCACGGAAATGTTTGCGCGGCGCTTGCATGAATCTTCGGCCATCGAAGTGAAAGAGGCGCAATCCGGCGACCTATTGCTCGCCGGCCGTGCACTGATCTGCCCGGGTGACCGTCACATGAAGGTGCGCCGCATGGAACACGGCGACATTGCGATTTTGGCGGATCAGCCGCGCGTCAACGGTCACCGGCCGTCGGTCGACGTGCTGTTTCAGTCCGTGGCCCGGGAATTTGGCGGCAAAGCCGTAGGCGTGCTGATGACCGGCATGGGCGACGACGGCGCCGACGGTTTGGGCGCGCTGCGAGCGGCCGGCGGATACACGATCGCGCAGAGCCCGGAGACCTGCGTTGTGGACAGCATGCCTCGCTCGGCCATCGAGCGCGGCTTTGTTTCCCGAGTGGTCGCACTGCAAGGGCTCGCAAGCATCCTGCAGGCGAAGTGCACGCCCGATCAGCCGCCGGCCGAGCCGGTCGCAGCGGGTTCTCCCGAAAACGATTCTGCCGGAGAAGGATCTGTGCGGAGGAGATCGTCATGAAACAGTTCGAAGCCTTGACGCGAAAAGACAACCAGCCGGTTCGTTACCTCATCGTGGACGATTCCGTCTTCGCCCGTAAGAGTCTGGCGAAGATGATCGAGTCGTTTGGCGGCCAGGTGGCGGGGGAGGCAGGCGACGGCTGCACCGCCATAACGGAGTATTCGCGCACGAATCCCGATATTGTCCTCATGGACATCACCATGCCGCAAATGGAGGGCATCGAGGCCGTCGAACACATTGTCCAGCAGCATCCGGACGCTCGCGTCGTGATGGTCTCGTCGGTCGGCTACCAGGACAACATTCTCGCTGCGCTTCAGAAGGGCGCGCGCCACTTCGTGCAAAAGCCGGTGAAGCCCGATGCGCTCTACGAGATCGTGCGCTACGTGCTGAACGACGATGGCGTCACCGCGCACGCGGGCGCAGGAAAGGAGACTCCGCAATGAGAATGGACCTCATCCAGCCTTTTATCGGGTCACTCGATACTGTTCTGGCGGAGATGATGCAGGCCCCGGCGAAGATCGCGGACGTCGAGATGGAGGAGGAGGGCTACCGAAAGAAAGGCCTCGCCGCCGTCGTCACCTTCAAAGGACAGATCGAGGGACGCATCGTGCTCGACATGGAACCACAAGCCGCGACTCGAGTGGCCGCCTACCTCACCGGAGCCGAAGTGGATCCTGCGGAGTCGCTCGTGCCGGAGACCGTCTGCGAACTCGCGAACATGGTGATTGGCAACGCGGTTACCCAGCTCAACGATCGCGGGTTTCAGTTCAAGGTCTTCCCGCCTGCCGTGCTAACCGAAGAGCAGTGCGCCAAAGCTGGACAAGACTCCGAAGCCACGATCTTGCGCTTTGAAACTCCCAGCGGAAACGTGCACCTCAACTTCGCCATGCGCTACCACGCCCGCCGAGCTCGCGAACGCTCTCCCATCTCTGTGGGTTAAGCATCATTCCCAGCGGAATGCCAGGCGACCGGCGTCAGAGTGGTTCGGAACCTGCTTTGCGGTATTCGGTGCCGTGTCGGTATAGCCCTGCCTTCGCTATCTTTTCGGAATAGACGACGCGGGCCGGCAAGAAAATATTCGCTGCTTCCGGCGAGTACGGCACCGCCACGTCAATTACGGTATCAGCCTCGTAGCGGCGCTTGCTTCGGAAGCACATTCCGATGGGAGAGATGTCTTCGCAAACGGCCAGTTCATCGTCCGTACCCGCCTGCCGGATGCAGGCGGTAAGCCGCGTCTTCAGGCGCATCCGCTTGCGTTCTCGCTGCTCACCTTGGGCCGGCGCGGTCCCCTGGGATTCACCCGCGCGTCGCCCGCGAGCTTCCCGCGCAGTGAGCTTCTGCTCGTCTTCGTGCGGGGCCTGCGTCCAGATGCTCGGCACGCCGCACCTCTTACAGTGGCGCGCAATGCCCCGGTTGGTTTCGAATCCTCGGAGTTCCAGTTCGTTGAGGTAGACGACCTCACGACCGTGGCAGTAATTGCACTCGAGCAGCATTCGCGCCACGGTCTCCGGAGATTCGGCGATCGGCGGGAATTCCACTCCCCAGAGATCCGCGTCCTTGTTCAGGATTTCGATGCCATAGAGATAGCCGTCCTTTTGACGCCCAAACTGCCCTACCACTCGCGCTTGCCCCTCTCGATGCGCCTCGCTCGGAGCCCTGCGGCGGAGATGAATCACCTGGTCGGCTTCCAGTTCCCGCTCGCAGACGAGCACGGCGCCGGTGCGATTGATCAACAATGTCCGCGTCGGTTCTTTGAATTCCTGCCCGTGGCTGTCCGTCCCGGCAATTTCCAGCAACAATGTCAACGAGACGCGATCGCTACGGCGCCGCGACGGCGATGTCATTTGCCCTCCCCTCGGTCATGGACTTCCCGCAGGAGGCAAGATAGCATAATGCGTTCGCTTTCGGCGGGCGGGGAACACTGGGTTTTTCAATTCTTCACCTCTCTCGACGCAAGCTGCGTTCATAGGCGAACGCCATGGGCGACCAGTGCATCATAAGGATTCTGGAGTAACGGGATGAAGACGATGGTTCGACGTAAATGTCGGTTTTCTCGGACAGCACTTGCGTGGACGGTTTTTTGCACTTGCCTCTCAATCGCGGGAGCGCCGCGCGCAAACGCGCAGGGTACTCGGGTCGAAGGCGTTGTGCGGGACACAAGTGGTGCCTCCGTGCCGAATGCGCAGGTTGAACTCCGCGCGAAATCCTACTCCGCAACGGCCAACACCGATGCGTCCGGCGTCTTCGTCTTCGAAAACGTCCCGGGAGACCAAGGAACGCTCTCCATCACCGCCAAAAACATGAAGACCGTGCAGCGTAACTGGAGCAGTGCTTCCGGAACTCCAGTGCACGTGGAAGTTGTTCTCGAACCGCTGTCGCTCACGCAACGAATCATGGTGACCGCCACACGCAGTGAAACGCCCTTGGGCCAGGCGCCGATTAGCGACATTCAGCTCACCAAGGAAGACGTGCGTACCACGCCCGCTCTTACCCTGGATGACACGCTCCGCCAGGTTCCCGGTTTTAGTCTGTTTCGCCGTACGAGCAGCCGCACCGCAAACCCGACCACGATGGGCGTTTCCTTGCGAGGGCTGGGCGCCAGTGGGGCAAGCCGCGCGCTTGTCCTTAACGACGGCATTCCGCTCAACGATCCCTTCGGCTCATGGATCTATTGGGATCGTGTTCCACGTGCCTCGGTCGAGAGTATTGAATTTGCACAGGAGGGAGCCTCGAGCTTGTATGGCAGCTCCGCCTTGGGTGGCGTCATTCAATTCCTCACTCGGCCTTATCACCCGAGCGGTATCGCGATTGAAACCTCTTACGGAAATCAAGACACGCAAGACGTATCGCTCTCGGCGAGCGGCCAATACAAACGCTGGTATGGAATCGTGGCCGGCGAGGCTTTTCGCACCGACGGCTACTTCCTCGTTCCCGAAGCCTATCGCGGAACAATGAACACGCGGGCCGCCACTCGGCACGGCACTGCCGACGTCACGATTGGCCGCAAGATTGGTGCTCGGAGTGTTGTCTTTGCTCGCGGCTCGTTTTTCAATGACTCGCGCAACAACGGCATCGTGGGCGAGACCAACGATATTCGTCTCGGCGAAGGCGCCCTGGGTGCCAATCTTGACCTGGGCACGGTCGGAACCTTCACGCTCCGTTTCTATGGGGATGCCCAGACGTATCATCAGCAGTTTTACTCCGTGGCATTCGACCAAAACAGCGCGGCTCTTGTGAATTCCCAGACCGTGCCGGCGCAAAGGGTCGGCGGCTCCGCAGTTTGGTCGCGAAGTTTGGGACAGCGCCACACGCTCGTCGCCGGATTCGACGAGCACGAGGAAATAGGTCACAGTCACGAAAGGATCTTTTCGTCGTCCACCGGAAATCCACTGCGCCTCAACATCGCGGGTGGCAGCCAGCGCACCATCGGATTGTTTGGAGAGGATTTGATTCAATTAGCGCCCGGCTGGCTGCTGAGCTTGAGCGCCCGTTACGACAATTGGCGCAATTTCGACGCCTCGGCGCTGTGCACTCCGTTCCGTGCACCCTGCCCGCCGGACGTATCATTTGCCGCGCGCAGTTACGATGCCTTCAGTCCGCGGGCCACATTGCTCAACCAACTGAATTCTCACGTCTCCTGGTCGGCATCCGTCTATCGCGCGTTTCGCGCCCCCACTCTCAACGAGCTCTATCGCGGGTTTCGCCAGGCCAACAATCAAGTCAATGCCAATGCCTACCTCCGAGCCGAGCGCCTGACCGGCGGCGAAGCGGGCGTCGCTGTCACTGGCTGGAACCGGCATATCCAGCTTCGCGGCACCTTTTTCTTCAACGAGATCATCAATTCGATCGCCAACGTCAGTTGCCAGGTTCCCGACCCTTCACCTCTCTGCCCGCAGCCTCCTCCTCCCAACACGAATGAATTCGTCCGAGAGAATCTCGGCCGCACGAGCGCTCCGGGAGTCGAGATCAGCGCCATCGGACAGATCACCGATCGCCTCCAGTTGTCTGGGGGCTATCAGTACGTGGACGCGAAGGTGATCAGCGCACCCGGCCAGCCCTCGCTCCTGAACACGTGGGTTGCCCAGATTCCTCACAACGTCCTCACGTTTCAGGCGCGCTACTCGGACCCCTCGCGCATCTCCTTTTCGGTGGCTGGCCGCATGATCGGGTTGCAATATGACACCAACCAGCTTCCCCTGGACCGCTACTTTGTTCTCGATGCGATGATCTCGCGCCGAGTCGCGTTCGGCATCGAGGCCTTTGGAGCCGCGGAAAATGTCTTCAATACACAGTACATCGCGACGGCCGGCACCTCGCTGTCGCCTCCTCAAATCGGCTTGCCGGTAGTGGTTCACTGCGGCATCCGGTACGACTTCCCCAAGCGGTAGGGCCGCTCCCGGCCCATCAAAAGTGCGAGCGGCTGAGAGCGGATCAGTGTGACGGCGTCAGATCCGGTGGCGGATATTCGGGCAGCTTGGTGTTTTCCGCGTCCGTGCGCTTCACTTCCAACTCGTCGAATAGGATCGACGGACTGATCACAGTCGTTGGGACCGCATCCGAACGATTGCTTACTCGAGGATCGTTGCCTGCGGCTACCAGGTTCCTGCGAAGCGCGCGTGTGTCGAGCTCGTCGAAAACTGCGCCACGGACGAGTTCCTCGTGTCCGTCCTTCACATACACGCGATAGAGAAGCAGGGGCTGATACTTCGGTCCCCCGAGGGTCTCAGCGTAGTAGCCGTACTCCGTGCCTTCCTCCCGGCAGAGTTCGATCAGTTTCCTCTTCAGTTCCGCAGCCGGAAGAGCCTGCCTGGACTCCACGATCAAATTCCCGATGCTGGGGCTAACAAGCAGGCCTGGCGCGGCGCGACCGTGACCATTCGATTCCGGAAAGTCACGGATGGGCTGGCGGCTGAGAAGAAAGTTCACGAGCACTCCATCCTGAATCAGCGGGACTCTCACTGCCCGGACACCCTCATCGTCCGTCTCATAACTGCCGATTAGCGTCTTTCCGTCAAACATTCTCCTCGTGGGATCGTCGATCACGGACAGGAACCTCGGCAGAACACGGCCCTGGTAGAATGCGGCATATTCGCCCGTTGTCCGCCCGGAATCTCCCGGCCGCGGCCGGATCCCCAGGACGTTCCGCCCTATCATCCCGTAGAAAATATCGCTGGCTGCGTCTGCGGAGAAGAGCACGGGCCCGCGGTACTCCTCGTCTACGACCGGAGCTTCCCGGAGACGTGTCAGCGTCTCGATCATCTGCGCCGCGTCGGACTGAAACTCTTCCGGCGTGGGCAATTCCTTCAAAGTTCCGGCGCTGTAGTACGGCGAACGCTGCAGGCGCATCCCATCCTTTGCTTGCGTCGAGCCCACTATCATCAGGAAGTAGACTGTGTAGCCCTGGCGCGTTGCCGTTCCCTCTGTGTTTACGAAGTATTGGTTCACGGCTCGAAAACGAAGCACGGCCGAAAGCGAGTCGAGTTTCGGATCGGTCCGGTAAAGGGCCGTCGATCGTTCGAGCATTTTCTTCCATGGATTTGGGTCGAAATCGAGTTTCACGAGCGGTCCAATCAACTCCAGTTCCGGCGCGTGTGCAAAGTCGTCCATCGGCTGGTCGGCATTGTATTGGCGCAGGGCCGCCTGCTTTTCCGCCAGCGCTTCGCTGGCGGCCTTGTAAGCCTGGTCCGTCGCGGCCCACAATTGCCGCCGCAGCGCGACGGCATCATCGTCAATCGGCGCCAGATTCACGACCCCGGTTCCTCTGCCGTAATAGCTGTCCTTCTTGTAGTCTCCTACTCGCACGACGACGCGCACGTTGCGCGTGTGCACACGCTGATCCTGGCGTAGCGCTCCGAAAGTGGCTTCTGCGTCGTATTCGTCCACGTCCGACAGGCGGTACTCGATGTAGTACGGTGCAGGCACGTGGTCCATCTTGAGACGCGCCTTTGACCGCGCGAGTTCCGCACGCATGGGTACGAGCAAGGGATCGCGGGACGCAGCGCTAAACCCGGAAGCGTTGCCGTTCGCTTTCGTCTGTCGGCCTCGAGCGGGCACAACACATGCCAACACAAGCAGTACCAAGATCGTTCTCCCGAAGGATCTCGCAGCTGTTCTCGCCCTTCGGTTCATAGGCTGCCTTCCGGAGCGGCTGTGGCTTTCGTGTGAGATGGCTGTGGAGGATCGTCGAACCCAGGCGGTGGCAGAATCGGCGGGCGTTGCGTACCCGTGGCTCGTTTCTGTACTTCGATTTCAGAGAAAAGCATGGCCGGCGCCGCGGCCGCCACCGGCACTTGCCCGGATTCCGCGCCGCAGACGCCGTTGAAGACCTGCGTCGTGTCTCCGGTCAGAATGATATTGTTCAGCGAAAGCAGCGGTGTTCCGACGATGTTTACGCCGCGCACGAGTTCGTCGGGCCGCCCGTCCGGATACACTCGCCACACCATCACTGGTATCACCTGAAAAGCTTGCGGTTGCATCCGTGTCGTCAGTGTAAATCCGCCCTGGATGTCCTCGAAGTACAATCCGTAGGGCTTACCTTGTCTTTTGATCTCGTCGATGAACTTCTGTCGCAATTCGGAGTCCTTCACGGTCTTGCTCGACGTCACGATCAGGTTGCCTTGCCGTCCCGCGGGCATCAGGCCGACCTGCCGGCGTCCGTGCCCGTTCGAGTGGCTGAAACCCGCGATGGGCATCCGCGACATCAGAAAGTTCTTCAGCACGCCATTCTCCACAGCGATCACGCGCTCCGCCGGTTCGCCCTCATCGTCGAAATCGTACGTCCCAGCTAGCCTCACGCCGTTCAGTTCTTTCATTGTGGGGTCGTCCACAACACTCAAAAACGAAGGCATCACCTGCTGGTTCACTTTTTTCGTGAACGTCTGTCCCTCCCGCTCGCCGCGCTGCCGCTGCCCTTCGAGTCTGTGCCCGAGCACTTCATGGAAAAATACTGCGGCGGCCCTGCCCGAAAGCAACGCGGGCCCCGCGTACGGTTCGGCAACCGGCGCTGATTGCAAAGCCTTCAAGTCGGCGGCGATCTTGTCCACCTTGGCGGCAAGCTGCGATTCCGAAGGGAGCTGGTCGGGCGAAGCCGCCTGAAGAGACTCGGCGCGCATCAGTTCCATGCCGTCATCCGCGCGCGTCTCAGCTTCGATGATGAGCCGGCTGATCTCTGATGGCTGTTCGATCTCCGTTCCCTCGCTCGTCGTCAGATAAGACCGGGTCGTTCCAACCTGCAAGATTACGAGCGACGTGTACACATGAAAATATTTCAAGAAACCGGCCGAAATTCGCCGCAGCCGTTTCTCCCAGACCTTTCGTTCGAAGGAAATCTTCACCTCCGTCTTGTCTACGTGTTTCTGCGGGGCTTCCTGCGAAAAATCCGGAGACTCGTCCTCTTCTTGCGAACGCACGGCACGACTCGTCTTCACCCTCAAGAATGTCGCCGACGCTTGATCGTACTCGCGGTTAGTCAGTTGCCATAGAACACGCGAGACGGCGTCGGCGTCGTCATCGAGCGGGAGAGCGCCTGAAAGAATTCCGGAAGGTCGGCTGCCGCCGTGCGTGTTGTCGAACTCTGGCGAACCCACGCGCATCATCACGTCGGCCTGGCGACGGCGCACGCTCGTTGAGAGCAGGACGCTTCCGTTCGACGCGAGAATGGTCGATGCTTCGCCGTCCGCCACCGCGTAGCTCAGATAATACGGCGCTGGATCTGCCTTAGCGAGCGCCGTCGTTGCGCGCTGGAGCTCGCGCTGCATCGTCTGGAGCAATACATCAGGCCGTGGCGACGAAGCGATCGTGCTCCATGGGATGCTGGCGAGCGCCAAGAACAGCCAAACGGCGGGCCGGGAAAGGAGGCGTTTCATGCGAATGGTTTACACTCTAAAGGAATTGCCAATCTAGCATATCCGGTCAGCGGCAGTGCAAGAAAAGACGGGGCCTTCGACGGCCCGGCTCGCAGCCATCATCGAGGCGTGGCACCCGGACCCGGGGTTGCTTCTCCATCGCGGAGATACCACGCCGAGACGTTATTTCTTCGGCGCGAAGAACTTTTGGCAGGTCTTCCTCAAGCCTCGCGAGGGCAAGACCGTTACTACTGTTCTCGGTCTGGACGCATTTTCCTCTTGGACCGAACAGGCACATCCGTGGAGAATGTTCCCGCGAACCTGCACAGTCTGCGTTAGCGATTGTTCTCCGGGCACGCCTGCCAAGGCTCGATTCATGTTCGACGCTGAAGGAGGCCCTCGGTGCCGCGTGGGGCGACGAGCCGCATGGGGTGCGCAAAGCAACAGACTGGCGTGGAATATGGGTCTGGGAGGCGACATGACCGCAGAGGATTCCTGGCAGGCACGTGAGGTTAACGAGCGCTCACCTGAAGGAAAATTCGTGTATGTGGCCGCTGCATTCGCCGGACTAGGCGGGCTGCTCTTTGGGTACGATACGGGAGTCATCTCCGGTGCCGAGCTTTTCCTCAGGAAGGACTTCGCGCTTTCCTCGTTAGCGCTCGAGATCATCGTCAGCGGCGTGTTGGCGGGCGCCGCACTGGGAGCGTTGGTGGGCGGGCACCTGGCCGACATGTTCGGCCGACGGACGATGTTGATCGCGACCGCCGTCATTTTCGCGATTGGCGCCGTTGTCTGCGCCGTGGCCGGTTCACCCGGGATTCTGATCGGTGGTCGCATGATTGTGGGTCTGGGTATCGGTCTGTCCTCCGGCACGGTCCCGGTATACATCTCTGAAGTTTCGCCGCCGGCCTCGCGCGGCTGGACTGTCTCGCTGTTTCAGTTGGCCATCACCATCGGAATCTTGTTCGCCTACTTGGTGGGCTACGCCTTCGCGTCGAATCAAGGTTGGCGCTGGATGTTCGGGCTGGCTTTAATTCCGGCCGCCGTGTTTGGCCTGGGAATGATTTTCTTGCCGGAGAGTCCCCGCTGGCTGGTCAAGCGGGGAGAAACCGCAATGGCGCACGCGGTTTTGCAAAGGATTCGCGGCGCCTCCACGATTGAAAATGAACTTGCGGAGATCGAGCGCAGCCTGATGCTCACGACGGAGCGAGGCAAGCTGTCGGATCTGTTGCATCCCTCCCTTCGAGCTGCCCTCATCGTGGGCCTCGGCTTGGCCGTGTTTCAGCAAGTCACGGGAATTAATACCGTCATTTACTATGCTCCCATCATTATTCAATCGGCGGGGATCCCCTCGGATTCCGGGGCGATTCTCACAACGGCGGGCATCGGCCTCGTCAATGTCCTGATGACCGTCGTTGCCATGTGGCTGATCGACCGCGTGGGCCGCCGTCCGCTCTTGCTCACCGGGATTGGCGGGATGGTGGTCACGCTCTCGTTGCTCGGCCTGTCGTTTCACTTTACGGCGCACAACGGAGCATTCGCCTGGGTGGCTGTCGTCAGCATGATGCTCTACGTGGCGTCCTTCGCCATCAGCCTGGGACCCATCTTTTGGCTCTTGATATCCGAGATCTATGCGCTGCGCGTGCGAAGCTCCGCCGAGGGCCTGTCAGCCACCTTCAACTGGGGTTCGAACCTGGTGGTTTCGTTGACTTTCCTAACTTTGCTGGAAAAGATCGGCACCAGCCAGACGTTCTGGCTGTACGCGCTTCTGGCTGTTGGCGCGTGGATCTTCTCCTATTATCTGGTGCCGGAGACGAAAGGCCGCACGCTCGAGGAGATCGAAGCGTCTTGGCGGAAGTAAAGCGCTCCGGGGAATTCCCTTAGTTGTTCTGTCCGTGTTCGAGTGTTGCAGTTCGAGAAACCCTCTGGAGGTGGGGAAATGCTCCGCGCAAACATCCGTTGGGCTTGGCGACTGGCGGGAACTGCCGTGCCGATCTGCCTCTTCGTTTGTTGCATCTCCGCATTGTCCTTTCCAAAAGCTCCGGATACGGACCAAAAAGTCGAGAAGATCCTTGCGCAGATGACCCTCGAAGAGAAGATCGATTTTATCTCTGGCACAGGCTATGGCACGCGCTCGATTCTGCGGCTCAACGTGCCGGCGTTCCAAATGGCGGACGGGCCCATGGGAGTCCGCAACTACGGTCCGGCGACGGCCATGGCCGCCGGCGTCAATCTCGCCGCCACTTGGGATACATCACTGGCCCGGCGAGTCGGCGAGCAGATCGGCCGCGACGCGAGAGCGAAGGGCGTCCATTTTCTTCTCGGGCCCGGCGTCAATATCTATCGTGCCCCCATGAACGGGCGCAATTTTGAGTATTTCGGCGAGGACCCGTATCTGGCCTCCCGGATCGTTCTGGGGTACATCGAAGGAGTCCAGAGCGAGGGCGTGAGCGCCACTGTCAAGCATTTCATGGGGAACAATTCGGAATACGCTCGGCACACAACCAACGCCATCATCGACGAACGCACGATGCGCGAGATCTACCTCCCGGTCTTCGAGGCCGCCGTAAAAGAAGCCCACGTCGGAGCCGTGATGGATTCCTACAACCTCGTCAACGGCGCTCACATGACGCAGAACTCGTTTCTCAACTCCGAGGTCCTGAAAAAGGAGTGGGGTTTCCGGGGCGTGCTCATGTCGGATTGGTTCGCCACCTACGACGGAGTGGCCGCAGCCAATAGCGGCCTGGATTTGGAAATGCCATCCGGGGCGTTTATGAATCGGGCGACGCTCCTTCCCGCTATTCGCGATGGACGCGTTTCCATCGCCACCATCGATCATAAGGTCCGCCGCATTCTTCGGCTTGCGATCGAGTCCCATTGGCTGGATCGGGACCAGACCGATCTCTCGATCCCGCGCTACAACATGCAAGGCCGCCAGGTTGCGCTGGAAGCCGCTCGTGAAGGGATGGTGCTTCTGAAAAACGAAGGCAGCCTGCTGCCGCTGGATAAGCAGAAGATCAAATCGATCGCGGTGATCGGACCCGACGCATATCCTGCGGTCCCCGTCGGCGGAGGCAGCGCAGGTGTGCGGCCGTTTAGCGCGATCAGCTTTCTCGAAGGCATTGCCAACGAACTCGGAGCCGCGGTGCCCACCTACTACGATCGCGGCATTCCCGAATTGAGCGAACTGGCGCAAGACACCGTTTTTTCGACTGCCGAATCCGGCGGCGGCGCCGGCGTTCTCGCGGAGTATTTCTCCAACGAAAATCTCGAGGGCGATCCGGTCGAACACCGCACCGAGCCGCACGTCAACTTTGGCGCAGTTCCGAATGCGGATCTCGGCTTCAGAACTCAGGCCTACCCGTCAAGCGTGCGATCCGCGCGGTGGGCGGGCTACTACGCAGCCGCCGATGCTGGCGCCTACGACTTCTTCGTCCAAAGCACAGGCGAAGCGGGCGGCTACTATCGCGTGTATGTGGATGGCAAGCTCATCCTCGATGATTGGAACGAAGCGCGTGCCCTCGTCGGCTTTACCACTGTGACCCTGACTCGTGGTCCGCATAAGATTGTGGTCGAACATCACGGCAGGCCGGGATTCCTGGGAGCGAGGTTTCGATTTGGAATCGTGCGTCAAGGCACGTATGTAAGTCCGTCAGCAGAGAAGATCGCCTCTTCCGCGGATGTCGTGGTGCTTGCGGTCGGCTTCAACCCGGAGACTGAGAGCGAAGGTGCCGATCGGACGTTCCGGCTGCCCCCGGGGCAGGACGAGCTGATCGAGAAGATAGCCGCACTCAACAAGCACACCGTCGTGGTCGTCACCTCGGGCGGAAGCGTCGACATGCGCGACTGGCTTGATCGCGTCCCCGCATTGCTGGAGGCTTGGTATTCGGGGCAGGAGGGCGGCACGGCGCTCGCCCAAATTCTGTTCGGTGAAGCCAACCCATCTGGCCGCCTACCCGTTACCTTCGAACGTCGGTGGGAGGACAATCCCGTTCACGATAGCTATTACCCCGAAGCGGGAACCAACGAAGTCGCGTACAAAGAAGGAGTATTTGTCGGCTATCGAGGCTACGAGCGCAACGGAACAAGACCGCTTTTCCCCTTTGGCTACGGTCTTTCCTACACCACGTTCCGATATCAGCACCTTTCTGTGCGTCCTGTTGCCTCGGGAGCTGCGAAGGACTCGTCCCGCAGGTCAGCGTTGCGCTACGAAGTGTCCTTCGACGTGACGAACACAGGCAGTCGCGACGGTGCCGATGTCGCACAGGTCTACGTGGGCGAGTCGAATCCGCCACTTCCGCGTCCGGCGAAAGAGTTGAAGGGCTTTGCTCGAGTCAACCTGCGCGCGGGAGCCACCCGGAAAGTTAAGATCGTGCTAAATAGCCGCGCATTCGCTTATTTCGACTCAGCTGCGCACGACTGGCGCGTGGACCCAGGAAAATTCACCATCTCGGTTGGAGAGTCCGTCGACCAGATTCGGCTCAAGAGCGTTGTTTCGCTGACGCCTCGACAAGCCAACGCCGGTGCGAGACGTCCCTAGCCACAGGCCGCGGACCTTTTGCGCGCCGTTCTAGGTTAGATTCGTCCCTCGTCCGATTTTCCAATTGCAGTTTCGCGACCCCTCGTATATCCGAATTCAAAGTGTGGAAGATGATTTCTGCAGCTTGATCTGGCGCTCGTACGGCGCTGACTCGAGCAGCAACAAGGCGGTCAGCCCGAACGCCGCTAGGATTCCCGTCAGCACATAGGCGGTTCCCGTCCCGAGCGCAGGAACTAAAAGGGCCAAGCCGCCGCAAAGGACGCCCAGGCAGTAGAGCGCCAGCACGGCGCCGCGATGCTTGAGTCCCAGGTTCGAAAGGCGATGCGCCGTATGGTCCTTGCCCGGCGAAGTGAATGGCAGCAGTCCTCGGCGAGCGCGGGAAATGAAAACGAGCGTCGTATCGAAGATGGGCACGCCGAGGATCAGAACGGGCACGAGCCAGGTGGCGGGGAATGCCATTCCCTCCGGACGGACCTTCAAGCCAAGCGTGGCCATCAAATAGCCGAGGAACATCGCGCCTCCGTCGCCCATGAAAATCTTCGCCGGGTTGAAGTTCCAGCGCAGAAAACCAAGCGCGGCGCCGAGCGCAGCAGCCCCTAGCGTGCGCACGAGCGTCTGTTCGTTGAGGTTCGCCGAGAGCGTGAAAAAACCCGCCGCCACGGCGGCGACACCCGCGCAGAGGCCGTCCATGTGGTCGAGAATGCTGAACGAGGCGGTGATGCCCACGACCCAAAACACCGTGAACGCTCCGTCCAAAGCTATGCCGGTCGCCCCGGGTACGAACGCCGAGAAGAACTGCGCCCGGATTCCAGACGCAAGCAGGAACAGCGCCGCCACCGGCATTCCGACAAAAAGTTTTACCTGGTGATGCAGCAAGCCGCCGTCGTCGAGAAAACCGATTGCCGCGAGCAGTGTCGCCCCAGCGAGAATGCCGGCGATTTGCTGCTGCGGTACCCGGTGGAGCGTCAGGAGAATGGCCAGAACGAAACCGAGGTAAATCGCGACGCCGCCGAGCAGCGGGATCGGATTGAGGTGCACCTTGCGCGGCCCGGGATGATCCACCAAGCCGTAACGCAAAGCGAGGCGGCGCACCGGCACGGTCAGCCCGAGCGAAGCAAGCAGCGCAATGCCAAAGGCGATCAGGTCGGAGGGGATAGTCATCGCTCGATTCGCGATCCTCGTCCTCTTCGCGGAGATAGATCTCTTTGTTCGCGTCCGTCTGCATCTAGTTCGGGTAGACGCAACCCGAGGATGCGTACACGACTTTTTCGACACCGGCCTTGACCGCCTCCCAGAAGACGAGCCCATCCAGAAAGAAATTCGAGGCCGGGCCGGCCGCTGGTGAGGTCATCCACCCCATGCACCCGGGCCCCGCGCTCCACCAAGGCGTCCACCAGATGCGATCCGATAAACGAGGCGCCGCCGGTTATGAGAACTTTCTTATGATTCCAGATGATGGTTTCCTCCGTTTCGTTCGTGTGCGACTTCATCCATGATGCCGACATAACGCTCGAGTTCGTTCACTCTAGCATATTTTTTTGCGGTTTCCCGTGCGCGCCTGCCCATCTCCGCAAGCCGCGCAGGGTCGCTGCGGAGGGTGCGAACGGCCGCGGCCACGGCGGCGGCGTCGTCCGGGTCGGCCGACAGGCCGCATC
>OBLQ010000129.1_pt1 | contig 25569 bp, 20 predicted proteins | sample 1519881 | NCBI WGS metagenome assembly OBLQ01 (sample SAMN01911456, study PRJEB22533) | soil metagenome | biome: Soil | place: Malaysia | collected 2012-04-30 | depth DG_metagenome m | reverse complement strand
ATGGGCTTTATGGCGCGATCCTGCGGGGCTTCCGGCTGGTTGTCGAGCAGAAGCGTTAACTCACCCTCTTCGGTGCTTCTTGGGACGAATTTCCAGGTGGTCGAGGGGTGGTAGGCGTCCTTTTCCATCACCACAAAGAACAGGGCGCCGGATTGGAAGTGGGGATTCAGGAGGGGAGCGTCGCCGAGGTCCCTGTGTGTGCCGTCGGCCAGGTTTCCTTCTTTGTCGAAGCTCACATCGAAGTTGTTGAGCGTTCCAGTGAGCTGACCGCCTTTCTTCTTCAGGGTCAGAGTGGCGAAAACCTCGCCGTTGAAGCTCGCCTTCCAGGTGCCCACAAACGACTCAAGATCGGGCGAGCTTTTCTTTGACTGCCGGCTATCTTGACCCGCGGACGCGGAGACGGGAAACGCGGCAAGGCAAACGAAAGCCACAAGGAGAAAGTTGCCGAACAGCAAACGCATGGCCCTGCTCGGGATGGTTCCGCGACTGCGACTGGCGGCTGTCATGAGGCGTTCCTCCCAAACGCAAGGGTTACGAGCCGGTAGAAGCATAGTGGCGCGTGCCGAAATTCCAGAGCGCGATGGCGCCGGCGAGAAATACCGCGGCCACGACAGGCACGACGCGCACATACTCGGGCGTGACCGTGCGGCCGAGCAGCCGCACGCTCGGATAGAACGACGCGAGCCCAAAGGGAATAATCCAGCAAAGAAAAAATTGGACGAGACCACTATAGATCGAAAGCGGGTAGCGGCCAAAGGCGATCAAGTTCCATACCGGCGGATGCACGCCGATGCGGTCCTCGAACCAGAAAGAGAACGTGGACAGGATCAGAAACACGGCGACGTAGATCACGCCGGCGCAGATTCCGTAGAAAACCAACAGGCCAAGCTTGCCGGGCGTCCACGCGACGTGCAGCCGCCCCGTGGCCCACCACATGCAGAAGGTTCCGGTGGCGATCTCCTGCATGGATTCGATGCGGAAGGTTTCGAACATCACCTGAAAGAGCGAGGAGACCGGGCGGAGGAGCACGCGGTCGAATTTCCCTTCGATGATGTAGTTGTTGCCGAAATCGTAGAGATTCAGGCTGATGACGTTGAACAGACCGTAAGGAATCTGCGTAAAGCCCCAGAGGAAAACCACTTCTGGAAGGGTCCAGCCGGCGAGCTGCGGCACTTTTTGGAACAGCACGACGACAAATCCCAGCGAAAAAATTGTGGCGGCGAAACTCGTTGCGAGGCTGATGAAGAAATCGCCCCGATAGCTGATGCGCACCTTCGCGTACTGCGAGAAGTACTCGAGAAAGAGCAGGAGATGCCGTTCGACAGCGGCGACGACGGCGGAGAGGCCGGTGTGTTCGCGCGCGGGAGCGGGTGCGGTGACGCTCATCTAAGGCCTCCCGCACAACGCCAAAGAGAGAACGCTGGGCCAGCGGTACGCGCCGGGCTCGGAGTGACAACACACATTTGATTGTGCGATGAACGATGCATTAGCCACCGTGGATCGTGATTTTGCGCAGGGAACGGCTCCACCACAAATGCGCGAGGATCAGCAGGGCCACGATCCAGAACCATTGCGTAGCGAGCGCACGCAGCGCTTGCGCCTCATTGAGTTTGCCGAGATAGATTTGCAGCGGCGTGTAGGCGATATGTTCGAAAGGCAGCCACGCGAGCACGGCGCCGATTTTTTCCGGAAAGAACGCAATCGGAATCAGCAGGCCGGACAGCAATTCGATCAGCCAGTACTTCGCGCGGATGAGCGCCAGAATGGATTTTAGGGGAATCGCGCAGGTCCCGATCATGAAGTTAATCGCGCCCATCAGAAAGAAACTGCCGAGAACGGCGAGGAGGAACAGTACGAAATTTTCGCGCGAGGCCGGCCCTTGCACCGGAAAAGCTACGGCGACAACGATGGCCGTCGGCAGCGTCAACAAGCCAAGCCGGAAGGCCGACTCGCCCATAGCGCGGCAGATCCACATCCATTGGACGGAAACGGGCTTGATCAAGTCCATAGCGATCTTGCCTTCGATCACCTCGTAGGCCATTTCCTGGTCAATGGTATTCCAGTAGAAGGAGCGGATGATCCAGCCGACGCTGACGTAGGTGATCATCTGCGCCATGTTGTAGCCGGCGATGGAATGGCCGGAACGATAGACGGCGCTCCAGATGAAGTAGTAGACGGTGACGTTGAGGAAGTAGGTGATGATGCCGGTGAAGTAGCGCAGGCGGAAGGCGAGGATGTTGACGAATCCCACGCGCGCAAATTCGGCGTAGGGCGCGATTGCTTCGGCGAGGGCGCTCATGGACGGGGCACCTTGGAAATTCTTCGTTGCGTCGAGGGTGCGATCGAGTGACGCGTAGCGGGGAAGCCGACCCTTTGTTTTGATCGAGTTAGAGGCGATTCTACTCGGCATAGAGTGACGGGTGGAAGGGCAGGGTGCTTCGGCTGATGAGACCGACCCGTCTCGGGACGGCAATGCTTATCGCTGCTTCGAACGCTCGGGAGTATGTAAATCTCAGGTCGTGTAGCGTGTCGATTAGAAGTGATGCCGGGCGTTTGTTTACAACGAGTTAGGGTGGTTTCTAATCGGCGCGAGCGTCGATTAGAAATCGCATTTCGAAAGCAGGTCTCACGCGGGTTTCGAGCGGGCGAGAACGGCGAGGCCCGACGCTCACGGCGAGTCGGCTGGGCTGCCTGCGGCGATCCCATTGTCTCAGCTGCTTTCAATTTTTTGGCACTTTCTTCTATCAAAGCAAAGGCTCCCTGCAAGCAAGTTAACACGGCCGTTGAAGATTTGAATCGTCCGCCCGTACGAAACAAGTACAGGGACTAGTACCCTGTACTTTGCCACGTCCGATCCTCTGGGCGGGGAACTGCGAAACTGCCGCGCTGAAGACCGCGGCCCTGCATTAAAACCTAAGTCAGATCTGGTGCCAGAGCCGGATGCGCGAGTAGAGCTAGACGAACCGCCACGTCACGAAAGGTCGAATCGTCGCGCCACGTCGCGAGCACTTCGTGCGACATCTGCCCGGTCCCGCACGACGGGACCGGCCGCTACAAGACCGTTGCCTAAGATGCCGCGGCCGACAAAGCCGCGATGGGGAGGAGCGGAGAAGCCAGGCAGGTTGGCGGGCTCAGAGGGCGATCTCAAGGGAAGCTTGGCCGGCGTAGATGCGTTTGACGACTTCCTCGATGGACTCGTCTTCGATCAGGAGGTCGCGGACCTCGATGGCAGCGAGAATCTGGCGGATAAGATCGGCTGTGGCAACGCGCGTGGGATCGAAGCCGATGCGGTAGGTCATTTCGTCGACCTGGTCGATCCTGAGACCATCACGCGAAAACGCGGCGACGCTGGGGACTTGCGCGCGGTCTTTCAACACGAACTTGACCTGCTTGGTGCGGATGAGCTTCTGCTTGAGCTGGTCGAGCGCCCCGTCGTAGAGGACGCGACCGTGATCGATGATCATGATGCGGCGGCAGAGCTCCTCGATGTCGTCGAGGTCGTGCGTGGTCAAGAGGACGGTGGTGCGGAAATCCCGGTTGATGGCGCGGAGGAAATGCCGAATGTGGTCTTTAGCCACGACGTCGAGGCCGATGGTCGGCTCGTCGAGGAAAAGCAGCGGGGGATTGTGCAGCAGCGCGGCGGCGAGGTCGCAGCGCATGCGCTCGCCGAGCGAAAGCTTGCGCACAGGAGTGTACAGGTAATCGCGGATGCCGAGGACCTCGTTGAAGCGCTCCATGCGCGCCTCGAAATCGCGCTGCGGGACATCGTAGATGCGGCGCAGGAGCTTGAAGGATTCGACCACGGCGATGTCCCACCAGAGCTGCGTGCGCTGGCCGAAGACGACCCCGATCGTCTTGACGTACTGGCGGCGCTGGCGAAAGGGAACGAAGCCGTTGACCCGGATTTCGCCGTTCGTGGGGACAAGGATGCCCGTGAGCATCTTGATGGTCGTGGACTTGCCGGCGCCATTGGGGCCGATGTAGCCGACCATTTCACCGGGCTGGATCGAAAAGTTGACGCGATCGACGGCGGCGACAGTGTGGTAGTCGCGCACGAAAAGATTCTGAATCGAGCCCCAAATCCCCTCGCGGCGCCGGAAGGTGCGGAAATGTTTCGAGAGGTCGTGAACATAGATGAGGGGATCGTTGGGCATCGGCAAAGCGATTCTATCATCTTGGCCGCGAGGCGCAGATTGCGGACTTGAGATGGAAGACTTCGGACGAACCGATCAAACGGGGAGGGACAGAGAAGGCGCTGTGTACCCGGAGAAACGCCAGTGACGCCGGAGCCAAAACGCCCGCCCGACGAAATAGGCGCGGCCGCTAAACTAGACCGTGCGGCCCTTGGCGAGCATTTCCCTAACGCGGGCGACGATTTCGCCAACTCGCACCGGCCGGTAAAAGACCGCGGCGACGGGGGGCAGGGGAAAAGTTTCGGTGCGCGAAGCGACCAGCACCGCGGGTACGCGCTCGATCAGCTTCCGGATTCCCGATTCGCCGGCGATTTCGGGGACTGCTTCTACGACGACGGCGGAAGGGACCTGACCCGCCGAAAGGGCACGGCCCGCATCGTCCGCGGACTCCATGCCCAGGGTCTCGACGCCATGTTCGCGGAGTTCGGCGCGGACGGCCGCGCGCAGCTTCCAATCACGTGCGATGACGAAAACGATTGGCATCCCGCGGTGGAAGTATAGCATCGAGTTGGAGGCGGCTCGCGGCGCCGGCGAGATGCTGCTGACGGCACCGAAGGAGGTGTTTGCTTAGCCAAGCTGGAAAGGGGTTTGTTACAATTTGCTTGCTCCGAGGCAGGCCGCGCGGGCACGCGACCGATCATGGCGGAAAAAGGGAAACGCAAAAAACTCGTTCTGACGCTGACCGCGACGGTCGTTGTGCTGCTGATCGTCGCCGTATTTGTCATGCGCGGTCAGGCACCACTCGTGCCGGTCGTAGAGGTCGGTCGTGAGGATTTGAGCGCTACGATTACGAGCAACGGAAAGGTCGAGCCTATTTCTCCGGTCGTGGCACGGGCGGAATTTCCGACGTTCGTCAGCAAGGTGACGGCCGCCGAGGGGCAGGCAGTGCGCCGCGGAGAGGTGATCGTGACGTTGGACGCCGCAGACATTCGCTCGCAACTCGCGCAGGCACGCGCCGATTTGCTGACTGCCCAGACCGATTTGCAGAATGCCCGCGCCGGCGGAGCTCCGGAAGAAGTGGCGCGGCTGCAGGGAGATCTGACAGCGTCACGGCTGGAAGTCGCGAATCTCGAACGCGCGGGAACGGCTCTGGAAGCTCTGGCGGCCAAGCAGGCCGCGACACAGGACGAGGTCACGCAGAACCGGGCCAGCCTGGCGAAGGCGCGTGCCAATCTCCAGGCGCTCGAAGCGAAGAAGCAGGCGTTGGAGCAAAGATCGGCTGTGATCGTGGAGGGTGCCAGCTTCCGCGTCAGCCAGGAGCAGAATTTGGTGGAAGCGCTCGAAGAGAAGGTGCGTTCGGCCACGGTGACGTCTCCCATCAATGGGACGCTTTATTCGCTGCCAGTGAAATCCGGCGACTACGTCAAGGTAGGGGACACGCTGGCCGAGATGGCCAACCTGCAGCACGTGCGCGTGCGGGCGTTCGTCGACGAGCCGGACCTCGGCGCGCTCGAAACCGGGCAAAATATCGAGGTGACCTGGGACGCCAAGCCGGGGCGCATCTGGTCGGGGCACACCGAGCAAGTGCCCAAGCAGGTAGTGGCGCGCGGGATGCGCAGCGTGGGCGAGGTGCTCTGCTCGGTTGACAACGACCAACTGGATCTCCTGCCGAACGTCAACGTGCAGGTGCGAATTCTGATTCGCGAGCGGCGCGGCGCCCTGGTCGTTCCGCGCGCCGCTGTCCGGGAGGACAACGGGAAGCGTTACGTCTTCGTGTTGGTGGATCACAAGATTCACCGGCGCGATATCTCGGTGGGCATCGCGAGTGCCTCGAAGTACGAAGTCGTGCAGGGCCTGATCGCCGGAGAGCGGGTGGCGCTCCCAGGCGAACACGAGCTGCGCGAGGGACTGGAAATCCGACCCTCGGAGGGAGATTGAGAGCACAACATATCCAGATTCCGCGATGGATCCCCGGCTTCCTACTGCTCACAATGTTTTCGTTGAGTCCCGCGGGTGTCGCGCCGGCCCGCGCGGCAGCGGCTCCCGCGGATGACGTATCCGGGCTGGTGCAGGCGGCGCAGCGCCAGTTCGATGACGGCGATTACGCCAGCGCGATTTCGACGCTGCAATCCGCCGTGTCGCGGAACCCGTCGAGCGCGCAAGCCTATTACTGGCTGGGGCGCAGCTATTACGAAATCCGCGACTACGACAGCGCTGTCGCGCAGGCCGAGAAGGCGGTCGCGCTGGACGCGGCGAGCTCCGTCTACCATCAATGGCTGGGCCGGGCCTATGGAGGCAAGGCGGACCGCGACAGAAGTTTCTTCCTGGCGAGAAAAGTGAAGAAGCAGTTCGAAGAGGCCGTGCGGCGGGACCCGTCGAACATCTCCGCGCGACGGGATCTCGAGCAGTACAGCATCGATGCCCCGTGGATCGTGGGCGGCAGCAAAAGCGACGCGCTCGAACAGGTGAATGCAATCGCGGCGCTCGATCCGATCGAAGGCCACCTGGCGCGGGCGGTCTATTATCTCGATGCAGCGAAAAAGCCGGATGAGGCGGAGAACGAGTATCGCATGGTGCTGCTCGCCAAACCGAACAGGATCGAGCCCTATCTGGAGGTGGCCGGCTTCTTCGAGCAGCAGAAGAGGCCGTCCGACATGGAAACCGCCATCCAGGCGGCCGCGCAGGTTAATGCCAACGACATGCGCCTCATATTCTATCGCGGGGTCGCGGGCGTGCTTGCGAACGCCAATCTTACGAACGCGGAGCGGGACTTGAAATCCTACTTGGCCAGCACGCCGGATCGCAGCGATTGGCCGTCGCACGCGGCGGCGCGGCTGTGGCTGGGGAGACTTTACGAAGGCCAAGGAAAGCGCCCGGAGGCGGCAGAGCAATATCGCGCCGCGCTGCGATTGGATCCGCAGCGAAAGGACGCGCGCGCGCGGCTGGAAGATCTAGAGAAGTCCACGCGATGAGGGCCCATCACCTTCGATCTCCGCAGCGTTGAACCAGGCACTATCCCCCATGACGAGCGCGCGAAAAACGAAAGCTTTTTGGGGCGAGACTTGGGCGCTCGCCGTGCAGGCGTTGCGCGCCCACAAAGTGCGGGCCATGCTGGCGATGCTGGGCGTGGTCATCGGGAGCGGCTGCATCGTGCTCGTGGTCACGGTGGCCCTGGCGGGGAAGCAGTACATCCTCGGACAGATCGAAGGCGTCGGCGCAAACCTGGTGTATGCCAGCGTGGTCAACGCGGACGAGCCCGGGAGTGTGACGCTCGCGGATCAGATTTCGCCGGCGGACCTGCAAGCGGTGAAGGAAGAGCTCCCAAAGAAGGTGGTCGAGGCCGCAGGAAGCAAATCGGTGGCGATGAGGGTCATCGTAGGAGGCCGCGAGCGGCCCGTCAACCTGGTAGGGGTGACGGAGGGGTTCGAGCAGATCCGCAATCTCGAAATCCTTCGAGGGAGTTACTTCGGCCAGGACGACTTCGTGTCCCGGCGCAAAGTGTGCCTGTTGACGCAGCAGCTCGCGCGGCGCGTGTTTGCGTATGAGGATCCGGTCGGCAAGGACATCCGGATCGGCGAGCTGCATTTCACGGTGATCGGCGTGTTCCGGGAACGCGTGGCGACGCTCGGACAGACGGAGATCACGCGCGAGTCAGCAATCATCCCGTTCTCGCTTCTCGGCTATTTCACGGGTGAAGATTATTTCCAGACGCTCTACGTGAGAGCCAACCGTCCCGAAAACGTGCCGATGGTGACCCGCGAAGTGGCGGAAATCCTGCAGGGCCGTCACCGGAGGGGTGCGCAATATCACGTCCAAAATCTGACTGGGATTCTCGAGACAGCACGCCAGATCGCCGCGGCGCTCACGGCGGTGCTGGTTGTGATCGCGCTGATCGCGCTGACGATCAGCGGTATCGGGATCATGAACATCATGCTCGTCACGGTGACGGAGCGAACGCGCGAAATTGGAATTCGCAAGGCCATTGGAGCGTCGCGCGAGGCGATCCTGTACCAGTTTCTCATGGAGGCGCTGGCGATCAGCGGGACCGGCGCGCTCGCCGGAATCCTCATTGCGGTGATGATTCCGGGCCTTCTCAATTTCTTGCTCGGCTTCTTCCCCGAGGCCGGGGATATTAGCGTTCCCGTATCCTGGATTTCAGTGGTGCTTGCCTTCGTAGTATCCTGCTCGACGGGCCTGATCTTCGGGTATCTTCCCGCGAATCGGGCGGCGAGACTTCAGCCAACGGAATCGCTTCGCTATGAATAGTTCGACGAATCGAAGGAAGGCAGCGGTTCGCGGCGTCCTCGTTCTGGGAGGGATGATGGCGCTCATCTCTCCGTATCCCACGCAAGCGCAGGACGCGGAAAAGTTGACGCTTCGGCAAGCCGTTGTGCTCGCTCTGCAAAACAGCCGCGAACTTAAGCTGGCGCGCATGCAGTACAACGTCGCGCTCGACGAGGCGCGAGTGGACCGCGCGGAGTTTCGGCCAAACTTGTACACGGGCGCGGGCGCGGCGTACACGCACGGTTTCCCGTCGCTGCCCGGTGGGCAGGCGCCCTCCGTCTTTCAATTGGACTATACGCAGACGCTCTTCAATCCGCTGCTGAAGGGCCAGCAGCGCGCAGCCGAGGAACGGGCGAAGAACCAGAAGATCGAGATGGACCGGACGCGCGACGGCGTGATCGTCCGCACGGCGACGGTGTACTTGGAACTCGCCAAGGTGAAGCACTCGCTCGAGCTCATGCGCGCCGAGGAGGCGAGTGCCGAAAAAATCCTCGAGGTCGTGCGCGAGCGCGTTGGGGCGAACCAAGAGCTGCCCATTGAAGTGACACGCAGCCAATTGACGCTGGCCCGCATCCGGGAGCGCATCGTGAAGCTCGGTGACCGCGCGGACATTCTCGAGGCGCAGATTCGCGACCTGACAGCCATTCCGGAGAGCCAGTCGATCGAGGTCGATCAGGAAGAGCCCTCGTTCGCCGAAGCGCTTTCGGCGGAGCCGGCCGAAGCCGGGATGGTCGATTTGGCCGTGCGAAACGACCGCAGTGTTGCCGAAGCCGAAAACGAACGCTCGGCGCGCGAGCACATTCTGCGGGGGGCACGATTGAGCTACTGGCCCACCGTCGATCTCGTAGGCCAGTACAGCGTCCTGAGCAAGTTCAACAATTACGAGGACTTTTACAAGACGTTCGAGCGCAACAATTTCAACATTGGCTTGCAGGTCACGATTCCGATTTTCGCCGCGAAGACTTCCGCAAACGTCGCGCTCGCCAAGAGTCAATTGAACGCCGCCGAGCTGAGCCTCGGACAAAAGAGGCAGGAAGTGCGCCTCGACGCCCAGCAGAAGTTCCGCAGCGTGCGCGAGTCGGACGCGAGCCGGGACGTGGCGCGTCTGGATCTGCAACTGGCGCAGGAAACCCTGCAACTCGTCCAGGCGAAGTTTGATCAGGGCCGGGCGACTCTCCAAGATGTCGAGCAGGCTCGCCTGGACGAAAGTGACAAGTGGGTGGCTTTCCTTGACGCGGACTTCGCTCGCCAGCAGGCCCAGCTCGCATTGTTGGAGGCGACCGGGCAATTGGCGAAAGTATTCCCATGAGAAACAGGGGCAGAGAAACCTTGGGAGTCGGATGGGAATCAAGTAGAATGAACCGAGCGTGTTCCCGCGAGATATATCCAGTTTCAATTCTGAGGGATGGTGCGTAGATGCCGTCGGCGATGAAAACTCTTTTCCTGAATCCCCCGAGCTTCGAGAAATTTGACGGCGGCGCGAGCTCTCGGTGGCCCGCCACGCGCGAGATCGAATCCTATTGGTATCCGGTGTGGCTGTCGTACTCCGCCGGGATGCTGCCAGGCAGCCGCCTGCTCGACGGTCCTCCCCACCACGTCACGCCAGCCGAAGTGGTTAAAACGGCCCAGGATTACGAATTCGTCGTGCTGTTCACATCGACCGTGGGTTTTCATAGCGACCTGCGCATGGCCCGCGCAATGAAGGAAAACAAGCCGGATCTGAAGATCGCTTTCGTGGGCCCTCACGTGCAAATCAAGCCGGCGGAAAGCCTGCTGGCGAGTCCGGACATTGATTTCGTGGTGCGCGGGGAGTTCGATCATGCGGTGGTCGAGTTTGCGCAGGGCAAGCCTCTTTCCGAGATTCAGAACGCCAGCTACATCCAGGACGGCAAAGTGGTGCACAACCCGTCGCGGCCGCTGCTGCAAACCGCGGAGCTGGACGCCCTGCCTTTTGCGACCGAGGTGTACGAGCGTAATCTGAAAATCGAGAATTACAACGTGCCGTTCTTGCTGCACCCGTTCGTTTCCTTCTATACAACCCGCGGGTGTCCGGCGCTTTGCACCTTTTGCCTGTGGCCGCAGACGCTTTCGGGCCACGCCTGGCGCGTGCGTTCGGTGGAAAGCGTGGCGCGGGAGTTTCGGCAGGCGCACCAGATGTTTCCGCAGGCGAAGGAGTTCTTCTTCGACGACGACACTTTCAATATCCGCAAGGACCGCGTGCTGGCGCTGTGCAAGGAATTCAAGCCGGTGGGCTTCCGGTGGTCGTGCACGGCGCGCGTGCACGGCGATTACGAAACGCTGAAAGCCATGGCGGACGCCGGCTGCCGGCTGCTGATCGTGGGCCTCGAATCGGGCGATCCGCAAATCCTGAAGAACATCAAGAAGGGCCAGACGGTCGAGATGGGGCGCACCTTCGTAAAGAACTGCAAGAAAGTCGGCATCCACGTGCACGGGGACTTCATCATCGGCCTGCCGGGAGAGACCAAGGAAACGATCGGGAAGACCATCCAGTTCGCGAAGGAGCTTGACTGCGAGACCATTCAGGTTTCCCTCGCGCACGCCTATCCGGGCACGGAACTCTACGAGCTGGGAGCGCGGGAAGGTTTTCTCCACGGAGAGGCCATTACGGACTCAGGCGGCCATCAGCTTCCTCATCTCGAATACCCGGGCCTGTCGAAGGAATACATGGTCGAAGCGGTCAACCGCTTCTACGACCGCTATTATTTCCGGCCGAGGGTCGCTTGGCGCATCGTGCGCGACGCGCTATGGGATGGGCATGAACGCAAGCGCCTGTATCACGAAGCGGTGGACTTCCTCAAACTGCGCGCCGACCGCCGGAAGGTGGCGCGGAAGGGCGTCGACAAAAAGGCCATCGTAGCGGTGCCCGCGCATTCCGGAGTCGGCGAGTCCCAAGAGGCATGAAAGCGCACCAGGGGCTGCGTCTCAAAACCTACATCCTGATTTGCATGATGATTTTGTTCGGCCCTCTGGGCGACGTCGTGCTCGGGAAGGGCATGAAACACATCGGGGCGATGGCGAGCTGGGCTCCGGGCGACGTCTTCCAATTCTTCTTTCGCACTTTCACCACCGGCACGATCTGGCTGGGGATCGCCTCGCTGATGACTTTCTTCGTCGCGTATATCCTCGTTCTCTCGTGGGCGGACTATAGTTACGTGCAGCCGGCTTCGGCGATGTCCTACGGCTTGATCGCGCTGCTTGCGTACTTTGTGCTGCACGAGGAGATCACGCCGACCCGCTGGGCCGGGGTGCTGCTGATTTGTCTCGGTGTGTTCGTCGTCGGCCATACGCATCCGCGCACCACGGAGCGCGATCCGTGCTGACGCAGCTGCTGTATATCTTTCTGATCGTCTTTCCCGGCACCGGCGGCGAGATCTGCGTCTCGCGCGCGATGAAGCAGGTAGGAGAAGTGACCGATTTCCGCCCGCGTGCCATCGCTCGGGTCATCGGACGGGCGATGAAGGTGCCCTGGATGTGGATCGGCCTCTCCATGATGGCGCTGGGTTTCTTTGCGCTTCTCGGGATGCTTTCGGTCGCCAACGTCAGCTTTGTGTTTCCGGCCACGGCGCTGAGCTACGCGGTGGGCGCTCTGGGAGGCAGACTGTTTCTCGGTGAGCGCGTCACGCCACAGCGTTGGATCGGAGTTCTGGTGGTCTGCATCGGCGTGACGCTCGTGTTCCTCGGCAAGGGATAGAGCATGGAAAGCTGGACCGCCGTTCGCGACGCGCTTCTTGCGCTGGCGCTCGCGCCGTCCGCTTACTATCTGCTTGCCAGTTTTGCCGCTTGGCGCTTTTTCCGCATCCGACCTGCCGCTCCTGCCGGCGTTTCTGCGGATTTCGCTCCGCCGGCGAGCGTCTTGAAACCGATCCGCGGGCTCGATCGCGAGGCCTACGAAAATTACGCGAGCGTTTGCCGCCAGGACTATCCGGAGTTCGAGATTCTCTTCTGTGTGACCGATAACCAAGAGCCCGCCATCCCGGTCATTGAAAGACTGATTCGCGATTTCCCCGAGCGCCGGATCCGATTGCTCTTCGGCTCGGAACCGCTGGGCGTAAGCGACAAAGTGAACAAACTCTGCCGCATGGCGCGCGAGGCGCAGCACGACATCGTCATCGTGAGCGACAGTGACGTTCGCGTCGACCCGGGGTTTCTGCGCGCCGTCGTCGAGCCGTTCCGCAATGCCCAGGTGGGCGGCGTTACGTGTCTCTACCGCGGCCTGACGGACGGCTCCTTCGCAAGCAGCCTCGAAGCTCTCGGCAACAGCACCGATTTTGCTCCGGGCGTGCTGGTGGCGTGGCTCTTCGGCGGCGTCGACTTCATGCTCGGCGCTGTGATGGCCACGACGAAGAAACATCTCGCCGAAATCGGCGGATTCGAGTCGCTCGCCGACTACTTCTGCGACGACTACGAACTAGGCAACCGCATCGCGGCCCGGGGTCATCGCGTCGAGCTGAGCAAGTTTCCGGTGGACATCGTCTATCCGCGCGGAACGCTCTTCGACGCATTTCGCCATCAGCTTCGCTGGAATTTGAGCATTCGCTACTCGCGCCCCTGGGGGCATCTCGGCCTGATTTTTTCGCAAGGTCTGCCCTGGGCGCTGCTCGCTGCTGCGATCGCGCCAACGCCCGCGATTGCGGCGGGCTACATCACTGCGTATGTTGTGCTGCGCGCGTGGCTGGCTCTTGTGGTGGGAGCGTGGGGTATGCAGGACTCTCTCGCGTGGCGGAAGATGTGGCTGCTGCCCCTGCGCGACGCGTTTGCATTTGTGGTGTGGGCTGCGAGCTTCGCCCGGCAGCGCATTCACTGGCGCGACCAGACGTTTTATGTCCGCGAAAAGCGGCTGGTTCCGCAGCCGCCGCGATCCTAGAGCGAAAGGTTGGCTCGGCCATCGTTCGGCAACCGTTGACGAAATCGGCGTCCCCGATTAAAGTAGAAAGAGGTCGCGCCTGCGGCCTTTTTTGTTGTCTCCCGTCGGCTGGGAGGTCGTACAATTGGCAGTACATCAGACTCTGGATCTGATTATCCTGGTTCGAGTCCAGGCCTCCCAGCCAATCTTTTCAATTCGTAAGGGCCAGTTTCGCAGGGGCGGTAGGTTTGATTTGCCCCGATTTGGCGGCATCCTGTCGCGATCGGTTGGTCTCAACCTCGGGACCAACGTGTCTTAGGCCGTGTTCATCGGCGACGTTGCATGGTCCGAATTCGCCGCGCGAATAACGATCTGTCCGGGCTGCTGCCAGGCCGATCTTCACCGATTTTGCTTTTGGGTAACCGCCAGGGTCGAAATCGGGCGATGACCCAGCCTTATGGTTCACCAGTGACCATGTCGGATTAAGTTCGCAGACCTGACGACCTCATGACCACTCGCTAATCGTCGTAGCCTGGGGGAGGCGTGAATCCGCCGACCTCTTGGGCGAGCAAATCTGCAAATGCGATGCAGGTGGCGTCTTCGCCATAGGGCCCCATGATTTGAATGCCGACTGGCAAACCCGCTTGGGTTCGCCCGACAGGCGCGGCCGTAGCTGGACAGCCGGTGAGGATAGCGGGGCTGATCCAGTTTAGACCATCCATGTAGTTTCTCGGTCCCGCAGCAGTGGCGATCGAGCGCTGCTCTTGAGGCTCGCTGTGATCGTGAGGAAACGCCGCCGTGAACGTCACGGGAGAAAGGAAAACGTCGATCTCGTCGAAGTAAGCCTGCCAATGCGCGCGAAATCCCAATCGCCTCAGGTTCTCCGCTTGCCAGCGCGGGAACGACGCGAGAGCTTGGGCTTCCGCTGAACCTGCAATCTTTTCGAACTGCTGCCTAAGCGCCTGTTGAGCTTCCGGGGGGGACATGCTGATAAAGAACGCGAAGAGCATGTAGCGGTAAGTGTCCAGCAATGCTGACGGCTGAAATCCCGCCGGCCACCCAGGTTTCATTTTGACACCCAGCCGATCCAGGTTCTTGAGAGTTTTTTCGAGTACGACTCGCACGTCGGGCGCGGGAGGGGCAATCGGATCGTCGAGAATATAGCCGACGCGAAAGTCTTTCAATTTCTCGCGGCGTGCTGGAGGCAACTCCCATTTCCAAGCCTTGCGGTCCCAGCCCTCCGGCCCTCCCAAGACCCTCAACGCGGCCAGCAGATCGTTCGCACTGCGCGCCATGGGCCCGGCAACAGCCAGGAGCGTCGAAAAACCCGGCGGGGTAGAAATGCCACCGGGCTGATGGCCCCGGAGACTCACGATGTCGAGTGTTGGCTTGTGTCCGTAGATCCCGCAAAAGTGCGATGGCACGCGTATCGAGCCGCCGATATCACTTCCGACACTCAGATACCCGAGGCCGGCCGCGACTGCCGCCGCGGTCCCTCCTGATGAACCGCCCGGTGTTCTCTTCAAATCCCACGGGTTGTTCGACGTTCCATAGATTGAATTGTAAGACTGCCAGTCGCTAAGATTGACCGGAACGTTGGTGGCGCCAATCAAGATCGCCCCCGCGTCCACCAAACGATCCACGACGGCGGCGTTCTGTGATGCCCGCGAATCCTTGAACGGCGGCATTCCCCACGTGCAGGGCTGACCTGCCACAGCAAAGCTTTCCTTTACGCTGATGGGAACTCCATGGAACACGCCCCCAGGCTCTTTCCGGGCCACTGCTTCGTCGGCCTTCTTGGCCTGAAGCAAGGCTTCTTCTTTCATCTGATAGACGAAAGCGTTGAGCGCAGGATTGTACCGCTCGATTCGTTCGAAGATATGGCGCGTCAGTTCTACCGACGAAATCTCTTTCTTGCGAATTGCGTCTGCGGCCTGCAATGCGGAACGGAAGGCAAGCTCACGGGATGGCGCGCTAGTTTGAGATGCGCCCGTAGCCGAATCCATATCACTCCTCGATGCGGGTCGATGCGATCATACTCGCGCGAGTTCCCGTCTGCGAGAAGATCACTGTCGCTCCCTTTAGAATCACACTATTTCGTCGCCCCGAATCCTATCTGCTTTCCCAAATCATCGCAACAACACGACGGACTGCCTCAAGTAGATGCTCGAACTGCGTTTGCGGCAGTGCACAGGCCGCTAGATCGCGAGTCTGAAATCAATGGTGTCGGCGCGTTCTGTCGAAGGTCAATGATTCAGGAAAATAGCTGGCCCAACGGGACGATCTTTAAGCTTCTCCGGGTGTTCTCGTAACGGAGCTGACACTCGTTGGGCTCCCTTTCATGTAGGATGTTGTATCACGAAAGGCGAGCTCTCGAAGCCGTCGGTACAATGGAGCTTGCCGCGCGCGGGCGCGCCGGAGGACAGCACAATGGATCGCGCAGTCGAGCGGGTTATTGCCGAATTCGAGAAGCGGGAAGACGCCGAAAACAAGCTCAAGAGCGAGCTTCCCTTCGAAGAGGGAATGTCTCGCCGGGATGAATTTCTGCTTTCGGTGGGGCGCACAACCGGACAACTGCTCAACATTCTTGTACGGGAAACCAAGCCCAAGACGATCCTTGAAGTGGGAACCTCCTATGGCTATTCGACCGTGTGGCTCGCCGATGCAGCCCGAGCGATCGGAGCGAAGGTGATCACGCTGGAAATTCATCTCACGAAATTCCAGCAGGCGCGCGGCGCGCTGAGCCGGGCAGGACTCGCGGACGTGGTTGAATTCTGCCTGGGGGATGCCCGCGAGAGCATCGCCGCGCTTCCGGGACCCTTTGAGTTCGTGCTGCTCGATTTGTGGAAGGATCTATATATTCCGTGCTTCGATCTGTTTTATCCGAAGCTGAGCGCCGGTGCCTTCGTTCTGGCGGACAACATGCTCTACCCAACCGTTCACCGTCCGAAGGCCGCTCGATACCGCGCGCATATTCGCTCGAAGCCCCACATCGAATCGGTCCTGCTTCCGGTCGGCAGCGGAGTGGAGCTGAGCCGTTACGCGCCTGACGCGCTTTGAGGGAGAAGTTCGGTTAGCACACCTGCTTAAGCGGTTCTCGCCGCGGAGCCTTGGGAACATGTTCTCGCACTAGCCCGCCCTGCGAGGGTATGATTGTGTTCCGGCGCCTTCACACGCGCCCCGCTAACGAACCATTCCCCGGAGGCGGCCATGAAGAAGAAGCTCCTCGTCGTTCTTGCCATCGTAGTTGCTGTGCTGATCGTTGTCGTCGTCGCGCTTCCATTTCTCATCGACGCGAACCGATTCAAGCCGACCCTTGAGACTGATCTTTCGAACGCCCTCGGCCGAAAGGTAGAAATCGGCAATATTCAATTGGCCATCCTTTCCGGCGGAGTCACGGTGGACAATGTGTCCATCGCGGACGATCCTGCGTTCAGCCGTTCGCCCTTCTTGAAAGCGAAACAACTCACGGCCGGCGTGGAGCTGATCCCTTTGATCTTCTCGAAGAGGCTCGAGGTGCGTTCCATCACCGTGACCGAGCCGGAGGTCCGGCTCCTGCGCTCGCCCAGGGGTACATGGAACTTTTCGAGCTTGGCGGCGAGCGGATCGAAAGCCGCACCGTCGAAGGGCGATTCTCCGTCTGCTCCCGGCGATTTCTCCGTCGCGAAGCTGAAGATTTCCAACGGCAAGGTCACCGTAGGCGCGGCGGGCGCTCGGGGAAAGACCCAGACGTATCAGGACGTAAACTTCGCGGCGTCCGGCCTCTCATACAGTTCGCAATTTCCGTTCGAGCTCACGGCCAAGACTCCGGGCGGCGGTACGGCGAAGGTGGAGGGCAAGGCGGGCCCGCTCGATCGCCACGATGTCTCGCTCACTCCGTTTAACGCCAAGATGAATGTGGCGAATTTGGATCTCGCCTCGACCGGCTTCGTCGACGCATCGTCCGGTCTCGCCGGGATCGTTGATTTCGATGGCGATTTGGTCTCAGATGGCCGGCAGATGACTTCGAAGGGCACCGCCAGAGCAGACAAAATTAAGGTCGCCGTGGGCGGGTCTCCTTCGCGCGTGCCGGTGAACGTCAACTACGCCACGGATTACGATCTGCGGCGCGAGACGGGCCGGCTGAAGCAGGGCGACCTGCACATCGGCAAGGCCTTGGCCCATTTGACAGGCACTTACGACGCATCCGGCGCGGCGACCACCGTTCAAATGAAGTTGAACGGCCAGGGAATGCCGGTTACGGACCTGCAGGGCGCGCTGCCGGCCGCTGGAATAACGCTTCCGTCGGGTGCCTCGCTCGAGAGAGGCAGCCTGGATGTGAACCTGGCGTTGAGCGGCCCGCTCGATAGACTCGTCATCACCGGGCCGGTGAACCTCTCGAATGGAAAGCTGGCGGGCTACAATTTGAAGTCCAAGCTCAGCGCGCTTTCTACGTTTACCGGACTGGGAGGCGGCGGTGGCGGAGCGGATACCGATATCCAAACGCTCAGCGGGAACCTGCGCGTAGATCCTCAGGGCACTCACGCAGATAATCTGAATCTGGTGGCCCCTGCGATCGGCACGATCACCGGCAATGTTAATATCAGCCCGGCGGGTCAGCTCAATTGCAAGATGCTCGCGAAGCTTGCGGCATCGGCGGGCGGCCCCGCCAGCGCGCTTACCACCGCTCTCTCATCCTTCACCGGCGGAGGAACATCGCAATCGGGCGGCATTCCATTCACGATAACCGGCACCACGTCGAACCCCATTTTCGTGCCCGATGTGGCGGGCATCGCTGGCAGTGCGATCAAAAGCCGCACAGGCACTTCGAGCACCAGCCCCGCGGATGCGGCGTCCGGAATTCTCGGCGATATCCTCGGCAAGAAGAAGACGCAGTAGGGCTTTCGTCCCGAGTTGTTTGCGCAAGAAATAAACGAAAGCCCCAAGCGCCGTATTCCGGCACGGTCCAACGCAGCCCAGAAAGTCTGCGGCAGTTGGCCCCACAGAGCAAGAAATGTGGTAGAGTGCGGCTCGGAGAGGGTGGGGTGTCCGCGGTCCTGCCACGGATCGAGGCGCTTCGTATGTAAGGAGGTCGCCAGCGATGACCTGCCCCCAATGCAAGGGTCGCGTTCCGTCGCTAGCGCTCTGGACCGCTACGGGCCTGTCCGGCATCGTTTGTCCGCATTGCCACGCAAGTCTCTGTCCGAAGGCATTGTGCTCCATCGTTCTCTTCATGCTCTCCTTTGGACTGGGAGACATCGCGCTGGTTGTGCTGCGGCAGCATGGAGCGGAATTCTGGCTGGCGTGTCTCGGGTTTCTCGTGGTTTGCGCGGGTGTCTACGCAGTGGCCGCTCCGCTGGTGCGGCTGCGCCTGAAAGACGACTCCGGGCCGCACCTCGCAGGGCGGCGCGCCTGAACGCTCGCATTGCGCCACCCATTCGCCGGTAACTTGCCCGCGCCGCCGCTAGAGCATCTGGCGGAGCACGTACTGCAGGATGCCGCCGTGCTGGTAGTAGGCGACCTCGAAGGGCGTATCCACGCGCGCAATGGCCGTGAAATTCCTCTCCTTGCCATTGGCGTCGCGCGCCCGCACCTTGATCGTCTTGCGCGGCTCGAAATTCTGAGCCAAACCTTCGAAATCGAAGACTTCCAGGCCGGTCAAGCCGAGCGATTTCGGGCTTTCTCCCGCCACGAATTCGAGCGGCAGCACGCCCATTCCGACCAGATTGCTCCGGTGGATGCGCTCGAAACTTTCGGCCAGCACCGCGCGCACGCCGAGCAGGATCGTCCCCTTGGCGGCCCAGTCGCGCGATGATCCGGAGCCGTATTCTTTCCCCGCGATCACCACGAGCGGCACGCCTTCGTGGCGATACTGCATGGCCGCGTCGTAGATCGTCATTTTCTGGCCGCTCGGCTGGTGGGTGGTCCAGCCGCCCTCGGTGCCGGGGGCGAGCAGATTCTTCAAGCGAATGTTCGCAAACGTCCCTCGCATCATCACTTCGTGATTGCCGCGGCGGGCGCCATAGGAATTGAAATCCTTGGGGTGCACGCCGTGCGCGATCAGATATTTTCCGGCCGGGCTGTCCGGGGGGATCGTGCCGGCAGGAGAGATGTGGTCTGTGGTGATGCTGTCGCCCAGCACGGCGAGCGCGCGCAGCCCTCGCAGGTCTGCGAGCGGCACCGGTTTGAGCGGCATGTTTTCGAAATACGGCGGATTCTTGATGTACGTCGAATCCGCATCCCACGCGTAGAGATCGCCTTCAGGAATCGGCAGAGCGCGCCAGTGCTCGTCGCCGGCAAAGACGTCCGCGTATTGCCGCGCAAACATTTCGCTCGTAACCGAGCTGCGCATCGTCGCCTCGACTTCCTGAGGCGTGGGCCAGATGTCGCGCAGATAAACGGGTTTCCCCGACTTGTCCTTGCCGATGGGCTCGTTGACGATATCGAAATCCATGCGGCCGGCCAGAGCGTAGGCCACCACGAGCGGCGGCGAGGCGAGATAGTTGGCGCGGCAGAGCGGGTGCACGCGCCCCTCGAAATTGCGATTGCCGCTAAGCACGGACACGGCGACGAGGTTGTTGTCCTTGATGGCTTTCCCGATGGCGTCGGGCAGCGGGCCGCTGTTGCCGATGCACGTGGTGCAGCCGTAGCCGACAAGATGAAAACGCATTGCGTTGAGGTAGGGCCAGAGGCCGGCCTTTTCGATGTAATCCGTCACAACTTTCGAGCCCGGCGCAAAGCTGGTCTTCACCCAGGGTTTCGCGCTCAGCCCGCGCTCGACCGCTTTCTTTGCGAGAAGCCCCGCGCCGAGCATCAGCGAGGGGTTGGACGTGTTGGTGCAGCTCGTGACCGCGGCGATCACGACGGAGCCGTCGGCCAGCTCGAATTTGTCGCCATTGTTCTGAACGGCGACATGCTTGGGCGGCGCGCTGAGCGATTTCTCGAACGCGGCCTTCGCCTGCGTGAGCGGCACGCTATCCTGCGGACGCTTGGGACCGGCCATCGTGGGGACGACGGTTGCGAGATCGAGCTCGAGCCGGTCGGAGAAGATTGGGTCCGGCGTCTGGTCCGTGCGGAAGAGACCCTGTTCTTTCGTGTAGGCCTCGACAAGTTTGACTCGCTCATCGCTGCGCGCGGTGAATCGAAGATATGCGAGAGTCTCGGCGTCCACCGGGAAGAAGCCCATCGTCGCGCCGTATTCGGGCGCCATGTTGGCGATCGTGGCTCGGTCGGGAAGAGTGAGGCTCGAAAGCCCCGTGCCGTAGAATTCGACGAACTTTCCGACGACGCCCTTCTTCCGCAGCATCTGCGTGACCGTGAGGACCAAGTCCGTAGCCGTGGCGCCCGCAGGCAGCCGCCCGTGCAGCTTGAATCCGACCACCGCGGGAATCAGCATCGAGACGGGCTGGCCCAGCATGGCGGCCTCCGCTTCGATCCCGCCGACGCCCCAACCGAGCACGCCGAGGCCGTTGACCATCGTCGTGTGCGAGTCGGTGCCGACCACCGTGTCCGGAAACGCGACGTGTGCGCCGTCCTGTTTGTCGCTGAAGACCACGCGCGCGAGATATTCGAGGTTCACTTGGTGGCAGATGCCCGTGTCCGGGGGAACGACCTTGAAATTTTGAAAACCTTTCTGGCCCCAGCGGAGGAAGGCGTAGCGCTCGATATTGCGCTTCATTTCAATATCCGCGTTGAAGGCGAAGGCGTCGGGAGTGCCGAATTTGTCCACCTGCACGGAATGGTCGATCACCAGCTCGGCGGGGAGCAGGGGATTGATCTTCTTAGCGTCGCCGCCGAGCTTGCGAATGGCATCGCGCATCGCGGCGAGGTCCACCACGGCCGGGACGCCCGTGAAATCCTGCAGGAGGACGCGCGCGGGCATGAAGGAGACTTCTTTCTGCGCGGTGCTCGACGGTTCCCAACTCGCGAGCGCGCGAATATCGTCCGCGTGGACGAAGCGGCCGTCCTCGTGGCGCAGCAAATTTTCGAGCAGCACTTTCAGCGAAAAGGGCAGGCGCGCCACGTTGCCGACACCAGCCTTGGCGAGCGCCTCCAAGCGATAAATTTCAAAGGACTCACTGCCGACCCGCAGCGTCGCGCGCGATGAAAAGGAATCTTTCGATACAGGACTCATGCCGGAATGAAGTCTCCTCTCCTAGAAAAGCCCTCTATTTTAACTCACTTGCGGAGCGGGGCTTTGCCGATTTTCGCGGTTTCGGGAAATGAGTTTCGCGAGCGGAAGGACTCCGGCGAGGGTCCAACAGTCTGCCGAGCCAGATCTCTGCAGCGCTGATGAGGGCGAGGCGATGCAGTCCACCAGGAGAGACGGATGACGGGGACATGTCCAGCGATTTCTTGCGTCTCGCCCGTTGTCGAATTCGATCAAGTACGTCACGAAAGAGGGAGGGAAGGGGCGCTGCGCAAGCGGTTGTTCGTGTACACATTTGTACTGATGTGGGTTGAGTTACAAGCGGGACCGTGCGCGGCTTGGATTTGGCATGCGGTGCGCGTATATTGCCCGCACCATGGCGCGTCGAGACTCCGACAAAGAGCGACGACTGGCGGAGCAGTACTCCAAACTGAGCGAGGGCGAACTGCAACAACTCGCCCAGGATGTGCGCTCGCTGACCGAGCAAGCGAAAGCTGCGCTGCGATTCGAGATCACACGAAGAGGGTTGGACATTGTGGTCGATGAGTTAGGTGGGGCGGAGGCAGGACCAGTGGCTCCCGTCATTCTCCGCACTTTCCTATACCTGCCCGAGGCGCTTTTGTTGAAGAGAGTCCTCGAGTCCGCTGGGATCGAATGCTTCCTGGTGGACGAGCATACGATTCGCATGAACTGGTTTTGGACACTGGCGTTGCGAGGAGTGAAGATTTGGGTACGGCCGGAGGACGCAGATGCAGCGGAATTGCTGGAACCGGATTACGTCGAGTCGTTCCATGTCGAGGGAGTAGGGGAATATCGGCAGCCGCGCTGCCCGAAGTGTGGGTCGTTCGATATTTCCTACCGTGAGTTGGTGAAGAAGGGAGCGTACCTCAGTTTTCTGGGCTTTTGGTTGCTGGGTTTTGTGCCGCCGCTTGCTCTCACGCGGCCTGGCTGGAAATGTCACGCCTGCGGGCACTCCTGGAGGCCGTCGAGCATCCTGTGGGAACCCCCTCCATAAGGGCCCAAAGGGCCAAAAGTCATCCGGCCTTAATGTGAAAGATCCTTTCCGCGTTGCCGTGAGTGATTTTTTCGAGATCGGCTTCGGGCAGCGGAGCGGTGTTCATGAAGTTCGCGGCCCCCTCGGTTTCCTGGTAGGGATAGTCGATCGCGAACATGATGTTGTCGGGACCGAGCACCTCGTGGCAGTACTTGAGCGTGGGGTGGAAATTCACGCCGCTCGTGGTGATCAAGAAATTGTCCTTCACGTACTCGCTAGGCTTGCGTCTGATCTTGTGCGCACTGCGCCCGCGGCTGGTGTAGACGTTGTACATGTAGTCGATGCGATACAGCCAGTAGGGAACCGCCTCGCCCATGTGTCCGAGGACGATCTTAAGCGTTGGGAATCGGTCGAAGACGCCGCCGACGATCAATCGCATGGCGTGGAGCCCGGTTTCCGCCTGAAAGCCCCAGATCGCGCCGTCGAGACTCAGAGCACCTTGCAAAATGTCGTTCGCGTGCTCGGGCAGATTGCGGGGGTGGACATAAATCGCGGCGTTGAGCGCCGTGGCGGCTTCGAAGATGGGCCAGAATTTCGGATCGTCGTAGTATTCGCCGTTGGTGTGGGAATTGACGATCAGGCCGTTCAATTTCAGCTGGGTGATGGCCCGCTCAATCTCCTTGGCGGCGCGCTTGGGGTCCTGCGGGGCGAAGCTGGCGAGGCCGGCATAGCGCGTGGGGTGCTTCTTAATCGTTTCGGCCAGGAGATCGTTGGCGGAGGTCGCGAGCGCGGTGCCTCCGTCGGCGTCGAGCATTTGCACGCCGGGAGAGGTCAGCGAGAGCACATGCATGTCGATGCCGAACTGATCCATGATCGCGAGGCGCTCGTGCTCGAGATCGACCAGACGGCCGAGCAGCGGCGCGTTGCTTAAGAAACTTCGCCACATGTTCATGTCCGGATCGTGCCACTCGGTGCCGGCGGCGCTGCGGAAGAAGCTCACCTGTTCGGGCGAGGCGAATGCTTCCTCCGTGGCGATGAGACGGTATTTCTTCGCGGGCCTTGGCTGCGCGGCTCCCGCGGCAGCTTTCGCGGCGACGCCGAGCGCGCCGGTTGAAAGCAGTGCCGACGAACTTTCGAGGAACTTCCTGCGGTTCATTTTCATCTTCCGTGTCCTCTCCAGGCGAGCATTTGCCTCGTGGCTCTGCCGAACTTCCACAGACGCTGCAGAAAGCCCCTGGACTGCATGCGAGTCTTCATCTCCCTGGCAACGAGGAGCGTTCTGCAGGCGGCAAATAGCATGGACGCGGCCTGGGTGTCAAAGAAAATTCACGGAACTTAGCGGGCGTCGTACCGGCGACCGATGGCGGACGGATCGGCGGTTGCGGCGCGGCCCGCTCCTCAACTAATATCCGTGAGGCCGATTGCCTACGAGGTCCGGCGCGCCTGCGGCGTGGCTGCGGGCAGCAGATGCCCATAAGAACGGTCGAGGAGAATAGACGTGATCAAGCGCAAACTTGGAAACTCCGGATTGGAAGTCGGCCCGCTGGTGCTCGGCGGGAACGTGTTCGGGTGGACGGCGGACGAGGCGACGTCGTTCAAAGTGCTCGACGCGTTTGTGGCGTCCGGGCTGAACATGATCGACACGGCGGACGTGTACTCGAAATGGATTCCGGGGCACCAGGGCGGCGAGTCCGAGACGATCATAGGGAACTGGCTGGCCCAGCGGAAGAATCGGGAGAAGGTGCTGATCGCGACCAAGCTTGGCGTGGAGATGGCGCCGGGAGAGCAGGGCCTCTCGCGAGCCTATATTCTGAGAGCGGTGGAGCGCTCGCTGGCGCGGTTGAAGACGGACTACATCGATCTCTATCAGGCGCACCGAGATGACGACAAAACGCCGTTTGAGGAAACGCTCGCGGCGTTTGGCGAGCTGATCAAAGCTGGAAAGGTGCGCGCGATCGGCGCGTCGAACTATAAAGCCAATCGTCTGGCGGAGGTACTGAAGGTGAGCGCGGCGAAAGGGCTGCCAAGGTATGAGAGTCTGCAGCCGTGGTACAACCTGTACGACCGGTTCGATTTCGAGGGCGAACTGCAAGCATTGTGCCGCCGAGAGAATATCGGCGTGATCAACTATTTTTCGCTTGCCAGCGGATTTCTGACCGGGAAGTACCGTTCGCAGAAAGATCTCGAGGGCCGCGCGCGCGGTTATCGCGTGAAGGACATGATGAACGAACGCGGATTCCGCATCCTGAAGGCGCTCGACAAGGTTTCGGCGGAATTGGGCGCGACGCCGGCGCAGGTGTCTCTCGCATGGCTCGCTGCGCATGGAGTGACCGCGCCGATCGCCAGCGCGACCAGTCTCGAACAATTGCGGGAACTGATCGGAGCGACCGAGCTGAAGCTGAGCGCGGAGGCCGTCCGATTGCTCGACGATGCGAGCGCGGCCGATGCCGCTGCCGCAGCAGCGGAGCATCGCACACCGCCTCCCTCTTCAAGATAGCCGAGGCGGAGTGCTAGTTGCGCGCCATGAGTAGATGAAGCTCTCGATGGCGGCTCGAATTTCGGTCTAGGGCGCGGAGTGTGAGGTGCCGCGGGGGCGTTCGCTATCAAGGGCCAGCATCTGCTCGGGGCCGTAGCGGTCGCCCGCAACGGAATCCTGCGGCACCGCGCGTTCGATGGCCGCGAGCTCCTCGGGCGAGAGCGAGATTTCGAAAGACTTCAGCGACTCCGCCAGTTGGTCGCGCCGGCGCGCACCGACCAGAGGGATGATATCGCCGCCACGCGAGAGCACCCACGCGGCGGCGAGCTGTGCGACGGCGATCCCTTTGCTTTGCGCGATCTGGCGCAAGCGTGCGATCCACTCCTGATTGTGCGTCAGATTCTCGCCCTGGAATCGCGGGAAATGAGCGCGGATGTCGCCCTGCTCAGCACTTCTGCGGCTCGGCACATGGCCTGTAAGCAGGCCGCGCGAGAAGACGCCGTAGGCGACGAGGGCGATGCCGAGGCGGCGCAGCGTGGGCAGTATGTCCGCTTCGACGCTGCGCGACACGAGCGAATACTCGATCTGCAGCGCGGCGATCGGATGCACGGCGTGGGCGCGGCGGATCGTCTCGGCTCCCGCTTCGGAAAGGCCGATGTGACGCACATAGCCGGCCTTGACCATTTCGGC
>OBLQ010000127.1_pt1 | contig 25686 bp, 19 predicted proteins | sample 1519881 | NCBI WGS metagenome assembly OBLQ01 (sample SAMN01911456, study PRJEB22533) | soil metagenome | biome: Soil | place: Malaysia | collected 2012-04-30 | depth DG_metagenome m | reverse complement strand
CTATGGTGATTTGGAATTTCAATTCCAGCGCGTCGATGGAATACACGAACCAATCGGAGAGCCCATTGCGAGGAGAAATAATCGAGGTTTCTTTCGACAAACTTCCCGCGTTTCCGCGATTGTGATTCAGAATCGACGAGTTGACGGTGGCCGCGTCATGCTCGAACGAAAAGTCTATCCGACCAATCGAGCAAACGATGATACGGTTCGACTAACTCTTACTGAATTGAGACGTTTCGGCGAACTCGAAGACAGAGAGCATCTGACAGCTGAGCACGCGCCAAATCATGTTGACGAGGATGTCGAAACCGCGTAGGCCGTCATCTAGCCGCCAATTTGCGAGCAAAGCCAACAGAGGCTTTCTGCCCTTCTCTTCGATGTGGCCCAGCAGCCTTCTGGAATTTGAGACATACCACGCGCCGTTGCTGGAGCTTCCCCAAGCAATCCCATCCGGTGTTTTGCGCTCCGGCAGACTCTCAAGTTTTGGCGGAGCTTCGCCATCGTAAAAGAGCCTGTACATCGACACTTCGAGCGTCCGCGCCATTTTCTCCAGCGTTTCCACTGTGGGAACTGTGTGGCCGTTCTCCACGCGCGAGATATAGCAGCGCAGGAGACCTGTGCGTTTCTCAATATGGCCCTGTGAGGCGCAACGCTCGCAAGCGGTCGCATATCACTATGTCTTCTCCCTCCATCCGAGGCCCCCATTCAACCATGACGCGCTGGCGAACGGAGGTTTCCGCCGCGCCGAATCCTGCGCTGGGCGGTCGCTTAGCCCTCGCCTTAACCGAATAAGCTGACACGGTACACTTCTCATTTTCCGCCGCGCATTTGCTTGGGCGCGGGTTCGGGAGAATTCCCACGCCCGCAGTCCCGTAGCCGGGATGCAAACAACGCACTTCGCGGCTTCTGCTTTCCCGGTTCCTGCCGACCCGCGCGGGCCCCTCCCATAATGCAGCCGCTCGCCTTGGGAGTGGTCTCTAGTCGCTTCCCGGCGCTCCAAGCAAAAAGGGGCAGAAAAGGAGATTCGAAAATGTACCTCAATTCAGTTCGGATAATCGGTTTCATCGGCAAAGACCCGGAGCGACGCCAAGCGCGCACCGCGGAGCAAAGAGAACGACAGAGGTGCGCGGCTTAGTTGCCTTCGTGTATCAAGGTAGCCAGACTGACAGGGCGGAAGAGCTGCGAGGCACAGTGCCGCGCTGAAGACCGCGGCGCTACATTCAAACCTTGGGCGCAGACCTCGCCGAGCCAGAGGACGCGGGGCGACAGCTGTTCTTCCCGCGTATGTCCAGCCGTGGCCTGCTGCAGCCATGTGTGATCTTTATGCGTTGCACGCCACCAATAGAGGACGAGCACTGCGAGCGCACGAGAAGCTTACGCTGTGACGATGCGGGAAGCGGTGCCCCAGGTTCCCGTGAAGACAAAAGAAGACAGCGGGTTGCGCTGGCGCGGGGCGAGTTCGCGTTCGCGGAGCTGGTCCGGCAGCGATGCAGGGTCGCCTGGATAGCCAATGGCGATTCCGGCGACGGCCTCGTATCCTTCGGGAATGGCGAACGTGGCGCGAGCCTTTTCAGGCTCGATGCCGGCCATCTGATGGATTTGCAGGCCGAGGGCCGCGGCCTGCAAGGCAAGGTTGGCGGCGGCCTGGCCGACATCGTGGAAGGCGTGGCGGTTGGGCTGGCCATTGTGCTCGAATTTCAGCCGCGCCACGCTGAGCGCCACCACCGGCGCGTGTTTCGCCCAGCCTTGATTGAACTCGATGAAGCAATCCAAAACCCGCTGGAAGTTGGCGGGATCGTCCTTCGTGCCCACGAGGAAAAACCAGGGCTGAGCGTTGTACGACGAAGCCGCCCAGCGCGCCGCTTCGAACAGGCTGTGCAGCTTATCCGGCTCGACTGCGCGAGAGTCGAATGCGCGCGGGCTCCAGCGGTGGCTCAGGATTTCGTGAATGGGGACGGCGGTGGGAGCGGGCTTTTGCCGGGCGGACATGGTTCCTCCTCGAATGATTGAAAGCAAATGCCGGGAATCAGATGCGCACGGCGGGGCAACGGATTCTCTGAAATCCGCCGCCCCGCTCGCATTTACGCTTTAGGCGCGCGCGCCGCATCGACGGAGTAGCTGCCGGCTCCGTGGACCGCGAGGATCAGCAGGCCGCCCATGATCGCCAAATTCTTTTCGCAATTCATGATGTTGCCCATTCGATCCATTCCGTGGAGGGCGGGCAAGAAGTGGAAGAAGAACGTGGTCGGTATCAGATACAAGAACACGACCCATGCGGTGAATTTCGTCCAGAAGCCCACCAAGATGGCGATGCCGCCAAGAAGCTCGATGGCGATTGCAATCGCAAGAGCGAGAGTCGGAAAGGGCAAGTGTGCGCTGGCGACATACCCCTTCATCATCGAAAACGCGGGGATTTTCTGAACGCCGGCCACGATGAAAATAAAGCTGATCAGAATCCTGCCGAGCAACGGCACGATGCTGCCCGAGGAATTGGACATTCGTGTTCTCCTTTCGATGGAAGACCCAGATTTGACGACAAAGTGGTAGAACCCTATCACAGGAGCGCCCTTCGAAGAAAGCGAAGAAGGGCGGACGGGCCCGTCGATGCGACGGCTGATGGTCAAAACGCCAAAAGTCGCGTGCCGCGCTGAAGACCGCGGCGCTACATTCAAACCTTCGGCGCGACGGCCGCGGGCGTTGCGTGTTACGCCAGGTCGAATAGCAGAATTTCGGCTGGTTCCTGCGCGCGCACGTGGATCTCGGTTTCGTTTGAAACGGCTGCGCCGTCGCCGGCCTTCAACTCGGTGCCGTTCAACTGCACGGCGCCGCGCGCAATCTGCACCCAGGCGTGACGGCCCTCCCGGAGAGAGTGATTCGCTTCGGCGTTCTTATCGAGGCGCGCAATATAGAGATTGGCGTCCTGATGAATCGTCACCGGGGCTTGCGGTCCCGCGACCAGGCAAAACTTGCCGCGCAGTTCCGCATCCGAAAAGGCCAATTGCTCGTAACCCGGGTCGAGGCCTTTTCGCTCCGGCAGAATCCAGATTTGCAGCAGGTGAACCGGAACGCTCGGAGAAGGGTTGAACTCGCTGTGCACCACGCCGCGGCCGGCGGTCATGTGCTGGAGTTCGCCGGGACGGATCACGCCGCTGCCGCCGGTGCTATCGCGATGCTCGAGCGCACCATCGAGAATCCAAGTGAGGATTTCCATGTCGCGGTGGGCATGCATGGGGAAGCCCTGGGAGGGCGCGATGACGTCCTCGTTGATGACGCGCAGCGCGCGGAAATGCATATGCCGCGAGTCGTGATACTGGTCGAACGAAAATGTGAAATGCGAGTCGAGCCACGCGAGCTTGCCGTGGCCGCGCTCTTCGGCGGGCCGGGTCTGCAGCATGGGTGCGCTCCTTGTTTACGACCGGTTGGATGCAGGCAAGCCGCCAAAGATTCGCAGGCCGACTCAGGGCTTCTGCGTCGGGCGGAGAAGGACTTCACTGATAAAGCTTTGCGGCGCCTGCGTGAGGATCATGGCCACGGCGTGGGCCACGTCCTCGGGCTGAAGCAGCTTGCGCGGGTCCTTCCCCGCGTGGGGAGAGAAATCGGTGGCGACCGAGCCGGGACATACCGCGCTGACGCGAATCCCGTACTGGCGGAGATCTTCGGCCATACATTCGGTAAGCCCCAGCAAGCCCCACTTGGAGGCGCAGTAGATGGCGCCGCCCGCAAAGGCGTTTTTCCCGGCGAGCGAAGCGATGTTGATAATATGGCCGGAGCGGCGGGCGATCATTCCCGGCGCGACCGCCTTGCCGAGCAGGAACACGGCCTTCAAATTGGTGTCCAATACGGCATCCCAATGCGCCTCCGACGCGTCCTGCACGGGGCCGAAATATCCGACCCCGGCGTTGTTGACGAGGATATCGACGGGGCCAAGCGACTGTTCGGTTTTTTGCACGAGCGCCGCAATGTCGTCCGGGCAAGTAAGGTCCGCGGGCACAGTGAGGACGGGCAACCCCGCATGCCGGAACTCGGTTTCCACGTTTTCGAGCCTTCCTTTGTCACGGGCGCACAAGCTAAGCCGGGCGCCCATGGCGGCCAGGCTCCGCGCGATGGCCAAGCCGATGCCCCGGCTTGCGCCAGTGATCAGTGCGACTTTTCGTTCGAGAGGTCTATCCGAGGCCATGGCGCGAAACCCGTCAGGCGACTGGGCACCAACATGCACCATCCTATCATGCAGGCGCGGTCGTCAAGCGGGCCACCGCGGAACGCGAAACGGGGAAGGTCTTAATGCATTTGGACTTGCACGGTTAGAGGGCTTTCCCTATAATTTCGGTCGGTTTGTCCGGGTGTCCCACAGGCAGTTGGTCCCGAATCTGACCGGCACCAGAAAAGCGCTCGTCCAGGAGCAAGGGGAATGATCATGCGAAAATACGTCAACGGAACGGCAATAATCTTGGCCCTCTTTGTCCTGGTGGCACTGAATGCAGGGCCAGCGGCCGCCCAGGCCGCGCAACAGACCAAGCAGCCTTCCTACACAATGCCGGAGTACAACGCGTTCCAGAACTGCCACACGGAGAAGGATCCGCAGATAAAGGTGAAATGTCTGGACGGCTTTGTCGCTCAGTATCCCAACTCCACGCTGATGGAATACGTGGATCAGCTCTATTACCAGGCCTATTACCAGCTGAAGAATTACGCTAAGACAATCGAATACGCGGACAAGTTGGTGGCCCTGGGAGACAAGGCGAATCTGGGGTTGCGCGTTCAGGCGGTCCAAGCTCGCATCCAGATCTTCCCGTTTGCATTCAAGCCGGACGCGGCCGACGCACAAACCCAGCTCACAAAGGAACGGGACGCGGCCCAACTGGCCATCAAGCTGCTCGACGAGTATAAGAGCAGTGCGGATTCAAAGCTGACGGACGAGCAGTACAAGGCCGGGCTGGCGCTGTTCTACGCTGCCGGAGGCTTCGCCAATTTCCAATTGAAGGACAATTCCGCGGCAGTGGAGTCCTTCAAAGCCGCGCTGAAGAATAATCCGAACGACGCGGTATCCGAGTATCGCCTAGGGCTGGCCTATCTCGCGCTGACGCCTCCGCAATCGCTTGACGGTTTCTGGGCGCTGGCGCGGTCCGTTTCGCTGCAGATTCCCGACGCGGCCAAGGTAAAGGATTACCTCCGCGGCAGAATCCTCGCCTACGAGCAACCCGTCTGCGACAGCCTTGTTGATGCGCAGTTGAATGAACTGCTTCAGCTGGCCGCGGGAGCGCAGGAGCGTCCCGCGAGCTATTCCATCCCGAGCGCCACCGATCTGCAGCAAATCGCCCAAGCAAGCACGATCGTGACACTCCTGAACGACCTGCAAGGCGGGGGCGACAAGGCGCGCAAGACGTGGCTCGCGCTGTGCGGCGCCGAATTTCCCGAGGTCGTCGGCAAGATCATCGACGTGAACACAGCCGACAATGCGGTGACTTTCCACATCTTCACGAGCGGCGACGAAAAGGAAATGCAGAATGCGACGACCGCGAACATGGAAGTGAAGGTTCCGGGACAACCGGATGCGGCCCGTCTCGCCAAGAACGATCCCATTCGCTTTTCCGGCACGGTGGTCAGCTACGATGCGCAGCCTTTCCTGCTCCACTGGGACAAGGCGAAAGTCGATCCGAGCATCATTCCGGCCAAGTCGGGCAAAAGCGCGCGGAGGCCCGGTCAGTAGTCAACAAACACAGCTCTAGTCGGAGCAGAGATGGCCGGTCCGGCAACGGGCCGGCCGTTTTTTTTGCTGCTCGCCGAGGCCGGCCTCATGTGGAGGGGCCGCGTGGCAAAAAATCTCCTCAGGGAGGTTACTGCGCGGCGGACCCAAGTCATGCTGCGGGGCAGGCGATACCGGTCTTTTTCAGCGGAACGTGACGGCGCTGGTGCGAGCGTCAGCGGCGTCGCGCGACGTGGTCGAGTTTGTACTGGCCCACTTTGCGGCTGAGGGTGTTGCGGTGGATGCCGAGGACCTTGGCGGCGCGGCACTGATTGCCATTCGAGCGTTCCAGCACACGCTTGATGAATTTCTTCTCGAATTCCGTCACTGCTTCTTCGAGCAGGATGCCGCGTTCGACCATCATGGCGACCAGCGATTCCAGTTGCTCTTTCACGTGTGCACGCTCCGCAGTGACGCTCGGAAGAACAGATTTCCCCTTGGGCTCAGTCGAGTGCGTGACCAGTGATGCGCTGATACGCTTCCCGATACTTCTCGCGCGTGGCGGCTACGACATCCGGCGGGAGCGCCGGAGCCGGGGGCTGCTTGTTCCAGCCGATCCGCTCGAGATAATCTCGGACGTACTGCTTGTCGAAAGACGGTTGTGACCTGCCGGGTGAATACTGGCCCGCCGGCCAGAAGCGCGAGGAGTCCGGCGTGAGCGCTTCGTCAATCCAGATGAGCTCGTCGCCAACGAGCCCGAATTCAAACTTCGTGTCCGCTATGATGATGCCGTGCGAGGCGGCGTGCTCTGCGGCGCGCCGATAGAGCGCAAGGCTCAGCCCGCGGAGCCGCTCGGAGAGCGGCCGGCCAATGCGGGCGACCATTTCTTCAAACGAAATATTCTCGTCATGGCCCGAAGTGGCCTTGGTCGCAGGAGTGAAGATCGGCTCGGGCAAGCGGTCGGATTCGCGCAGGCCAGCCGGCAGGGGAACGCGGCAAATGCCGCCCGTTTGTTGATAATCCTTCCATCCGGACCCGGAAATATACCCTCGCACGACACATTCGATGGGAATCGGCTCGGTTCGGCGAACAATCATCGAACGGCCTTCCAGCACAGCGGCGTAGGGCGCCAGTTCGCCCGAAAAATCCCGTGCCGAAATGACGTGGTGCGGCACGATATCGGCCAGCTTCTCAAACCAAAAGAGAGAAATCTGCGTGAGGACTCGTCCTTTATCCGGGATGGGCGTAGGAAGAACAACGTCGAAAGCCGACAGGCGGTCCGTCGCGACGATCAGCAGGCGGTCTCCCAGATCATAGATATCGCGAACCTTGCCGCGCCCGCGGAGCTTGAGGCCGGAGAAATTCGTTTCCGCAATGGCGGCGTTTACTTGTGGAGAAGCCACTGGACTGTTTTCCTCGGTTCTGAGAGGGGGGTATTCTAGCGCAGCGAATCGTGTTGTCAACCGCTAAGAGGCCGATAGGATCGATCGAGTTTTTGTATACCGGAATGTGACGAAACAGACGAAGGCGCTCGAGGAAACCCCGCGTGGCAAGCGCGATTGCGGGACTCGATGCGCAAAATCCCCCGCTGGTATGGGCTCTAAAGCGTTGAGGCAGCGTTCGCGCAGAAGGACGGCCTAAGATTCTTCTTCGAAGCTGCCCATTTGCATGGTGAGATAGCGCTCGTAACCCAGCTCTTTGATCTGATGCAACTGGGACTCGAGCCAGTCCACGTGGCTTTCCTCATCTTTCAGAAGCGCCACGAAAAGGTCGCGCGTGCCGTTGTCCCGTTCCTCCGTGGCGATGCGAACCGCGTCATTGTATTGGCTGACGGCGGAGAGTTCGAGCTTCAGGTCGCTCTCAAACACTTGGCGCACCGACGGACCGACGGTCAGCTTCAACGGTTCCATCGAAGGGGAGCCGTCGAGGAACAAGATCCGCTCGATCAGCTTCTCGGCATGCTTCATTTCGTCGATGGATTGTTTCTTGATGTACTCCGAGAGCTTGTGGTAGCCCCAGTTTTCGCACATCTCCGCGTGGAGGAAGTACTGGTTGATCGCAGTGAGCTCCTCCCGCAGGGCCTTGTTCAATTCGGCGAGGACTTTCGAGTTTCCCTTCATGAGGGAAAAGTATGCCAGAACGGTTGCGGAGACGCAAAGTTGAAGTTTGCCTACCGCCCCAAGACAAGAAGGCCGAACGATCCAGGTGGTCCTAGGCAGCGTTACTGGCGGCGCTCGCAGCTTTCTCCTGAACGGCGGCGTCGGCCTCTTCCCATTTGACGGAGACGAGCTTCGAAACGCCGGGTTCCTGCATCGTCACGCCGTAAAGCACGGAGCCCATTTCCATGGTCTTGCGGTTGTGCGTGACGACGATGAACTGCGTGTGTCCGCACATGTCCGCCAGCATCTTGTTGAAGCGTCCGACGTTCGCTTCGTCGAGCGGCGCATCCACCTCGTCGAGGATGCAGAACGGGCTGGGCTGATACTTGAAGACGGCGATGAGCAGCGCCAGCGCCGTAAGAGCCTTCTCGCCGCCGGAGAGCAAAAGAATATTCTGCAGACGCTTGCCCGGAGGCTGCGCAACGATATCGATGCCGGCGTCGCCGGAACTATCGGGCTCGCTCAATCGCATTTCGCCGTGGCCGCCGCCAAACAGCGTCTGGAATGCGATGGCGAAATGCGCGTTGATGAATCGGAAGGCTTCCTCGAATTTCTGCCGCGAGACCTGATCGAGCTCATGGATGGTGAGTTGCGTATTCTCGATCGATTGCACGAGGTCGTCGCGCTCCCGCCGGAGGAAACTCTCGCGCTGCTCGCATTCCTGGAATTCCTGGAGCGCCATCATGTTCACAGGGCCCATCGCTTCGATGCGAGCCTTCATCTCGTTGTAGTTCGTTTCGGCAGCCACAAGATCTTCGCCGACCAGCAACTGCGGTTCCTGGGCCATCAATTCCTCGGGCTGGGCGTTGAGTTCCGCCACGCAGGACTGGCGCAGATAGTCGCGGTCGGCATCGTTGCGCGCCTTTTCAATCTGCCGCTGGCTGCGCTCGGCTCGTAGCTCGTCGAGCGACTGGCGGCGGCCGCGCAGAGCTTCCTCGATCTGGCCGGCGCGCGATCGCGCTTCGTCCCATTCCTTTTCGAGCGCTGCTTTGCGTTCGTCGAGGCGCGTCTTATCCACGCGCAAGTCCTCGGCTTGCCGCATGAGCTGTTCGCACGAGGACTCGAGACCGGCCTTTTCTCCGGAGAGGGTCTCATGCTGCTGGTGAAGAGCATTCACGCGGTCGCTGGCCTGAGCGATTTCGTCTGCGAGGCGCCGTTCAATGGCTTCGGCGCTCGCCAAGCGCTCGGCCATCGCGGCCAGCTCTTCGCGCCGGACCACGACCTGCTCCTGCAGCGCCTGAAAATCGCGACGCAGGCTGGCGAGCCTTTCCGTCGCCTCCGCCGTTTCCGTTTCGGCGGCGGCGCGGGAACGAATCGCCCCCGCGTGCTCCTGGCGGGCCCGATCGGCACGCTCGCGCGCCGCTTCGGCAGCAGTTCGGAGGCGGGCGATTTCCCCGCGTTCCGCGGCAAGCTGCTGCTCGACGCGCAGAAGTTCGCCGCGCGCCTGGTCCCGCTGATGAGCGGCGGCAACGAGGGATTTCTCGGCCTCCACGTGCTGCGACGAAACCGACGAGAGTCGCATTTCGGCTGCAGCGATTTCTTGCGCGATACGAGCCAGCTCCGCCTGGCGTTCCCGGGCAATCGCCTCGAGCCGCACGGCTTCCGTTTCGTGCTGGCGCAGCTCCCGCTTCAGCGCGAGCGGCCCGGCCTCGCCCTTGCGCCCGCCCGAGACTGTCCTGCCGTGATAGCAAGTTCCGTCCGGCGTCAGAAAGTAGCTGTGCGGATTCTCACGCGCGAGCTGCTCGGCAACGGCGGGCATCTCCACCACGTAGGCCGCACGGAGCTTGGTCAGGAAATGCTTCGTGCCCGGGCCGAGCGGGTCGCGAAATTCGACCAGCCGGTCCAGGCGCGCGCGCGCGCCTGCGGGCATGGGGAGCTCCGAGTCGGTTTGGCTCATATCCATGTTCAAATTGCGGATCGAATCAACGAAGAAGGTGGCGCGGCCGCCCATTTCGTCGCGGAGCAGAGCGACGCCGGCGCGCGCGTGATCGAATGTTTCGACGACGACGTATTCGAGTTCTTCGCGAAGGAACTGCTCGACGGCTCCTTCGTATTCCTCAAGAACTTCCGTGTAGTCGGCGAGCAGGCCCACCGCACGGAAATCGCCGGTTGAGGCACCGGCATCGCCCTTGTGAACGGCTGCACCGGCTCCGGCGCCCCCGCCGAAGCTGAAAAGTTTCTGCACGGCATCGGCGGTATACGCACGCTCGCTCAGAATCTGTTCGAGAGAAGCGCAACGGGCCCTCGCGGCGGAGAGTTGCTGCCGGACGGGTTCGAGCTGTTCAGCGGTCTCCTGCTGCGCGCGGCGGAGTTCGGCGAGCCGCGCCTGCGCCTCGCGGACGGCGGCGCCGGAATCCGCCGCTGCCCGTTCGGCGCGCGAAAGACCGCCTTCGGCAGCGTCTACGCGAAGCGCCAAGGCGGCATGCTCGGCTTCGATGCTGCGCACGGCATCCGCACGCTGCTCTTCGGCGGCGGTATGGCGCGCCGCCGCTTCCTCGGCCTGCAACGACTCCGCCTGTCCGCGCGCGGATTCCTCCACAAGGCGGCTCGCAAGCTGGCGAAGTTCCTGCATGCGCAGCTCAAGGCCGGTCTGCTCGGCGGAATTCTTCGAGGCTTGCTCCGTGGATTCGCGCAGGATTTCTTCGAGCGACGCGGTCTGCTCGCGGAGCGTGGCGACGGCATCATGCTGTGCCGCGATGCGAGAAGCGAGGTCCGCCGCCTGACGGGCGGCCTGGTCGATCTCGATGCCCAGGGTCGCCACGCGGGATTCGAGCTGCGCCGCCTGTTCCCGGTTGAAGGTGATGCGGTTTTCGGCGCGGTCGAGGTCGAGCGCGGTCTGGCCGAGCAAATTCTGCGTCTGGCGCAGCTCGGCATCGAGCTCGTACGTCCGCGCGGTCAGACGCTCCTGCTCGGCTTCGGTTTCGCGGACGGAGCGGGATTCCCGCTCCTCCGCAGCATCCATCTCGCGCAGCAGGCTTTCGAGGCGCGCGGCTTCGATATCGAGGTGCTCCGCCTTGCTCGCGAGCACGACGCGCAGCATGCCCCGCATCTGTTCGCGAAGCTCCGCGTAGCGCCGCGCTTTCGAGGCCTGGCGCTTGAGCGAAGCGAGCTGCTTTTCGACTTCGACGAGAATGTCGTTCACTCGCGAGAGGTTGATCTTGGAGGCCTCGAGCTTCGTTTCCGCGAGGCGCCGCTTCGTCTTGTACATCGTGATCCCCGCAGCTTCCTCGATGATCGCGCGGCGGTCCATGGGCTTGGAGTTCAGAATCTGGCCGATGCGACCTTGCTCGATGATGGCGTAGCTATCCGGACCAAGCCCGATGCCCATGAAGATTTCCTGAACGTCGCGCAGGCGGGCCACACGGCCGTTGATCAGGTACTCGCTCTGGCCAGAGCGGTACAAGCGGCGTCCGACGACGATTTCGCCGGGCCGCAGCGTGGCTGCCGGCTTGTCGGCAGCGCGCCTCTTCGCGGCTTTGCGGCCGGCGCGGGCGTCCTCCGCGGGGACTTCTTCTACGGGGCCGGCGTCCGCCATTGCCTCAGCGGAGTGAGCAGTTGCCTGGGGTGCATCCTGCAGGTCGGCCTCTACGGCGGGGGGGTCGTCGCCGGGATGCGAGGTTGGTTCCTTCTGGCCATCAATGACCTTGGCAACGGCTTCCGAAAGCTCCGGGTCGACCAGGGTCAGCGTGACCTCGGAGATCCCCATCGGCGGACGCTTGGCCGTGCCATTGAAGATGCAGTCGGACCTGCGCTCGGCGCGGAGCATTTTGTGGCTCTGCTCGCCGAGGACCCAGGAGATGGCGTCCACTACGTTGGACTTGCCGCAGCCGTTCGGCCCGACAATGCAGGTAATCCCGCTGCCGCTGAACGTGATCGGCGTCTTCTCGCAGAATGACTTGAACCCCAGCAGTTCGACCTTACGGAGTTTTAGCACCAGCCCCTCGCACGGTTCGCTTCTCCCGCGTCATGGGCGGAAGAAGCTACGGTCTGAATTTTTTGTTCGGAGGTCTTTCGAGACAAAAACGTTGGGAGGGTCGATGATCGATGGCCCTTCCGCCTGGCGCTATCGGATCGGCGGTTACGGGAATAAAAATTAGCACGCCGGGCGGGAGGTGTAAAGGCGGATTTCTCCACTTTGCGCAGCAAGCAAACGGACCCGCCCGCAGCTTCAAGTCCGCTCCCCAAAACGTGGCCACAGGCTTACGGCGGCAATCAGGATGTTTGCGGATTGACTTGCGGTAGGTCGCATCCTAGCATGGCGCGCACGGGAGGGAGCTTTGGAGTCGCGCAGAGGGCCGGGAGTACGCCGAGTTCTGTCGAGCGGGTTGCTGCTGCTCGTTATCCTGACTTTGTCGATCGGGGGCCTTCGGCCCCCAGCGCCCAAGCCCTCGAGCGCTCCGGCAGCGGAATTCTCCGCCGCCCGCGCGGTGGATACCCTCCATCGAATTCTGGGGCCCGATGTGCCGCACCCGGTTGGGAGCGCGGCCAACTACGACGTTCGCGCTCGCCTCATCAACGAGTTGAGCCGGATGGGTTATGAGCCGGAGGTGCAGACCAGCTTCGCCTGCGCTGAATTCGTCGACTGCGCGCCGGTGAACAACGTGCTGGCGCGCCTCGAAGGAACCGAGCCGGGCAGCGCGGTTCTCCTCGCCGCCCATTACGATTCTGTGCCGGCAGGTCCGGGCGATTCCGACGACGGCGTCGGCGCCGCCGCAGTCCTCGAAATCGCGCGAGCGCTCAAATCAATGCCCCTGCCGCGCCACTCGGTCATTTTCCTCCTCGACGACGGCGAAGAGGCGGGCTTGCTCGGGGCGCACGCTTTCGTGGACTCCCATCCCTGGGCGAAGGAAGTGCGTGCGGCGGTGAATCTCGATGCGCGCGGCACCTCAGGCCCCAGCCTGCTGTTCGAAACAGGCAGCGCGAACGATTGGGCGATTCGGCTCTACGCGGAGCACGCCGCCCGCCCGGCCGCCAGCTCGATTTCTTACACCGTGTACAAGCAGCTTCCGAACGACACGGATTTCACTGTGTTCAAAACCGCCGGCTATCAGGGGTTGAATTTCGCCTTCATCCGCGGCGTCGGACAGTACCATACTCGCCTCGACAATTCGGCGAACGTGAACCCTGCGAGCGTGCAGCATCATGGCGAAAACGCGCTGCCGGCGGTTCTCGCGCTCGCAAATGCCGATCTTCAAAACGCGCCAACGCGGGAAGGGGTGTTTTTCGATCTCTTCGGACGCTGGATCATCCACTGGCCCGCGCCGCGGACGCCGGCCTTCGCGCTCGGCGCAATGATTCTCTTGCTGCTGGAGATCGGGTGGATGCTTGGAAACAAGCGTCTGGGGCTGCGCGAATTTCTCTGGGGAATGATTGCATGGCTCGTCACCATGGGAACGACCGGAGCGCTGGCGCTCCTGCTGAGGCGTCTCATTCACGCGGCCGGGGCGACGCCCATCAATTGGATCGCGCATCCTCTGCCGATTCAGATCGCGTATTGGTCGCTCGCACTCGCCGTCGTCATGATTTACGCCATCGTCTTCGCCCGGCGCGCCGGCTTTTGGGGATTGTGGAGCGGCGTTTGGACATGGTGGGCGCTGCTCTCGATCGTGATCGCTTCGCAGACGCCGGGATTCAGCTACACCATCGTGGTTCCCCTGGGCGTGGCAGTGCTCGCGGGATTGCCGGCGACGATGCTTCGCGCCGGGAGCGTCACTTCCGCCCTGGCGGTGATCCTGCCGCTCGCGGCTGCCGGGATCGTCGGGTTCGCTCCGGCTTTACTGCTGTACGACGGTCTGGGCGTCCGGGGGATGATTTTGGTTGCGCTGGTGGTCGGGTTTATTCTGACGCCGATTGCTCCGCTCTGTGCCGATCTGCGCGGCGCGCCGGGTTTGCGAGGTCTGGCGCTCCCTTGGATTCCGATCGTGGCAACGGCGCTGGCCGCATTCGCGGCCGTGGTTGTGCCGTCGTATTCCGCGAAAGTCCCCGAGCGCGTCAATATCTCCTATTGGCGAAACGCGGATTCGGGGAAGTCGCAATGGATCGTTCAGCCCGAGTCCGGCCGTCTGCCCGAGCCGATTCGCCTCGCTGCGTCCTTCCGTGGCCCCGAACACGGAGCTTTTCCTTGGGACACTCGGGCCGCTTTTGTCGCAGACGCGCCCCGCCTGGATCTCGCCGCTCCGACGTTTACGATTTTGGAATCCACGCAAGCCGATGGCATGCGGTCGTATCAGGCTCTGCTGCGGTCCGAGCGCGGCGCGCCATCTGCGGCCGTTCTGTTTCCGCCCGATTCCGGCGTCGAATCCGTTCGGATGGAAGGCCTACCGCTACAGCCGGAGACCCAACGAATCAGAAGCCAGTGGAACGGCTGGGCCGCCTACCGATGTCTGGCCATGCCTGCGAGTGGCGTGAAAATTACCTTTTCGCTGCCTGCCGGGAAGCCCGTCGAAGTCTCGGTAGTCGATCAATCCTACGGCCTGCCACCCGAAGGGACGTTCCTCTTGAACTCGCGCCCGCTGAAATCCACGCCGTCGCAGAACGGTGACGTAACGATCATCAGCCGTCGCGTCGAGTTCCTTCCCTAGCGCGCCGCATGACGTTCAAATCGGCGTTAAACTGCGGCGCCCGAGACGGGCGTTTGCCGCGAGGCGCAGCGTCGGCTACAATAGCCGTTTTGCATAAGCCATCAGAATGCGCGAGATACGCCTGCACAACACGCTGACGAACCGCCTAGAGTCCCTCGATCCCGTACACCCGGGCGAAGTGCGCATCTACACGTGCGGCCCGACTGTTTACGCCTTCGCGCATATCGGCAATTTTCGGACGTTCGTGTTTCAGGACGTACTGCGACGCTTCCTGCGCTCGCAAGGCTACCGCGTACTGCAGGTGATGAACGTCACGGACGTGGACGACCGCATCATCAAGGCCTCCGCAGCCGCGGGAGTCGGCATCCGCGATTACACGGAAAAGTATATTCGCGCTTTCCTTGAGGACATGGACGCGCTCCACCTGGAGATGCCCGAACACCTCGTGCGCGCCACGGACCACATCGAGGACATGGTCGCGCTGATCGAGCGGCTGCAAAAAAAGGGACTCACCTACACGAGCGAAGGATCCATCTACTATCGGATTTCGAAATTTCCCTCTTACGGAAAACTGTCGAAGATCGACGTGACCGGCATGCAGGCCGGCGCGCGCGTGGACGTCGATCAGTACGAAAAGGACGACGCGCGTGATTTCGCGCTGTGGAAAGCTCCCAAGCCGGGCGAGCATTTTTGGGAAACGCGGATCGGTCCGGGACGCCCCGGCTGGCACATCGAGTGCTCGGCGATGTCCATGAAGTACCTCGGCGACACGCTCGACATGCACACCGGCGGAGTGGACCTGGCCTTCCCACACCACGAAAACGAAATCGCGCAGAGCGAGGCGGCTACGGGCCATCCCTTCGTGCGCCTGTGGCTGCACGCCGAGCACCTGATCATCGAAGGCCAGAAGATGTCGAAGTCGCTCGGCAACTTCTATACGCTGCGCGACCTCTTCGCCAAGGGACAGAAGCCTTCGACGATTCGATTCCTGCTGCTCTCCGTGCCCTACCGCCGCCAGCTGAATTTCACCGAGGACGGACTTACGCAGGCCCGGAACTCCGTCGAGCGCTTGCGCAACTTCATGACGCGCCTCAAGACCGCGCAATTCTCCGAAGGGTCGAACCCGGAGATCCAGAAGCGCATCGAGAAGGCGGAAAACGACTTCGACGCAGCCCTTGCAGACGATCTGAACACGGCGGTGGCGCTCGCGGCGATTTTCGATCTGGTGCGCGACGTCAATACGGCCATGGATCGCGGCACGTTCTTGCAGCAGGATGCTCCCCGCGTCGTAGCGGCGATGGAGAAGTTTGACGGCATCCTGGCGCTGCTCGCGGACGACGACGATGAGAAGCTCCGCAAGCTCGGCTTCGGACCATCCAAACCCGCCATGCCCGTCACGCAGATCGAAGCTCTGATTCAGGAGCGGCAGGCTGCCCGGCAGCGCCGGGACTTCCAGCGGTCCGACCAGATCCGGCAGCAGCTTGCGGATTCCGGAATTCTGTTAGAAGATACGAAAGACGGCAGTGTCCGCTGGAAGTACAAATGAGAATCTCCGCGACACACGCGCGCTCGCTGCACAGCCAGCCTTCCCACGAACGGCCGAATCTTTTCGGCGTTGATTAATTCTCCCTTTCCCCAATGAACGCGCCGGGCACGCGCCGGCCGGAACCGGTCCGCGCGCCCGAGAAAACGCAAGTCTGGGAGGAAGACATGCAGATCGCCGAGAGAAGGATTCCGAACCTCGTCAGCGCGCTGCCCGGCCCGAAAGCGAAAGAGATCATCGAGCGGGACCGCAAAGTCGTCTCGCCGTCCTACACGCGGGATTATCCGTTGGTCGCGAAATCAGGCCGCGGCGCCATGGTCGAGGATGTGGACGGCAATACGTTTCTCGACTTCGCCGCCGGGATTGCCGTCGTCGCCACCGGGCACTGCCATCCGCAAGTCGTTGCCGCCGTGCAGAGGCAGGCGTCGGAATTGCTCCACATGTCCGGAACGGATTTCTACTACCCGGGCCTGGTCGAGCTGGCCGAAAAGCTCGCTTCGATCGCGCCGGGAAAGGGACCGAAGCGCGTCTATTTCGGCAATTCCGGCACGGAGGCCATCGAAGCGGCGATGAAACTCGCCCGGTATCACACCAGGCGCGACAAATTCATCGCCTTTTACGGCTGCTTCCATGGGCGCACATTCGGCTCGCTTTCGCTCACCGCAAGCAAGGCCGTCCAGCGAAAACATTTCGGCCCGCTGCTGGGCGGCGTCTTCCATGCGCCTTATCCGGACACCTATCGTGGCGCCTACGGCATCCGTCCGGACCGCGCCGCGGCCGACGCCTTGGCCTATATCGAGAATGAACTCTTCAAGCGAATCGTCGATCCCGAAGATGTCGCCGCCGTTTTCATCGAAGCCATCCAGGGCGAGGGTGGGTATATCGCGGCTCCGGCGGAGTTCTTACAAGGCCTCGAGCGCCTGTGCCGCCGGCACGGCATTTTGCTCGTCGCCGACGAGGTGCAGTCCGGCATGGGACGCACCGGGAAGTGGTGGGCCGCCGAACACTCGGAGATCGAGCCGGACATCGTTTGCACGGCGAAGGGTATCGCTTCGGGACTTCCTCTCAGCGCCGCGATCGCCAAAGCGGACCTGATGGACTGGAAACCCGGCGCGCATGCCTCCACGTTTGGCGGCAACCCCGTGGCCATTGCCGCGTCGCTCGCCACCATCCGTCTGCTCGAAGGCGGCATCATGGCCAACGCCGCGCGCATGGGTGAACTCATCTTGCTCCAAACCGCCGGCTGGCGCGAGCGGCACAAGACCGTGGGCGACATTCGCGGAAGGGGGCTAATGATCGGGATCGAGTTCGTGCGCGACCAAAAGACGAAGGAAAGGGCGCCCGAACTGCGGAACCGTATCATTCAGGCAGCCTTTGAGCGGGGATTGCTTGTCCTGGGCGCGGGCGAGAACACGCTGCGGCTCTGTCCGCCGCTGGTGATCGACGAGGAGCAGGCCGAATTTGCCGTGCACACGCTCGATGCCTGTATCAGCGAGGCCGAGCGGTCGCTCTAGAGATAAGGCGAGGGGATCCCTCTACGGATTGCATATGCTTGCGCGAGTGGTGTTCGCCGTCATCAACTTCGCAGCCCGCAAAGGGTTGATCGGAGGCGGCTCCGAGGATTCGGCGGAAGCAGCCTCACGACAGCGGGCGCGCCGGACTGGCGTTCGCGGCGAGACGTACGCGTATTGGTATCTTCGCCGCCACGGCTACATCCTCGTCGCACGCAATTACACGCTGCCGGGCATTAAGGGCGAGATCGACATGGTTGGTTACGACGGGCCTGTTCTAGCATTCGTCGAAGTCAAAACCCGCGCATTAACGGAGGCGGACCGCCCAACCCCCGAAGAGGCCGTGAACAGAGATAAGCGCCGCCACCTAGTCCGCATGGCGCGACATTTTTCCCGCACGCGGCGCGTGGACCTCACCTCCTGTCGATTTGATGTACTCGCGATCGAGGCAGCCCCCGGCGCGCGCCCCGCGGTGCGGCTGCACAAGGGAGCATTTACCCCCGAATCGAGGTAAAGAGTACATAGCGCGGGGGGCGAAGCGGCGGGGGTAAAGAAAATGACACTTGGCCACTACGAATCGCTTGCTCCGTGTTTGCCGTAGTAAAATGGTCCTTGGGCTGCGCGTTCTATCCCTAAGGGGAGCAGCGCCCGATCGAGGAGGAGCAGGTTGCCCGAACTTCGCAGGGACCCTATCACGGGTCGCTGGGTCATAATTTCCACCGACCGCGCCAAGCGGCCCACGGATTTCGTACGGGAAAGCGTCCGGATCAAGGGGACGGGAATGTGTCCCTTCTGCCCTGGCAACGAGGGAAAGACGCCGCCGGAAATTCTCGCTTACGGACGGAACGGATCCGCCAAGAATACGCCGGGCTGGTCGTTGCGCGTGGTGCCCAACAAGTTTCCGGCGCTCGGAATCGAAGGAGGACTCGACCGCGAGGGCGAAGGGCTGTTTGATCGCATGAACGGCGTTGGGGCGCACGAGGTGATCATCGAAACGACGGAGCACTCGCTCACACTCGCCTCGATGCCGGAAAGGGCGGTCGAAGAGGCTTTATGGGCCTATCGCGAGCGCGTGCTCGATCTCAAGAACGACCGCCGCTTCCGCTACATTCTTCTTTTCAAGAACCACGGCGAGGCGGCCGGCGCCTCGCTCGAGCATACGCACTCACAGCTGATCGCTCTGCCGATTGTGCCGAAGCGCGTGCGCGAGGAAGTGGACAACTCCAAACGTTATTACGACGAGAAAGAGCGATGCATCTTCTGCGACATGATCCGGCAGGAGATCGAGACAGGAACGCGCGTCATCCTGAACAACGATCACTTCATCGCACTCGCGCCCTACGCGCCGCGCTTCCCGTTCGAGGCCTGGATTCTCCCCCGGCAGCACAGTTCCGCGTTCGAGAATATGCCGACGCCCTACTACGGCAGCCTGGCAAAAGTCTTACGCGAGTTCCTGACGCGTCTCGATGCGGCGCTTCTGTTCCCCGCCTATAACTTTGTCGTCCATACTTCGCCGATCGGCGAGGAAATCAACGATCATTACCACTGGCACATCGAGATGATGCCGAAGCTGACCAAGGTGGCAGGGTTCGAGTGGGGCACGGGCTTCTACATCAATCCCACGCCGCCCGAAGAAGCGACGCGATTCCTTCGCGAAGCAAAGTGACGACCCGCTCAGGGCCGTCGTCCTGAATCCCGCGCAGCGAGCTGGGTGAAGGATCTCTGCTCGTGCCGGCAGCGATCGGGTTTGTGCGAGGGAGCTTCTATACGAGAACTTCAGGGACTTCCAGGAGCCGTTTGCGAAAGGCCGACTCGAAAACCGCGACCACCTCAGGATCGAAGTCTTTGCCGGCGCCTTTCGCAATGATGTCGCGCGCCTCGAAGGGAGACATCGCCTTGCGGTAAGGGCGATCGCTCACGAGCGAATCGTAGACGTCCGCGACGCTAATGATCCTCGATTCAAGCGGGATGTCTTCGCCTTTGCTCGGATGGTACCCGGAGCCGTCGTATTTGTCGTGATGACTCAGGATGATGGGCAGGACGCGCCGCAGCGTGCCGCCCACCGGCTTCAGCCTGTCCATTCCCTTTGCCAAGTGCGATTGCATCTCGACGATTTCCTCGTCGGAGAGTTTCGCCGCTTTGTAAAGAATCTGGCGGCTGATTTCCAGCTTACCGATGTCGTGAAGCAGAGCGGCCGCGCGAATATCCTCGATGCGCTCCTCGGGCAAACCCATCTCGTCGGCGAGCCGGGCGGCATAGACGGACACGCGATAGGAGTGATTCTGCGTGTATTTGTCGTTCGAAACCACGCCGCATAGAATTTGGAGCACGCCGTAGTAGGTCTCGCGCAACTCCGCAAGGCTCTGCTCCCTCCGCTCGTAGAGCGTTCCCATGGCGTACGCGGTGATCAGCAGGAAACTGCCCCAGATCGTGATGTCCGACCAGGCCATCAGGTGCCGGTTCGGGAGACTCAGTCCGCTGGCCAGGGCCACCGGATTCATGAGATTCAACCAGCAGACGATCAGCACCGAGGCGAGCGCCGTCTGTACCGCGCGAGCGCGGCCGAAATAGTAAGCCGCGAAGAGTGTCGGGAGATCGTAGAACGATAGGACAAGCTTTTGTCCGGCAACGAAGAAGTTGATGATGGCCGCAAAGACGATAATCGAAAGGATCAGCAGCAGTTCCTTGTTGACCCTCATCAGCGAATTCAGCCAGTTACCTTTCATACGCCCATCTCCTTGCTCTGCTCTCCTCGCTATCCCGGAACCTCCCCCGTTTACATCCTAACAACACGTTCAGAAAGTGCGGGTAATCTTAATGACGATTTGCCTAATCAGTAAGTCCGGCTTTCCGGAGGATCAGTGGTCAAGAACGCGTCGGTGAACCACGTTGCCTGGGGGAAACAGCGCTGCTCAGGAATGCCGCATCCTTGCCGCTCCCGCGCTCGTGACAGTCTGCGCGACTTCCGGAGCCCTGCTAGGACTGCTTCAACCGCTTTCGCGCAGAGAGAAACAGCGTAAGCGCGAGCACGAAAAACATCCCCACACCCAGCACGGGGACCTGGCTGAGATGGGGCATATGCTTTTCTCCAAAGGCAAACAACTTCGCCGGCCAGGGCAAGTGAAAAACGCTCACGATCCAGTGAGGGAGTCTTTTGCCGAGCTCCGGGTCCTGCAACAGGTTGAGGATGATTGCCAAAAGTCCGAAGACACCGCCGGCAGCGATCAAGCCGCTGGCGTAAAGCGAGCCCGAGCTGACCTCGCTCTCCGCGTGTCGCTTTTTCTCCAGTCCGCGCTCAGCGAGCCAGTGCACCAGCCCGCCGGCAAACATCGTCATCGTCGTCGCAATGGAGATGTAGGATCCCACCGCAAACGGCAGCGACCGAATCCCGAGCAATTCGACGGCGATCACGAGAAAGACTCCGAGAAAAACCAGCCGCCAAGGCAGCCGCTGGTTCAAGATTCCGCTGATGACCGTCGCCATCAGCCTTGCTTGAGGAGCCGGCGCCTGCGCGCTGCCGATGCCCTGCACCCACTGGATCTCGATCTCTCGGGTGGCGGGATCGTAGAGGTACTTTCCGTCGGGGATTTCCCGCGAGCCGATCGCGTTCACCAGGATGTAGCTCTTGCCTTCGTGAACGTAATGATCCGATTGGCGTTCGACGCCCGCCGGCAGATGATCGACGTCCAGCGCGATCTGGATCGGCTTGTATTGCGCCAAGCCGATGTTCATCAGAATCAAGGTTCCGCCGACGGCGAGTGCCGAGACGGCCACGCCGATGACGAGGCCGACCTGCTGCCGGTGCGGCGTCGCGCCCACGAGGAAGCCGGTCTTCAAGTCCTGCGATGTCGCGCCCGCAATGGCCGAAGCGATGCACACGACTCCGCCGATGGTCAGCGCCAGCGCGGCAAACGCGTTCGCCGTCCAGTGCATCACCAGAAACATCGCGCAGGTGGCCATCAGGGTCGCGATCGTCATCCCACTCACCGGATTCGAGGAGTTCCCGATCAACCCGCTGATCCGCGACGCCACCGTCACGAACAAAAAACCGAAGACCACCACAAATATCGCGGCGATCAGATTGGCGAAGGCTCCCGTTTCCGCGCCAGGGATCGGCTTGAACTTCAGCAGCGCCCACATCATCGCCACGATCACCAGCGAGCCGATCACCACCAGCCGCATCGAGAGGTCCCGCTCGGTCCGGTTGGCCCTGGACATCGCCGCTTGCCGGGCGCGCACGTCTTTCATCCCCGCGGTGATGGCCGAAACAATCGTCGGCAGCGTCTTGATCAATGTAATCAGCCCCGACGCGGCAACCGCCCCCGCGCCCATCGGCCGGATGTAACTCCCCCAAAGCTGGTCGGGCGTCATTTGCGGGATCGGCACGGTGCTTGGGTAGAGCGGCACGGTGGGCGCCAGCGAGCCGAAGAAGCGGATCGCGGGCATCAGCACGAGCCATGAGATCACGCCCCCGGCGAACAAAGTGCCAGCCACGCGCGGCCCGATGATATAGCCCACGCCCAGATACTCGGACGTGATCGCCGCGCGGAACGAAGCACCGGGCAGCCACGAGGGCTGATATTCCGGCTGTCCCGGCCACATGCCCAGCGTGTTCATGCAAAACGTGTAGACGCCGCCGAGTCCCAGGCCCCAAAACACGCGCCCCGCAAACGAGCCGCCACGCTCCCCCGCCACGAGAACGTCGGCGCAGGCCGTGCCCTCCGGGAACGTAAGGTTGCCGTGCTCCTTCACAATCAGCTGGCGCCGGAGCGGGATCATGAACAGCACGCCGAGAATCCCGCCGAGCAGCGCCAGAAAAAAGATGCGCCAGTATTCAGTGTTCAGCGAAAACCCGAGGAAAATCAGCGCGGGAAGCGTGAAGATCACGCCGGCGGCCACCGACTCCCCGGCCGACCCGGTCGTCTGCACGATGTTGTTTTCGAGAATCGTCGAGCGGCCGAATGCGCGCAGGATGCTGATCGAGAGCACGGCGATGGGGATCGACGCCGAAACCGTCAGCCCGGCGCGCAGGCCCACGTAGACCGAAACCGCACCGAAAAGGACCCCGAACAGCGCGCCGAGCACGACGGCGCGGAGGCTGAATTCCCGCAGCGTTTCTCCGGCATCCACATACGGGCGGAATTCGCCCGACGCTGCTGTCGAACTCCAGGGCTTCGACGCCACGTATTACCTCCCTCGGGATGGAGTCAACACACTGGTCCCATGAGCCGCCACATGTAAGCCCGGCAAGTTAGCATCAGACGGACGTGCAAGCAAGGCGCAATCAAGAGCGGACCGCTCCTCACGGTCATGAGCGCGGTGGAGCATTCGGCGATACGCAACTCGAGGACGATTTTCGCCGGTCGACTGCCGCGAATCCGGGATTCGCGACCGCGTACGGCCTGCGTGCTGTCGTTCACTTCGCGGACCAGGCGAGTCTTCCGGAGGCGCTGTCGTTTGCCCGATTCCAGCCAGATGCCAAAGGTCACAACGGTACGATTGAAATGCTGGAAATTCTCGATTCCGAAGACAAGTGAGGTAGGTGGGTCGCGCGGGTTCAATCAACTCAATTCGGACTCCTCGGCAACCAAAGTTTCGCCGCTGGAATGCGTGTTACTCCTTCTTCGTCAGCCTCTCGCGCACCCGGTCGCTCAATATTTTTCCGTCGATGGCTTTTCCTTCCAGACGCGCGCGGGCGGCTTTGATCACGGCGCCCATCTGCTTGAGCGAATCCGCGCCTGCCTCGCTGATGGCTGCTTCGACCGCTCGGTGAATCTCCTCGTCGCTGGGAGCGGCGGGCAGGTACTCCTCGATGATGGCGATTTCCTTCGCTTCCTTTTCCGCCAGGTCCTTGCGGCCCCCGTGCGTGAATTGCTCCACGGACTCGCGCCGCTGCTTCACCAGCGTCTGCAGCACCTGCAGCGACTCCATGTCCTCCAGCGGGCGCATCTTTTCCACTTCCTTGTTCTTGAGCGCGCTCTTTACCATGCGCAACACGCTCAGACGCAGCTCGTCCTTCTCCCTCATCGCCGCGGTTAAATCTTCCTGGATGCGTTCGATGTAGCCCATTCCTCTGAATCTCCCCGCGGCTCAGAATATCACACGCCGCGCGGCTCGCGCCCGGAATTGACACCAGCCGGGGCACCCGATACCCTGTTGTCCCATGAAAATTATCGTTGCAGACAAAATCAGCGAACGCGGGCTGAAGCTTCTCCGCGAAAAAGGTTGGAACGTGGTCACCCCGGCGGCGGCCGCGCTGCCGACCGAGCTCGCCGACGCGGAGGCCCTCGTCGTTCGCAGCGCCACGAAGGTTACGGCGGCGCTGCTCGAAAAGGCCCCGCGCCTCCGTGTGATCGGCCGCGCCGGTGTGGGCGTCGACAACGTCGACGTCGAGGCCGCTACGCGCCGGGGCATTCTGGTGATGAATACGCCAGGAGGAAACGCCGTCAGCGTGGCGGAGCACACTTTTGCCTTGCTGCTCGCGCTCGCTCGCTCTGTGCCGCAGGCCAACGCGTCGATCCAGGCCGGGCGCTGGGAGAAATCCTCGTTCTCGGGCACCGAGCTGCGTGGCAAGACGATCGGCCTCGTGGGCCTCGGCCGCGTCGGAACGGAAGTCGCGCGGCGCGCCCGCGCGCTCGAGATGAAGGTGCTCGCCTACGATCCCTACGTTACCCCGGCGGCCGCCAGCGAAGTTGAGGTGAATCTGGTGCCGCTCGACGACTTGCTCCGCCAATCCGATGTCGTTTCGCTGCACACCTCGCTTAGTGCCGCCACCGAAAAGATGTTTGACGCGGCGGCCATCGCGAAAATGAAAGCGGGCGCGCGCCTGGTCAATTGCGCCCGCGGCGAGCTGATCGACGAAGCCGCGCTGGCCGAAGCTTTGCGCTCGGGCCATCTGGCCGGCGCAGCCGTCGACACGTTCGCCCAGGAACCACCGAAGAATTCTCCGCTCATCGGCCTGCCCAATCTCATCGCCACGCCGCACATCGCCGGCTCCACCGCCGAGGCGCAAGAAGAAGTCGGGATAGCGATCGCGCAGCAGGTGCGCGATTATCTCGCCGATGGTTTGATACGCAACGCGGTCAACATGCCCGCGCTGACCCCGGACCAGTATCGCCGCCTGCGGCCTTACCTCGAACTAGGCGAGCGCCTGGGAGCGTTTGTCGCGCAGGCGGCCCCTTCCCGAAGTTTCAGCCGCGTGCGCATCCGCTATGCGGGCGAACCCGCCGAGCTCGGTTCCCACGTGATTCGCAGCGCCGTGCTGGTCGGCATCCTGAACGCCGTGCTCGATGAAAAGGTCAACCTCGTCAACGCCGCCGAAGTGGCCGCGGCGCGCGGCTTGGTGGTCGAAGAAACCACGCGCCGCCGCGAGCGCGGCTTTCCCAACACCATCGAGATCTCCGTCGCCGACGGCGGCCGCGATTTTACGCTCGAAGGCACGCTCGCTCAGGATGGCACGCCGCGCATTCTTTCGCTCGACGGAATCAGCCTCGAGGCACCGCTCGAAGGCACTTTGCTGCTTTCGCGGAATATCGACGTGCCCGGCGTGATCGGCCGGATTGGAACGGCGCTCGGCAATCTGGGCATCAACATTGCCACGTTTGCTCTCGGCCGGCGCGCGCCCGGCGGCGGCTCCGAGGCATTGGCCTTGGTCGGACTCGACGGAAACGTCACCGCCTCGGTCGTGCAGCATATTCTGGATCTGCCATCGGTCACCGAAGCTCGTCTCATCCGCCTGCCGGTCACGGCACAGGCCCACGCAACCGCTTGAGCATCCGCTAAACGCATGAGCTCACGCCTCGATCAGCGCTCCATTTCGGTGCCCGAGCCGGAATTGACCCCGGAGGCGCTGATCGAGCGGGCGCGGGCCATGCAGCCTCGCCTTCGGCAGGAGCAGCATGAAACCGAGCTCCGCGGAGTTCATTCCGAGGCCTTGCACCACGAGTTCCGCAAGGCAGGCTTTTATCGCTGCGTTCAACCGCGCCGTTTCGGCGGCTACGAGTTTGACCTGAAGAGCTTCTACCGCCTCGCCATCGAGCTGGCTCGCGGCGATCCATCCACGGGCTGGTGTGTCATCCTGGGAGCCGGGCACGCGTTCACGCTGGGCTCCTATTTTTCAGAGCAGGCTCAAGCCGACGCCTTCGGTCCCGACGGGGACTTTTGCGCCCCGTGCGTGGCCGCTCCCACGGGAACCGCGACGCCCGCCCGC
>OBLQ010000126.1_pt1 | contig 25789 bp, 17 predicted proteins | sample 1519881 | NCBI WGS metagenome assembly OBLQ01 (sample SAMN01911456, study PRJEB22533) | soil metagenome | biome: Soil | place: Malaysia | collected 2012-04-30 | depth DG_metagenome m | reverse complement strand
GGGCGAAAACCGATATCTTTCAAATCTTCACCCGTCAAGAGCCTAGGCGGGCGAACCTGCTCGGAAGGCGTCTCGGCCAGGAAGCGGCAGACAAATTCATAATTGTCGAGAAGACCGTGGCTTGAAAGGCAGTCGAGGCGATGCAATTCGAGGTGTTCTTCAAAGCGGTCGAGCCGAACGAACCGCTTGAGAGTGGAGGGCTTCATACGCGGGGCGTCCTTGAAGCGGAGATGATTCGCAACGAGAGAAGCGATCTGGGTCGTGTCGTCGTTTGAGAAACGCAGTCGGCGACAAATCTCTTCGGCTATGCGAGTGCCAACCTCGACGTGCTCGTCAAATCGAATCCGACCATTCGGACCGGAAGGCGGAGTAAACGTTGGGGGCTTGCCCACGTCGTGGAGCAGCACGCCCCAGGCGAGTGTGGGCGAGCACCGGGCGGGCAACTCCGCGAGCATGAGAAGCGTATGCGTCCAAACATCGCCCTCGGGATGAAATTGCGGCGGTTGCTCGACGCCCTTCATGCGCGCAACCTCGGGAAGAAGCTCCGGCAGAAGTCGCGTCTCATTGAGAAGCTCAAAACCGCGACGTGCCGCGCCTTCTGTAAGCAGCTTGGTCAACTCGTCGCGCAGGCGTTCTGCCGAAACCTGGTGGATCTGTGGCGCGAGTTTAGTGACAGCGGCGAAGGTGGCTGCTTCGATCCGGTAGCCGAAGCGAGCGGCAAAACGCACGGCGCGAGCCATGCGCAGTTTGTCCTCGCGAAAGCGCTCCTCCGACCGACCGATGGCGCGAATGATTCCGGCACGAAGATCATCGCGTCCTCCCACGTAGTCGAGAACCTCATTCGTTTCCGTATCGAGCAGGAGCGCGTTGATCGTAAAATCGCGGCGCTTGACGTCCTCGGCAGCCGACGTGGCGTAGACGACGCGATCCGGATGGCGGCCATCCGCATAGCCGACGTCGGAACGGAAGGTCGCTACTTCCACCTGCGTAGGTTCGGCCGCGCCGGAATCTTCCGTAACGATGATGACCCCGAACTGCGCACCTACGGCTAGGCTGTGCGGGAAAAGCTGCTGGACGCGGTCGGGCGTGGCGTCGGTAGCCACGTCGTAGTCGGCGGGCTCGCGCCCGAGCAGAATGTCGCGCACACATCCGCCGACGAGATAGGCCTGGTGTCCCGCCCCCCGCAGCCTGCGGCAGATATGATCGGCTAATTGGCGGGCATCCATAGCGGGATTATGCGGGAAAAGACCAGAGGTTGGAAGCGGGTGAAGTTCTACGGAATCTTAGATGCGCTCTGCGGCGAGAACGCGGGGGACGCCGGCGAGGTCGTTCGTGACGCTAATATTCAGCCAGCCAGACTGCGCGACAACCATCGCACGGACGCGGTCCACGGCGCCGTAACCGAGTTCGAGAACCAGAATTCCACCCGCGCAAAGCAGCGAACCCGCTTGCTGAATCAACTGGGCGTAGATTTCAATGCCCGTAGGTCCGCCGAAAAGAGCCGTCTCGGGCTCATGTTCGCCAACCTCTGGCGGAAGTGATGCCGCCTCGTTGCGCGCGACATAGGGAGGATTGCTCACGATCAAATCGAACGGAAGAGACTCATGTCTCGTAATTGGCGACTCGCGGAGAAAACCTTCGAGCAAGTCCATTTGGAGAAAGTGAATGCGGTCTGAGACGCCGTGGTGGGTGGCGTTGCGGCGGGCAACCTCAAGGGCAGCCGCTGAGATGTCTGTGGCGAAGATTTCGGCGTGCGGCAATTCGCGGGCGAGAGCGATAGCCAAGCATCCCGAACCCGTGCCCACGTCGGCAATGCGCAGCGGAGGGCTGGGAGCCCCCGTGTCCATTCGGATCTTGATGCCGCGCACCCCCAATCGCTCGAGCGCCACTTCGACGACGTGCTCGGTTTCCGGGCGCGGGACCAACACCGCCGGGGTGACTTCGAATTCGAGGCCCCAGAATTCCTGCTTGCCGGTGAGATATTGCGTGGGCTCGCCGGCGGCACGTCGTGCAACGAGGGTAAAATATTTGTCGGAGGCGATGGAATCGAGCGGCGCTTCCGGATGTGTGTAGAGCCAGGCGCGATCGCAGCCGAGCGTCGACATTAAAAGAAGTTCGGCGGAGAGGGTGTGCGAGGGGACCTGCGCTGCGCGGAGGCGCGCCATGCCTTCCTTCAATGCCGCCCGAATGTCCATGGTTCGTGCGTCCTTGTCAAGCGCTGACGCGGAATACGCGAGAGATTCCTCCGTGCGGCCCTTGGGCGCACCGCTCGAACTGACACGATCGCCGACGGGGCGATGCATTACGCCTCGACGAGCTCCTGCTTGAGGCGTTCGGATTCGAAATGCGTGACGAGCGCGTCGACGAGCGGGCTGAGCTTGCCATCCATCACGTCGGTGAGCTGATGCAGCGTGAAATTGATGCGGTGATCCGTGACGCGGTTTTGCGGAAAGTTGTACGTACGGATCTTCTCGGAACGGTCCCCAGTCTTGACCTGGCCGCGGCGTTCGGCGGCAATCGCCTCGTGTTGCTTGGCCTGCTCCATTTCATAGAGCCGCGCGCGAAGGACGCGCATGGCCTTCGCGCGGTTCTTGATCTGCGACTTTTCGTCCTGCTGCGAGACGACCAGGCCGCTCGGGATGTGCGTGATGCGCACGGCAGAGTAAGTCGTGTTGACGGACTGGCCTCCCGGACCGGACGAGCAGAACGTGTCGATGCGCAAGTCTTTTGGTTCGATCTTGATGTCGATTTCGTCGGCTTCGGGAAGCACCGCGACTGTAGCGGCGGAGGTGTGGATGCGACCCTGCTGCTCCGTGGCTGGCACGCGCTGGACGCGATGCACGCCGCTTTCATATTTGAGCTTCGAATAGACCTTATTTCCCTGGATGGCTGCAATGACTTCCTTCATGCCGCCGATCGGCGACGGGGAGCTTTCAAGTACCTCAACGCGCCAGCCCTGCGATTCCGCGTAGCGCGAGTACATGCGAAAAAGCTCGCCGGCAAAGAGCGAGGCCTCGTCGCCGCCCGTACCGGCACGGATTTCGACGATCACGTTTTTCTCGTCGTTCGGGTCCTTGGGAATCAACAGGACCTTCAGCTCAGGCTCGACCGTTTCGCGGCGAGCCTCGAGAGTGCGCGTCTCGTCGTGCGCCATCTGTTTCATCTCAGCGTCGTCGGATTCGAGGAGCAGCTGTTTGGCGCCCTGCAAGCCCTTTTCGATTTCCTTCCACTCGCGGTATCTGGCGACAATTCCGGACATTTCCGCGTGGGTCTTTGCGAGCTTCTGGTAGCGCGCCGAATCGGCAAGGATCTCCGGAGAGGAGAGCTGCTGCGTCAATTCGTCGTAGCGCGCCTCAATTTGATCGAGTTTTTCGAACAGCGTCAAGTTCGGCATCGTAAGGCCTCAAAATAGTTAAAACTGTCGGAAGCAGAGAATGTCCGGAAAAGGGAAAACCGCGAGTCAGCATCGCCCCGGCAGGAGCGGGAGGGAACGCGCTAATAAAAGGCGGCGAACATTGCAGTCATTATTCCTTTTAAGGATAGCGGCTAGGGACCCGCGAGTCAAACCCACGGGTGCGGCGTAGTACCTGTTCCGCGCCTTGGGCGGAACCATCCAAACGTCCGGCGGGGTAACAAAGGCCCACGCAAAGCGATGTTCGATGGCGTCTCACGCCTAGAGCGAGAGGCGGAGTCTTCGGATCGCACTGGCCCACACCGTTTCCCGCCGGCCTCCCTACTCGGGTTACCGACGGCCCTCACACCGATCGTCACGGGGCGGCTTACTTGTTGAGTGGCTGTGCTTGTTATAATGGCCCATGAGAATTTTACTGTTCAGCGGGAAAGGCGGGGTCGGCAAGACGAGCCTTGCGGCCGCCACGGGCGTCAGGCTGGCCGAACTGAATCACCGCACTTTGGTGATGAGTATTGATCCCGCGCACAGTCTGGCAGACTCCTTTGATCTGGACCTGCACCTTTTCGACGCGCCAACCTCCGATCCATTCCCGATCGATGACCGGCTTTCCATCCTGGAGCTGAACATTCAAAAGGAGATCAAGCGTCACTGGCAGGAGATCTCCGCTTACGTCAGCTCGGTTCTGCGCGCCACTGGTCTTAGCGGCGTCGAAGCCGAAGAACTCGCGATTCTGCCCGGCATGGAAGAACTCAGCGCCATGATGTACATCAATCAATACCGCCGCGAGGGAAGGTACGACGTGATCGTGCTCGATGCGGCGCCGACGGCTGAATCCTTGCGTTTCATCAGCATGCCCACGACGCTCGACTGGTACATGAAACACATATTCCCGTTTCAGCGGAACCTGATCAAAGCGGTGCGCCCCATCGCGAATCGCGTGGCGCCGTTCGAGCTACCGACCGACAGCTATTTCGCGAACATCCGCGATCTATTCGAGAAGCTCGAAGGCGTCGACGACCTGATGCAGGACCCATACACCACCAGTGTGCGGCTGGTCACGAATCCCGAAAAGATGGTCCTGCGCGAGACGCAACGTGCGTTCGTTTACTTCTCCCTGCACGGTTTGACGGTGGACGCGGTGGTTGTCAACCGGCTGCTTCCGGCAGAGGTTACCGACGCGTGGTTCAGGGAATGGCACACGTCTCAGGAGAAAGTCCTGCAGGAGATCGAGGAATACTTCGCGCCGGTCCCGGTTCGGCGCGTTCCCCTGTTCGCGCACGAAGTCCTCGGCAAACAGCGGCTGCAAGAGCTAGCGCGGGTGTTGTATGATGAGAACGAAGATCCCACGACGGTGACGCGAACGGAGAGACCTTACACCTTCGCGAAGTCCGACGGGGTCTACGAAATTCGTTTGCTTCTACCCTTCGCGGCGAAGGGCGAGATCGGGCTGTTCAAGAAGGGTGACGAGCTCGTCGTCGAGATCGGTACGCTCCGCCGGCACATCGGCTTGCCGCGCTCGATGGCGACGCTGCTTCCATCCCGAGCGAAGCTGGACGAACAGGTCCTGACCGTGGAGATGAAGGAGGCACAATGAGCAACGAACAGGCAACACCAGGCCCCGCAACGGAGCGCGAAGCGGCCGGGCGCTGTGTTTGCCACGAAGTCTTGGACCAGTTAGGAAAGTGCTTCGAGGTCTCGCCCGCCGTCCGCCAGCACCTGACCAATTCGCGGGTCGAATTCCTGAAGGCAATTCGCGCTGTCATCGATCAGCGCATCGAGCGCCTTTCGAGTACGGAGCAACATGGGTCGCGAATCGCCGTCGAATAGCCGCAGGCTGACGATATAGGGCGCGATCGCGTGTCGAAGCAACCGACGCCTCAAGCGCCCAGATAGTCCGCCCGGGTGCGACGGTCACCGCTGCTTAGATTGCCTGTTTGGGTCGCTCTTCGGGCGGGGCCGCTCCTGATGTCTTCGAGATCCTCGGGATGGGTGCCGACTCCGACGAGATCCGTCGTACGTCTCAACGAAGCCCGGCTTAGTTGGGCTGGGCGCGGCCACCCAAGGACGTCCGACGCGAGCAAGGCGACTCAAGACGAAGTAGCTCCCTTTCGGGCAGTCGCCTGCGGCTCCACGCTATCCAGCGCGCGTCGGAGTTTTCCATTCACCTGCTGCGCCAACCCTGCCAAGTCGGGGCGACCGGTCAAGGAGAGCATTCTTACTGCATCGACGACGCCGACGTGTACTTGGCCGTCGCGCTCGTAGACGACAGCATTGCACGGCAGCAGCAGCCCTAAATTGATGTCTTGCTGGAGGGCTTCGTGCGCGATTGGCGGATTGCATGCCCCGAGAATCAGATATCTTGGAAACTCCACTCCCAGCTTCTCCTTGAGTTTGGCCTGTACGTCAATCTGGCAGAGTACGCCAAATCCCTCCCTACTGAGACCGGCTTCCATTTGTGCTACGGCTTCATCGAAGTGCAAATTCGTTTTGCGGACATCGCCGTATTCGCTCTTCATCACGTCTTCCATGGGAATACCTCATCTTTCTCAGGCTAAACTAGCGGAGTGGTCTTCCGGCTCCTTCCGAGCGGTGCCCCTTCGCCGCGCATTAAGTAAATCACGGCGGCAAATCGTTCGTGTCAACTTTGCTCGGCTGCCACTGAGTCTCCTATGGACTCCTCTTCCAGGCGGTTCTTTCTCCGCTGTCAGAGCTCAGCCTAGGTCCCGTCGGGGAATCGTGCCGTGATAGGGGTCACATGCTGTTCCGAGAAACGCCGCCTGATCGACCGGTCGCCCGCATATATGGTTCCGATGCCAGGACATTACGAAGAGAGCGAAACATTCGACGAAGTTCGGAGTCGAGAATTCTCGGCACTTCCGGGACGGCATCGACGCATCGCTCGCAATCCAAGGCGCCGACGCGTGGCATTCCTGACTTAAGGCGTTTTGCTCAAACGCCGGAAGTAGTCGGCCACCGCGTCTTCGTACCCAGGGGGCACATGGCGAGAATCGGCGTTGTGCACTTGGCCGGACTGCTTGCTGTCCAATGCGCGTCGCAACTGCAGTTCAAGCTTGTCCACATCTCCAAGCACCTGATTGTGCAGTTGCTCGATCAGCGCCGGATTGCCGAGGGGCCGGTTCGGGTCCAAACGCTGGATTTCGCGAATCAATTCCTGGACCTGCCGCAGTGATTCCGGATCGTCTCTCACTGCCTGACGAAGGCGGTCGAGTTCGGCCACGCTTTCTCGGTAGGCACGCTCCGGAACGGGATACGATTCGGAAGAAGGTGGTGACGGGAGCTGACCAAGATTATTGCCGGCGTTAATGCCGCCGTAAACGGGCCCATTGTATGCGCCGCCGGGATTGACAAATTCTCCGGCCGCTCCATTTCGACCGCCGGTCCCTGCTTGGCGTCCACCCGGAGAGTTTCGACCACTGAAATTGCGGCCCAATGCTTCCAGCCGGTCACGGAGATTCTGAACCTGATCGAGAGCACTTTGCGCATCTCCCGGTTGGGAGTCGCTGCCGACGGCTTTTCTTGCGTCGCGCGCTTGTTGGCTGAGGCGTTGCAGATCCGAAGCAATCTGCGCCTCGCTGCCATTTCGATCGGGGCTCGTACCGCGACGAAGCATGTCCGCGCTGCGCTGAACGCGAGTATCCAGCCCCGATTGATCCAACTGGCGCAGGGCATCGCGAAGTTTCGCAGCCGCAGCCCGGTCGCTTGAGGCGAGATCGCGAACGGCATCCCGCATCTCCTGTTCTAGTCGCGCTAAGTTGTCGGCGAAACGCTGACGATCTTCGGCCAGCCTTTGCAGCGCGTCTTGAGTGGATTTGTCGTCCGGCCCATCCGCGTACGCGCGAGTCCAATCACGAATCCGATCGGTTTGACTGCGTTGCTCGTTCGCCAGGCGATCCGCCTCCCGGGCGAGCTTGTCGAGGCGGCCGGAGTTCTGCTGAAGCTGGGCACCTCCCAGAAGATTGCCAGCTTCGCGAAGCCGTTCTGCGGCGCGTCGGGCGTCGGGCTGGCTCTGGCCCTGCGAGGAAGCGCGCCGCATATCGTCCTCGGCTTGCCTGAGCCGATTGAGCGCCCGTTGGATGGCTGGGTCGGACGCCCCCACGGAGGATTGCCCACCGGTTGAGTTCGGGGACGACTGGCCGTTCCGCGCGAGTTGCTCGATCTGGCGTTGCAACTGCTCGGCTTCTCTGCGCAGCATCTCCTGTTGCCAGCGCTGCTGGGGCAACTTGTTACGGTTCTGCGAGGCGAGTTGTTCCTGGCGACGTGCAAGCTCGTCCAGCTTGCGGAGCGCCTCATCGATTTCCTCCGCTCGCTGATTGGCGGATTGCGCGGTCTGACCCGTCTCATATTGGTTCTTCTGCGTGTCGAGCTCGAGATCGAACAAGCTCGCCAAGTCACGGCCCGCAGTTCCGCCGCCTCCGCCATTTGCTCCGCCCGCATTGCCGAATGCAACCTGAATCTGGCGGAAAGTCGCCTCGGCGCGAAGAAGGTACTGCAGCGCCTTCTGCTCGTGCGGGATTGCATCCTTCCATTTCTGGTCTTTCAGCCTTTGTGACGCCGGTCTCATGGCGTCCGCCGCTGCGTTCATGTCCTTTTGGAAGGCAACGAATTCATCATTCTCAGCGACGAGTCCGCGCATCTGCAAACGATTGGCAAGCGACACCGCTTGATCATGGAGCTTGGATTGAACTCCGGACAAAAACTTCGCAGTCTGCGCGGCCGTTTCCGCCGTCGTGCTGCGGTCACCGAGTTGCTTCCACGTCGAGCCGATGATCTCCTTCTGCCTTTGCGAAATTGCGTCCTGAGCGTTGCCGCCTCCTCCGCCGCCCCCCGATTGCTGCGATTGGGAGTATTCGCGTTCGAACGGCTCGGCCTGAATGAAAAACATGTCCGTTCGCGATTCCGCGTGCGCATCCTTCGCTGTGGCGTAGATGCTGACGATGTCCCCGGGCACAACTTTTAAATCTTCCAAGCGAATGACCGTCGATCCCTCACCCGTCTTTTGGCCTCTGTGTTGCAGCCAGTTGACGGCATGCTCGTCGCCGCCGTTCACCGAATAATGCAGGTTGAAACCACTGAGGCCAAATGCGTCTTCCGCCTTGCCCGCAATCGTCACTTCCTCGATCGGGCTCGCACGATAATCACCGGCAGGTCTCGAGAGGACGACCTCTGGAGGGCTTGCTTTACGGGCTTCGATAAAGAAATCCTCGGAGATGCGTACCGGCTCGCCTCGATCCAGCGCGGCAACGTGATACGAACCATCCTTGTGCAGCCGAATCGCGCCCCTGTATACGTGGTCCGTACCGCCGAACAGCGGTATCCGCTGGTCGTTGTCCAGCTGGAGAACGCCATCGTGCAGCGGTCGGTCCATCAAAATTTCAAGACTTGCATCGGTGCCTTCGATTGCACGCAAGTCTCCGCCGTGATCGTCGACGACGGGAGGCATGCCTGTCCACGCGGGGAAATGATATGTGACCCGAATCTGTTTGACGACTGGCAGGTCCGTCACGCGGATATGGAAGTGGCGAGACCTCAAGGGCCCAGCCTCGACGTAGTATTCGACTCCTTCGGGTAGCCCGGCAAACAGAAACTGGAAGCTGGATGTTCCGAGTTGAGGGTGCATGGGCAGTCGTTCCCACGTTGAGGCGCTTTCATAGCGCGCGTAGATGCGTGCCGCGTTCGCCTCGATGCCGCGAGGCTGGGCGCTGATGAGCTGATCGGAGTTCCTACTCACCGTCGCGTCACCCGGGGTGACGCGAAGATCGTAGAGCGGCTCCGCGCCGGCATCACCCGCCCAGAGAAGCGCCGCGCCGTAACCAAGGTAACCGGGGCCTGCCAGGATCATCCAAACCAAAACGCCAAGGGACGCCAGTGCAATGCCTAGTGAAATCAGCAATCTCTTGTTTGGGACCACACTGGCTACGTCGGCACCGCGCGCTATGGTCAATGTGTCCGCCGCAAGCAGTTCGGTAAACGGTGCGCGATCATTGGGGGCTCGTTCAGCCAGAGTAAGAAGGCGTTGGTTGAAATCAGGTACAACCGCTTCAGCTTCCCGGGCACTTCGCCGGCGATCCAGGCGCATTAAAGGCAAGGCACACGCGAATGCGATGCAGGCCGCAAGGACAAGAAGCAGGATGATGCGCGCGCTGGTCAGACTCGCGCTGGAAAACGCCAGAGCGTTCGTGATGAACACCAGTACGACGGTTGCCACCAGCGCCGACAGCGCCAAAACGGCGGCGCCGCGCAGGAAGGCGCGGATGCGCAAGCGCCGTTGGAGCTGCTCAATATACGTATTGAGCTGCTGACGCGCGGTCACGGCTCTTCCCTCTGTGTCGCCAGGTACCGGGCAGCGACCAACGATTCCGCAATTGCGGCTGCCAGCACCAGAACCATAGCGTACCACCAAAGACGATAAGGCTTCGCCCGTTCGGACTCCGCGGCCAGCGCTGCGGATTGGCTCGGAACGGTGTTGTTACTTCCTCGCCAGAGCGCGAGCACATCATCCGGGACGATTTCAAGATTGGACTCCCGTCGGTCGGCGTTCACACCGATGACATCCCTACGCCCGTTGGCCAAGTGGACGTCATAAAAGCCGCTGCTCGCCAGTTGATAAGATTCGGCCGACGTTGACTGCTGAAGCGACAGAGGCCGGCGTCCGGCTGGGTCGACGATTTCGACGCTGACCGCTTGCTCGTTCGTCGCGCGCAGCTTCAAAAAAGAGTCTACTTGCCGCGAGCCACTGCGATCGGCGGTGTCCGAGAGGAATCGAGCCGATTGCTTGACAAAAGGGACGAAGATCGGCTGAACCGGCAAGTCGTTCGTCAGATCGTCCAGGCCCGATGTGAACAACAGCACATGGCCCTCGCCAATCTGGTCGTCGAGCAGCAACGGCGTCTGGTCGGTGAGCCTCGCGAGGACACGCGAGCCGGCAGGGTCGACTTCAACGGCATAGTAGACCTTAACATCCGCCCAGTGTTTGTTGTTTTCCGTCGACGGATGAGACGAATCGATTTCACCCACCGTAAGGAACCGCGCACCGTCCTGTGCATAGTCGCGTGTGGCTAGAATGCGGTTCTTGGACACCGGGATCTCGGAGCGATGGCTGGTGGATGTCCCCGCCGCGATCAACACGCCCCCTCCGGCCCGGACATACTGCAACAGATTATTCTCGAGTTGGGATGGCAGAGAAACGACGTCTGAAATGACTACAAAAGCGTACCTGGAGAGCGGGACGCCCGTGGCGCGATTGGTCGTGGCCGCCTCAAAGGTAAAGGAAGACCCAACTGCCGCGGCCAGGGCCGCCCCGAAATATAAGGGCGACCGGGAATCCCCCGGCTCATGTACGAATAAAACGGGCTGAGGATCGGATCGCTCTACCGCGAATCGATAGGTGTCGTCCGCTGGCAGAGCATCGGCGGAGTCGATTCGCACCTCGCAGCGACTGAAGCCATACGGCACATCGAGGGACTGAAATTCCGTGCTGGCGCGTCCTCCGGCAGGCACTTCTACGTCTTGACTCGCAATCCTTTTGCCGTTGACGACCAGTGAAACCTTACGGACCGCGGCCGCTGTCTGATATCCGGCAACGACTGCCTCAACTCGCGCCTTCCCGGGATCCCAGACCGTTCCTGGCGCGTTGACGCTCTCAACGACCCAGTTCGGCTGCGTGCTTTTTACAACGGAATGGAGGACAAGAGCGACGCGGGACGGCAGAGCCAACTCGGCAAAGTCCGCCGGCATGGCCGACTTTTGCATGTCGCTGAAAAGATGAACTTCGATGAGTGCACGGGTGCTTTCGGACAGGGAACGTATCACGCGAGTCAGCTCTGCAAAGCTCGCACGAGAGTCGGAAGGCCCAATGCTTTCGACAGCAGCGCGCAGCGCAGTCGAATCTTGAATCGGCTGCGTCAATACATGAAGCTGCGAACCGAGGACCGCGACCTGGGCCCGCTCGGCTCCTCTCCGCAAGTCCAGCACGGAGAGCGCTTCCCTCTTGGCGTCCGAGAGACGGGAGCCAGCGCGCATGCTAAATGAGTCATCGATGACGACGAGGAGCAACTTGGCGCTGGAGGCCACGACCGTCGTGCGATTGATGTAGGGGTTCGCAAAGGCGAGGGCGAGCGAAATCAAAACTGCCAGCCTCAGCGAGAGCAAAAGCAGATAACGAAGCCTACGGTGACGAATCGAGCTCTGCGTTCGTGGCTCGAAAAACATCAGGGAGCTGAAGGGTTGCGGAGTGGTCGTGTGGCGGCGCAGGAGATGCAGGTACAGCGGCAATCCCACCGCCGCTGCACCAATCAGGAACCCAGGAGCAAGGAAGCCCATCAGTTCCTCCCTTGCCGAATCGTGAGGTACTCCCGCAAGGCCCCGTCCAGGGGCCGGTCCGTCAGAAGCAAGTAATAGTCCATCCTGGCGCCGCGAGCCAAGTCGCGCAACGCCGCGATGTGCCCCTCGATTTTCCTCCGGTACTCGTCGCGAGCGTATTCGGGAGTTACTTCGATACGATCGCGGGTCTCGAGATCTACAAGAATCGCGGGCTCGCCCAGGTCGGGGCGAATCTCGCAAGGATCGAGTACGTGAAACAGCACGACTTCGTTTCCGTGGAAACGCAGTGGCTCGATCGTTCGAATAATCCGCTCCGGTGGTTCATAGAAGTCGGAAACGATGACAACGAGGCCGCGACGCCGCAGGAATTCCTGAAAGTGATTCAGCGGCTTGGCAAAATCAGTTCGAGCGCGAGGCTCGGCGAGCTCCAGTCCGTGCAGCAGGCGGTTGACCTGCCCTTGCCGCGTGGAAGGGCGAATATAGTTACGGACTTCGTCGTCGAAGACGATCAGCCCGGCGGCGTCGCGCTGATTGTGAATCGCCAAGTAGAACAACGAAGCGGCCACGAAGCGGGCGTAGTCAATCTTGGTCACGGTATGCGAGGAGTAGTTCATCGAGTTGCTCGCATCGAAAAGAATCGTCAGCAGGCTGTTGGTTTCGCCGCGATACCTCTTCAGATAGGTCCGCTCCGTACGGGCAAACACGTTCCAGTCCACGTGACGTAAGTCGTCGCCCGGCGAATAGGCGCGGTACTCGGCGAACTCCTGGCTGAAGCCAAAGTCCGGCGACCGGTGCAGACCCGCCACAAATCCGTCCACCACCGTCTTGGCAATGAGATCAAGACTCGAAATCTCGGCAAGAACGGAGGGATCGAGAAGGCGCTGCACGTTCAGGCCCCTTTTGGAGGAGGCATGTGATCGAGAAGCCTCCGAAGAATCTCGTCTGAATCGATGCGGTCGGATTCCGCATGGAAATTGAGCAGTATGCGGTGGCGCAGCACAGGAACGGCTAGCGCGACGATATCCTCATAGGCGACATGATAGCGGCGCCGCGAAAGCGCCCGGGCCTTCGCCGAAAGTACGATAAATTGGGCCGCGCGCACACTCGCTCCGTAGTTCACATACTTTTTCACGAAGTCCGGCGCCTCGGCGTTCTTCGGGCGCGTGGCGCGAACCAGGCTCACCACGTATTGCGCAAGCGATTCGGCAACCGGGACCATGCGAACGATCCTTTGGAAGTCGAGAATTTCCTCGGCATTTGTGACCGCCTGCACTTCGGGAACACGCGTCGTGGTTGTTAGGTCCACGACTCTCACTTCGTCTTCCGCGCTCAGATAGTCGAGGACCGTGTTGAAGAGGAAACGATCCAGCTGCGCCTCTGGCAGCGGATAGGTTCCTTCCAACTCGATCGGATTCTGAGTGGCCAAAACGAAGAAGGGCAAAGGGAGCTTGTAGTGATTGCCTCGAACCGTGCAGGAAAGTTCCTGCATGGCTTCGAGCAGCGCGGATTGCGTCTTGGGGGGCGTGCGATTAATCTCGTCAGCGAGCAGAACATTGCCAAAAATGGGGCCGGGCACAAACGTCCAGTGGCGCCGCCCCGTAACGGGATCTTCCTCGATGATGTCGGTGCCCGTAATGTCGGACGGCATCAAATCCGGCGTAAACTGAATCCGACGAAAAGCCAGTCCGAGAGTTTGGGAAATGGTGCGAACCATTAGAGTCTTAGCAGTGCCGGGAAGCCCCGTGATGAGGCAGTGGCCGCCGACGAAGAGCCCTATCAGGATCTGGTCCAGCACTTCGTCCTGGCCGACGATTACCGTGCGAACCTGTGCGAGGATTCCGTCACGCACGGTCCGAAAGCGCTCGATTCGTCTTTGTAGCTCGGCAGACTCCATTTCGATTTCAGCCGGTGTAGCCATTCTTCATTTCCCTCTTTTGGCGTCTTCCAGTTGCAAAAGCAGCTTTTGAGCAGGACGGTAATTCGGCGCGCCTTCCAAGGCTTGCAGGACATTCTCCTCAGCCTTGTCGGTCTGGCCAGCCGCGAAATACGCTTGAGCCAAATGGAACTGAGCCGAGGTCATGTCCAACGGATGCATCGCCAAAGCAGCCGCATATTCCCGAATCGCTCCCGGATATTCACCTTGCGCGAACCACAAGTCTCCCAGATGCCGGTGTAGCTGTTCGTCGTTGGGATAAACATTGTTGATCCGATCCAATGTTGCCGCCGCTTCCATCGGATTTCCAAGCTCCTCTTCAAGAGAGGCCAGTTCCTTGAGCGTGGCCGGATTATGTCCGCCGCGTTTCTCGTAATCCCTGAGTACAGCAGCAGCGTCTCGCTTGTTTCCCTTCTCCACGTAAGCCTCGGCGAGGAACTCATACGCGTTCGCGCCATACACATACTCCGGATACAATTTGCGAACCTCTTGACCCTCTCGGATAACGTCATCGTTTTGATGGTCCTTGGCCGAGGCTGCCAATCTCTTGAGAGCGGTGCGCCATTCGTCGAAGTGTGCGGCTGTCGCTCCGACATCCTTGTCGAGCCAGGCGAAAAACTGCCGGTCAAATTCATTGGGCGTCAAACCGAGAACTTGTTGTATAACCTGGGCAGTGGTTTCCAACCTCGCAAAAGAATGCACCATGTCGAGCAGCTTATCAGCCCCCCAACGGCTCTGAATATAGTCACAAATTCTTCCCGCCTGGTAATACGAAACGATCACTTGCGCATCGTACTCCGGTCGAACGAAGCCGCGGTCGAGGTCCACGACCGGCAGCAGCTTCCGGTCGCGGATCGCGAGCAGGACTTCCGGTGTAACACGGTCGCCCCACTCCGGTGAAGCCTGCGTTTCCTCATGCACGGCGAGGCCCTCCGTGAACCAGCGTGGCACGCGATGATTCGTCGCTGTAAGGATGAAGACGTGGCTCATCTCGTGCCAAAGCGTGCTCGCCCAGTTGAACTCACCCGGCTTTCGGCCCGAGGGGCTGTCCATCGCAACGACCTCTCCGAAAGTCACGCCGAGTGCTCCCAGACCAGGCATTCCTAGCGTACGCACGGCGAAGTCTTCGTGGTCCGGATACACTTCCACCAGGACCGGCCCAGGAAGCTGCATCTTGTACTTCTTTTCGTACGTCGCGATCGCTCGCCTGATCACCGCTTCGAAATAGGGATGGAGCAGGTCCGCCTCTTTCCTATGAAGTTTTAGGAGGATGCTTGCATCCTTGTAGGTCACGAAATACTTGTAGCTGTCGAGGAGGCGAAGGCTGTTCACCGTTGCTACATTCCGATAGCCGTTGTCGTAGCACATTTCGAGCTGCTTGCGCGCCTCTTCGTGCTGACCTAGACGCATCAGATTGATGCCGAGCTGGGCCCGGGCGGACCAGAGCCGCGGATCGGCTTCAATCGCTTTGCGGTAGTAGGCAACGCCGTCTTCGTATCTCCTGTTTAGCACCAGATGGTGCGCCACGAGGGCGTAGGCTTCGCCATAAGTTGGATTGACCTGGCGAATACGATCGAACCACTTGTCCGGCGATCGATCCGCAAGGACTTCCACGGCGGCATGGATGCCCATGGCATCGAGGGCGTCACCCGATAATTGGATGGCTTCATCAGCCTGCTTTACTGCATCGGCGACGTCCGAATCCTCTAGCGCCAGATTCGCCATCAGCTCGTGAGCTTCCACGAGCTTCGGATCGAGCTCGAGCGCCTTCGCGTTCCACCGAAGCGCCGCGTTGTCGAAACCGTCCGCACTGACCAGCGCAAGACCGAGATAGGCTTGCGCGTTTTTCGGATCTCTCGCCAGCGCTTCTTTGAAAAGGTTTTCCGCGTCCGTGTTGTTGAATCGCTCGTGCAGCAGGCGGCCCCAGCGAACGCGGTAAAGAGCGTCGTGGTCGGACCGAGAGACGGCCAAGCGAAACTGCTCGTTCGCCGCCTGGTACATTCCAAGCCCCCAAAGGCCCTCCGCGCGAAGATAAGGGCTGGTTTGCCGCGCCAGCGCTTCATAGCAGGCGTGTGCCTCTACATTCCGCCCGTGTTTGCGCTGCGCGGCACACTCCTTGGGGGTTGCGGCCAAAGGGACGCGCGCACTCAAGAAGAGCAACGCACACAATGCCGACACATGGAGCCCGCGAATCACTGATCCAACTCCTCTTGAATGCGGGCCAGATCAAGCAACGCCTCGGTGAGCTGCTGCTTGTAATCGTCGGGCGTCATGGCCGCCTTCTGATACTTAAGCCTGTCGATTTTCTGTTCCAATTCTTCCTTCCTCGCCAGCAGCTTGCGTTTGGCCGGATCGGCAAACGCTTTCTGTGCAGCGCCGAACCGTAACAATGTAAAACTCGAAAGGAACAATCCCTCGTTCGTCTCTGTCGACGCGGCTCGCACGGGCTCGCTCTTGCCCGTATCTTCGAATACGGCGTGTTCGGTAGCGAGACGTTTTTGCGATTCATAGAACAAAGCACTTTTGTTTGCCGCGTACTCGAATGCTTCGAGAGCGCTGGTTGCGTCATCCTTATTCACATCCGAAGTCGGATCGCGAAGTGCCTCGACCCAGTAGCGGGCAAATACGGTGGCGTTCTTCTCGGTACCGCTCTTCGTGGCGGCAATCACGGCGCGGCCTGGTCTGTCGAGGGCGGCGATCGAGCCTCCGCTTGCGCTGGTCGTGTTTACAATCAACTGACGCCTTGCGGGAACGCGATCGCACCAGGCAGCCAGCTCATTGGCCGTGACGTCCGGTCCGACGAGGTTGAATTTGTACTCGATCCCATCGAACGTTCCGTGGCCGATGAGGATCAACACGAAGCCATCCTCAGGCCTGGCCTGGCGGGCTATCAGGTTCAGTGTCTGCTCGAGGCGCGGGCGAATGGCGTCTGCGCCGATCAGCGTATACACGTGAATGTCGCCGCCGGAAGTCTTCAGGATCCGGTCGAGCTCGGTTGCGGTCGCCGCAAAGCGCTGCTCGTAGTCGGGCTCTCCGCCCAGCCCTGCGACGATCATAAAATAAGTGCCGGCGTGGGCGGGAACGGCCGCGAGAAGCAGGGCGCCGACCCACGCGCTTCGAAACAGTGTCTTCATACGATGCCCCATCTGCGCCGGAGGAGCCATTCGGCGGAGCGGAGGAGGAGGATCACGCCGAAAAACACCGGCAGATTCCACAATTCCTTCGTTTCACGCACCGTAATTCCTGCGTTGGAATACGGAATTTCGTCCGCCAGTCTCGAAAGTTGATCCGGCCGCCAGTAGCGCCCGCCAGTCTGCTGCGAAAGGCTTTCAAGGAGAGATCGGTTCTGCTCCCTACGAAAGTTTTCGGCGGCGCCATCGATACGCTGGAACGTCACTACGTCTCGGCCGAGTTCTTCATCACGCTCTCGGGCGATCACCTCCACAACATAGGAGCCAGGCCTGTCCGCGGTCCAATCGGCTTCGAAGCTCCCTGGTGTGTCTGGAAGCGGAATCATTTCGACCATCGTGGAGACTTCACCTGGGCCGATGATGTGCGCTTCAACTCGCGCATCCATTGCGGGTTGATACTCCTTGTCGCGGACGCCTGCAAAGAATCGTATCTGTCCGTCGTCGAGCAGCGTTTGGGTCAGTGTCGAAGCGACGACGCGTCCCGGCGTATCCGAGACGAGCCAGCGCAGCAGTTGCCTCCAGAACACGTCGTGGCTCGTGTCACCCAGCGGCAGGCCCATCTGCCATCGCCAAGTCCCAGACGTCGCCAGGACCGCTGTCCGGCCACGTCCATACGGCTGCGTAATGAGCATCGGGTACTTGCCACCGCCGGCGATCATTTCCGCCAGAACTGCCGCCCCGGGCTTGGGCCTTCCTGCCTGCTGATAGTCGAGGAGGTAAGGCAGTTTTTTCCAACGCTCCACATTCGCATGCGAATCGTCGGTGAGACGACAAATCAGACTATCGGCGCCAAGGGGGGTTAGTTCGACGTTGGCTGATGCACGGTGGAAGGTGTTCTTCTGATTCGGCAGCACCACTGGCAACAGGTCAATCAGGCTCGATCCGGCCCAGCCTCCGTCTGCCAAGGAAGAACGACCGCCAAGCCACAGCACGCCGCCGCCCCGGCGATCCACAAACTGGCGTATCAGGTCCTGCTGGACCGGCGTGAAATAGCCCGCCTCGACAGACCCAACGACGATTCCGTCGTAGCCAAAAAGATCATCGGCACGCGTGGGAAAGCCGTCCGCCAATTCCTTTGGCTCGCTGATGCCCTGACGATAGATCTTGTTCTCGGTAGTGCGAAGCATCGAGACGAGTTGAAGGATGTGGTCATCATCCTCCGCGCGGCGAATGAACTTGTATTCCCAGCGCGGCTCCCCTTCGATGTAAAGGATGCGCCGCTTGCCCGCCTGCACATTAACGAGACGCGTGACGCTATTGTTCAGATCGTTCCGTTCATCCGGCCGTGGGTCGATCGAGAACTGGAGGGACTTCACCCCGACCGCACCAGTGTTGAAAACCAGGTTCTCCGACTGAACTTTGCCGCCCGCAGCAAATGTGATTTCGCGAGATCCTAGCACTTGGTCGCCCTCGCGCACCGCCAGAGTGCCTCTTCGTCCCTCATACCCTCGCTGATCGAATCGAATTGTCGCCGACAGGCGCGAGTCCGCGAGAGCCCGACGAGACACCACCACATCTTCGATTTCGACGTCTGGCGAAATGCTCTCGGCACCGAAGCCGACTGTATGTACGGGAATATGCCGGTTGCGGAGCGCGGCAATCGTTTCGCGGTCGATTCCCCCGGAATTGTCGGAGCCGTCGGTTAGAAGGACAACGGCGCCCAAAGGCAGATCACTCGTCTCGGCAGTCAGCTGCTTGAGACTCTCCCCGATATGCGTGGCGGGCGCGCCCGCCTCGGCAAGGTCCTTCAAACTCGAAAGGCGCGTCAGGCGGCTATCGAGCCGGTACAACCGCGTCTGGAATTTCGACTGCAAACGCGCCAACACGCCGTCACCCAGGACCGTCTTCGCCTGCTCTTCCCGAGTCGCACCGCCGTCGCTGATGCTCATACTGCGGGAATCATCGACCAGCACCGCTATCAAGTTCTGCTGAGGCTTCAGTTCCGCGATCACGATCGCGGGCTGCCATAGCAAGATCAGAATCAGGCAAACCAACGCGGATTCGAGAAGCCAGATCAGGGCTGCCTGCCAATACTTCAACTTGTGGGAGACGCGCCCTAGATGCGATTGAATTCGCCAAGCCAACGCAACCACCGCGCCAAGAGCGAGCAGCCACAGAATCCACTTCGGCCACCCGCCCAGGAGGACGAACTCGCCTTTCGAATAGACGGCTATGGGATACTTAAAAAAGAACTCAAACATAATTTCCACAACCACGAGCCCCAGTCGCTGTCCCGAGCCCGCCTGTTAGTGCATCATGAAACAACTTAGTCCAGACCCACGCGAAACACCACTGAGGCAGAGCGCCCTGCGTAGTCGAGCCCGTCAGTCCATCCCTGGGCATCGCGCAGATGCCTGCCACGGCAGCGGGAGGACTTGATGTGACGGTCTTCATCGCGAATCGCCCGCCACTTGAGTATTTGTTCTCGCAAGCTCGGCTAGTTTGTCCGCGGGCACCTTGAACCGCGCGTCGACGTCATGCGACCCGTGTATGACCCCGTTGTAATCGCTCAAATGGTTCACCGCCCGGCTGGGAAAAACCATGTGCATACCAACCATGCATCCGTCCCAACCCGCGGTCCCTTGGAACTCGTCCATGATCAAGAAGTCGGCGTTCCACAGGTACTCACGCACGCGAGACGCATAGAACTGATCAGCCTCGTCGTTCCCACGAAATGGTAAGGAGCAAGGACCCGGCGGACCGAACCACGTTGGGCGGCCGCGCTGAAAGGCAATCAGGTCAATGGCGAGTTCCGGTAGGAGGACTACCACGGAAGTGCATCGAAGAGGTCTCACAGGATCGATCCCTCAGAGCCTTTGAGCCTAACAGATCGAAATCCTCCTCTTCAACATCGAGCGGTCGCGCCGTCGCCTACCTCCGAGACTGCCCGATTACCTTGTTTCGTTCGCGTGCCCAGGGCGCCTATGCGTGCGAATCCAAACGTGAAACGATTACATCCTCACCGCCTCCATGCTCTGGAGAATCGAGTCCTGAGTGTAACTCGCTATCGAGCAAAACAAACTCGAAGGAGATTTCGCACGTGAACGCGTTGGAACTGCTCCATTCGCCCCCAGTAATGTTCGCGGATCGGAAGCTCGGTAGGCGGCCGTGGCTGGTCCGTACATTCTGCCGCTTAGCGTCCTTCGGCATTTAGGCGTGAATTTTCGGCGGTACAGGCCGGGCGGCTTATTTTGCACAGTTTCCAAAGCCAAAAACGCTTCGATACTGTGCAACTCTCCACCGCGCGATGGTGCTGGGAAAGATTGTGGTGGCCGGTCAGGCGAGGAATGCTGCCACCTGATTCCTTGGCTTCTCGTTGTAACGAACCGAACGGCTCAACCACCCCACCGCCTGGAGATCTCCCGCGCCGCTGCCTTCACGCACGCGATGGCATCCTCCGGGCACTTCCAGATCGGGTGCACAGCAGGTCCGGCTCCGCTGACTGCTGCGCATACTTTTCCGAAACCGTCCAGAATCGGCGCGGCTACAGCTCGGCCGCCGACGAATTCCTCTTCGTTTGCTGTGGCGAATCCCCGCGCTCGCACGGTCTCCAATTCCTGTAACAACTTGGCCCTTGAGGTAATCGTCTTTGCAGTTCGCCGCGGCAGGCCGTGTTCTTGAACAAACTCGTCGAATTCCTGGGGAGCGAGGCACGCCAGCAGCACCTTGCCCAGCGCACTGGAGTGCGCATAGAGAGGAAAGCCGATGTCCACATCCACTTTGATCGACTCCGGGCTTTCGACTTTGTCGACCACTACCGCGCGGCCTCGGACCCATACCGCAACGAGAGCAGTCAACCGGGTCTGCTCGACCAGCTTGTGCAGCGCGGGCTCGACAATGGGTCGATGGCCGATCGTGCGCAAGGCGCCGTAGGCGAGCTCTACGATCCGCAACCCGATCTGATACCGACCGGTCTTCTTGTCCCGACGAACATACCCTTCCCGGTCGAGCCGGCTTAGAATGTAGGAACAGGTGCTTGGTGCCATGCCCATTCGCCTGCTAATCTCGGCGTTCGTCAGTCCTTCGCCTTCCCGAGCGACGATATCCAGCAGCATGAGAGCACGTTCGAGCGAGTTTGTTGGAGCGCGTGTTTGCATCGGTCGCCGAGGTCCGTCGCCTTGCCAGCCGGAATTATACTCACTTTCAAGTCGTCTATGAGCAAGGACTTAGGCTCGGCCCACGGACGGAGGTTGCGTGAGCGCCGCGCGAAGACGGTTCCCGCAGAGAATGATCTTCCTCTCGAAAATCGTGTTCTGCCTTCAATATGCTGCACAGGAATCTTGCCCTCTCTCAGGCTGCGTCGCACAATCCACTCGGCTGCAGCACGGAGGCTCGAAGTTCAAAGAAAGTTCGCGGCAGCCCCTCGGTGTTCGATCGGTGGAGGACCCCTGCCATGACGACTTGGAGTGAATTCGTTGAACAGAATGGGACCGTGCCGGAGTGGCCATACCCCATACGCTACGACCAGGAGAGTGAGATAACGGCCGACGTCCTGATCGTGGGCGGAGGCGTAGCGGGATGTCACGCCGCGATCAGTGCCGCCCGGCAGGGAGCCAAAGTCGTCATCGTCGAAACGGGCCATTTGAAACGCAGCGGCTCTGGAGGCACGGGCGTCGACCATTGGCATGGAGCTTGCAAAAACCCTTGCTCGAAGGTAACGCCCTTGGACTACACGTTAGCAGTCATGGAGAGCGCCCACGGCTATTCGAACGGAATTGCGCGCTACATCACATGCACGGAGGGTTGGGAGACACTGCTCGAGTGCGAAAAGATGGGCGTGCAGATCAGGGACTTGCACGATGAGTTCAAGGGTGCGGACTTCCGCGACGACGACACGAAGCTGATGTTTGCCTACGACTACAGGAACCGCCATATCCTGCGGATCTGGGGCTTCAACTTGAAGCAGTGCCTCTATTACGAAATGAGGCGTCTCCGTATCGGCATGTACAACCGGACCGTGGTGACGAGCCTGCTTACACAGGGTGCCCGACAGGGAGCGAGGGTCGTCGGGGCGACCGGTGTGAACATGAGGACCGGCGAATTCTACGTCTTCAAGTCGAAGGCGACGATCATTGCCAGCGGAGGCGCTGGCCGCCTGTACTCCTTCGCGCCCGAAATGACGGCTGCCGGAGCGATGAGCACCATGAACAGTTCCGGTACCGGCCATGCGGTGGGGTGGAACGCAGGCGCCGAGTTCGTGCAAATGGAGCAGACAGCACCAGGACGTTTGAGCGGCTTCGGCTACGCTCCTTACAGCATGGGCAATACCAGTAACACGTACCACGGCACGTCCATCATCGACGCCAATGGAAAGGAGGTTCCCTGGTTCGATTCTTACGGTCGAGAGATCAACACGGTAGAGGAGCGTTTCCTTCCGACTGCCGGGCAAAGGTTCCATCTGGGCATCGGGATTGGGCTCCAAGCTTACGCCGACGAATACAAGTGGCACGACCTGCCGCGAGATTTGCCCGAGCGCATCCGGCGAGGCGAATTTCAACTGCCGCTCTACGCCGACTTGACGCGCCTGTCGGAAATGGAACGGCGATGCATCTGGGGAATGATGATCGGAAACGAAGGGAAAACCCGCATACCGATCTACGAGACTCTCACCAAGGCGGGCTTTGACCCCGACAAGGACCTGCTTCAGGCGCCAGTGATGATACCGGAGGCATACCAGCATTCCAATTTCTGGGGCGGCACACCGATTCCTCATCTGCGGAGCCTCGCGGGTGGGGGCTTCCTCGTTGACTGGGATTTGAGGACCTCGCTCGAGGGGCTTTATGCCGCGGGCACCTCGCCAGTCTTCGGCGCGGGGTGTCATGGCGAATCGCACACGATGGGCAGGTACGCGGCACGGAAGGCTGCGGCCTACGCCAAGGACGCCGCCGAGCCGATGTTGGACCGCAAGCAGGTGGAAGCAGAAAAGGAACGGGCGTACAGGCCCATCAAACAGAGCAAGAACGGCATTGGCTGGAAGGAACTGAACGTCGCCATTGCCCGGGTGATGCAAGACTACTGCGGCAAGTACAAGAACGAACGTACATTGACGCGTGGACTGAACCTACTAAATGAACTAAAGGAAAATGAAGGCGCCACTGCATACGCAGCCAATCCCCACGAATTGGGACGTACGCTCGAATGCTTTTCGCTGATCACGCTCGGAGAGATGGTGATGCAAGCGTCGCTACTCAGGAAATGCAGCAGTGTATATCTCGATTTCTACCGGCTCGACTATCCCCAGATGGACCCGCCTGAATGGGAGAAACACCTGCCCATGAGACAGGAAGACGGCCGAGTAAAGGCCCGAGAACTTCCTCTCGATTTCCATCTTCGGTCGCCTTACGCTTCGAGTTACGAAGAGAACTACGCACGCCATGCCGGTCAGCCCGAGAGACAAGGAGTCCAATACTCATGAGCGACAAAGTCTACATGACACCAAATCCCGCGACGCCCAATAGGGGATTACGGTTCGACCCCAACTTGTGCAATGGCTGCAACCTGTGCGCGGACGTGTGCCCGACAGACGTGATGATGCCTCACCCGGAGAAGCACAAGCCTCCGATTATCCTTTATCCCGAAGAATGCTGGTTCTGCGGGGTATGCGTCGAGGAATGCAACCACGGGGCGCTCAGCATGCCTCACCCGACGAGTCAAAACATCTCCGTGAATTGGGTGCGCAAAGATACGGGCGAGTATTTCCGCCTGGGAATGAAGAATCCTCCTCCGGCGAATCTGAGGCCACCATCGGGCGGAAGGCGATGACGCTGTGGCTTTGCGAGCGTGATCGCTGGCGGTCTTGTTGCCGAGCGGTGTCCAGTTGGCCCGGTTTTCCTCGCCGGATGCGCAGCGCCCGAAGATTCAGCGATGACGTTCAATATGTTGAAGCCGAGTCTTGACGCGCTGCACACCATCTGATAACACGCAGCCGCTCGGCGAAAGCGATGGCAAATCCGTGAAATCCGCTAGTCCTGACAGGGACATCGCCGGCGCTGCTCCCTCGGAACCCACGCCCCACCCGGCTGAACCGTGGCCCAGCCCCGGTAGAGCTTGGTATGCCGTATTCGTACTGGCCCTGGGACTCATGGTGACGTATCTCGACCGCGGCATTCTGAGCCTGCTGGTCGAGCCGATCAAGCGGGACCTGCAGATCAGCGACACGCAGATGAGCCTTCTGCTGGGCTTTGCGTTCATCTGCTTCTATCTCATTGTTGCTCTTCCTATCGCGAGGCTGGTTGACTACAAGAGTCGGCGCGCCATCCTTGGCGTCGGCACCGCGATTTGGAGCTTAACGACGACGCTCTCCGGATTGGCGCGCAGCTTCGGCGAGCTATTCGCCTACCGGGTAGGCGTGGGAGTCGGAGCAGCGTGCAGCGGCCCGACGACTTTTTCGATGCTGGCGGATTTGTTTCCCCGCGAGCGGCTCCCGAGGGCGTTTGCATTTCTCTTCTTTGGCGTGTACGCCGGGGAAGGCATCGCGTTGATCGTCGGCGGTGTGCTCGCCAACTTCTTCACGCACTTGCCGCCCCACGCCTTGCCCTTGGTTGGGACGCTGCACGGCTGGCAGTTAACGCTTATCGTGATTGGTCTCCCAGGGCTGTTGGTCGCCGCTCTACTGACTACCGTGCGCGAGCCGGCCCGGCGCGGCCGCACGGGCACGAGCCTCCATGCAAATGCTACTAGCGAACAAATCCCTGTCAAGGACGTCGTGGCCTTCATGTGGAAGAGCGCTGGAATCTTCCTCCCAATTTTCGCCAGCATGGGAGTTTCGGCTGCGCTGTCATTCGGCGTTCGCAGTTGGGGCCCGGCATTTTACACGCGCACGTTCGATTGGACAGTTGCCGAATATGGCCTGATCCAAGGCGTACTGGCGCTGACGATCATGCCTTTTGGGGCGGTAACGGGCAGTTTGTTTGCTGAACGACTGGCAAAGACGTACGACGACGCCAATATACGCACAGTTTTTATCGGGGAGGTGCTGGCGTTGCCAGGGTTGATTTTCTTCCCCCTGATGCCGACGGCCCCTTTGGCCGTTGCTGCTTCCACTTGGGGGACATTCTTCGTCTTCTTCACGACCGCACCGATGAATGCTGCGCTCCAGATCGTGACCCCCAATCAGATGAGGGGCCAGGTAACGGCGCTCTTCCTGTTTGTCTACAATGTGATCGGTTTTGGCTTAGGACCGACGCTCGTGGCGTTCTTTACCGATTTCTTCTTTCGTTCCGAGAACTTGCTTGGCCGCGCGATCGCTGTGGCAAGCCTGATCATGGGTTCGCTGGCTGCGCTCATTATGTGGTTCGGCGTGAGGCCATATGGCCGCGCGATAGCGCTACTAAAGGCTCAGGAGGGTTCCGTGTCCGACCTCCTGCCGGGAACAGCGCGTGCATTGCGTCCTGGACATGTTTCCTGAGGGAAAGAGTTATAGTGGATGAGAACGCGAAGGAAACTGCAGATTTTCGCCACCGGCGGAGTTGCCGCGGTGCTGACGGGCTACAACCAGAATGAGCAGGTCTAAGCCAATGGCGACAGTCATTACTCCCCAATCGACGGCGCAGAAGCCCTGGGAAGAAAGACGCGAGCCGCGTTTCCAAAAGTGGCTTTCTGCTTCCGGCGTCGACTTCGTCAGTCCGGACGCAGAACAAGGCTACAAAGCGCGCCTGACGCGAATCATCCGAGCGATCCAGATGCGAGAACCGGATCGGGTACCCTGCATTCTCCCCGCCGGGCAGTTCCCTGCTCCTTACGCCGGAATCACTGTGCGAACGGCCATGTATGACTACGAGGAGATGAAGCGCGCCTGGCGGAAATTTCTCCACGACTTCGAAGGGGACACGTGCGTCATTCCCGGTGTGAGCGTCACCTCCGGGAAAGTTCATGAAATCACGAAGACCCGAATGTCGGTGTGGCCGGGCCATG
>OBLQ010000125.1_pt1 | contig 25811 bp, 15 predicted proteins | sample 1519881 | NCBI WGS metagenome assembly OBLQ01 (sample SAMN01911456, study PRJEB22533) | soil metagenome | biome: Soil | place: Malaysia | collected 2012-04-30 | depth DG_metagenome m | reverse complement strand
GCGGCGCGTCGGTCTGGGCTCTCGCGCCGCCCGGGCCCGCCGTCGCGAGCATCACGGCGGCGGCGATCACGAAGACGGCGGTCCGGGCTCTCGGTGTCATGGCTGCGCAGTATAGATGGCGCCGTCGCGCCCGACCAAGCCCGCCGGCCGGCTCAGTCGTCTCCGCCGCCTTCCGGCGGCGCCTGGTTCGCGGCGCCTTCGCGGGATCCCGTCACGTCCTTCCCCCCGCGGGGGATGAGACTCTCGAGCCCCGTGACCTTCACCTTCCAGGCGTGAAGCTCTCCCGGCTTCGGCGTCATCTGCTCGAGCGACATCGTGATCTGCCCGCCTGGAAGCTGCGAGGTGACGCTCCCCTCCCACCCTTCGGCCTCCTTCTCTCCGGGAGCGGCCGCCGCCACGTGGATCTCGCCCGTGAGGGCGTCGGTGGAGTCGAGCCCCGCCCAGATGGTGACGGGGCCCGCGTCCTGGAACATCGGCCTCAGCACCGCGGCGAAGGTGGGTGACGCCTTCTCGATGAGATTCACGGCGGTGTTGCCGTAACCTTTCCGGGCGGCGATGTAGAGGAGCGCCTTGTCCGGCCGGGCGGCCAGGAGCGGCTCGGCGGCCGATTCCGCGGCGGGCTCCTTGATGCGATCGATGGCCCACTTCACGGGAGCATCGATCCGGGAGAGCAGGAAGTTGGATCCGACGATGCTCACCCAGAACCCCTGCCCGTCCGCGTCGATCTGCAGCAGATTCTCGTCGCGGTAGGACTCGACCGAGGTGCCCGAGTCCTTGCCCTTCCAGCCGAGGACGAAGCCCATCATCCAGCCCGCGAGCTTCAGCCGGTTGCCGAGGCGCGGGAAGCTGGCCGCCAGGAGAGCGCGCGAGGGGACACCGGGGGCGGCCTCCTGCCTGGTGACCATGAGGGTCACGGGGAGGATCCTCCCCATGTCTCCGGCGCCCGGGCGGCGCGAGCCGACGAGCCAGCGCATCGGCTCGGGCAGCTCCTTGTCCTGGACGCCCCCTTGCTCCATCTGCACGCCCACCATCCGGAGCAGGAACTGCCGCGCGGCCTCGTCGTCGTCGCGCAGGTGCAGCTCGGCGTAGAGGATCGTGGACGGATCGATCACGCGGCGGGCTTCGAGCGGCTCGCCGGGCGTCCTGAGCCACGAGACGAACATGACCACCAGGACGAGGCAGATGAGGAAGATCGCCCCGGCCGCGACGGCGCAGCCGATCAGGAGACGCGAGCGGCGCGGCTTTCCCGGCTCGATCGGCTCCGCGCCGGTGGGGATTTCCGTGGAGGGCATGGGGCTCCGCATCTCGAATTCGGCGGCTGCCGGCTGGACGGTAGCACAGACGGCCGGAGCGGGGGAGATGGTAGAATCCGCGCCGTGAGCGCATTTATCGTGGAAGCGGGTATCTGCCTCCTGCTTCTCTTCACGCCGCTCGCCTTCGGCGGGATCGAGATGTGGGCCGTGGGCGTCGTCCAGATCCTCGCGGCCATCGTCTTCGTCGCGTGGGCGGCCGGACCGGACACGCCCTGGTCCCCGAGGACGGAGCCGCCTCCCGGCGCCTCCCCCCCGCCGGCGATCCCCCCCGCGAGGCGGCTCGCGAAGCGGATCCTGTGGGGCTGCATCGGGATCTTCGTCCTCTTCGTTCTCTTCCAGCTCACGCCCCTGCCATCCGGCGTCCTGAAGATCGTCGCGCCCGCGACGGACCGTCTCTACGCGCTCACGATCCCCGGCTACGCCGAAGGCCGGGAGTTCCGCAGCGCGGAGCTGACGCGATGGCTCGTCGACAACCGCCGCTCTGAGATCCCCAAGGCGGGGCTCCCGTCGGGAATGCCGGCTCTCCCCGACGTCCCCGTCTCCGAGACGGCCCTTCCCGCGTCGGCCTCTCCCCTCAGGACGGTCAGCGTCTACCCCTTCATGACGCGGGAGCGGCTGACGACGCTCCTGAGCCTGATCGCGGTCTTCGCCGTGATCTGCGGCCACTTCCGGAGCCGCCGCAGGCTCAACCGCCTGCTCGCGATGGTCCTGGGCTCCGTCTTCGCGGTCTCGCTCTTCGGCCTCTTCCAGAAGCTCACCTGGAACGGCAAGCTCTTCTGGGTTCGCGAAGGGGAGTACGAGAACATCTTCGGTCCCTTCGTCAACAGGAACAACTTCGCGGCCTACGCGGTGGCGGCCCTTCCCCTGGCCGTCTGCCTGGCCTTCCATGCGCTCGGCAAGGTGCGCAAGGGGCGCCGGGACGCGCTCTCCCAGCTCTTCTTCTCGAGCTTCGCGGCCATCGTCATCTGCGGCGGCATCTTCTACTCGCTGTCGCGCGGCGGGATGATCGCGGCGGCGCTGGCCATCGCCATCATCGGCGTCCTCCTGTTCTATTACGGACGGCACAAGACGGAGCTGATCTTCCTCGCCGTGCTCTTCGTCGCGGCCGGCGGCTTCCTCAGCTGGATCGGATCCGAGGAGGTCATCGACAGGCTGCAGACGATGTCCGAGGGAGCGAAGACGCCGTCGCTGGAGCAGAGGTACACGGCCTGGAGACAGGCCTCGCATCTCATCGCCGACAACTGGCTCACCGGCACGGGACTGGGCACCTTCAGGTTCGCCTTCCTGCGCTACGCGCCGCCGGGCGGATCCTGGTGGACGACGGCGCACAACGAGTACATCGAGCTCGTCGCCGACACGGGGCTCATCGGCGGAACTCTCGCTCTCGCCGGACTGGGCGCCTTCGTCTTCGCGGGCATGAGGCCGGGCCGGTTCCGGCGCCGATCGGGGCGCTACGTCTTCACGGGCCTCGTCGCCGGCATCGTGGCGCTGATGGTCCACGCCAACATCACCGCCGACCTCCAGATGCCGGCCATCGGCCTGATCGTCGTCGTGCTGGGAGGCGCGCTGCTGAACCACGTGGATCTGCACGAGGCCGCCGGCGAGGCCGCGCGGGACACGACGATCGGCTCCGGAGCGCACCGGCGGAGGCGGAGGCGGCGGAAATGAAGCCCCGCGACGTCGTCTTCCGGCTCGCCCTGGTGATCCTCCTCGTCACGAGCTTCTGGCTCGGCGTGAAGCGGATCATCGGGTTCCTCTACCGGTACCGTGGCGAGGAGGCGCTGAGCCATGCCCGGATGGACGAGGCCTACACCAACCTGGTCGCCTCCCTGAAGTGGCAGCCCCTCGACTCGCCGAGCTACGTCCTGATCGGACGCGTCATCCACCTCGCACAGTCGAACAGCGTGCCCATCAAGCCGCTCGCGGGGAAGAGCCCCGAGCAGGTCTTCGCCGAGGGGGTCGGCGCCATCGCGTGGGGGATCTCGCTGAACCCCTCGGACGGATGGGCCTGGTTCAACCTCGCCGAGGCCTACCGGGCCTACGGCCTGAAGAAGACGAGGCTCGACAGGCTGCGCGCCATGGTGGAGGCGGCCAAGGCGAAGGCGGCCGGGAAGGAAGCCCCCGCGACACCCTCCGGCGAGGAGCCGGCTGCCTTCACGGGCGAGGACGTGGTGATCGTGGCGGCCGATCTGAAAGCCATGCAGCTCGAGCCGCAATCATCCTTCTACCACGACTTCCTCTCCCTCCTCTACTGGGACCGCGGGCTGAAGGACGACGCTGCCCGGGAGATCCGCGAGGGCTTCTCGCTCACGCCGCAGAGCGCCGCCCATCCCTGGCTCTCGAACAGGGAGTTCACCGCGGGCCTCCTCCAGCCCATTCTCGAGGGCATCGACCGATCGCGCTCCAGCCGCTTCGTCGACCCCCTGGCGCCCCTGCTCGCGCGCGGCGAGGTTTTCGAGGCCGCGGGACACCTCGACGACGCCCTCGAGGCCTACCAGGAGCTGCAGAAGGAGGGGGGGCCGGGCGTCGAGACGGAGTGCGATCTCAGGATTGCCAGGCTCCAGCAGCGGCTCGGCTACTGGCCGGAGAGCGTCCGCCTGCTCCAGCGCATCCTGGAGCTGGAGCCGGACAGCCCGCGGGCCACGCTCGCCCTCAACCTTCTCGGCATCGCCTGCTCGAACCTCGGCGAGCACGAGCAGGCCGTCCAGTACCTTCGCCGGTACACGACCCGCGCCGTCGCCTCGACGCCCGTCCTGCTCTCCCTCGCGGGCGAGCTCGAGCAGACCGGAGGGGATCTCGAGGCGGAGAAGATCTACACGGCGGTCATCCAGCGCGATCCCGGCTCCTCCCTGGCGTGGACGCGCCTTATCCAGCTTCTGAGGCGGCACCGGAGGCGGGTGGAAGCCCTGAGCTGGGCGCAGCGCTTCGAGGCGGAGATGCCGGATAACGACACGGCCCACCGCCTGGTCGTGGAGCTGAGCCACCCCGACGACGAGCCCTGACCGGACCTGGACTGGGCGGACACTAAAAACCCCCTCCGGCCTTCTTTCTACCGGAGGGGGCTTTCGATCTTCGAATCAGACTTTCAGCTTCAGGATTTAGGGCTCACCCGGGCTGACTTCGTGGGGGCCGCACTTGGACTTGCAGGCCTGCGAATCATCAGCGCACGCCTGGCTGCAAGCCGAGTTGCAGATGCTGTAGTCGGTCGATCCCGGCGGGTACAGGCTGCCGCACGTGATCGCGCACTGGTCACCACACTCCGCCTTGATGTCGTTGCAGGCCTGCCGGCATTGGGCGTTGCTCCTCCCGTTGCTCGACGCGTCGACGACAGTGCTCGCCAGTTGCGCCTGCAGCAGCACCGCGAGAGCCGCCAGGGCCAGCACCCTCCAGACTCCCATTTTGGATCTGCGCATGCCTAAACCCCCTCCTGGGAACTTTGGATCTGCTCGATAGGAATGAGTCGACTGAATCTACCGCGAACCCCTGCCCGGTGCAAGATCAAAATACTGTGAAGGTTGTACCGGGGTTCCGGCTTTGCCGATTCTGGGCTTCGAATGACGCGTCGGGGCTGTCTGCCCGATCGGAATTCTCTGAACTGAATCGAACGAATGCGAAATTCTGCTCCTGGCTTCTCCGGGAGCTTCCCGGGACCCTCTTGCCACTCCGGATGGTCTTATTTTGGTCTTGACACTCCGGCTGATCGTCGTATATCTCGGACCGTCCTCCACAGTCCTATGGACCCACGGGACGCCTCGAGGGGTGGGCAGCCCCCTGGAGGTCGCGGGCCCCTGCGCCGTCGAGTGACACCAGGTGCGGAAGGGTGGGGAGGCACCGCGGTCGGGGGAAATGGGGCATCCAGCCACAGGTCGGACGCGTGAAGTCGGGGCGGTTCGCGCGGGGAGGCTTCTCGTCCTCGCCTCGGCGATCCTGGGCCTCGTCGTGTCGACCTCCGTGCTCGTCAAGGTCAGCACGGCCGGCGTGACCTGGTACGTCGACGTCGCCCACTGTACCAGCCCCGGATCCGGATCTGTCGGAGATCCCTTCTGCCTCATCCAGGACGCCATCTGCGCCTCCGCGAGCACGGACACGATCAGCGTCGCGCCGGGCACCTACCACGAATCGCTCCGCATCCGTCCGGGCACGCACCTCACCTCGCAGACCGGCCCTGTCGATACGATCATCGACGGCACGGGCCAGCCCTGCACGGAGACCGACTTCTGCACGAAGCGGACGGGGCAGTGCAGCACCATCCTCTTCGGGTCCGGCCACACGTCGAGCACGATCCTCTCCGGCTTCACCATCACGGGCGGATCGGGAACCGTGCAGGCCACGAGCGGCATCGTGGCCGGCGGCGGCATCTACGTCTACAGCTCGCCGACGATCACCGGCAACGTGATCACGAACAACGAGATCACGGGCCCGCAGAACTGGTGGCTGGGCGGGGGCATCTTCGTCGTTGCCGGCGAGCCGGTCATCACGGGCAACGTCATCTCGGGCAACAAGATCCTGCCGGGAGCCGGCAGCTCCAAGTCGCCCACGCTCGCCTACGGCTCCGGAATTTACGTGGGCTTCTACTCACGTCCCACGATCACCGGGAACACCATCGAGGGCAACCAGGCGGGTGTCGCCGGAACGGCGAACTCCGTCGGCGGCGGGGGCGGCATCGCGCTCTTTCCGAACGCCGGCACGTCCCCGGTCGTCATCGACCGGAACGTGATCTCCGACAACAGCGCCTCGCTCCTCGGCGGGGGCATAGAGGTTCTCGGCCTCAGCGGTTCGGTGAGCACGCCGGCCATCACGAACAACGTGATCGTGGGTAACCTTTCCAACGACGGCGGAGGCGTCTACACCGGCTACACGGCGCTGAACCTCATCAACAACACCATCGTTCAGAACGGCGCGAAGCGCGGCGGCGGCATCAACGCGGCAACGGTGGACCCGAACACCCCAGTCTCCTTCACCAACAACATCGTCACCGGCAACCTGATCACGGAGATCGGCGGAGCGGGCGGCGGCATCTTCTGCTTCACCTCCGTCGCCGGATACGTGCCTTTCGTCGGCTTCAGCGACCTGTGGGGGAACGACGGGAATCAGGCGGACGGCAACTGCCTCGACCCGAACGTTGTCAGCCAGGGCAACAACTTCTCGGCCGATCCGGCCTTCGTGGACCCGAACGCGCGCGACTTCGAGCTGGACCCCAACTCGCCCGCCATCGATACGGCGGATGCGGCCGTGGCGCCGTCGGACGACATCAACAACGACCCGAGAGGCATCGACGGCGACGGGACGCCGAACTCGCCCTCGATGGGCGACGTGGACGTGGGCGCCTACGAGTACGGCGCCGGCTGCGCCGCGAACCCCGAGATCTGCGACGGGATCGACAACAACTGCAACAACATCATCGACGAGGGCTTCCCGGACACCGACGGCGACGGCCTGGCGGACTGCGTCGATCCGGACGACGACAACGACGGCGTCGATGACCAGCTCGACTGCGCCCCGCTCGATCCCACCACCTTCGGCCTCCCGGTCGAGGTCTCCGGCGTGGACGCCGCCAACGTGTCGCCCACGACCATCTCGTACTCCCTCGAGCCCATCGGGTCGTCCACCCAGTACGAGCTGATCTCCGGGCTGCTCTCGCGTCTGGCCTGGACGGGCGACTTCAGCGAGTCCTTCTGTCTCGACGCCGCGTCCAGCGGGGGCTCCTACGTGGACACGCGGGCCGCCCCCCCGCCCGGGGACGGCTGGTACTACATGCTCCGGGCGGTCAACAGCTGCGGCGAGGGAACCTTCGGCAGCCCGATGAGGGACGCCCCCAGGACGCTCGGCGCCTGCTCGAACGGCGTGGTGGACGCGGACGGGGACGGATCGCCCTCCGATCTCGACTGCAACGACTCCAACGCCACGGTGTCGCCTCTCGCGCCCGAGATCTGCGACAACCTCGACAACAACTGCGACGGCACGACGGACGACTTCGCGACGACCTGCGGCGTCGGGGTCTGCGCCTCGTCCGGCTCCTGCGTCGCCGGCGTCGACTCCTGCACGGCCGGAACGCCCACGACGGAGATCTGCGACGGGCTCGACAACAACTGCGACGGCGCGACGGACGAGGGCTTCCCGGACACCGACGGAGACGGCATCAAGAACTGCATCGACCCGGACGACGACAACGACGGCGTCCCGGACACATCCGACTGCGCGCCGCTCGACGCGGGCGCTTTCGCCCCGCCGATGCCGGTCCTCGACCTGGCGTTCACGGGCGCCTCGGCGACGGATCTCCAGTGGCCCACCCAGAACGACGGGACCGAGACGCTCTACGACGTCACGACGGGCACGTACGGCGACACGGGCTCTCTGACCTACCCTGCGGGAAGCTGCCTCGTCTCCACGCCCGACGGCTTCACGACCGACAACCGGCCCGATCCCCCGGTCGGCTCCGTCTACTACTACCTCGTCAAGGCTCGAAACACCTGCGGCGCCGGCACCTACGGCACCGCCGAGCGGGACACAAGCCCGGCCTGTCCCTGACCCGCCCGTTCTTCCCTGACGGATTGCGCCCCATCCGCGGCCGCCGCCCCCGATCTGCGGCTTTCCTCGCGGCTTGCGTCGGATCGTTCGGGATCGCCGGCTGGGGGGGCCGAAGGCGGAACCGGAAGCCCTCAGGCGCTCAGTCGAGATCGACGATGACCGGAGCGTGATCGGAGGGCGTGAGCCCCTCGATCTTCTTCCGGTAGTCGCGGTCGATGATCACCGACCGGACGCGATCCGCCACAGGGCGCGTCCCCATGACGAAATCGAGGCGGAGTCCCATGTTGCGCGGGAAGGCGCCCGCGCGATAGTCCCACCACGAGTACTCGCGCGCCCCCGGATGCGCCGCCCTGAAGAGATCCGCAAAGCCCCAGTCGAGCAGCGCCTGGTACCTTCGCCGCTCCTCGGCGGTGTGGAAGATGGTGCCCTCGAGCCCCTTCTCGTCGAAGGTGTCGAGCGCGGACGGCGCGATGTTGAAATCCCCGCACAGCACGTCCGCCCCGGCCGGATCGTGGACGGAGCGGAGGTGGGCCGCCAGGGCGTCGAACCACTCGAGCTTCCGGCCGTAGTCCTCGTGCTCCACGTGCTTCCCGTTGGGGCAGTAGATCGTGGTGAAGGAGAGGCCCTCGAGCGACGCCGTCACGAGGCGAGACCCCTGGGACTCCCTTCCGGGAAGACCGGACTGCACGAGCCGCGCCTCACCGCGGTGGAGGATCGCGACGCCGTTCCACGCCTTCTGCCCGTGAACGACGGCCCGGTACCCTTCCGCCTCGAGGGCCTCCCGGGGGAAGGCCTCGTCGGTGAGCTTCAGCTCCTGGAGCCCCACGACGTCGGGCCGGCGCTCGCGCAGCCACCTCACCAGGTACTCCAGCCGCGCCCTCAGGCCGTTCACGTTCCACGTCGCGATTCGCACGCCGGCCTCCTGTGAAAGGCTCCTCCCGTTCGCGCCGAAGACTACCACCCGCCCCGGCCGCGGCGCGCCACGGCCGTGGAGCGTGATATCCTCGCCGAACGCGGAGCGGGCCGCGCGCGAATCCGTGCGCGGAGGTCCCGGGCGGCCCGGGACGGAATCCATGAGCGAGCAGAAGACCAGAATCGGCGTATTCGGGTGGGGCGTCGTCGCTCCCCGTTCGGCCAACGTCGAGGAGTTCCGCGCCAACCTGAGATCCACCGAGAGCTGGATGACTCCCTTCGAGGGGTTCGGTCCCAGCAACTTCCTGGTGGGCCAGCCGAAGTTCGACTTCGCGGACTACCGTCCCTGGATCGAGGAGAGGTTCAAGCCGGCCCGATATTCCCAGCTCGTGAAGCACTCCGGTGAGATGGTCCGCTACGCGGTCGGCGCCTTCATCCAGTCGCTCGGGCAGAACCCCGGGATCGAGAAGGAGCTTCAGGATCTCGGGCAGAAGACGCACGTCTACATCGGGACCGGCGTCGGCGATCTGCCCACGATCTACGACGTGAGCCTCGCCTACTACAAGGCCCAGCGCCGGTGGAACCGTTTCTGGGGCGGTCCCGGCCGGTGCCGGCTCCGCGACGAGTACGAGCGATCGTCTCCCTCCGCCCGCGAGGAGCTGCGCTCGCGCCACGGCATCCCCGCCGATCCGGAATCGATCACCGGCGAGATGGAGCGGGAGGAGGCCGAGGAAGCCTGGGAGGCCTGGTGGCCCGGCCGCTCCGAGGCCCTGAGGGAGTACCTCGGGGAAGCCCGCAGGATCCAGTCCGAAGGGCTCGGGGAGGAAGGCCAGGCAGGAAAGGAGAAGATCATCCGGCGCAAGCTCCGCGCGCTGCAGAAGCTCAACGAGCGGTGGGGGTGCCCCGTCGAGCCCTGGGCCGCCGTCTCGTCGAATCTCATCTGGAACATCCACAGCGCGCCCTCCTCACAGGTGACGATGGTGGGACAGCTCCGGGGCCCGAGCTTCGCGCCGGTAGGGGCCTGCTCCTCCTTCGGCATCGCGCTGAAGCTGGCCCAGGACGCCATCCGCTCGGGAGAGGCGAAGGCGGCCGTCGTCGGCATGACCGATCCTCCCCCACACGCCCTCCTGGTCGGCGCCTTCTACCGGGCCAACGTCCTCTCCGCGGATCGCGAGCCGAGCAAGCCGCTGACCGGGATGAAGGGCACGCACGTCGCCGGCGGATCGACGGTGTGGGTGGTGGCGGACGCGGACTACATGCGATCGAAGGGATTCAGGACGCTGGGCCTCGAGATCGCGGGCGTGGCGCTCTCGTCGGACGCACACCACATCATCACGCCCACCCGCCACGGCCCCCTCGTCTGCATGCGCAAGGCGCTCGAGGACGCGGCGGTGAGCCCGGAGCGGATCTCGACGTGGGATCTCCACGCCACGGCGACGCCGGGCGACTGGCTGGAGGTCTCCACGACGCGCGAGGTGCTGCCGGCATCGGTCGTGATGACGGCGCGCAAGGGCACCTTCGGCCACGGCATGTCGGTGGGAGGAGCGTGGGAGCTGATGGCGCAGCACCTCGGGGCCGAGGAGGGGGTGCTCTTCCCCACGTGCCTCTCCGAGGCGGAGCTCAACCCGGCCATCGCGGGCCTCCACGGCCGCTACGTCTACGATCGGGCCGAGGAGTTCCCCGGGGAATACGCGGGGAAGATCAACATGGGCGTCGGCGGGATCAACTCCTGCGTCATCAGCAGGAAGTGGCCGGACTGACGCCCCGTCGCGCCTTACCGGGCGCCGCTCTCATGCCCGCCGGCCTTCAGCCCCGCCGGACCTCCGCCAGGCAGCGCTGATCGCAGCCCGCACGCTCGGGCCACCGCGAGCAGGCGCCGATCCGCAGGTCGGGGCGACCCCAGGCGGCCGTCATCGCCGCGTGACCCGCATCCACACCGACGGAAGCCGGCAGCCCCGTCTCGGGGCACGTGACCACCTTCGACCTGCGGAACCTCTCCCATGCCTCCAGGACCACCAGAGGCAGGACATAGACCGCCCCCAGGAGCACGATCGCCGCGCCGACGAGAACTGGCTTGTCCATGGTCGAATCTCCAATCCCAACCCTCCCGAAATGGCGCAAGCCGTGTGCCAGACCGTCCGGAGCCCTAGCAGCCGCCTCCGCGGCCCTTCCGCCCCCTGAAGGGCACGGATCCGGCCTTCCGGGCGCTCTCCCGGCGCGTGGGCCGCCGCAGCGCCGCGTGATCCTGCGCTGATCGCAGGCCCGCCGCGTATGTCCGCAGGATGTCATTTCGCGCATTTTCGCCCGATAGTGGCTGTCCGGCTTGACTCTGCGGCGCCGATCGACCATTCTCAGCGCCACTCCCGCGATCACCCGGGAGATCCACCGTGTGACACAGGCGGTCGGCTGGCGCGTTCCGCGGCCAAAGCCACTCTCACGCGACATTCGGTTCACGAGCCGCGAAGAACCGGGAGGGCCCAGCCGAGCCATGCAGACCGAGCGCGCCGCCCTGCGCGAGAAGTTCCTCGAGACACACCCCTGGGCCCGAAGCCTCTGGAGGCCCGCTCCCGGCGAGCGCCGGACTCTCCTGTGGATCATCCTCATCCATGCCACGGCCATCGCGGGCGTCTTCCTCTCCCCCGCGCCCTCGACGGGGATCTTCCTGGGGGCCCTGGCCCTGACCTGGCTGGGCGGCATCGGGACGACGGTCTGCTACCACCGCGCGCTGGCCCACCGGGCCCTCAAGCTCAACCGGCACCTGGAGAGGGTGCTGACCTTCCTCACGGTCCTCAACGGCTCGGGGACGCCGCTCTCCATGCACCTGTTCTCACCCAACGTCAAACCGCAAACGCCGCTCTCCTGGATCGCGAACCACAGGCTCCATCACGCCAAGAGCGACACGGCAGAGGACGTCTCGAGCCCGGCGATCGGCGGATTCTGGTGGGCGCACCTCAGGTGGCTCTGGCAGGTCAAGCAGAGCCCCGCGTCCGTCTACTGCCCCGACCTGCAGGCGGCGGGCCTCGGCGTCTGGGAGCGCCTCCAGCCATTCATCCTCGCCCTCTCCTACCTGGGAGGCCTCGCCTTCGGCCTGGCCGGGTTCTTCTGGCTCGGCGCCTTCCGGCTGGTCTTCTCGCTCCACGCGCAGTGCTTCGTCAACAGCATCTGCCACATGGGATCGGGAGCCCCCGCCGGCGAGGATTCCAGCCGCAACGTGCCGTGGCTCGCCGCCGTCCATCTTCTCCAGGGCGAGAACTGGCACCGCAACCACCACGCCCAGCCCGCCTCCGCCAGGCTCGGCCTGCGTCCCCTCCAGGTCGACGCCGGATGGTGGGTCATCCTCGCGCTCGAGCGGTGCGGCCTGGCCGCCGAGGTGCGGAGACCACGGGCCCTCAGCCCCGTGCAGCGGAAATCGCCCGCGCCCGCCCGCCTGCTCGACGAGCGAATGCCGGCCGAGGAGCTGCAGGGAACGTAGCCCTCCCCTCCCGTGCCGGGGACGCTCCCTGGCGGTACCCGGCCCTTCATGTAGAATACGCGCCGAGGCCGCCGTCCAACGTCTCTTCGGGAGGATAAGGGGATGCGCGCTCTGCCCGTGGTTCTCGTCGTCTCGACCCTCGCCGTCGCCGGCGCCGCCGGACCGGCTTTCGCGGACATCGTCGTCAAGCAGAAGAACACCTTCGACGGCTTCGGGGATCGCGGCTGGGGAGCCAACGAGAGCGAGAGCACGCTGCGTCTCTCCGGCGATCGGCTGGAGCAGGAGTCGGAGGGACGGATGACCGGGAAGATCATGCGCCACCTCGGCCACGGGGGCCACACCGGCTCCATCGTGCGGCTGGACAAGGGCGTCATGTGGGTCCTCGACTACAACCACCAGACCTACACGGAGATGTCGCTGGCGACGATCGGGCAGGAAGGCCGCGACGCGCTGCAGCAGATGTCGCAACAGCCTCCGGAGGAGAACGCCGCGCAGCAGCAGGAGAAGGAGAAGTCCGACGTCCAGTGCGATCCCGCCCAGGTCTCGGGCAAGAACACGGGACAGAGCGAGGAGATCAACGGCTTCTCGACCCAGCGGTTCGACGTCAACGGCAAGCAGACCTGCAAGAACACGAAGACGAACGAGACCTGCACCATCTCCTACGATTTCTCCGCGTGGAACACCCCCATCGCCGGCCCCATCGACGAGATGCAGGCCTTCACGACGAAGCAGGCCAAGATGATGGGCTTCGACCTCAGCCAGGAGAACATCCGGGCCATGGCCGCGAGCCCCATGTTCGGCGGGGACGCCACGGGCCTGGACGCCGCGCTGGGCGAGATGTCGAAGATGAAGGGCTATCCCATCCGGATCCGCTTCGACATCTACGCCGAGGGCGACTGTTCGTCGGAGACGAACCAGCCCTCCGAATCGCATTCCTCGGACGAGTCGCCGATGAGCGGAGCCAAGAAGTTCTTCTCCAAGTTCAAGAAGAAGAACTCGGAGGACAAGGGTTCGTCGGGGGGCGAACACGCCACAAAGCCGGGCCGGATGCACCTGCTCGGAATGGGCACCGAGGTGCAGTCGATCTCGTCGGAGAAGATCGCACCGGAGGTCTTCGATATCCCCGCGGGCTTCACGAAGAAGGAGATGAAGACCCCGAGCTGAGCCGCGCGGGGTCCGGACCCGCCGGCTATCCGGCCCATCCCCCGAGCCATGGCCCCGGGCGGCGATGACCCGCCGCCCGGCCCGGCGAACGGTGCCGGGAAGATCCCGCCGCAGGACCGAACCTCCCTCGACGCAGTACTGGTAGAATCGGCGCGTTCTCCGCATTCTCCTGGAGGCAAGATGACTCGCGCGCTGATCTGCCTGGCCGTCACCCTCTCCGCCGCGTTCCTGCCCGCCGCCGCGGCCTTCGACGACGATTTCACCGGCGCCACCCTGCGCGTCGACTACCGGCACACCGGAACGGCCAGCGAGGAGCACTTCGCCCTCGAGCGCCTCCGCATCGAGGGGCCGTGGCCCGGAAGCCGCACCCAGCTCATCGACACCTCGAACCTCGGCAAGTTCATGGTCGAGGTGGCGGACGCGCAGACGCACCGGATCCTCTACACGCGCGGCTTCGCCAGCATCTACGGCGAGTGGGAGACGACCGGCGAGGCGCACGCCGGGACCTGGCGCGCCCTCGCCGAGGCGGTGCGGATCCCCGAGCCGCGCCAGCCCGTCCAGCTCCGGATCCGGCGGCGCGGGGACGACCAGAGCTTCCATGAGGTCTGGACCCTCTCCATCGATCCCGCGTCGCGATTCGTGGACCGCCCGCCCCTGCCGAAGGGCGACGTGCTCGTGGTGATGGACAACGGCGACCCCGCGGTGAAGGTCGACATCGTCGTTCTCGGCGACGGCTACACCGCCGCCGAGATGCCGAAATTCGACGCGGACGTGCGCCGGCTGACGGGCGAGCTCTTCAAGGAGGAGCCCTACGCGTCGCGCAGGAGCGACTTCAACGTCCGCGCCGTGCGCACGCCGTCGGCCCAGTCCGGCATCTCGCGCCCCCGGGCCGGGGTCTTCCGCGACTCGGCGCTGGGCGCGCGCTACAACAGCTTCGACTCGGAGCGCTACGTCCTGACGCTGAACGATCGGGCCTGGCGGGACGCCGCCGCGGTCGTCCCCTACGACTTCACGCTGATCCTCGTGAACGAGCGCAAGTACGGCGGCGGGGGCATCTACGGCCTCTATTCCACCGCCGCCGCGGACTCCAGCTTCGCGCCCTACCTGGTCATCCACGAGTTCGGCCACCACATCGCAGGCCTGGGAGACGAGTACTTCACCTCCTCCACGGCCTATGAGGACTTTACCGGCAAGCGGGTTGAGCCCTGGGAGCCGAACGTCACCGCGCTGAACGATCCCTCGAAGCTCAAGTGGGCCGATCTCGTCACGCCGGGAACTCCCGTCCCGACTCCCTGGGACAAGCAGGCCTACGAGGAGCACTCGAACGCCATCCAGAAGAAGCGCAACGAGCTGAGGGCGAAGGGCGCGCCCGAGGAGGATCTCGAGGCGCTCTTCAACGAGGAGCAGAAGTACTTCACGGACTGGCTCGGCGGGCAGAAGTACGCCGGCCGCGTCGGCGCCTTCGAGGGCGCAATGTACGAGTCGAAGGGGCTCTACCGGCCCTCGGCGGACTGCATCATGTTCACGCGCGACAGGGTGGGTTTCTGTCCCGTCTGCCGGCGGGCCATCGAGAGGGTCATCGACATGTACTCGCGGTGAGGGCGCGGGGCGCGCTCAGCGTCCCGGCTTGAAGATGTATCCCTCGCCGGTCCGCCCGTTCATGATCACCCGCAGGGGCGCGTCGAGCCTGACGTGACGCACGCAGCCGGCCTCCTGGTGCGCCGGCTGCGCGGCCAGCCAGTCCCAGTCCAGGAACCCGTCGCCCGATTCCGGGTTGACCGTGAAGTAGCCGACGTTGAGCGACGAGATGTTCTGGAAGAAGTGCGTGCCCTGGGAAGGCTGGACCTGCAGGTCCTTGAGGCCGGACTCGACGATCACGCGGGCGCCCGCGATCTGGTTCCAGGTGACGGGGATGCCGAGGTGGGGGTCCATGGATCCCCACCGTCCGACGCCCACGAGCAGGTAGGAGACGCCGTCGCTCTGGAGCAATGCGTTCATGCGCGCCACCTGATCGGCCGTCTCCTGGCTCCTGAGCCTGTCGAACTTGTGATAGTCCACGACGACCAGGTCGCGGATATCGGTCATCTTCCCGTGGCCGAGAACCGATCCGCTCCGGCAGATCAGGTCGGTGTCCGGAGTGATTCCGACCTCCAGCTCCTCCGGCTCGACGGCGAGGGCCAGAGGGCGCATCTGGAGGAAGCCGAAGACCGGCGGGCTGCCGGCCGGGACGGCGAGGTTCACGGCGAACTCGATCTCGACCTCCGAGCCCGTGCCCTCACGGCCGATTCTCAGAAGGTCGTCGAGCAACCCCGCGAGCGGGAAGAGCCCGAGCTTGAGGATCGGCGCGAAGGTCACGAGGCGCACGCCCGGGCGCGCGATGCCGTCGTAGACGGTGTGGTTCTCCGGCGAGAAGGTGGAGCCGAGCGCGGCGAGCGTGCCGTCCTCCTCGGCGTCGGCGAGGCTGAAGCGCGTGAGATCCGCGCCCTCCGGGCCGGTGGGTCCCGCCTCCAGCGACAGATCGAGGGCGAAGAACTCCCGCTGGGAGCTCTCCAGGAAGCTGTCCACCGAGGAGAAGGCCAGCGTCTTCTTCGGGTAGCGCGGGCAGAAGCTCAGGGAGGCGCCGCCCTCCACGACCGTCCGGCCCAGGCCGAGGGCCACCGCCGCCACGCCGTCCTCCGCCTTCACCGGAGGCGACGGGTAGACGTTGTGGGATCGCGCGACCCCGGAGAAGCTCGGATAGAAGCGGCTGCCATGGTGCGTCCCGACGATCTGCTGGATGATGACCGCCATCTTCTCTTCCTCGAGGCGGAAGGGCGTCATCCCGAGGAAGGCCTTCGCCTGGCGCGAGAAGGTGGAGGCATAGACGCTCTTGATGGCGGCCACGAGCTCGGCGAGCCGCCGCTCGAGCGGGCCGAGGTTCGGGATCATGACCGTCCGGTAGACGCCCGCGAGCGGCTGGCTCGGCGAGTCCTCCAGGAGACCCGAGGATCTGACGGCGAGCGGGTACTCGGTCTGCCTCAGGAAGACCTTCAGATCCTCGACGGCCTCCGGAGGGAGCTTCGACTCCGAGAAGCGACGCCGGATCTCCTCGCCGGAGGCGGATCCGAGAGCGAAGTCGGCCAGGCTGTTCCGGTCGAGGAACTGGTCGAAGATGTCCGTGCTCACGACGATCGACGGCGGGACCTGGATTCGGATCTCGGGATAGCGCGACCCGACGTCCGCGAGCATGAGAAGGCGGTTGACGAAGGCGAGGCCCCGCGCCTTGCCCCCCAGCGAGCCCGCGCCGATCCGGACCATGCTGATCGACGCGTCGAAGCTCTCCCGCTTGAAGTCGGCCACGACGGCCCTGTCCCGCGCCCGGCGGTAGGCGTCGATGGAGCGCACGAGATCCTTGCGCAGCTCCTCGAGCGAGCCGTAATCGGAGACCTTCCGGGGCCTGAGCCTCTGCGCCAGCGTGAACTCCGAGCGCGCCTTCAGCCACATGGAGAAGTGGTTCCGCTCGCCGTGGTAGGCGATGCAGTCGGCCGGCACCGTTCTCAGCTTCTCCACGAGGCTCTTGAGATCGTGGGCCGTGTCGATCTCGGTCCCGTCCGAATTCCTGAAGACGAAGTCGCCGAATCCGAAGTGCTTGAGGAAGACCTCGCGGAGCCTGTGCAGGAGCAGCGGGGAGCCCTTCTGGAGGAACGAGGCGTCGAGGCAGGAGGCCACCTCCTCGTTCTCGGGGATGCTCGACTGCATCACGATCGGGATGTCGGGCCGGCGCTTCTTGATCCTCGACGCCAGCTCCACGCCGGCACGCCGGTCCAGCTTTCCCTCCCGGGGGAACTCGAAGTCCGACAGGATCCCGAGGATGTTCTCCTCGTAGCTCTCGAAGTGGCTCCAGGCCTCCTCGAAGTTCTCGCAGAGGATGATCTTCGGGCGCGCCCTCATCCGGAGCATCTTCTGCGAGAGGTTCAGCCCCTCCGAGATGAGCCGCTGCGAGTACTGCATCAGCTCGGAGTAGATGACCGGGAGGAAGGAGGAGTAGTAGCGGATGTTGTCCTCGACCACGAGGATGGCGGGCACGCCGAGGATCCCCGTGTCGCGCTCGAGGTTCTGCCGGTCCTCCTGGTCCTTGATCATCGCGAGGAGGATCCGCACGTCCCCCTGCCAGAGGTAGACGCGGTCGAGCTCGCCCTGCCCGTGGCGGCTGAGGAACTCGGTGAGCTCGCGGTTGTTGTAGGCGAGCAGCACCACCGGGACCTTGTGCTTCGCCCTCCGCACCTTGAACGAGAGCTCCGCCGCGTTCATGTCCCCGAGCTGGATGCTCGAGACGATCATGTCGAAGCGCCCCTCGTCCTCCAGCAGCGAGAGCGCCTCCTCCCCGCTGCTGACCCGGATGAGATCGGGATTCTCGCTGAGGTTCAGCTCCATGAACTGCCGCATCAGCGCCTCGTTCACGTGGCCGTCCTCCGTCAGGATGAACGAGTCGTAGAGGCTGGAGACCATGAGAATGTGACGGATCCGCTTGCGCATCAGGTCCTGATAGATGCGGGTCCTCACCTGCGGCATGGGAACGGAGATCTGCGGCCGATCTTCGCTCAACGCGGAATCCCCCCGGAAAAACGAAGGACGGCGGCCCCGGTATGGCCGGAGCCGCCGTCCCATTCTAATCCGCCGGCCCGGAGGCCGTGACGGGAGCTTCTAGACGATGCCCTGATCCAGCATCGCGTCCGCGACCTTGAGGAAGCCCGCGATGTTGGCGCCGTTGACGTAGTTGCCCGGGGTGCCGAACCGCTCGGAGGCCTCGGTGCACGCCTTGTGGATGTTCTTCATGATCATCTTCAGGCGGTTGTCCACTTCCTCGCGCGTCCAGCTGTAACGCATGCTGTTCTGCGCCATCTCGAGACCCGAGACGGCCACACCGCCGGCGTTGGCCGCCTTGGCGGGACCGAACAGGACCTTGGACTCGAGGAAGACGTTCACGCCCTCCGTCGTCGTCGGCATGTTGGCGCCCTCGGAGACCACGTGGACGCCGTTCTTGACGAGGTTCTGGGCGTCCTTGGAGTTGATCTCGTTCTGGGTCGCGCTCGGGAAGGCGCAGTCCGCCTTGTGGTTCCAGAGCGGGTTGTGATCGGCCTTCGCGTCGGTCGGCGTGTAGACGGCGCTGGAGTACTTGTCGGCGTACTCCTTGATCCGGCCGCGCCGGACGTTCTTGAGATCCATGACGAACTTCAGCTTCTCGGCGTCGATGCCCTTCTCGTCGTAGATGTAGCCGCTGGAGTCCGAGAGCGTCAGAGCCCTGGCGCCCATCTGGAGGAGCTTCTCGACGGTGTACTGGGCCACGTTGCCGCTCCCGGAAACGAGGCACCGCTTGCCTTCCAGCGTCTCCTTGCGGGTGGAGAGCATCTCGGCGGCGAAGTAGACGGAGCCGTAGCCCGTCGCCTCGGGACGGATCAGCGAGCCGCCCCAGTTGAGGCCCTTGCCGGTGAGGACGCCCGTGAACTCGTTCGCGAGGCGCTTGTACTGCCCGAAGAGGAACCCGATCTCGCGGCCGCCCACGCCGATGTCTCCGGCCGGCACGTCCGTGTTCGGGCCGATGTGGCGGTGAAGCTCTGTCATGAAGCTCTGGCAGAACCTCATCACCTCGTCGTCACTCTTCCCCTTCGGATTGAAATCGGAACCGCCCTTGCCGCCGCCCATCGGCAGCGACGTCAGCGAGTTCTTGAACACCTGCTCGAAGGCGAGGAACTTGAGGATCCCGAGCGTGACCGACGGATGGAAACGGAGCCCGCCCTTGTAGGGGCCGATGGCGCTGTTCATCTCGATGCGATAGCCGCGGTTGATCTGGACCTCGCCCTCGTCGTTGACCCACGGAACCCGGAACATGATCACCCGCTCGGGCTCGACGATGCGCTCGAGGATCTTCGCCTTGCGGTACTCGGGGTGCTTGTCGAGAACGGGGACCAGCGATTCGGCGACTTCCTCGACGGCCTGGTGGAACTCGGGCTGGGCTGGATTCTTGGCCTTCACGTCGTCCATTAGAGCCTTGACAGCTGGATGCATACGGCGACCTCTCGTCGGTGCGCCCCGTGCACGGGGCGACTGCTGGAAGGGCGGGCATCCCCTCGGTGTTCCGGGTGTCTCGATCTGCCCTCAGTCCGGACGCCCGCCCGGGACGTCTTTCGTGGTGCTGGAGGGAGCCATCGCGGAAGTGAAGATGGGAGCCAACCGGCTGACTGCGAACTCGTACAGCGGCCTAGTTTAGCAATCCATATGCCAGACGGGCAATACCGGGCCCCTTCACTTATCGGCCCTTCCGGCCCGCCGACGTCATGCATTCTTGCCCGGCGGGAGGGGATGCGCAAGATCGCTCAACCGGCCCGGAACTTCTGGTCTAGACTCTCATTCCCCGTCCCCCGGCGCCGGCCCGCGCGGCGAGTCCCGGCGAGACGCTCGGAGGCTCGCGTCCCATGGCGAAGAAGACATCCTCCTGGCTCATCGGCTGCGGCGTCGGCTGCGGCCTGATCGTCGTCGCCATCATCGGCCTGGCTCTCGGCGGCACGATGTACCTGAAGAAACTGGCTGGCGGCTTCGACCGCGCCGACGCGGGCCGCAGGGTGATCGAGAAGGAATTCGGCAAGCCGGCCGACTTCACGCCGGCGCCCGATGGAGCCGTGCCAGCCGACAGGCTGGAGGCCTTCCTCGAGGTGAGAGAGGCATCCGAGCAGGCGCGCAAGGCCGTCCTCGGCCACATCGAGAACCTGCCCGTCTCGGAGTCACAGGCGAAGGAGCTCGACTCGAAGCCCTTCTTCGAGAAGCTCGTCGCCGTCTTCTCCATCGGCAAGTCCGCCTTCGGCATGGCGGCCCGGATGGGCGATCTGCTCGCGAGCCGGAACGACGCCCTGCTGCAGGCGAAGATGGGGATGGGAGAGTACACGTACATCTACGCCGTCTCCTACTACTCCTTCCTGGGGCACTCCCCCACGGACGGCCCGACCTCCGCCCGGCGGGAGGACCGTCCGAGCCACGGGGATTTCGAAGGGCACGGAACCCGCTCGCGGATTCACTCCGATCTGCTCGCGATGCTCAAGAACCAGCTAGCCTCGCTTCCCCCGGACGCCGAGAGCCCGTTCAAGGCGGCTCTCGCATCGGAGATCGACGCCATGGAGAAGGACTCCGGGCGCTATCCATGGCAGGACGATCTGCCCGACGCGATCCGCGCGTCCCTCGAGCCCTACCGGGACCGGCTCGAGGCGCTCTACGAGCCCGCGACGAATCCCTTCGAGCTCGCGCGCACCCGCAAGCGGGGCCGCATGAGCTACACAGCCGACTAGGGACGGCGGGGCTCCCCGCCTCGCCCGTCGCGGAAGCGGCGGTTCACCCGATCGGGATTGCGCCGGAGATCGCCGTCGCAGCGCCAGCCGGCGCAAGGCATCTCGTCCTCCTCCGGCTCGATCGCCCGCCCGAAGAAGCCGCGGCGGCCGCAGGAGCCTCGCGGGCTCGCCCCGCCGGCTCCCCTTGCAGAGATTCTCAACGTTCGGGGCGGCAGGGCTCCGTGGCTCGGCGCTTGCAGATCTCCAGAGCGCCTCCGCCCCTTCCGCCTGACGACGGCGAGACGAGAGCGACGCCTCTCACCCTTCACATGCGCCCCTTCCATCTCCCGGCGCAGGGCCTCGCCGCCGTCGTCCCACCCGCGTCCACCAGCTTCGCCTGATCGGAGAAGGACCATGACGAGACGATCCCGCTGCCTGCTCGCCGCAGGGCTGATCACAGGCCTCGCGCTCACCGCTCCCGGTACGGGGAGCTCCGGCGGATGGACCCTCATCGGCTGGAACAACCTCGGGATGCACTGCATGGACTCCGACTTCTCGGTGATGTCCATCCTCCCCCCCTACAACACGATCAACGCCCAGCTCGTGTCGTCGTCCGGGACGCTGGTCACGGCGCCCGGCGGGATCACGATCACCTACGAGGCGATGGCGGATCCGGCAGGCTCGGTGAACGCCTCCTCCGCCGGGAAGACGAACTTCTGGGACCATGCGCTCGATCTCTACGGCGCGGCGCCCCCCGTGGACACGGGCCTCGCCGGCAAGTCGATGCCCGGTCCGGCCAACACGCCGCAGCCGATGGACTTCGACCCCGTCTCCGGGTGGTGGATCGCCGAGGGGATTCCGATCACTCCCACCGACGACGCCTCGGAACGCAATTCCTACCCGATGATGCACCTCGTGGCCAGGGACGCTTCCGGAGCGGTCCTCGCCACGACGGACATCGTTCTTCCCATCTCCGACGAGATGGACTGCAGAGCCTGCCACGCCTCCGGATCGGCGCCCGCCGCCGAGCCGGCTGCGGGATGGGTCGGAGACCCGGATCCCGAGATCGACTACCGGCTGAACCTGCTGCTCCTTCATGACGATCGCGACGGCGGGACCACCGCATACCAGCAGGCGCTCGCCACGGCCGGCTACAGCGCCTCGGGCCTCTACGCCACCGCCGTCTCAGATGGCATCCCGGTGCTCTGTGCCCGCTGCCACGTCTCGAACGCGCTGCCCGGCACCGGCCTCGCCGGGATCAGCCCGCTCACCCGCGCGATGCACGGCGGGCACGCCGGCGTGGACGATCCCCTCAGCGGGATGACGCTGGACGCGTCCACCAACCGATCCGCCTGCTACCGATGTCATCCCGGCTCCACCACTCGCTGCCTGAGGGGCGCGATGGGCAAGGCCCTGGCGGCCGACGGGACGCTCGCGATGCAGTGCCAGAGCTGCCACGGGACCATGTCTGCTGTCGGTGCGGCCGGCCGCGAGGGATGGCTGGAGGAGCCCGCCTGCGGGAGCTGCCATACCGGCACCGCCGTGTCGAACAACGGCGCGATCCGCTACACCTCCGCCCTCGAGCAGGGAGGCGCGCCCCGCGTTCCGGTCGACCGGACCTTCGCGACCAATCTCGACACGCCGGCGCCCGGCCTCTCCCTCTACCGATTCTCGAAGGGACACGGCGATCTCCAGTGCTCCGCCTGCCACGGCTCTACTCACGCAGAGTCGCCGAGCTCCCATCTCAACGACAACCTCCAGGCTCTGGCGATCCAAGGGCACGCCGGGCCGCTCGCCGAGTGCACGGCCTGCCATCTCAGCGATCCCGTCACCGTCACGGGCGGCCCGCACGGTATGCACCCCATCGGCCAGAGCTGGATCCAGCGGCACCCCGACGTCGCCGAGAGCAGCGGCAGCGGCCCCTGCCGGGACTGTCACGGCCTGGACTACCGCGGAACGATGCTCTCGCACGCCCAGGCGGACAGGACGCTCAGCACGGGCTTCGGCACGCAGAGCTGGTGGCGCGGATTCCAGATCGGATGCTACGCCTGCCACAAGGGGCCCAACAGTGAGTCCCGGAACAGGAACCACCCCGCGGTGGTCTCGAGCGCAACCGTCTCGAGCACCTCGTCGGGAAGCATCACGATCCCCCTTCGGGCCACGGACGCCGACGGGGATCCCCTTACGCTGCGGATCGTCTCGCAACCCGAACATGGGACGGTGGGGCTGGCCGGCTTCACGGCCACCTACTTCCCCGAGTCCGGCTACCAGGGGATGGACGCCTTCACCTTCGCCGCGTGGGACGGATCAATCGACTCAAATCTCGGGACGATCACCATCGGCGCGGGGACGAGCCTCTGCCAGCTCACCTGCAGCGCCGACGTGCCCGCTACGGCCGACGAGAACGCCGCCGTGGCCTTCGCCGCGACCGCAGCGACGGCGAACTGCCAGGGAGCACCTGTCTTCACGTGGAGCTTCGGTGACGGTCAGAGCGCCAGCGGCGCGAACGCGACGCACGCCTACGACCACGCATTGAGCGCCACCTGGAGCCTCTCGGTGACCGCGGACGGGCAGGCCTGCACGAAATCGGGGACGATCGACGTACTCGCCGTGCCCCCGATCGTGACGAGTGTGAAGAAACTCACGGGACCCTTCCGGATCCGGATCGACGGATCGAACTTCCACGCGGGGATGGAGGTCGCGATCGACGGGACGCCGTGGACCTCGGTGGTGCGGAAAGGCCCCACCAGGATCATCCTCATGAAGGGAGCCTCCTTGAAGGCACTCTTTCCCAAGGGGGTCTTCGTCCCGATCGTGCTGACCAACACGGACGATCAGCTGAGCGCGGGCATCGAGTTCCGCCGCGCACCGACGGCCTGGCAGCCGGCGCCCTGATCGGGAACCCGGCCCGGGCGCGGATCAGCTTCCGCCGAGCCGGGCCAGGTCGTCGCGCGCCGGCTGGTAGTGGGGGTCCAGGGAGAGCGCCTTCTGGAAGAGACGGCGCGCGGCTTCCTTGTCGCCCCTCCGGGCGGCGAGCCGCCCGAGAGCGTGGTACCCCTGGGGAGCGCGCGGCGCGAGCGACGTGGCCTTCTGGTAGTCCGCTTCGGCCTCGTCGAGGCGGCCGAGCTTCACGTAGACGTCGCCCCGCGCGACGAGGATCTCCGGACGATCCGGGTGGGCCTTGACCGCGGTGGAGAGGGTTTCCAGCGCGGACTCGGGATGCGGGCCCTGGAGCTGGATCGCGGCGAGCCCGAGGACGAGGCCGGGGTTGTCCGGCTCCGCGGCGATCGCCCGGCGCATGTAGGCCTCGGCCTGGTCCGGCCGTCCTCGCGCGCCGGCGATCCGCGCGAGCGTCTGGATCACGCCCACGTGATCGGGACGCGACCTGAGCACGCGCTCGAAGAGCTCCTGCGCCTTGTCGAAGTCGCCCTCGATGAAGTAGAGGCTTCCGAGGGAGGACATCGCGTCGACGTTCTTAGGGCTGACGCCGAGCACGTGATCGTAGGCCGCCTTCGCCTCGTCGTAGCGGCCCAGCTTCATGAGCGTCCACCCCTCGCCGACCCACGCGTCGATGTTCTCGGGCTGGCGCTGGATCAGGCGCTTGTACTCGGCCAGGGCGAGGTCGAGCTTCTCCTGGCGGCGGTAGGCCGCGGCGAGGTAGGTGCGCACCAGGTTGTTGTCGGGGTTGTCGCGGAGGATGGCGCCGGCCTGCTCCACGGCGTCGTCGAGCCGGCCCTGGCCGTAGGAGCGGAGCATCACCTCGATCCGCTCCAGCATCGCGACCTTGTCCTTCGGATCCGGAAGCCCCCGCGACCCCCCCGAGAGGATCGCCAGCGGGTCCGCGTCGAGGCTCTGCCTGAAGGTGGGATTCGATCCTGAGACGTAGCCGAGGCTCCGCAGCCGGGCCTCCTGCTCCTCGGTCATCGTGACGCGCTCCGAGCGCGACGCACCCCCCCCGACGGCCTTCAGCAGCGCCACGAGATCGGCGCGCAGGCGGCCGGCCTGATCCGGCTCGGCGGCCGCGAGGTCGTGCGTCTCTCCCGGATCGGCATCGAGATCGTAGAGCTCGGGCCGGGGCGCCGCGATGTACTTCCACTTCCCCGAGCGCAGGGAGGCCATCGGGCTCCACCCGTACATCTCGGCCGGCAGCACCGCCTCGGAGTAGGCGGTCAGCGTCTTCCCGAGCGCGCCCCCGTCGAGCAGGGGCCGCAGGCTGACGCCGTCGAGGCGCCCGGGGACGGCCACCCCGAGGAGATCGAGGATCGTGGGCATGAGGTCCGTCGTCCGCACGATCGGATCGAGACGCTTCGGCGCGGGCACGAGCCCGGGAGCGGAGATGATCATCGGCACGCGGGTCGTCTCGTTGTAGAGGAAGACGCCGTGGGTCTCCTCGCCGTGCTGATCCAGCCCCTCGCCGTGATCGGCGACCAGGACCGTGATGGTGCGGCCCGTCTCCCCCGCCGACTGCACCGCCGCGAGGAGCTTCGCGATGCCGGAGTCGGCGTAGGCGATCTCCCCGTCGTAGGGATGGCCCGCGAAGCGGCTCGCAAAGGGCTCCGGCGGGCGGTAGGGCGCGTGCGGATCGAAGTAGTGCACCCAGAGGAACCAGGGTCCTTTCGGCCTGGTGCCGAGCCACGAGAGCGCGGCGTCCGTGACCGCCATGGCGTCCCGCTCCGCGTAGCCGACCGTGTGCTGGACCTCCTTGGCCGTGGAGTCGTCGTAGACGCCGAAGCCCTGGTCGAGGCCGTAGGCGGCGTCGAGCACGGCCCCGCCGACGAAGGCGGCGGTCGACCATCCCGACTTGCGGAGGACCTCCGCGAGAGTCACCGCCCCGTCGCCCAGGCGGTCGGTCCCGTTGTTGCGCACGCCGTGATCGGGAGGGATCCGGCCCGTCATGATGGTGGTGTGGGAGGGCAGCGTCAGGACCGAGGGCGTGTAGGCCTTCTCGAAGAGGGCCCCGCGGCCGGCGAGGGCGTCGATCGCGGGAGTGGACCCCGCCTCGTACCCGTAGCAGCCGAGGTGATCGGCCCGGGTCGTGTCGACGGTGATCAGAAGCAGGTTGCGGCGGGACGAGCCCCCGGCCGGCACGGCCGCAGCTCCCGGCGCGGCGGCGGCCTCCCTGCCCGC